>JADGMW010000032.1_pt1 | contig 167216 bp, 158 predicted proteins | sample 8641801 | NCBI WGS metagenome assembly JADGMW01 (sample SAMN16272018, study PRJNA661076) | feces metagenome | isolation source: fecal sample from diarrhoea affected cattle A | host: Bos taurus | place: South Africa: Lokaleng Village, Mahikeng | collected 2019-09 | reverse complement strand
CATCGAGCCCGTGTGAAAATGGCAGACAAGTACCTCGCTGTTCGTCGCAGGATCGCTGAAATCTTCGAACTCAACCATCGCTGCTATGGCTACCGCAGGCTGCAGGCATCGCTGGCCAGGCAGTGCGTTACGATCTCTGAAAAGGTCGTGCAGCGGTTGATGAAACAGGAGAGCTTGGTCGTTGCCAAGCCAAAGCGGCGCCGGTACGGCTCCTATCTTGGCGAAATCAGTCCCGCACCTGAAAACCTTATCAATCGCGACTTCCAGGCCGGCGCCCCGAATGAAAAGTGGCTCACGGATATCACCGAGTTCCAGATCCCAGCTGGCAAGGTGTATCTCTCGCCCATCATCGACTGCTTCGATGGCCTGGTCATCAGCTGGTCCATTGGAACGCATCCAGATGCCGAGCTGGTCAATACAATGCTGGATGCCGCCATCGAGACTGTGGCTGGTGGGGATGCTCGGCCCATCGTTCATTCTGATCGTGGTGCCCATTATCGCTGGCCAGGCTGGTTATCCAGGATTGACGACGCGAAGCTGGTTCGCTCAATGTCCCGCAAGGGCTGCTCGCAGGATAACGCCGCATGCGAAGGCTTCTTCGGCAGGCTGAAAACAGAACTCTTTTACCCGCGGGACTGGAAGGCGACCACGGTCGAGCAGTTCGTCGTCGAAGTTGATTCCTACATCCGTTGGTACAATGAGAAGCGCATCAAAATATCTCTTGGCTCTCTTAGCCCCATCGAATACCGCCAAAGTCTTGGCATTACGGCATAACCGGTCCAAGTTTTAATCCGCACCCCCCGCACGCGGAACGCGTGATGCCGGATGAAGAACGACCCGATGATCCTGGCGGGATTGCGAAAATACATCGCCATCTCCGGCCAGAAGTGTCCGTTGAGCAGATGGTGCGCCCGCTTGTGCAGCGCCCGATCGAATTTTTCGAAGTCGACATCGTCCAGCAGATGCGCCAGATCCGGCTGCTCTGAAAGCCGCCTGAGCATGCGCTCGGCTGCCATCATCAGCTCGAGCAGGGTCGGGAACGTCGTGATCCGCTCCAGCACGAAATCGAGATAGCCGGCAAAATTCTGGATGCCGAACCGGAAATAGCGCTCCTCCGGCCGATACCGCGTCAGCTCGTTGACGCAGTAACTCAGCCAATGATCGTGGTGCTGCCAGTGCTCGGCGGCGATGAAATGGTCGAAGGCCTTTTCCACCGTCTCCAGCCAGAGCGAATTGCCCGTCTGCTCATAAAGCCGCATCAGCCCAAAGGCCGCCTCGCCATCGTAATAGATGGTGCGATACTCCGCCTTGACCGAGAGATCGGGGTAATTGAGCACATGCACAAACGACCCGGTCGCCCCGTCCTGCATCGACCTGATGCCATGCCCAAGCGCCTCGGCAAGAGGGAGATAGCGGTTCGATCCGGTGACATCGGCATATTTGGTGAAGGCCAGAATGGCGACCGCATTGCCCCCCAGCTTGATCTCGTCACCGCTGTCGACAAGGAAGGCCGCCTCCGTCAGGTCGGGGAGCATGACCTGTTTGATCAGATGCGTGCTGAGATAGGAAAGCGAGCGCTCGATCGCGGCCCTGAGGTCGGCATCCCCGGTGACCTCAAGGGCTTCGATCATCGAATAGGTCGTGCTGGCATGGCGCAGCGTATTATAGGCGGCGATCTGCCGGTCAAAACATGGGTGATAGCCATAAACAAAGCGGCCGTCCGGCCCGACCTGATCGGCCAGAAATCGCGATGACCGGTCGACGAGGCCGTAGACATCGACCTCGCCCATCCGCTGCAGTTCCCGTCGCCCACCATCTAGCCCCGACGCGCCAACGCTGTGCAGCACCCCGCCCCCGTCGCAGAACACGCCTTCGGTGGCAAAGAGATAAAGCCCGGCCTGGGGCGCGACGGAGAGGTCCGTCTATAGAGTTTTTGAATATCGTTTTTCGAAATGGCCATGAGGTCCCACCTTCCCGGCAGGGCCAGAACGGCTTCGGGGCAAAGACGCTCACTGGTCTGCTGGTCGCCATTTAGTGCAGCAAAAACAGTGTATATTTTATCAATAAAAAATGTTCGATACCAAAGGTTTAGGCAAAAATGCTCCGCACCGGCGGTAGCCAGCCGCCCAACGTTCAAAGCGTCCAACAGAAATTTCCAGTGCAGCCTAAATACACATTGGGCCCAATTTGACCCTTCGGACAAAAGGGGCAAGGCTTGCGCCTTGCCCCTCCAGAATTCTCAAAATCGGAAGTAGACGTTTATTCTCCGACTATATTTTCAGAGACCCGCAAGAAACGCGTCGATGCCGGCTTGGGCGACTTCCGTGTCCTGCGCTGGCGTGCCCGAGCTCACGCCAATACCGCCGACGACTTCGCCATCAACGCTGAGCGGAAGGCCACCGGCAACCACCATCAGGCGGCCGTTAATCGCCGAATTGATGCCATAGGCGGGCGAACCGGGCTGGCTGGACGTGCCGTAGTCACCCGTCGCCTTGCGCGCACCGGCAGCCGTGAAGGCCTTGTCGATGGCGATGGTGATCGAGGTGATCTTGCCGCCATCCATGCGCTCGAAAGCGATGAGATTGCCCGATTCATCCGTGATGGCGATGCACATTGGCACGCCGATCTCCCGCGCCTTGTCCCGCGCACCCTGGAGCAGCACCTGTGCGTCCTGCACGTCAATCCGCTTGAGAGTCAGCATGAAAGTCTCCTGTAATACAATTATACAAACGCACGAAGGTTCAGGACTGCTCCTAAAGCGTTTCCGTCCAAAGTGGAAACGCTTTTGCGGCGTGGAGACGCCAGCATACGAAGCGGCATAGGGATTTCACGGCCGCCTCCCTCCTCTCAGGCCTTGCCGCCATAGGGCACATTGCGCCCGCCATAGCGCCGCACCCGGATATTGGCCTGCTCGGCATGGCCCACAAACCCCTCCAGCATGGATAGGCGCGAGCCATATTCGCCTACCATGGCCGAGGCTTCGTCACTGTTGACCGTCTGCCAGGTGCAGGTCTTCAAAAACTTTCCAACCCACAACCCGCCCGTATAGCGCGCCGCCTTCATGGTCGGCAGCGTATGGTTGGTGCCGATCACCTTGTCGCCATAGGCCACATTGGTGCGCGGGCCGAGGAACAACGCCCCAAAGTTGCGCAGATTGTCCCGGAACCACATGTCCCTCTCGGTCATCACCTGCACATGTTCGGAAGCAATGCGGTCGGCTTCAGCCAGCATTTCCTCATAGCTCTCGCAGACGATCACCTCGCCGAAATCCGCCCACGACTTTCGCGCGATATCAGCCGTTGGCAGGATTTCCAGCAGCCGCTCGATTTCCGCCATCGTGTCCCGCGCCAGCTTTTCGGAATTTGTGAGCAGGATCGCCGGCGAGGTCGGCCCATGCTCGGCCTGCCCCAGAAGGTCCGTCGCGCAGAGCTCGCCGTCCACCGTCTCGTCGGCAATCACCAGCGTCTCGGTCGGCCCGGCAAAAAGATCAATCCCCACGCGCCCATAAAGCTGCCGCTTGGCTTCGGCCACAAAGGCATTGCCCGGCCCCACCAGCATGTCGACTGGGTCAATGCTCTCGGTGCCGATTGCCATGGCGCCAATCGCCTGGATCCCGCCCAGCACATAGATCTCGTCGGCCCCCGCCATCGCCTGCGCCGCAACAATCGCTGGCGCCGGCTTGCCATTGAACGGCGGCGCACAGGTGATCACGCGCGGACAACCCGCCACCTTGGCCGTCAGCACCGACATATGCGCCGAGGCCAGCAGCGGATATTTGCCGCCCGGCACATAGCAGCCCACCGCACTGATCGGCACATGCTTGTGCCCCAGGATCACCCCCGGCAACGTCTCCACCTCGAGATCGAGCATGGTCTCGCGCTGCTTCTGCGCAAAATTGCGCACCTGGATCTGCGCAAACTCGATGTCGCGCACTTCCTCATCGGTCAGCTGCGCAATGCAGTCATCGATCTCGGCCTGGCTCAGCCGGAAATCGGTCCGGTCCCATTTATCGAATTTGACCGAGAGCTCGCGGATCGCCGCATCGCCGCGCTTTTCGATATCGGCGAGAATGCCTTCAACCGTGGCGCGCACCTGCCGGTCCGCCTCTGCCCGCTCCTCGACATCCTTACCGCGCTTGAGCCAAATGGCCATAAGATATCCTCCAGCAATCACAGCTGTTTCCGGCCCAGGGCCGGCAGTCAGTCAAACGTAAAATTCAGTAGCGCGCCAGCGGATCGACTAGCCCTTCCAGCCGCTCACCAGCCAGATAGCGATCGAGATTGCGCCGGAAAAACGCGGTGATATTGGCGTCGCTCTGCGGCGAGCTGCCCGAAATATGAGGCGAGATCCGCACCTTGGGGTGGCTATAAAGCCAGTGCCCATCCGTCAGCGGTTCAGGCACGGTCACATCCAGCGTCGCCGCCCCCAGCTTACCATCGAGCGCGGCCCTGAGCCCGTCTTCGGTGATCACCTGGCCGCGCCCGATATTGATCAGATGCGCGCCGTCCTTGATCCCGGCAAGCGTCTCGACATTGAGCATGCCGGCCGTCTCCTCGGTCAGCGGTGTCGCCACCACAATATGGTCCGACCGCGAAATCAGCTCGCCCAGCGAAACGATCTCGACGCCTTCCATGCCGCTCGGCCCACCCGAGCGGCGCGTGCCGATGATCTCCATGCCAAAGGTCTGGGCCTTTTCGGCAATCGCCTTGCCGATCTCGCCAAAGCCGATGATCCCCAGCGTCTGACCGTTGAGCGTGCCCAATCTGGGCCGGGGCTGCCACTGCCCGGCCCCTCTCACCCAGATCTCCGGAATGAGCTTCACCTGCGCCAGCATCGCGGCCAGCACATATTCCGAAATCGGCACGGCATAGCCGCCACGGGTGACACAGACCTGCGGCACCTCGAAAATCCAGTCCGGATATTTGTCGATGCCGGTCGAGCGCAACTGCACCCATTTGAGGTTGAAAGGCCAGCCATCCGGCTTCACCATCCCCCGATGCAGCCCGATTTCCGGGCTGTTCTGGTTGATCAGCAGGATTTCCGCCTCGGCCGGTACCTCCCAGCCCGTCTCGGCATTCGCTCCGAGGGCGCGAAAATCCACGCCCTCGGGCAGCACGGCCGCAATTTTGCCAGCCAGCCGCTCATCATAATTATGCGCGATCATGACCGGCATCGCGTTCTCCTAGCGCAGCTTGACGATGGTGCGCCCGCGCACCTGCCCGGCGAGGATCTGGTCGGCAGCAGCCGGCAGCGCCTCAAGCCCGATTTCGCTGACCATGCCGTCATAGGCTCCGAGGTCAAATATCTCGGCAATCCGGTTCCATGCCGGAACGCGGTTTGCATAGGGCTGCATCACGCTGTCGATGCCCGCAAGCGTCACCCCGCGCAGGATGAACGGCAGGACATTTGTATCAAGACCGATACCGCCGGCATTGCCGATCGCCGTGGCGATGCCGTTGTACTTCATCTGCTTGAGCGCCTTGGCCAGAACCTTGCCGCCGACATTGTCGATCAGACCGGCCCAGCGTGCCGATTCCAGCGGCTTGTCCGGCTGCCCCATGAACTCATCGCGCGCGATGATCTCGCTGGCGCCAAGCCCCTTGAGCATTTCGGCATGTTCCGGCCGCCCGGAAACCGCCACCGCCGTGTAGCCGAGCTTGCCCAGCAGCGAGAGCGCAATCGAGCCTACGCCACCCGCCGCACCCGTCACCAGCACTTCGCCGGCTTCCGGCGTCAGCCCCAGCTTTTCCAGCCGATCCACCGCCAGCATTGCAGTAAGGCCCGCCGTGCCCGCCACCATGGTGTCGCGCGTCGAAAGGCTTTCCGGCACCGGGACCAGCCAGTCGGCATTGACCCGCGCCCGCTGCGCATAGCCGCCCCAATGAGCCTCGCCCACGCGCCAGCCGGTCAACAGCACCTTGTCGCCCGCCTTGTAGCGGCTGTCCGCGCTCTCGGCGACAGTCCCGGCAAAGTCGATGCCCGCCACATGCGGAAAATTCCGCACCAGCCCGCCAGCCCCGGTCAGGCACAGCCCGTCCTTGTAGTTGAGCCCCGCCCATTCCACATCGACCGTCACATTGCCCTCGGGCAGGCGGTCATCACCGATCATCTCGACGCGCGAAGAAACCTTCCCCGCCCCATCCTTGCTGGTGACCAATGCCTGAAAACTCATGAAACCTGTCCTTCTCTTTTCTTCATTGTCACCGCGCCCCTAGATCTTCCAGTCATCGCCCCAGACCTGCACGATATGGCCTGGCGAGACTTCGCGGTACTCTCGTTTTGGCAGCACATAATCCACCTTGCGGATCGGGCTCTTGATCTCGTCATTGCTGACGGGCCGCACCTGGGTTCGCCGTGCCGGATCAGGCACAGGCACTGCCGCCATCAGGCGCTTTGTATAGGGGTGCTGCGGGTTCCCGAAGACGGATGCCACCGGCCCCCGCTCCACGATCTCGCCGAGATACATCACCGCAACCTGATGGCTGATGCGCTCCACCACCGCCATGTCGTGCGAGATGAAAAGATAAGACAGGCCAAACTGTTCCTGCAGATCCATCATCAGGTTCACGACCTGGGCCTTGATCGAGACGTCGAGCGCCGAGACGCTTTCGTCCGCCACGATCACCTTGGGTTCCAGCGAGAGCGCCCGGGCAATGCAGATGCGCTGCCGCTGACCGCCGGAAAACTGTGAGGGATAGCGTCCCGCCATTTCCGGGCTGAGCCCCACCCGCTCTAGCAGGTCCATGGCCTTGTCGCGCGCCTGTTGCTTGGTCCCCAGCTTGTGGGTCAGGAATGGCTCGGCAATGGCATCACCGATCTTGATGCGCGGGTTGAGGCTGGCATACGGATCCTGGAAGATCATCTGGATATGCCGGCGCATGTCGCGCATGCGTTCCTTGTCCAGCGCGCGGATATCGGTGCCGCCCAGATTGATCTCGCCGCTCTGTGGCTCGATCAGCCGCATCACCGCCCGGCCCGTGGTCGACTTTCCGCACCCGGACTCGCCCACGAGCGAGAGGGTCTCCCCCGCCTTGAGGTCGAAGCTGACATCTTCGACAGCGTGGACCCGGCCGATCGGACCGCTGAACAGCCCACCTGCAATGTCGAACCGCTTGACGAGGTTCTTCACCCGCAGCACCGGCTCGGCCGTGTGTTGGACCGTGTCCGGTCGCTCGCGGCCGGTCACCACCAGACCGGTCGCCCGGTCGAGAATGGGGAAGTGCTGAGGCCCCTTCTTATTGCCTTCGCCGAGCCGCGGCACCGCCGCGATCAGCGCCCGCGTATAGGGGTTCTGGGCATGCGCAAAGATGTTCTCGGTCTTGTCGGACTCAACCGCCTTGCCCTGCAGCATCACCACGGTCCGGTCGGCGACCTCGGCCACCACACCCATGTCATGGGTAATGAACAGGACGCCCATGCCCTCCTCCTTCTGCAGCTGCTTGATCAGCTGCAGGATCTGGGCCTGAATGGTCACGTCGAGCGCCGTCGTCGGCTCGTCGGCGATAAGAAGCTTGGGCTTGCAGGCCAGCGCCATGGCAATCATGACGCGCTGGCGCATGCCGCCCGAGAGAGCATGCGGATAATCCTTGAGCCGCGACGCCGCCCCGGGAATACGCACGCGCTCGAGCAGTCGCTCGGCCTCCTTATAGGCCTCCTGGCCCGAATAGAGGCCGTGGATGGTCAGCACTTCGGCGATCTGCTGGCCCACGGTCTGCAGCGGGTTGAGGCTGGTCATCGCCTCCTGGAAGATCATGCCGATCTGCCGCCCCCGCACATTGCGCATTTCATTGGGCCCGAGCGAGAGCAGTTCACGCCCGGCAAGTTTCACCGAGCCCTCGACCCGGCTCATCTCGTGGTCGAGGAGCCGCATCACGCTCAGCGCTGTTACCGACTTGCCCGACCCGCTCTCGCCCACCACGGCAAGAGTTTCCTCCGCCGCAATGTCGAAGCTGATCCCCTTGACGATCTCCACCCAGCCTTTCGGAGTAAGGAACGAGGTCTTGAGATCACGGACCGACAGGACCGGCTCTGCGGCCGCTTTTGGCGCGGCCTGCTCTGCAGTATTGTCCATTGCGCTCATGTCCATCTCCTAGCGTGCAGTCGATGGGTCGAGCGCATCGCGGATCGCGTCGCCGACAAGGTTGAACGAAAGCACCACCAGGGTAATGGCAATACCGGCGCCGATGATCGGCCAGGGCGAACCGAAGAGGCTGTTGAGCCCGTCGCGGATGATGTTGCCCCAGCTGGGATTGGGCGGCCGGGTGCCGATACCGAGGAAACTCAGCGAAGCCTCGATGCGGATGGCCGACGCCACCCACAGCGTCATCAGCGCCACGATTGGGGCCATGATATTGGGAATGATGTGGCGGATGATGATGATCGGGGTGCGCACACCCGTGGCGATCGCCGCCTCCACATAGGGCTCCTGCTTGATCGACAGCGTCTGGGCCCGGGCCACGCGGGCAAAACCCGGGATGAAGGCCACGGTGATCACCGCAATGATGTTCCAGAAGCCGCCACCCAGAACAGCCGCGATCAGGATCGCCAGCAGCAACTCCGGAAAGGCCAGCAACAGGTCGATGACGCGGGAGATCAGGCGGTCGACGACCCCGCCGAAATAGCCGGCGATGACCCCGAGGGTCGTGCCGAACAGCGCGGCCAGCACTGGCGAGATGAACCCGAACAGCAGCGAGTTGCGCGAACCGTAAATAAGCCGGCTCAGCACGTCGCGACCGAACTGGTCGGTACCGAGCCAGTTGTCGGCACTCGGCAGCCGGTTGATCTTGAGAACCGACTGCGCCAGCGGATCATAGGGCGCCAGCACAGGCGCAAACAGCGCGACGAGGATAAACACCCCAATCATGCAGGTGGCGAAAGCCGTCTCCACGCGGCCGAACAGGATCTTCCTGAGCTGGCTGAAAAAGCCAGGTTCGGCCGGCGGGATGCGAACGGTATCTTCGGTAATGACACTCATCTCAGCTCACCCGCACGCGTGGATCGACAACAACATAAACAAGGTCCATCAGGAGGTTGATGAGCACCACGAAACCGGCAAACACCAGTACCCCGCCCTGGATCACGGCGTAGTCGCGCTGCGCGATCGCATCGATGAGCAGGCGCCCGATGCCGGGACGGTTGAACACCAGCTCCACCGCCACCGAACCGGACAACGTCGAGAGAAGGCTCAGCCCCAGCCCGGTCGAGATCGGCAACAGCGCATTGCGCAGGCCGTGCCGGTAAATGACTCGATTTTCTTTGGCGCCTTTGGCGCGCGCCGTCCGCACATAGTCCTTGCCCAAAACTTCGAGCAGGCTGGTACGTGTCAGGCGGCCGAGGAAGGCAGCTTTCACGAAGGCCAGCGTCAGCGCCGGCAGGAACAGATGGTGCAGCCGACTGACAAAGTCGGACCCTGCCCCATTGATCGGGAACCAGCCCATATTGAGCGAGAACGTGATAAGCAGGATCGCGCCGAGGAAAAAGTCGGGAATGGCATAGCCGATCAGCGAGAACACCCGCACCACCCCGTCCGGGGCTTTGTTGCGGTTGGTCGCAGCCATCACGCCCATCGGCAGGCCGGCGACAATGCCCATCAGCATGGCGGCGACGGTCAGTTCGATCGTATAAGGCAGGTTCTGCGCGATCAGCTGCAGCACCGGCGTATTGGTCAGCAGCGAGCGACCGAAATCGAGCGTCAGCACGCCGCCGAGAAAATTGAAATATTGCTGCCAGAGGGGGACGTTGAGCCCCATCCGCTCGCGGAATTCGGCCAGCTGCTCGGGTAGTGCCGCATCACCGAGCGCCGCCAGTGCGGGGTCGCCGGGCAGGATGCGCATGGCGATGAACACCAGCGTCAGCACCATGAAAAGGGTGGGGATCGCATCACCCAAGCGTAAGAGCAGATATCTGGCCATTTTCACCGCCTTTGAGAGACCGGGCTCCCGCTCCTGGGAGCCCGGATTTGTTTGGATCAGACCGTCTTGGTCGCGCGATGGAAGCGCCAGCGGGCATAACCGCTTTCAACTTCGTATCCGAGGTCGACCTCTCCCCGGCGCACGGCCGTGAAGCCCAGGGTCGACAGACCGATCAGCGGCAGGTCACGCAGCACCTGAAGCTCGATCTGCTTGCAGAGGTCGAGATAAGTCTCGTAGTCCGAAGCAACGAGCGCCTGCGCCAGCAGGTCGTCGATGCCGGGCATGGCAACGCCGTAGTGGCTGTAATTGCCGCCACCCGTGCCATCGGACTTCACCTCAGAAGCCGATGCCAACTGCTGGAAATAGATCTGCGTCGGGATCGGCGGATAGCTCGAGGAGTGCATCGCCAGGGTGTTTTTGTCCGAGCGATTGTCCGCGTGATAGGCGGTATGGTCGATGATCTGCAGGTCCATGTTGAACCCGGCCGGACGGATCAGTTCCTGCACGATCAGCATGGTCGAGGAATAGTCCTCGCGCTGGCTGCAGAGAGCGCTGAAGCTGATGCCGTCGGGATAGCCAGCCTCGGCCAGCAGTGCCCGGGACTTTTCCGGGTCATAGTTGTACTGCAGTTCTTCGGGCAGCTCTTCCTTCTTGAAGCCGGCCGGGAAGAAGTCCGGCTGCAACCCGTTCATCGTGCCGCCCATCGGAGCCAGGGCCGCAGCGACGGCCTCGCGGTCGATTGCATGCATCAGCGCCTGGCGGACCAGGAGGTTATCGAACGGCGCGCGCGTCAGATTGATGTGCAGCGTGTTGAACGAGCCCGGCGTCGTCATGTCGATCTTGAGGTTCGGGTCGCGCTGGAGCATGGAGTCGATCCAGCCCGGAGCACGCACGGCCTCGATGCAGTCAACTTCGCCGGAAAGGAGCGCCAGAGTGCGCGCCGTGGTGTCGGCGATATAGACGCACTCGACATTGGCGATCTTGGCCTTGTCGCCCCAATAGCCCTCGTGGCGCGTCATCTTCGTGCCGGACTCGGGGTTGAACTCGACCAGCTCATAAGGGCCGGTGCCCACGGCATCGGTCGCAAAAGCTTCCGCGCCGATCTCCTCATAGGCCTTCTTGGAGATGATCGAGGTATTGTTGTTGAAGATCGAGGTGCCCAGCAGGTTCACGTCTGGCTGCTTGAGGGTGATCGTCACCTCATAGGGGCCATTGGCCACGACGCTCTCGATATTGGAGAGAATGGTCTTGTTGGTGCCGCCAGCAATGGCGCGCTCATAGGAGAACACCACGTCTTCCGAGGTCATCTCTCCGTAGCCGCGATGGAACTGCACGCCTTCGCGCAGCTTGAACGTCCACACCTTGGCGTCGTCCGACTGTGTCCACTCGGTCGCCAGCGTCGGCAGATATTCGTCCTGCGTCAGCGCGAAGCGCCCGTCATCGGGCCGCACGAGCTGCTCATACATCTGCTCGGTCGCCCAGTTATCCGACCCCTGAGTGGTCAGATTGGGGTCCGAATGGCGCGGGTTGTTGGCCGCGATGCCCATGCGGAATGTGTCAGCGTTCTGGGCCCGTGCCGAGCTCACGCCAAAAGCTGTAAGCGCCGTCGTAGCCGCCGCCAGCTCCATGAAATTACGTCTGTTCAAAGTCATGGGTTTCCTCCTCCCATATTTTAAAAGGGACGCCGGCCCCTCGCCGGCGCCCCCATGCACTTACGCCTTGGTGGCGCGGTGTAGCCTCCAGCGCGCATAGCCACTCTCCACCTCATAGCCGAGGTCGAGACGCGGATTGCGCACCATGGTGTAGCTCAGGGTCGACAGGCCGATCAGCGGCAGGTCACGCAGAACCTGCAGCTCGATCTGGCGGCAGAGGTCGAGATAAGTATCGTAATTGGTGGCGGCGAGAGCCTGCTCAAGCAGTTCATCGACACCCGGCATGGCGACGCCATAATGGCTGTAATTGCCGCCACCCGAACCGTCAGCCTTAACCTCGGCCTTCGAATAAAGCTGCTGGATATAGATTTGCGTCGGGATCGGCGGATAGCTCGACGCGTGCATCGCCAGCGTGTTTTTGTCCGAGCGGTTGTCGGCGTGATAGGCCGTGTGATCGCCGATGATGAGGTTCATGTTGAACCCGGCTGGACGGATCAGTTCCTGCACAATCAGCATGGTCGAGGAATAGTCCTCGCGCTGGCTGCAAAGCGCATCGAAGCTGACGCCGTCGGGGAAGCCGGCTTCCGCCAGCAGGGCCTTCGACTTTTCCGGATTGTATTCGTAGCGCAGCTCTTCGGGCAGGTCCTCGGTCTTGAGGCCTGGCGGGAAGAAGTCCGGCTGCAGGCCGACCAGCACGCCGCCCATCGGCGCCAGCGCCTCTGCCACGAGGTTGCGGTCGATTGCGTGCATCAGCGCCCGGCGCACGAGGATATTGTCGAACGGCGCGCGGGTCAGATTGACGTGCAGCGTGTTGAACGAACCCGGCACGGTCATGTCGACCTTCATGCTCGGATCGCGCTGCAGGATGCTGTCGATCCAGCCCGGTGCACGCACGGCTTCGATCATGTCGACCTGGCCGGAAACCAGCGCCAGCGTGCGCGCCGTGGTGTCGGCGATATAGAGACACTCGATATTGGCGACCTTTGCCGGCTCGCCCCAGTAATCGGCAAAGCGTGTCAGATAGGTGCCGCTCTCGGCATCATACTTGGCCAGCTCATAGGGACCAGTGCCCACGGCGTCGGTGGTGAACTTCTCCACCCCGATTTCCTCATAGGCCTTCTTGGACACGATGTTCGCATTGAGCGAGAACACCGTGGTGCCGAGGAAATTGACGTCCGGCTGCTTGAGCGTGATCACCACTTCATAAGGGCCATTGGCCACCGCATCCTCGATATTGGCGAAGATCACCCGGCCGGTGCCGAACTCCTTGGCCTTGAGGAAGGTGAAGACGACGTCCTCCGAGGTCATCTCGCCATAGCCGCGATGGAACTGCACGCCCTCGCGCAGCTTGAACGTCCAGGTCTTGGCGTCTTCCGAAACCGACCACTCGGTGGCCAGCACAGGCTTGTAGTCGTCTGGCGCCAGCGCAAACTTGCCGTCATCAGGGCGCACGAGCTGCTCGTACATCTGCTCGACAGCCCAGTTGTCCGGACCCTGCGTCGTCTGGTTCGGATCCGAATGACGCGGGTTGTTCGCGGCAATACCGATGCGGATAACATCATTGTCCTGCGCGCTGGCCGCAGTCACGCCCACTGCGGTGAGTGCCGTCGAAGCTGCTGCCAGCTCCATGAAATTGCGACGGTTCAAAGTCATTTAGTCCTCCGGTGCGCGCCTTAGCGAACGCGTCTGTTCTCGAGCACGTCTTCGTTGAGCTCCAGGCCGAGACCCGGGCCTTCTGGAATCTGGAACTTGCCGTCGACGGGTTTTGGTGGATTGACGAACGCGGGATGCATGCGGTCATCGGGGTCGGCGAATTCGGCCGGCTTGGTCAGGTGCATGATGGTGGCCAGCACATGCAGATTGGCCATGTGGCCGATCGTCGGCTGGGTCTGGTGCGGCACCAGCTCGACACCGTGCGCATAGGCAATTGCCGCGCACTGCATCAGGCCGGTGATGCCACCCATCTTGACGATGTCGGGCTGCACCATGCGCACGCCCGCATTGATGATGTCGACCAGCGCCTGGGTCGTATAGGTCTGCTCGGCCGCCGACACCGTGATGTCGAGACGCTGGGCAACCTCGCCCATGGCGCGCACGTCATAGTGCTGCACCGGCTCTTCGAACCAGATGTAGCCCAGCTCCTCGAGCGCCCGGCCGACGCGGATGGCGCCACCGACGGAATATTGATTGTTGGCGTCGAAGGCGAGCGGGAAGTCGTCGCCGACGAGCTTGCGCACGGCCTTGGCCTTGGCGATATCGCCGGGAATATCATAGTCCTGACGCGTACGGTCGCCGTCCCAGCGGATCTTGATCGCGGCCGGCTTTTCCGCCAGCCAGCGCTGCTCGACGACACGCACCGTTTCGTCCACGGTTCGGTTCGCATTGCCCCCGATCGAGGCATAGAACGGCACTTCCGTCCGCCAGGCCCCGCCCAGCAGCTTGTAGATCGGCAGGTTGAAGAGCTTACCCTTGAGGTCCCACAACGCAATGTCGAGGGCTGCAAGCGCGCCTGTCACGGCACCTTCAGGCCCGAGCTTGACATAGCGGTGCAGCAACCGATCGTAGATCACCGAGTGATCGAGCACATCGGCACCGACGAGGGAAGCGGCCGCATCGCGCAGCACCCAGAGCGAGTGCTCGCCGCCGTGCATGGGCGAAGCTTCGCCATAGCCCACGAGACCTTCCTCGGTGGTCACACGCACAAATGCGCTGCGCCGACCCGGCGGATCCTCTGGCCGCCAGGCTAGCTGGAAGGCGTCGACTGACTTGATAATGGACGCTTTGGACATTGGCGGCCCCTCCTCAGGCCGTGAGTGTCAGAATACTTTCGAGATGGCTCCGCACAGCGGGGTCTAAGGGTGCCGGACGCTTGCTGGCCGGATCGACGAATACATGGATGAAGTGACCGTCGGCGGGTGCACTGCTCTCGCCATTGACGAAAGCGGCCAGTCCGTAGCGCACGGATGACGTGCCGATATGTTCGACCCGCAGCCCCATCTCGAGGCTGTCGGTGAATTTGACCTCGCGATGGAAGCGGCAGCCATTTTCGGCGACCACCATGGCGGCACCGCCCGCACCAAACCCAAAATCAGCCTCATGCAGGAAACCGACCACTGTCGTGTCGAAAAATTCGTAATAGCGGGCATTATTGACGTGCCCGAAAATGTCGATGTCGTTCCAGCGCAGCGTAATGCTGGCAAACCAGCTGAACTCATCGCGCTGGGCGGGCGGCAAACGCTTTGTCATGACAGCCGCAGCCGTGGCGCGAAATCGCGCTGACGGTTCCCCAGCATAGTGAACTACTCCCGTGTCAGTCAGCGGCCTCTTCTGCACCGGGCCTGCTTACCAATGCCTCCACCCTTGCATCCTTTGCATCCGCATGCAAGGGTCAATATATCGTATATTCTACTCTGTTTTCAGCCACTTCATGATGTGGTCTGCTACCGCCACCACCGCGTCTTTCTGGTTGGTGATTTCAATGACTGCGGTGGAACGCCGGCGGGTCTCATCAATGGACTTCACGCGATAAGCCACGCGCAGGCTGTCGCCGGGATAGACCGGCGCGACGAACCGCATTGCCTCATAGCCGAGCGATACCGGCGAGCAGTCATTTCCGCGCTCGCGCGCCAGGCGGATCGCACGGGTGCCCGCCGCTGACATGTAGCCGACCAACAGGGCGCCATGGGCGATGATCCCGCCAAAGCTGGTCTTGGCCATGATGTCGGGATCGGTATGGGCCTCATAATCGTCGCCACTCAGCCGAACGAAGACTGCAATATCGTCTGCCGTCACCGTCACGTCGTGGAAGGCCACGAGGTCATTGACCGATTGTGTCCAGCCGCTATCCATAAATCTGTGTCCTCCGGAACCTCGCGGCAGGTTGCCCGTCGGCCAGCAGCACTTCCTCCGAAACGAAGTGGTGCTTGCCCTTGCGCTCATAAATCTCGGCAATCGTCCCGGCCGTGCGGATCGACTGCCCAGGGTAGACCGGCCGAAAATGCTGGGTTTCCGTCTCGACGAGCACGATAGCGGCCGGAAATTTCCAGCCAGAATTGACGTCGCCCATGGCTGTGCGCATCAGCATGCCCGAATGCACAAACCCCGGGTCGGCGTAGATGGGATGGGTTTCGGCAAAGGCCGCCAGAGACCCGGCAAAATCTTCGGCCGTGAGTATCCGGTCACGACTGTGAAGCGGAGCACCCACCGGCAGCTCGCCGGCCTTGATGGGCGGCGGGGTCTTAGGCGAGGGCAACAGCGTCAGGCTTTCCGGCTGAGGCGGGGTAACGGGTTTATGTGCCAGAGCGACCCAGCCCGTCGCCACCACATCTCCATCGCCGTTCACCACTTGCGCCTGGCTACGGACGAATGCCCCGTCATCCACCAGCGCGTCGAGATGGACCGTGATTTTATCGTGATTGTAAACCGGCTTGCGGAACCGCGCCGACATCGCGCCGCGCTCGGCCCACGCCTGCCCCCAGCTCTCGATCGCGCCGCGACTGATATGGCCATAAACGAAGGCGCCTGGGATCAACGCCGCCTTGTAGCCGCGCGCCCGCGCGACTGCATCGTCATGGATCGAGCCCTTGTAGTGCGGCTCGTCGTTGAGGAGGATATCGACCTCGTAGCTCCGTGGAAATTGCCCGGTCATGATCAGTGCCCTGCGAGGGGTTCGGTGGCCATGGCGTCGCTTGCCTCGATGGCAGCGATCTCTTCCGGCGACAATTTGAGCACATTCTCAAGCACGTGACGGTTATGCCAACCGAAGGGCGGGGCCGATCGGACTTGTGCACCCGGCGTGGCGCTGAGATGCATCGGCAGGCTTGGATGCTTGTGTCGCCCCGCGTCGGGATGGTCGAGCTCGGTGAAAAAGCCCCGGTATGCGAGATAGGGATCCTCGGCCACATCCTTGGGCGTTTGCACTGGTGCCGCAGCAATCCCTGCAGCTTGCAAGCTTGCGGCCAGCACATGCTTGTCCTGCCCGCGCGTCCAGGCCGAGATGATTTTCGTCAGCTCATCCTCATTGTCGCGTCGGCGCGCCAGATCGGCGAACCGGGGATCCCTGGCCAGTTCCGGCTGCCCCATTTGGATGCACAGAGACTGCCATTGTCCCTCATCGAGAGCCGCTATCGCGATCCACTGGTCATGTCCGCTGACCGGGAAAGCGTCATGTGGGCTGGCAAAGCTGACGCGATTGCCGTTTGGCGCTGGATCGTTCCCGCTCTCGCCAGCCTTGAGGATTTCCGCGCCGACAAGCTGCATCGCCGCCTCGACCTGAGGCACTTCAACATACTGTCCTTCACCTGTCCGCTGCCGGTGAACCAGCGCTGTCAGGATCGCCGCCGCAGCATTGAAGCCGCCGATGGGGTCGAGATAGGACGGCCCCGTCACCTCGGGCTGTCCGCCCGGATAACCGATCATCGCCGACATTCCCGCGGCCATCTCCATCGTCGGGCCCAGTGCGGCATAACCCGACATAGGTCCATGCACGCCAAAGGCAGGCAGCTCCGCCACGATGATATCGGGCTTGATCTTGGTGAGGCTGTCGTAGTCCACCCCAAGCTTCTTGAGCGTCCCAGGCCGGAAGTTGCAGATCAGCACATCGGCCACTTCCACCAGGCGCCGCAGGGTGCTGCGCCCCTCCTCTGTCTTGAGGTTGAGGATGCAGCTGAGCTTGTTGACGTTCTGCGAATTGAACAGGAACGAGCGGTCATACCAACGATCGCCCGGCTCCTTGTTGGGGAAGTTGATCGGGTTCGGACGATCCTTGTTGAGCCGCCATGAGTTGACCCGGTTTGGCGCCTCGACGTGGATGGATTCCGCCCCCAGATAGGCCAGGACACGCCCTGACATGGGCCCTGCCCACGCCGTCGTCAGCTCAATGACGCGCAACCCTTCGAGCGGCGGCCGCCCGTTGTGCACCGCGTCTGTCTTGGGGCTGCTCGGCCAGGCAACCGGTCCGGCATTATCCAGCACGGGCGCCCCGGACTGTACTCGGCGCGGCGTCTTCGTCAGTCGGAAAGCGGGGCCGAGGATGCGCTTGCCCTCAACCTCTTCCCAGTAATTGCGCGCGTCGAGATGCCGGTTGTTGCTGAGTTCCGACGGCCGATAGGCCTTCGCCGCGATCACCTGCGCCTGCTGCAGGATCTCGACCAGATCCTCGGCCGACATCTCGGCCACCTTGGCCTGGAAGATTGCGAACAGCGCGTCCCAGTGGCTGCGCCGGTCGGCAGGATCGGCAAAGCGCGGATCGTGCTCCAATTCGAGCAGGTCCAGCGCCGTCAGCAGCGCGTTCCAGCGGAAATTATAGATCCAGATGCAGACCCAGCCATCCTTGCACAGAACCTGCCCGGCCTGCACCGCCTGCTCGGTCCGCTGCCGCACCGAGCCATTGTAGATATGCTGCATCACATAGGGGAAACACATTGTTGCGGCGGTCTCGGCCGCATCGATGCGCACGATCTGGCCCGCGCCATTCTGCGCGCGAGCGTAAACGGCGCCCAACGCACCGACATAGGCACCCACGCCACTCGCCATCGCAGCGCGGTTGGCCACGCCATACAAGGGCTCACGCCCGGCGGCACCATTATTGTGCATCATCCCCGAAAGCGCCTGCAGCACGATCTCCGGCCCCTGCCAGTCGGCACGCGGGCCATCGCACCCAAATGCCGTGGGCTGCACGACGATACAGTTGGGATTGGCCGCACTGACCGCCTCGGCATCCTCACCCGCCGGCAGAACAGCCACATCGGCGCCACGCAGCAGCATCTCCAGACGCTCGGCATCCGCCGGGTCCGCGCGATCGATCACGACTGATCTCTTGCCGGTATTGAGATGGAAGAACTGAAGAGACTCGCCCGCCTGCCCTATTGGCTGGGCCGCCCGCATCGGCGAGCCGCCAGCCGGCTCCACCAGCACGACGGAGGCTCCGAAATCGGCAAAAAGCCGCGCACAATATTGTCCCGCCAGACTGTCGGAATAATCAACAACTCGCAGATGGCCGAGAGCGCCGTCCATGCCTTTTCCTCCACACCTTACACTGCGACACCATGGCTTCTGAACCGACCCTTATGGCGATCGCCAGAATACGATAGGATATGTTTGCATCCGCATGCAATATCAGATTGCATCCGCTTGCAACAAATTGGCGCGGCGCTGAATCTCGGCTATGCTGCCTATGGGGAAACGAGTGAGGGGTTATGACAACGACGCCGGACAGTAGAACTGTGGCGCGCAAATCGCCCATCACGGCAAGGGAATTGGCGCAGCTTCTGGGCGTCAGCCAGTCGGCGATTTCGCGCGCCTTCACCCCCGGAGCTTCCATCTCGGCCGAAATGCGCCAACGCATCCTGCGCGCCGCCGAGGAGCTCGACTACCAGCCCAATGCCATCGCCTCGATGCTGTCGACCCGTCGCAGCAACATCGCCGGCATCGTGGTGTCCGAGATGCTCAACCCCTTCTATCCGCTGCTGATCGAAAAGCTCTCTCGCGAGCTGCAGCGCGTCGGAATGCAGAGCCTGATGTTCAACATCACCCGCGGCTCCAATATCGAGGAACAGCTGGTCGCCCTGCGCAAATACAATGTTGATGCTGTGGTGGTGATTTCAGCCACCGTGCTCTCGGGCGCATCCCTGCGCTGGGCAACCGAGGGGCGTGCCGCCGTTCTCGTCAACCGCAGCGTTCCAGAACAGAGCCTCACCTCGGTGAGCTGCAACAATGTCGAAGGCGCCCGCGCCATCGCCGACCACTTCCACGCCATCGGCAAGCATCGCGTTGCCTTTGTCGGCGGCCTCTCGCACACCTCGACAAATCTCGAACGTCAGAACGCCTTCATCACCCGGGTCGCCGAACTGGGGATGACGCTGACCCATTCCATTCCAGGTGGCGAGTACAGCTACCAGGCGGGCTATCGTGCGGGCCTCGAAATTGGCACGGCAAACCGCACTGATGCGGTTTTCTTTGCCAATGATGTGCTCGCTTTTGGCGGCTATGACGCCCTGCGCGATCGCCTCAACAAGAAGATTCCCGAAGACATCGCCATCGCCGGCTTCGATAATGTCCCGATGACCGAATGGCCGCGCTATTCTCTGACCACCTTTCGCCAGCCGGTCGATGCCATGGTCGAAAAAACCATCGAGCTCATCGTCGCACAATTGTCCGGCGAACCCTTCACCCCCGCGCAATACGCGCTGCCGGGCGAGCTTTTCATTCGCCATTCAACCATGGCCGCTGTCGATCCCGAACAGATCGACCACCCCTATCTGCCAGCCGGCTAGGCCGCGGCTCCCCCTGGGACCCCGCGGCCCATCCGATCTTACCAGCTCACTGCGATATACTTGGCCTCGCAGAATTCTAGGATGCCATGGTGGGCGCCCTCGCGGCCCAGCCCGCTCTGCTTGACCCCGCCAAACGGCGCCGCCGGGTCCGAGGCCAGACCGCGGTTGAGCCCGATCATGCCGGCTTCGAGCTTTTCCGATACCTGCAGCCCGCGCTTGAGATCCTCGGTGAACACATAGGCGATCAGCCCATATTCGGTGTCATTTGCCCGCGCGATCGCCTCATCTTCTGTCTTGAAGCTGGCGATCGGCGCGATCGGCCCGAAAATCTCGTCGCGCACCAGCGGCGAGTCCGCGGGCACGTTCGTGAGCACGGTCGGCGGATAATAAAACCCGTTCCCGCCCGGCGCCGTGCCCCCGGTCAGAACCTGCGCCCCCTGCCCCTTGGCGTCGTCCACCCAGCCGCTGATCCGGTCCAGCGCATCCTGGTTGACCAGCGGGCCGCATTGCACGCCCTTGTCATAGCCGCGCCCCAGCTTCATCGCGCCCATGCGCTCGGCCAGCCCCTTGGAGAAGGCGTCCAGAATCCCCTCCTGCACGAAGAAGCGATTAGCCGCCGTGCAGGCCTCCCCGCCATTGCGCATCTTGGCGACCATGGCGCCATCCAGCGCCTTTTCGAGATCGGCGTCGTCAAAGACGATGAAGGGCGCATTGCCCCCCAGCTCCATCGAGCAGGAAATCACCTGGTCGGCCGCCTCGCGCAACAGCTTGCGGCCGACTTCGGTTGAACCGGTGAAGCTGAGCTTCCGCACACGCGGATCATGAAGCATGGCGCTCACGGTCGCCCCGGACTTTGACGTCGTGATCACATTGACCACCCCGGCCGGCACGCCTGCCTCGGCGTAGATCTCGGCCAGCGCATAGGCGGTCAGCGGCGTTTCGGTGGCGGGCTTGAGCACCACCGTGCATCCCGCCGCCAGCGCCGGCGCAATCTTTCGCGTCGCCATCGCCGCCGGAAAGTTCCACGGCGTCACCAGAACGGAAACACCAATCGGCTGATACTGCACCACGATCCGATTTGCCCCGCTCGGCGACACCGAAATATCGCCATTGAGCCGTACGGCCTCTTCGGAAAACCAGCGGAAGAACTCGGCGGCATAGGCCACTTCGCCCTCGGCATCGGGCAGCGCCTTGCCGTTTTCGAGGCTGATCAGTTCGGCCAGCATCTGCTCGCGCTCAACCATCAGCTCAAAGCAGCGCCGCAGAATTTCGGACCGTTTGCGCGGCGGCGTCGCCGCCCAGCCGGACGCGGCGTCATGCGCGGCGCTTACAGCCGCCAGCGCATCCTCCACCGAGGCATTGGCCACGCTGGAAATCACTGTGCCGGTCGAGGGGTCGACGACATCCAGCCGGCCCTCGGCGCTGCCATCCCGCCATTGCCCGCCGATGAAGAGATTGTTCGGCACGTTGGACGGGTCGAAAGACAGGGAGTAATCAGTGGACATCAGCGCACCCCTTCAACACAGACTTTGTCATTGAGCATCGCTCGGTCGCCGGCAAATGCCGCGGCAACGAGCTGATCCATGCCGGCCCGGTCGACCGGGCGCGGATTGTTCTTGATCAGCCGGTTGGCGCCCAGCGCCTGCTCCGCAATCCAGCCCAGATCCTTTTCCGCCACCCCGATCTCGGCCAGCGTCGATGGGATGCCAATTTCCTTGAGCAGCGCCGCAATCCCGGCGATGCAGGCATCCACTGCCGCTTCGTCACATTGATCATCGGCGGCAAATCCCATCATCCGCCCGATTTCGGCAATATCGGCGAGCGCATGGTTGCGATTGAACTCCAGCGCATAGGGCAGCATCAGCGCCACGCCCAGCCCATGGGCCGTATGGGTCAGCGCCCCAACCGGATATTGCACCGCGTGGCAGATCGACGTTCCCGCCGTCCCGAAGGCCAGCCCGGCCTGCGTCGCGCCAAGCATCACATCTGCGCGCGCCGCGCCATCGCTGCCATCGGCCACGGCCCGGGCGAGGCTGCGCCCGATATTGACGATCGCCGCGCGCGCAAAAGCATCGGTAAAGGCGTTCTTGCCGACGAATACATGCTCGAGAGTGATTTTGGGGTCTTCCGCCCGCCGCGCCGTCGTAAACGCCTCGATGGCATGGACCAGTGCGTCGGCGCCCGAATAGGCGGTCAGCCCCGGCGGGCAGCTGGCCGTCAGGTCAGGATCGCAGATCGCCACCTGCGGCAAGAGGTGGGGGCTCGACAGTCCGACCTTTACGGCCTTCCCCGGATCGGCAATCACCGCCACCGGCGTCACTTCCGAGCCGGTCCCCGCCGTCGTCGGCACTGCAATCACCGGCACGATCGGCCCCGGCACTTTCAGCTCGCCATAATAGTCGGAGATAGCCCCGCCATGCGCCGCGATCAGGGCAATGATCTTGGCCGCATCGATGCAGCTGCCGCCACCAATACCGACGATCACATCGGCATCAAATTCCCGGGCCGCAGCAATGCCCGCCTCCAGGCAATGCGCCGGCAGTTCGGCCTCTACATCGGCAAAAACGCCGACATCCAGCCCCGCAGCGACGAGCGCAGCCTTTGCCGCGGCAAAGGCCGGGTCATTGGCCAGACGCTGATCAGTAACCAGCAGAGGCTTCTTGCCAAAAGCGGCCACATGGCCCGCCAGCGAGCCGATCTGGCCGTGGCCGAAAACTACGGTGCGAGGCGAGCGAAATGCGCCAAACATGGTCCAGTCCCTATTCTTTTGCCGCCTATGCGGCCAGTTCTTGCAGGCGCGTCCAGATCACGTCCGCCACATTGATGCCGTTCGACTGGGCCTGCGCCGCCAGGGCCCGTCCGCGCTCCCCCGGAATGCGGACGCCGTCAAACCCTTGTGCAGGCATCTCGGCGCGCAACAGGTCAAGGAAGCCCGCGACCGGGGCTAGGTCCTGGTCGATAACGATGAACAGATCAGCCTTGTTGCAGGGCTCCGTGGAATCAAGCGTGCCCTTCACCTCACGGCCAATAGCAGCCCCTGCGAGGGCACTGAGCATGAGCTCAAAGGCCAGACCCAGCGCATAGCCCTTTGCCCCGCCGAACGGCGCAATCGCCCCGTCTCGCGCGGCCGCCGCGTCCGTCGTCGGATTGCCGTCCTCATCGAGCGCCATGCCCGGCGGCAGCGCCACACCGCGATTGGCATGGTCGTGAACCTCCCCCATGGAGATGATGCTCGTGGCCGTATCCATCATGAAGATGCCTTCGCCTGTCGGCATGCCGATGGCGATGGGGTTGGTGCCGATCATCGCCCGGCGTCCGCCCCAGGGATGCACCAGGGCTTCGCTGGTCGAAAAAGCGATCAGGCATTTTCCGGCCGTCGCCACGCGGTCGGCGTAAAAGCCCAGCATGCCGATGTGATTGGCATTGGCTACAGCTGCCACCGCCACGCCCTGCGTCGCGGCGCGGTCCATTGCTGCGTCGATTGCGGCCTGCGCCACCACGGGACCGAGCCCCTGCTGACCATCGACCTTGAGAAACCCCGGCGCCGTCCATTCGTGCCGGCCCCGCGTGACCGGATCGGCGACGCCATTGGCGATCCGCTCCACCAGCCGCGGCAGGCGCAGCAATCCGTGCGAGGCAATGCCGCGCATTTCGGCGTCGAGCAAAAGCTCGCGTTGCAGCACCGCATTTTCCGCCGGAACACCCGCTGCCGCCAGAACCCGGTCGGCTACGCTGCGAATTTCAGTGACAGGCACTAAGGGCATGTCTATTCACTCTCCAATCCTTCGGGCACCGAACTTATGGTGTCTCGGCCGGTGCCGCGCCGCTGGTTCCCGATCAAAGCATGATCTTGACGGGGCCCGCAAAACAGCACCAGATATATCCTATATGATTTAGTTTCAGCACTATGCGTCTTGTATCTCGATGTCAAACGCAACTTCTCTTTTCGCCGCGTTTTCAAAAAGGATACGATAGGATAGTGCTCCTGCTCCCTTGAGATGAGGATTTCCCGTCATGGCAACGCCGGTCAATCAGACGCCAAGCAACCCGATCAAGCGTCCGCCGCGTCTGGGCGACGAGGTGTACAACACTATCTATGCGCAGCTGATGAGCCAGAACATTCTTCCCGGCTCGCGGATCTCAATCGACAATCTCGCGCGCGAACTCGGCGTGTCGCAGACCCCTATCCGCGAAGCGCTGTCACGCCTTGAGGCACAGGGCCTCGTCGTCAAAACCCATCTCATCGGCTTCAGCGCGTCCACCCAGATGGATCGGGCCCGTTTCGAACAGCTCTATGAGTTGCGCCTGCTGCTCGAGCCCTTCGCCGCCCGCAAGGCCGCATCCATGATCACCGACGAGCAGTTCGCCACCCTCGAGCGTCTTGCCGAGGAAATGTCGCTCACCGGCCAGGGCAAGGTCAGCTACAGCGAATTCGCCCGGCTCGACGGCCAGTTCCACGATCTCGTCGCCCAGGCCAGCGGCAATGATCTGGTCCAGGAAACGCTCGCCAATCTACATATCCACATGCATCTGTTCCGCCTCTTCCACCACCAGCAGGCTGCCTCCACCGCCAATATGGAGCATGCCGATCTCATCGCCGCCCTCAAGGCGCGCGATCCCGACCGCGCCGAACAGGCGATGCGCGCGCACGTCGAACAGTCCTACGAACGGTTCAACACCTTCTTTTCCTGATTTCGACCGCCCCGGCGCTTCTGTGATTTGCCGACTGGCCACCGTGTCGCCAAGATGCCGTCATGGCGCAGTTTTTTTCGACATGGCTGAGGCGCGGGCTGCTGTTGCTGCTCCTGTCGTTTCAGGCCATGCCGGCGGCGCGGGCGCAATCGGAATCGGAGTCGAGTGCCAGTCCCGGCACCTGCCACGCGCTCGGCGCAGACAGCATTTGCATCACCGAGGCCAATTATCGGGCTGACGTCTGCTCGGCCATCGCCGCCTATGCGACGCACTGGCAGCTGCCTCCAGATTTCTTCGCCCGCCTCCTCTGGCAGGAGAGCCGCTTCGACCCCGCGGCCCTCAGCCCTGCTGGTGCCCAGGGCATTGCCCAGTTCATGCCCGGCACGGCGCGCCTTCGCGGTCTCGGCAATGCCTTCGATCCGGCCGAGGCCATGGCCCGCTCCGCCGAATATCTGCGCTTCCTCGAGCAGAAGTTCGGCAATCTCGGCCTCGCTGCGGCGGCCTATAATGGTGGCGAAGGCCGGATCAGCCGCTACGTCGCCAACAATGGCGGTCGCCTGCCGCTCGAGACGCGCAATTACGTCGAGATCATCACCGGCCACCCAGTCGACATCTGGCTGGCCGATATCGCCGGAGAGGTCGACTACACCCTCGACAAGGACAAGGACTTCCACACCGCCTGTCTCGACATGTCCCGCTCTGTCCGACGACCCGACTTGACCATCAGCCCGGCCGAGTGGCAGCCCTGGGGCGTGCTGATCGCTCAGAACGCCTCTGCCGATGCCGCCCGCTCCCGCTTCGCCACCGCGCAAGCTCGCTTCGAAACTGTCCTCGGTCCCGAGCAGCTCATGCTCATCGGCGTTCGCAATCCCAGTTTTGGGAACCGCATGCGTTTTTCCGCCATGGTCGGTCGCCAGAGCCGAGAGGAGGCGCAGGACTTTTGCCAGCGTCTTCTCGCCGCCGGGGGCAATTGCATCGTCCAGAAAAACGCGCCATGAGCCATCGGTACGTTTTCACACGTCGCTGCGCTCAATGCTAACAGTCTGTTAACGAACTCGGCTCGTCTGTGACTGCAAAGGGGCCACTCTGAGCGCTGCCAGATTGGCAGATCCGGTGCAGAAACACGCCACCCGCAACTGCCCGATAATGGTCGAAAAATGCTCGACCACCGCCTCCGCAGACTCGGTCGCAGCGGTCAGAACCCCCGCCGCCTGCCCCACCACATCGGCGCCCAGCCGGATCGCCTTGGCCACATCAACCCCGTCCCGAACGCCGCCGGAACCCACCACAACCGCCCGCGGACAGGCCGCCCGCACCGCGGCGATCGCCTCGGCCGTAGGCTGCCCCCAATTGACAAAAGCCCGCGCAATCGCCGCCTGTCGAGGCGTCTGGGCCCGCTCGGCCTCAACCGCAGCCCAGCTGGTTCCACCCGCTCCGGCCACATCGATAATGCTTACCCCGGCATCCACCAGCCGCCGCGCAGTCCGGCCAGAAATGCCCGACCCCACTTCCTTTACGGCCACAGGCACCGAAAGCGTCCTGGCAAGGGCCTCAATTTTACCCAGCAAACCCAGCCAGTTACGGTCGCCTTCAGGCTGGACCGCCTCCTGCAACGGGTTGAGATGAATGATCAGCGCGTCTGCCCCGATCATCTCCACCGCCCGCCGCGCCTCGTCGAGGCCATAGCCCAGATTGAGCTGCGCCGCCCCGAAATTGGCGAGCAGCGGAATGGTCGGCGCATGCCGCCGCAGATCGAGCCGCAGCCCGCCATCGGCCGCACTGTCGAGCGCCACCCGTTGCGACCCGACCGCCAGGGCAATCCCCAATTCTTCGCAGGCCACGGCCAGATTGGCATTGATGCTTTCCGCCCGCGCCGGACCGCCGGTCATCGAACTGACGAGCAGCGGCGCACTGATCCGCTTGCCGACAAACTGCGTATCCAGTCCGATATCGTCCATATCCAGATCCGGGAGGGCAGCGTGCTCAAATCTAACATCGTCAAAGCCAGCCGAGATCGAGGCCGCCCCTCGCCCGCCCAGGACAATATCGAGATGCTCGTTCTTACGGTTGATAGTCAATGAATTGCCTCTTCAGCATGACAGCCTGCGATGGATTTAGGGCAAGGGCACCCATTTTCTTGCCCAGACAGGTTACTTTTGGCTCTTACGTTGTAGCGCCGTTTCTGGTTCACTTCTTCTGCGTTTCCAGGCAGGGGTATGCTGGATGATCCCCAGGAATAGCATTGATGCCATGCATTCGGGTCATCAAGCCCTTGAGGACGCACGCATTATTCGCGAACGCGTCGAGACGTGTCTGGAGCGGATGATAGAGGGATCGGACGCGATCCCCACCAATCTCGCCGCCGCCATGAAGCATGCCCTGCTCGCGCCGAGTAAGCGTCTCCGCCCGGTTCTGCTCTATATGATCGCCGATCCCGACCCCGGGATGGAAGAGGCGGCCCTCGTGCTGGGCTGCGCCGTGGAGATGGTCCACACGGCCTCGCTGATCCTTGATGACCTGCCCTGCATGGACGACGCCAGCATGCGCCGCGAGCGGCCATCGAGCCATGTTGCCTTCGGCCAGGCCACAGCCATTCTCAGCGCGATTGCCCTTTTGAGCCGGGCCTTTGGCGTCATTTCCGAACTCGATATCCCCGCCTCCATTCGGACGCGCCTTGCTGCAATCCTCTCGGACGCCGTGGGCCATAATGGCCTCGTTGCCGGCCAGGAGATCGACATCAATGGCCGCGCCGGACTGGTGGGCGAAAAGGAAATCGAGAACCTCAACTGGCTCAAGACCGGCACGCTTTTTGTCGCCTCAGCTGAGATGGGCGCCGTTCTCGCCGACATGCCGGATGACCGGATCGCGCATATCCGCAAATTCGCCCGTCACCTCGGCCTCGCCTTCCAGACCGCAGACGACCTGCTGGACAAATCCACCGATCCGCTCGCCATCGGCAAGGACGTCAACAAGGACGAGGGCAAGGCGACCCTCGTTTCCATCTTCGGCGCGCGCCAGGCCCGCCTCACCTGCGAGGAGCATCTAGCCGTAGCGGATGCTGCCCTTCTCGCCAGTGGTGTCAATGCCGCGCCCATCCAGGCTTTGGTCGCCAAATACCTCAAGAGCAAGCTCGTCTCGGATGCAGGGTGATACGCAGCCACTGTTTGTGGCCGGTCTATCAGTGCGATACGGAAACCGCGAAGTCCTGCGTGGCCTCAACCTGCAGCTCGGACGGTCGGAAATATTCGGCCTTCTCGGACCAAACGGGGCGGGCAAGACCACCCTCATCCGCACCATATGCGGGCGCGTCCGCGCCTGCTCCGGGCAGGTCAGCGTCGCCGGCGAGACGGGCAAGAAAAGCATGCGCCATATCGGCCTCGTCCCACAGGAACTGGCGCTTTATCCCTATCTGACGGTCCGGGAGAACCTTGAGGCCTTCGGCCGGCTGTCCGGCCTGTCGGCCACAGAAACCAGCCAGGCGATCACTTGGGCCAGCCAGGCCACCGATATCACCCAGCGCCTGGACGAACGCGTCGACATCCTCTCGGGGGGGTGGAAGCGGCGCGTCAATATTGCCGCCGCAATTCTTCATCACCCTGACTTGCTCATCCTCGACGAACCGACGGTCGGGGTCGATGTCGAGGCGCGCAATGTCCTGCACGACGTCCTCGTCCACCTCAGCCGCGCCGGAATGGGGATACTTTTGACGACCCACGACCTCGACCAGGCTGAAGCGCTTTGCACAACGGTCGGCTTCCTCCGCGACGGCAAGATCACGCCTCAGGGTACGCCACGGGGCCTTATCGCCGATGCGTTCGGCAAGCACAGGGAAGTCATTCTCGAACTTCGGCACCTTGCCACCCCGGACCAGTCGGCGATCCTGCACAAGGCCGGCTTCAGCCCGCTCAAGGGCGGCTATAGCTGGATCATGCTCACCGGAGCCAGCTCCCATTCTCTGGAGCGACTGTCGATAGCCCTCAACAAGGCCGGGATAGAAACACGGGAAATCCGTTTTCGGGAACCCGGTCTCGACAGTCTCTTCGTCAGTCTGACGCGGGACGCGGAGGTGGCTCCTTGATCCTTGCCATGCTTCGCGTCATGGCACTCAGCGTGATCCGCGATCGCGGCGCGCTGGCCCTGGCATTCCTCCTGCCCCCGGTTATTTTCATCATCTTCGCCGCTATTTTCTCCGGATCGAGTGGGGAGGAAATGCGCCTTCACGTGGCTTATGGCGTCGCCACAGAGACGCAGGTGACAGAGCGCCTCGAGGCTGCCTTGCGCGAAGACGCGAGCCTTCGTGTCCTCCCGCAAAGTCTGGCCGATCGCGCTGAGGTGGTGCGCATGGTGCAGACCGGACGGGCCGATGTCGGCCTGTTTGTCACCGGCGACCTCGCTGATGAAACGACCTCGCCGATTACCGTGCTCGTTGATCCAGCCAAGGTGATCGCCGGGGCGAGCCTTGCAGGGCAAGTGCAGAACCTGATTGCCGTCGCGGTACCCGAAATTGGCGTCTCCCGAACAGCCCCGCTCATCGGGGAGCTTGTCGGCGGCTTTTCTCCGCAGCAGCAGGCACAGCTCGACGCCGCCCTTCAGGAACTGGCTGTCAGCGGCAATGGCCCTGATGCCGCGCCGGGCCTGGTCAATATCGAAAACATCGGATCAGCCACCTCGGCCGGGGCGACGATCAGCTATTATGCCGGTGCGGTCGCCATCCTCTTCCTGCTCTTTTCCGCGATGCAGGGCGCTGCGACCCTGATCGAGGAACGTCACTCCGGCATTGTCGATCGCGTCGCCGTGGGGCCTGCCGGCACGGATGTCGTCGTCCTCGGGAAATTCCTGTTCCTCACCGCACAGGGCGTACTGCAGGTTGGCCTGATCTTCCTTGTCGCCGCGATTGTCTATGGGGTCGACGTCACTCACCACGGCATGGAATGGCTGTTGACTACATTGGTCGCCTCCGCCGCGACAGCCGGGCTTGGGCTGGCCGTTGCGTCGGCCTGCACCAGCAAGCAGCAGGCCCAGACCGTCTCCACTTTTGTGGTGCTGGTCAGTTCCGCAATCGGCGGCTCTATGGTCCCGCGTTTCATGATGCCGCCCTGGCTCCAGGATGTCGGTTGGTACACCCCCAACGCCTGGGCGATCGAGGCCTACCACGGCATTTTGTGGCGCAGCGAACCGCTCGGTGCGGTGCTGCCGGAACTCGCCTGGTTGCTGTGTGTCGCCATGGTCGGCGTCATTCTCGGACTGATCATTTCCCGCCTGCGGCTCCGCCTTTAGTGACTACGCCACACTGGCCGCAGACCACGGGAAATCTTATCTTTAAAACTATCGAAGGAGGCCTGAATGGACACTATTCTCTACTATTTGGTGCCAACCGGGCTCGTGGTTGGTTCCGTCCTGTTCATGGAGTGGTTCGCCACCTGGTCGCATGAACACATCATGCACGGCTGGGGATGGGGCTGGCACAAGTCCCACCATGAGCCACATGACGATGCTCTGGAAAAAAACGATCTCTATGCCGTGGTGTTCGCCGGCGTCGCCATCGCCATGTTTGCGCTTGGCCACTTCTTCTGGTGGCCGCTGACCTGGCTAGGCCTGGGCGTGACAATCTATGGGATGCTGTACTTCTTTTTTCACGATGGCCTCGTGCACCAGCGCTGGCCGTTCAAGCACATTCCGCGCAAGGGATACATGAAGCGCGTCTACCAAGCGCACAGACTCCATCATGCGGTGCAGGGCAAGGATGGCTGCGTCTCGTTCGGCTTTGTTTATGCCCAGCCAGTCGACAAGCTGCTCAAGGAACTTGAAGAGAACAAGCGCTCATACGATCCCCATGCGCTCAAGGACGAGGATCGCCCCGCCGCACATTAGGCGGGGCGTTTCCACAGGCCCGCACGGTCCGGCTGCTGTCTGGGCAGGCGGGTCCAGGCAACGTCTCCGAGGGATTTTGCGAGCAGCATCAGCTTCTCATTGCGCGATGTAGACACGCGGTGTTCCCAAGCATCGGGCCCGCCTGAGCGCAGCTTCTGGCCAATGGCACGATAGACGCGCCGCGCCGCGCCAATGGCCCAGGCCGAGCGCGGCGGCAGTTCCGCCATGCCGTGATAGGCCGATGCGTAATAGGCTTCCGCCAGTTCAAGCAATTCCAGCGCAGCGGCATGAAGTTTTGGCCACTGCGCGCGATCATCAGCCCGGATTTCGGTAATGCCATGCCGCGCGAGAAGCGTGCGGGGGAGATAGACCCGCTCCATGCGCGCATCATCAATGACGTCGCGCGCGATATTGGTGAGCTGGAAGGCAAGGCCAAGATCGCTGGCCCGGTCGAGCACCTCGCGCTCCCGCACACCCATGATCATGGCCATCATTACCCCGACCACGCCGGCGACATGGTAGCAATATTCAAGTGTGTCCTCGATGGTCTCGTAGACGCGATCCTCCACGTCCATCTGGAAGCCCGTCAGCAATTCCTGAGGGTGGCGATGGGGAATCTCGTGCCGCTCCACCACGCGCTGCAAGGCATTGAAAATATAGCTGTCCGAGGCCCTGCCAGACAAAGCCGCGCTGGTTTCGGCGCGCAATTGCTCGAGCCGGGCCTGTTGCCCATCCCTGAAGTCCGCCACTTGTGCATGCCCAGACGTCTGCCCGTCGATGACATCGTCGCAATGGCGGCACCAGGCGTAGAGCATGACAGCATCATCCCGCGTCTGCCGGTCGAAGAGGCGGGCCGCAGCCGCAAAGCTCTGCGAGCCCTTGGCGATGGCCTCTTCGCTGCGGGAAATAACCTCGTCGTTCATGCCATGGCATCCGCGATCATCAGCCCGGCCGTGGCCTTGGCCGACCCGACCACACCCGGAATGCCGGCGCCGGGATGCGTGCCGGCCCCGACGATATACATGTTGGAAATCACATCGTCCCGATTATGCGGGCGGAACCAGGCGCTCTGGGTCAGGATCGGCTCGATCGAAAAGGCAGAGCCCAGATGGGCATTGAGCTCATCCCGGAAATCGAAGGGCGTGAAGTGGCGCACCGTCACGAGGTCATCAAGCAGCCCGGGGATATAGCGGTCGTTGATATATTTAAGGATCCGGTCGCGATATTGCGGGCCGACGACGTCCCAGTCGATATCGGCCGTGCCCAGATTCGGCACCGGCGAGAGCACGTAATAGGCGCTCTGCCCCTTGGGGGCGAGACTGTCATCGGTCACGGAAGGTGCGTGGAGGTAGAGCGAAAAATCGTCTGCCAGACCATCGGTGTGAAAAATGTCCTTGATCAGTTCCCGATAACGCGGCCCGAACAGCACCATATGGTGCTTAAGCTCGGGATGCTGGGTCTTGAGGCCGAAATAGATCACAAAAAGCGACATGGAAAAGCGCTTCTTCTCCAGCGCCTTGCCCTTGGCATCGCCCCGCTGCGTGCCGCGCATCATGTCGCGATAAGTGTGCACCACATCGGCATTGGAGGCGATCTGGTCGAAACTGAACCGGCGCCCATCCTTGAGCGCAACGCCCGTCACCTTGTCCTCGCCGCCCTCGATCCGGTCGATTTCGGCGTTGAGCTCCAGCCTGCCGCCCAGATCCTCGAACAGTTTGACCATTCCGGCGATCAGCGCGCCCGTGCCGCCCTTGGCAAACCACACCCCGCCCCGCCGTTCGAGCGCGTGGATGAGGCCATAGATGGACGAGGTCTCGAACGGATTTCCGCCGACCAGCAGCGAATGAAAGCTGAAAGCCTGCCGCAGCTGATCGTCCTTGATGAACTGGCTGACCTTGGAATAGACGCTGCGGTGGCTCTCGAGCCGCATCAATTGCGGGGCGGCCTTGATCATCGAGAAGAAATTGAGGAAGGGGACTGTGCCCAGCTTCTCGTAGCCTTCGCGAAAAAGGTCCTCGGAATAGGCGAGAAACTTTCTGTAGCCTTCGACATCCTCAGGCGACTTCGCCGCGATCTGCCGGTCAATCTCGGCCTGGTCATTGGCATAGTCAAACCGATACCCGTCCTCCCAGCAGAGTTGGTAGAAAGGCGCGACCGGCAGAAGCGTGACATAGTCCGCCATGGTGCGGCCAGACAGCGTCCACAGCTGGTCGAGACAATCCGGGTCCGTAATGACGGTCGGCCCGGCATCGAAGGTGAAGCCGTCATCGGTATAGACATAGGCCCGCCCGCCGGGCTTGTCCCGCTTCTCGAATATGGTCGTCTCAATGCCGGCGCTCTGCAGCCGGATTGCCAGCGCAAGGCCGCCAAATCCGGCGCCGATGACTGCTGCGGTCTTTGAATTCGTCACGTCGTCTCCGAGGCTAGGAGGGGCTTTTCGCGAAGGCAGGCGAGCGCCCGGTGAACGGGCACAGGTGGCTTGCCGACAAGAATGCGGGCCATGTCGGCCGGTGTCGTCTGGCCGGCGTAGAACCGCTCGATAAGGGGTTGGCGCAGGCGGTAGAACCTTTGAAGCACCAGATGGCGCTTGTCCGGCTCTGCTGCGAGGAACAGCATCCGGTTGAGCAGCCGGTAAAAACGCTGGCCGCGGTGCCGCCGAAGCGCATGCTCCCTGATCTTTACGGCAAGGGCCGGACTACTGATCGGCCAGGCTTCCGCAATGAGATTGGCCACGCGGACGGCCTCGGGCAGGCTGTAGCCGGTGGTAGGATGAAACAGCGCCGCACGCATCCCGGCCTGCGGCACGTCAGGCGGAGCCTCCGACCAGAATTTCTGCGCGTCATGAGCGAGCGAAATGGGCAGGACTCCATGCTCTCGCCGGACGACTTCAGCGACGGACCAACCCTGCTGCCGGGCATATTCGCGTATAGCCAGTTCGAGTTCGCCCTTATCGAGTGCCTCGCCATCGGCATAGCGCGTGTCCTCGATCAGAACGCGGGTCGGTGAAAACGGCAGTGAATAAACGAAGCGATAGCCGTCCAGCTGATCGACCGAGGCATCCATGATGACGGGATCGACGAGGCCGTGAGGCTCGGCTGTTTCGATCTCCAGGCCGACGAATTTCTGATAGCCGAGAACGAGAGCGGCGCTCTTCCGGTAGCCGCGCGCATCGATGACGCAATCGCCCGAAAGCCTTTCACCGTCGGCCAGCGTCGCTCCACCAGAATCCACCGCCTCGACAACAGCGCCGGTGCGGATGGACACATTGGGTAGCCTCTCCATCCCCTCTTGGGCCGAACGGGAAGTCAGGGTCGCATAGCCGGAGGTCAGATGCCGGGTAAAGGCGGGAAAGCGCACCGACTGGCCGGCCCAGCGATGGGCAATGAGCGGTTCGATCCAAGGGAGGTCAGTGCCGACATCGGCGATGTGGAAGGACCAGGTGTGTTCGCCAAAAGGCGCGCTGGCCGCTTCAAGGATAATAATCTCAAGATCGGGCGTCGGGCTCAGCCGCTGCGCGATCAGGGCAGCGGCAAGTCCGCCGCCGGCCACCAAAAGCCTTTTGCCACCGCGCCCCGAACCCGCCAACGATAGTCCTCCGCCTGCCGCATAACGATCATCGCGTCGCGACCATACCATGCAAGTGCAATAGTCTACGCATGGCAAGGCGTTTTGGATCACGCGGCGACCGAACTCGGCCATGGATGGAAAAAGGGGCGCGAGCCTTCGCCCGCAGCCCTTTTCAGAACCCTGGTTGAAAGGGCCTCAGCCTTCGTTGGCCATGGTCTTCTTGAACTGCTCAAGGTGCTTGGACTGCGCGTCGATCATCTTCTCGCGGTACTGGCCATAGATAATGTCCGTGTCGTGCAGCGTGACGCCCGGAATGGTCGGCGAGGCAAAGACCGGCAGCTCGATGCCCTTTTCCGCCAGCTTCTGCGCCGTGCGCGAGACCAGCTCGTGCATCATGATCATGGCCAGAACCGTCGACGAGCCCGAAACCGGGCGGCTCCAGCCTTCGATGGCAACGATCGCGTCCTCCACCGGCGCGCCGGTATCGATGACGATATCGGAAGCATGCGGCAGGCGCTTGCCCGAGGAATGGGTGGCGGGCTTGCTGGCGTTGGACTTGGCGGTGATCGCGATCACCGTCAGCCCACGTTCCTTGGCATAGAGCGCGGTGTCGATGCCCGAGGCATTGCTGCCTGAGTGGCCGAAGATGACAATCGTGTCGCCCGGATTGAGCGGCTGGTGGTCGAGGAACTTCTCAGCGTACTTTTCCGTGCGCTCGAGCCAGAGCAGCTCACGCACGCCACCGGCGCCCAGAATGTTGTGCCACATGACGCGCGGGTCAGTCAGCGGGTTGAACCCGAGATAGGAGCCATAGCGCGGATAGGTTTCCTGCACGGGCAGCACCGAGTGGCCCGAGCCGTAAAGATGCACGAGGCCACCATTGGCGAGCGTCTCGCTCATCGCCTTGGAGGCGGCTTCGAATGCGGCTTCGTTTTCGCCGGCAGCCTTTTCGGCAATGGCCGCGAGCTTGCTGATGAACATGGTCGACATGAGGGGTCTGCCTTTCAGACTAAACGTAAAGGGTGGATCGGATTTCGTAGCGGTCGGCGCGCATGGTCGAGACCGCGAATTCAAAGGGGCTGCGCGCGTCGAAAGTGATGCGCTCAACTTCAAAGGCCGGCGTGCCGGCCGGCAGCTCGAGGTCATGCGCATCGCCTTTGGCCACCGCGCCAACGCGATAGACCTCCTTGGCCCGGACCGGCACGATGCCGGCATTGTCCTTGAGCCAGCGATAAAGCGAGGTGACGTCCGATGCTGCCTCGAACAGCCCCGGCACACGACTGGCCGGAAGATGGGTGGTCTGGATGCCGATGGGCTGTCCATTGCCCAGCCGAAGGCGCCGCAACTGGACCACGTCTTCTCCCTCGGCGATCTCCAGCGCCTCAGCTGTCGCGCCTCGCGCAGGAATGATCTGCGCGGCCAGAAGACGCGTGCCCGGGGAAAGGGCGAGCGTCTGCATTTCGTCGGTAAAGCTTGTGAGCCCGCGCACACCGGCCACCATGGTGGCGGACCGCACGAAGGTGCCGCGACCATGCTCCCGCCGCAACATGCCCGCTTCCTCAAGATTGCGCAGGGCATGGCGGAGCGTGATCCGGGAAATGCCCAGCATTTCGCAGAGCTTGTCCTCATTGGGGATCTGTGTGCCCGGCGCCCATTCGCCCCGGTCAATAAGAAAACGCAGCGCCATTTCCGCCTGGTGCCACAGCGGCTCGGGGCGACGTCGGTCCGGACGCACCAGACCCGCAGGGTGGTCGGTCATGATGTCCTCCTCCAATTGGGCCCCGACGCGCCGGCAAAAGCTGCCCCAATCAGGCCAGCCTGCGAGCGATATCTTGCGGGTTTGATCGGGACGCCGCGCAGATGCGGTGGCAGGCGGCGATCGATGGCCGGTCGCAGCAGCGGCTCGAGGATGTCGCAAGCCTCGGCAACGCCCCCGGCAATGATGATCAGGGCGGGATCGAGCAAGGCCACCGCCGCCGCCGTCGCGGTCCCCAGCGCCTCAACCGGTGCATGGAGTGCAGACAGTGCCTTGGGATCGCCACTCCGCGCTGCCGCCATCAGGGCATGGCCGTTCTCAAAGCCAATTGAATGAGCGATCTGGTCATAGGCGCGGCCGGCGGCCTGGCGCTCGAGCCAACCGCTGACATCTTCTCCTGCATCCGAGATATCGGCAGTCGCCCAACCATAGGAACAGGCGCCACCGCCCTGCCCCGCAATGATCATACCTGATGCAAGAACGGCGGACCCGATGCCGGTGCCGATGGCCAAAAGCAGCGCATCGCTCTGCCCCTCAGCCACGCCAGCGTGCACCTCTGCCAGAAGGCTCAGCTGGGCATCATTGCCCAGGCCGATCGATACGCCCGGAAATTCTGCGGCAAGGTCCAGACCGTCAAGGAAAGGCAAATTCGGCACCCAGCGGCACACTGTGCCCTGAGCGAGCCCGGGAATGCCAAGCCCCAATGCCTTTGCCCCATGCGCTTCCAACTGGACGCGAATACAATTGAGAAAATCCGCGCGGTCCGAAGGCGCCGGTCGATCTTCAACGAGCGCGACCTCTGCCGGATTGGCACTGTCGGCCAGCCCGATACGGCAGCGCGTGCCCCCGAGATCAATGGCAAGGATCGGGCTCATCCCTTCACCCCCGTGGCAACGATCGAGTCGACGAAAAAGCGCTGGAGGAAGACGAAGAGCACCACAGGCGGCAGCACCGCCAAGGTCGCACCGGCCATGACCAGCCCGGTATTCATCGCGCCGCGATTATAGCTGAGCAGACGCGAGAGCGAGATGACGATCGGGTATTGGTCGGTATTGCCCTGCAGCACCGTCAGCGGCCAGAGATAGCTGTTCCAGTGATAGACGAAGGCAAACAGCGTCAGCGCGGCGATCGCCGGCAGAACGGCGGGCGCGACGATCTTGAAGAGGATGGTCAGCTCCGAAGCGCCATCGACCCGCGCCGCATCGATCAGATCATTGGGCACGCCCTTGATATATTGGCGCATGAGGAAAATACCGAAGGCATTGGCCAGATTGGGCACCACCACGCCGAGCAGATTGGCATTGAGGCCGAGATAGCCCGTCATCCGGTAGAGCGGGATGAGGGTAACGATGGGCGGCAGGAACATGGTGGCGATCAGCGCTGCGAACAGCCAGTCGCGCCCGGGAAAATTGTATTTGGCAAAGGCGTATCCGGCCATCAGGCTGGTCACGACGATGGCAGTCGTCGTCGCCAGCGCGATGAACGCGGAATTGACGAAGGACCGGTCAAGATTGACCACCTCGGCCACTTCCCAATAGGCGTCGAAATTAGGCGATCCTGGGATCCACACGGGCGGCACCTGCATGCTCTCAGCCGGTGTCTTGAGACTGGAGAGCACCATCCACACCAGCGGGAAGGCAGCCGCCACCGCGATGGCAAGGATTGCCAGCGACAGCAGCGCGGACTTCCACGTGGCAGGATAGCGAAGATAGGGACGCATAGTGCTGCTCATCGCTGTTCCTCACGATCGCGGAAGGCGGCAAAGAGCAAGACGATGACCACGATCAGCGACAACATCAGCGTCACCGCCATGGCCGAGCCAAGGCCGCCCTGCGCGCGTTCAATGCCGACGCGGCGAATATGATAGGTCATGACATTGGTGGAATTGACCGGCCCACCCTGGGTGATCAGTGCCACCGGCTCGAACACCTGCACCGCGTTGATGACGGCAATGACTGCGGAAAACAGAAGCGTATTGCGCAAAAGCGGCAGGGTGATTTTCCAGAACTGCATCCAGGGAGAGGCGCCATCCACCCGCGCCGCTTCGTAAAGCGTCGTCGGGATTTGCGTCAGGCCCGCCACCGCCAGCACCGTGAAATAGCCCACCTGCTGCCAGACATTAAGAAGGACGATGGAGACGAGGGCCGTATTGGGCGAGGAAAGCCAGGTCTGCGGCGGGATGCCGATCCAGCCCAGCACTTGGTTGAACGGTCCTTCGGTTGGCGAATAGAGCTTGGACCACACCAGCGCCACCGCGATCATCGGCACCATATAGGTCGAGAACAGAACGGTGCGCAGCACGATGCCGCCGGGCGCAAAGGTCTGGTGCACCATCAGACCCAGCACGACCGAAAGCGGCAGGATCAGCGCAACCGACAGGCCGGTATAAATAGCCGTATTGAAAAAGGCCGCGCGGAAATCGCGCCCAATGGAGGTCGGGCCGAACAGATCGAAAAAATTGGCCAGCCCGACAAACTGGGCGGTTTCAAACCCGGTCTGGGTCGACCATTGGGTAAAGCTCAGCGCGATGGTCAGGGCCATCGGCACAAAGACAAAGATCGCTATGAGCCCCGTGGCAGGCGCGAGCATGCCGATAACGGAGCGGGGATTGCGGCCAATCATCCGGGAAACTGCCTGGGAAAGCGGCAGGCGAGATGAAAATCCCGCCTGCCGGAAGAAGACGCTTACTGCGCGTTGCGCTCAAGGATTTCGGTCGCGTCAGCCTGGGCATTGGCCTGGGCATCGGCGGCGGAAACCTGGCCGAACTGCAGCGCTTCAAGCGTCTGCTGAAGCGATTCAGAGAACTCCTGACCGCCGAGCACAACCGGGAACGGTTTGGCGTCGGCCAGGGTCTTTGTGTAGCCTTCGAGGAATGGCTCGTTGAGGCGATCGGCAAAGGCTTCACCATCCGAGGTGCGGGACGGCAGGATACCCATCGCCATCAGGATTTCGCCCATGGCAGAGGCGCCGTTCTCGCCCGAATCCGGACCATTGAGCCAGGAGAGGAACTTCCAGGCTGCTTCCTGCTCTTCGGCGGATGCCTGGGCGTTGACCACGGTCATCCACGAGTAGGAGATCGAGCGGGCCTTGTCGCCCGATGGCCCCACCGGGATCGGCGCGGTCGCAACGTCGGCGAATGCATCGCCCATGCCGCCGCGCAGGGCGGATTCCCACCAGTTCGCCATGATGATCATGCCGGTCTTGCCCGAGACGAAATTGTCGAGGAAGGGACCGGTGGTGTTGGCGTCGGCCGTGGCCATGGCCGGGTCGGCATAGCCGGAGGTGACCAGCTTCTCGTAGAGCTCGAAAGTTTCCTTGGCAGCCTGGCTGTCCAGCATCGGCTTGCCGTCGACGATCAGATCCCCGCCATTGGACACCAGAAGCGATGCGAACGGATGCAGCACGCCTGCCGCCCAGGAATTTATCAGGCCAAAGCCCTGCTGGCCCTTGGACTTGTCGGTCAGTTTCTCGGCGGCAGCGAGGAATTCGTCCCAGGTCTTGGGCGGCTCGGTGATGCCGGCTTCCTCGAAGAGGCGCTTGTTGTAGTTCAGCGCATAAACGTCGATTTCGTTCGGGATGCCATAGAGCGAGCCACCGACCGATGCAGCCGAGACTACGCCCTCGGGCCAATTCGCGCTCGTGTCGCCGGCGATGTCGTCAGAGGCCGCGCTGACAAGGCCGTCCTTGACCAGGTCCGGCAGCCAGGCGTCGTAAATCCCGGCGATCGTCGCGCCACCGGCCCCGCCCCCGGAGGTGCGCAGTGTGGTCAGCAGGTCCCCAAAAGGCACAGCGCGAACCGTGATGGTGTCACCCGGGTTCGCGGCCTCATATTTGTCGATAGCGGCATCCAGCTGCGCAACCGTATCCGGTCCCCAATGCGTCAGAAATGAAATCTCCGCTGCCTGGCTTGGTGCGGTTCCTGCCATCAGCAGCCCGCCAAAAAGTGCCAGGCTCAAGCCCTTGCTTGCGTGCATGTCGTTCTCCCATCCTCCTGTGCGGCTTCTCCAAACCGCAACACGTATTAGAGTTATGACGTTATAACGACTTGAGCAAGAGGTGTTCTATTGGGACGATGAAATCCTGAAGCCCGCGGAATTTTACGCTGAAACCAAGGCTACCTCCCCATTCGCCGACCCAGGAGAGTGCCGGGAACATCCTCTCCGCCTCATGCATTGGCCAAGCACGATCCCATTGGAGGCCAAGATGACTGACCGCTTCACCATGCAGGACCCGCGCTATCAATATCCCGCACCGCCCTTTCCGCGCCAGGAGCAGGAGCGCCCCGGGCTTGTGAGCAAGATGACGCCCGCGCCCGACCATGGAGAGGAAAGCTATGCCGGTTTCGGACGGCTTCTTGGGCGCAAGGCCCTGATCACGGGTGGCGATTCCGGGATCGGACGTGCGGCGGCAATTGCCTATGCGCGGGAGGGTGCTGACGTCGCCATCAACTTTCTGCCGGAGGAAGCCGAGGATGCCGATGAGGTGATCGGATATATCGAGCAGGCTGGTGTGAAGGGCGTGGCGCTGCCAGGAGACATCTCCGAAGAGAAAGCCTGCAATTCGATCATCGAGAAGGCGGTCAAGGCGCTGGGCGGGCTCGATATTCTGGTCATCAACGCGGCGCGCCAGCAGGCCCGCAAGTCCGTCGAGGACGTGACCAGCGACGATTTCGACAAGACCATGAAGACCAATCTTTATGCCCTGCACTGGCTGACGCGCGCTGCACTGCCGCATCTGCCGCCCGGCGCCTCGATCATCGCCACCACTTCGGTTCAGGCCTATGATCCCTCGGCCCATCTTCTGGACTACGCCACCACAAAGGCCGGCATTGCCGCCTACGCCAAGGCGCTGGCCGAGCAGCTGATCGAAAAAGGCATACGCGTCAATGCGGTAGCCCCCGGTCCGTTCTGGACAGTTCTTCAGCCCAGTGGCGGCCAATTCCCCGAAAAGGTCGAGAAATTCGGCGAGAACAGTGCCTTCGGCCGACCGGGCCAGCCGGTCGAGATCGCCCCGATCTATGTCCTCCTCGCCAGCCAGGAAGGCAGTTTCATCACCGGCGAAGTCTTCGGTGTCACCGGCGGCAAGGCCATTGCCTGATCAGCGCAGGCGCTGGCCCTCGGCGTCGAAGACCAGGAGGTCGGAAACCGCAAATTCGGCCTCCAGCCGGTCCTGCGGCGCGGACCTTGTCTTGCCGCGTTGCTCGACGAGGATGGTTTGACCATCGGGCAGTCGGCCGTGGACGACGGAGGTTCCGCCAAGGTTTTCAACCACTTCCACGGCGACTGCCAGTCTTGCCGTCTCCCCGTCGCCGCCCTCGAACTGCTCGGGCCGCAGCCCCAGAGTGACAGGGCCGGCGGGGAGCGTCCCGGCCAGTTTCGGGGTCAGGGTGAGATTGCCGATGCTGATGGTGCGGCCATCGCTGACGGCATTGATGAGGTTCATTCGCGGTGAGCCGATAAAACCGGCGACGAAGACATTGTCGGGATCTGCGTAGAGTTGGGCGGGGGTGCCGACCTGCTCGATCCGCCCGGCGCGCAGCACCACGATGCGGTCGGCCAGGGTCATGGCCTCGACCTGATCATGGGTGACATAGATCATCGTCGCGCCAAGGTCTTGATGGAGCTTGGTAATTTCGACGCGCATGGCAACGCGCAGTTCTGCATCGAGGTTCGACAGCGGCTCGTCGAAGAGGAAGGCCTTGGGCTGGCGGACGATGGCGCGGCCAATGGCAACGCGCTGCCGCTGGCCACCGGAGAGCTGGCTCGGCTTGCGCTTCATCAGCGGCTCGAGCTGCAGGATCGCCGCCGCTTCCTTCACCCGCCTCTCGGTCTCGGCCTTGGAGGTGCCGGTCATGCGCAGCCCGAAGCTCATATTCCCCGCAACGCTCATATGGGGATAAAGGGCATAAGACTGAAAAACCATGGAGAGCCCGCGCCTTGCGGGCTCAACCTCGTTGACCACTTCGCCGTCGATGAGGACTTCCCCTGCGGTAATATCCTCAAGCCCGGCGATCATGCGCAGCAGAGTGGACTTACCGCACCCCGAGGGACCAACAAAGACGACGAACTCACCCTTTTCGACGCTGAGGTCGACGCCGTGGATGACGTCTGTGGCACCGAATGACTTGCGGACCTGCCGCAGCTCGATTGCACTCATTGGCGCACTCCCTGCCACCAGGCTTGGATCTGTTCGCGTGTCACCTCCGGAGCCTCACTGGCTGGACCATTGAGATATTTAGCCAGTGCCTCGCGGAAGGTGCGGGCGACTGACCGTTCCGCCAGATTATGCTCGAGGTCGAAACCGGTGAGGATAAGCCTGCCCTGCCCCAGACGGAGTTCGGCGCACAGAACAAGGTCGCGATTGCTGTTCCAGTCATCAACGACGCGCACAATCGCCTTGTTTTCCAGGCCCTTCACATCGAGCGCCCGCCGCTGATGGGTGAGCTCCCACCAATGCCAATCCGAATGGCTGGCGGTGGGGAAAGCCGTGAACATGGGATGCGCGGCGTCGATGAGAAGACCCAGCGTGTGTGGCGCTTGCCCATCGGTCCAAAGCGTATTCCAGAAGGCAGCAGTGTGGCCCAAAATGCTGTTGGGCCTGAGAGATTCCGGGGGCGGTGACAGCACCAGGGTCTCGCCGGCGGCGACGCGGTCCAAGGCTGCATCGTCGAGGACCGACACGATGGGCAGTTCTGCCGGTTCAGCGGCAGCTGGCATGACCCAAAATCCCCAGCGATTGCGATATGCTGTGCCATCAAGGGCCAGGACCAGTTCATATCGCGCGGCGGGCGGAAGGTCTGTCGTATCGATAGAAATCTCGCCGATGTCATGCAGTTGTCCGGTCGCGAGAGGGCCGGCCGAGAGGACGCCACTGCGGACGACTTCCCCTGCCCCGTCGAGCAGCGACCAGGAAAGTTTCGCATTTTCAACATCGTGGCTGGCGAACTGGGCGAGTTGGGCCAGGCGCTTGAAGCGCTCCCCTTGCGTCAGCACAAATCCGTCGGCGCGCAGCAGCGGGACGATGGGCGCGCAGAATTCGCGGAACTGGGATGGCGTGACATAGGGCTTTTCATCCCAGAAGGCGTCGACCACACCGACAAGGGCAGTGCCCTGCCCGGAAAAATCCTGGAGGCCAAGCAGTTGCACGCCCGCCATGTCTCGGGTCCGGAGCGCGGCTTCCATCTCTTCCTTGTAGAGCTGGGTTTGCAGCGTGCCGCTGGCCATCAGATAGTCATGGGCGAGATGACCGAGCCCCTTGTCGTCCAGATCCTCCTTGATCATCAGGAAGTTACGCGCTTCGAGGACGCCAGCATATTTCGAGATTTCCTCGAGATTTGGGAAGACGCACCACTGGCCGATTTCGTGGCTGACCAGCGCCATCGGCACAGAGGCCACCCAGTCGGACCAGTCGGTTCTGGTCTCCAGAGCGCGGGCGTTGAGCCGCCCATCGAGCCCCTCCCCCCAGCGCTGATTGCGGGGTTCGGGCTTGGACACATAGTCGGCGCGCTGGGTCGTCGGCCAGCCGGAGCCGCCCGTATAAAGCCTTCTGTTGTCAGCCTTTTTCCACTTGTCGATGAAGCGTTCGAGGAAAGCGTGGAGGCCCCGCCCATTCACCTCATTGCCCACGCAGAGCATGACAAAGCTGGGGTGGTTGCCATAGTCCCGGATGATCCGCTCGGCCTCGGCATGGATATAGCGATCGAGCGCCGGATCGGCGCCGAGGACGGGCCAGACCGGGGTTTCGACGTGGAGCAGCATGCCGAGCCGATCGGCGACTTCGAAGGCGGCTTTGGGCGGGCACCAGGAGTGGTAGCGGATGTGGTTGAGGCCGTAAGCCTTTGCGGTGGCGAAGACTTTTTCCCAGCCGGCGTGGTCGGTAGGCGGATAGCCGGTGAGTGGGAAGATGGCGCATTCGAGCGTGCCGCGCAGGAAGACAGTGCGCCCATTGAGCTTGAGATGGCGGCCGTCGCGGGTAAAATTCCGAATGCCGAAAGTGGTTTCACGGCGATCCTGAGCAATTCCATCGCGCCGCCATTCGACGGTCAGGCGATGGGTAACGGGATCGAATTCATCCCAGAATGCGGCGTCCTCAGGCAGCGCTATATGCTGCTCAAACGTCGTGAAAGCGCTATCTATTGTTACCAGACTGCTAACGTTGAGAGGCTCATTCCGGCCGGAAATGTGAAAGCTAAACACCAGCTCGTCCTGGTGCTTTCCGGCCCAGAAAGTGGGGAAACGAATGTCGGGGTCGAAGGCATCGAGCTCCACCTTGATTGTAACATCGCGGCTAAGAGCGTGGACATCGACGCGGGCGATGGAGGCGCGGGCGGCTTCGATGCGGAGATAACCGACAACGCCGTTCCAATTGGTCTGGGTGTGCTCGGTCTTGGAATGGGCGACGTCGCCCATGAGGGCGTGATCCCGGATGATCGCCTCGCCCACCGCCTCGAAGCGGGCATTGTCGATCATCATGACGATCTTGTGCGGCCCCGGCGTGAGTTGGCCGACGAGCATGCGGACGGCCGTGGACAGGCTTTCGTCGCGCCCGAGCTTATAGCCATCAACCCAGATGTTGACCTCGCCATGCGGGCGCTCAAGGGCGATGTGGAAATAATGGTCGTCCAGCCCCTCGGGGATTTCGATGGTTTTGGCGTACCAGGCCTTGCCAACATAGGGGTGGCGGCGGCTGAGATGGGCCATGGTGCGATTGGTCGAGAGCGGGGTTTTCTGCGCCGCGTCGATGCTGCCGGGCAGCTGGATGGTGTCGGAGAGATCGGCCTTGAACCATTGCTCGGCCTCCCCTCGGCTGTCGGGGTCAAGCGCAAAGGCCCATTCGCCTTCGAGGGAGATAGAGGTGAGCATGAGTGCCTTCTTCTTGTAGTCGGTGTCTAACTGCCAGAGGAACCCCCACCCAACCTCCCCCTGAGAAGGGGGAGGAGTCGTTCAGTGGCTCCCCGAGTTGGGAGGAGCACTTTTGGTGGGCGAGATGGTTTCGCAAACGCGATAAGTCCCTCCCCCTGGGAAGGGGGAGGTTAGGTGGGGGTCGACGCCCCTACATCTGTGCTTCGACTTCGGCCTTCACGGCGGCGAGGGCTTCCTCGACGCTCTGGACGCCGCGGGCGACGTTGTTGATGGCCGTGCCCATTGCCGTTGCGGCGACGGGGTCGAGGGCGTTGAGGGTGAACGGGACCATCTCGGCCTGGATCGGGGCAAAGACCTCGTTGACGTTCTGGCCGCCATAATAGGGATCTTCGAAATTGATCCACTCCGACTGCGTGGCCGGGGTGTAGGCGGGGAAGAGATCGTCGTTCTGGTATTGCTGCTTGAGGCTCTCGTCATTGGTGACGACCCAATGGATGAAGGCCCAGGCGGCTTCCTTGTTCTGGCTGCCTTCCAGAATGCCGATATAGTCGCCACCCGAGTTGAAGGAGCGATTGCCATCGACGCCCGGTACCTGGGTGATGGCCCATTGGCCTTCCTGATCGGTGGCATAGGCGCGCTTCAAGAGGCCCCCGAACCAGTTGCCGTAGAGAGCAGTCGCGAGCTGGCCGCGCTGGAAGGCGCCCTGCCATTCCGGGCTCCAGGCGGTGAAGGGCGAGATCATGCCCGCGTCCGCGGCCTCCTTGACCTTTTCGAGGGCGGTCGTGAAGATCGGATCATCGATCTGGAATTCGCCCTCAGCGCTGAAATAGCTGACGCCCGCCTGAGCCATCATGGCGCGGACGATTTCCTCGCCATTGCCGATCACCCAGCGCTCATTGGGAATGACGAGCTTTTGCCCTTCGGTGATGAAGGCATCCCAATCGGCAAAGAGCGCGCCGACTTCGGCGGGATCGGTCGGCAGGCCGGCTTCGGCGAAAATGTCGGAGCGGTAGAACATGCCGCCCGGGCCGGTGTGCTTGGGGAGTGCGGAGATCTTGCCATCCGGCAGGGTGACATTGGCGACGGTGAAGCCAGCGAAATCATTGATGAACTCACCGGCATTGTAGGGCGCCTGCGAGAGATCGACCCATTGGGGCTTGTCGCGCAGGAGCGCCATCATGCCGATCTCGATCATGGCGACGTCGGTGCCGCCGCCGGCCAGCATGGCGCGCTGCACGGCATTGAGATAGGCGCTGTTGGCCTGCGGAATGCCCTGAACATTGACGGTAATGTTCGGATAGACCGCGTTGAACGAAGGCAAAAGCGCCTGGAAGGTGCGGTCGTTATTGGGCCAAGTCAGCACATTGATCGTGCCGGAAATGCTGGTATCCGGCGCGTCCTGGGCGATGGCAGGCAACGAGACGGTGCTGGCCAGCGCCAGGGCCGCAAGTCCTTTCAGAATGGTCTTCATGGTGCAAATCCTCCCTTTGCAGTGTCCTGCCGCTCCCCGCGGCAATTGGTTTATTTGACCGACCCGGCGGTCAGCCCGGCGATGAATTGGCGGCTCAGCAAGCCGAACAGAATGAAGACCGGCACAAGGCCCATGAGCGTCGCGAGCATCACCGCCGGCATGTCGGAATAATGAGTGGTCGAGAGCGTGGTGAGCGCCAGCGGCACGGTAAATTTGCTGCCGTCGCTGAGCACCACGAGCGGGATCTGAAAATCGTTCCAGGTGCTGATCAGCGTCCACACCGACAGCGCTGCAAGCCCGGGCCGGATGATCGGCAGGACCACGAAGAAGAAGGTGGAGAGCCCCTTGGCGCCGTCCATCTCGGAGGCTTCGTAGAGCTCCTTGGGAACGGTGGAGCCGATATAGGTGTACATCCAGACGACGCCGAAGCCCGAGGCCAGCGCAGGGATGATGAGGGGCCAATAGGTGTTGAGCCAGCCGAGGGCATTCATCTGCAGGAAGAACGGGATCAGCGCCAGCGACGGCGGAAAGAACAGCGTCGCGAAGGTGACGACGAGGATCATCTTGTGGCCGGGCGCGCGGGTGTAGCGGGCAAGGCCATAACCGGCGAGCGCACTGACCAGCACAAGGCCGATGGTTTTTGGCACCGCCACGATGAGGGAATTGAGGATCGGCCGGAAGGGCGGGAACACCGCTTCGATGTTCCTGTAGTTCTGGACGATATTGTCGCCGAACCACAGGGGCGGCGGGAACTGGAACACCTCGTTGAGGGTGCGCGTGGCGAAAACGGCCGTCCAGTAGAGCGGCAGGATGAAGAAGATGCTGAGCGCCAGCAGCACCAGGGTGATGACAAGTTTGAAGCGCTTTTCGCGATTGCGGAGCATCTGCATCATGCGCTCGCCCCGCGCAGGCGCTTGAGCCCGGCCTGATAGACAAGGGTGAGGATGACGACGGCGGCAAAGATGTACCAGGAGACGGCCGATCCCAGCCCGAAATTGAGGCGGGTGAAGGCGGTGGCGAAGAGGTACATGCCCAGCGTCGTCGCCGAGTTATTGGTGCCGCCCATGCCCTGGGTGAGGACATAAGGCTCGTCGAACATCTGGAGGCCACCCAAGGTCGCCGTGATGGTGGCAAAGGCGATGGCGGGGAGCAGCAGCGGCAGGGTGATGCGGGAGAAGATGGCCCAGCGCCCGACGCCATCCATGCGCGCGGCCTCATAGATATCGCGCGGAATGGACTGCAGAGCGGCCATGAAGATGATGATGTACCAGCCGGTCCAGCGCCAGATCACAAGGAGGACCACCAGCGGCTTGATCCAGGCTTCCGAACCCAGCCAGTCGAAATAGCTCGGCGTGCCGCTCATGGCGCCGGAGAGCAGATTGACGATGCCGCCATTGGCCGAAAAGAACATGCGCAGCACGATGGCCGCGATGGCCGGCGCCACCAGCAGCGGCAAGAGGAACACCATGCGGAAATAGCTTTTGCCGAAGGCAACGTAGTCGTTGACGAGGACGGCGATGACCAGCGCCAGCAGCACGGTCAGCACCGTGGACCAGAACCACATGAAAATTGTGTTGCCGATGGCCTTCTGGAACACGGGATCGCGCAGGGCGCGGGCATAGTTCTCGAACCCGACCCATTGCGGGTCGGAAAACCCATCCCAGCGATTGAAGCCGAGATAGAGCGAGAAGATCACCGGGAAGACCGAGAACACCAGGAAGACAACGAGGAAGGGCGCGACCGCCAGATAGAAGGCGTTGTCGCGGCGCATGCGGTGCAGAGTTTTGCCAGCGTGGCCCGATGCCATGCCAATCCTCCGGTTTCTGGCTTTAAATAATCTGATGTTTGACCCGCATGTCAAGAGGCGGTGGCCGAAGGGGCACGAACGCCAAGAGACACGCGTCCTACAACGCATGGCGAAGGAATAAAAGGCCAGCGCAGCCACCCCTTGACCCCATTAAAACCGTCACCTAGCATCTAATCATCTGATTTATAGGTGCCGTGTGAAGATCACAGCGATTTCGACCCGTGTGGTCAATGCGGAAATGCGCAATTGGGTGTTCGTCAAGGTTGAGACCGACGAACCCGGCCTGTTCGGCTGGGGCGAGGCGACGCTCGAATGGAAAACGCGCGCTGTCGTCGGGGCCATTGATGACCTGGCGCCCCTGCTGATCGGGCGCGACCCCCGCGACATCGAGCAGGCCTATAGGGCCATGACCAAGCAGAGCTTCTGGCGGCTCGGCGCGATTGGCATGAGCGCGGTGTCCGGCATCGAAGTGGCGCTCTGGGACATCATGGGCAAGCATTTCGGCGTGCCGGTCTGGCGGCTGCTGGGCGGCAAGGTGCGCGACAAGGTGGCGGTCTATACCCATCTCGGCATGGGCGACATGCGGGCGGTCTATGAGACGGACGAAATCGATCCGCTGGTCGAGCGCGCGCGCGCGGTGGTCGAGAGCGGCTACAAGGCGTTCAAGGCCGTCTTCGTGCCCTATACGCACTATCACGCCCCCCTGCCCCAGATCGACAAGGTTGCTCGCATGATGGAGGCGATGCGCGCCGCCGTGGGCGACGAGATCGAGATCATGGTTGATTTCCACGGTCGCCCGGCGTCAGCCGGCGCAGCGCTCGCCTATATCGAGGCGCTGGCACCGGCGCGGCCGATGTTTGTTGAGGAGCCTGTTCAGCCCGGCGACTTCCAGAGCCTGGCCAAGCTAGGGCGCCAGACCAAGGTGCCCCTGGCGACAGGCGAACGGCTGATCGACAGGAGTGAGTTCGACGCGCTCTTTGCCACTGGCGCCATCGACATCGTCCAGCCCGACATCTGCCATTGCGGCGGGCTGATGGAGGCCAAGAAGATCGCCGCCCGCGCCGAGGCACTGGGCATTGGTGTTGCCCCGCACAACCCGCTCGGGCCCATCGCCGGTGTGGCGGCGCTGCATTTTGCTGTTTCGACACCCAATCATGTCATCCAGGAGGAGATGGTGGGGGCCGTGCCCTGGTATTTTGAAGTGGTGCAGGGACCGATCCGCCGGGTTGACGGCTTCTGGCAAGTGCCCGAGGCACCGGGATTGGGAATTGTGGTTGACGAGGCGGAGTGCGCCAAGCATCCCTTTGCCCAGGAAGTGATGCATACGCAGAACGCCGTCATGCCAGACGGGACAATCGTGGATTGGTAAATCGATGCGCCTTGGGGGGAAAATCGCTGTCGTCACCGGAGCGGGACGCGGAATTGGGGCGGCGATAGCAGAGGCGTTTGTGCGCGAGGGCGCGCAGGTGATCATCGCCGAGCGCGACGAGGAAACCGGCGCGGCCACCGCGGCACGGCTGGGCGACAATGCCTTTTTCATTCCCACCGACGTCACTGACCAGTCCTCTGTCGACGCGGCCATCGCCGAAGTCCTTGCCCGAAATGGCGGCATCGACATTCTCGTCAACAATGCCGGCATCAATGTCTTTCACGAGCCGCTGGAGACCACCGACGCTGAATGGGCGCGCTGCATGGCGGTGGATCTCGAAGGCGTCTGGCGCATGTGCCGGGCGGCATTGCCCACGATGATCGACCAGCAGGCGGGCAGCATCGTCAATATCGCCTCCTCGCATTCATCGACCATCATCCCCGGCACCTTCCCCTATCCCGTCGCCAAGCATGGGCTGCTGGGGCTGACGCGGTCGCTGGGGATCGAATATGCGGCGCAGGGCATCCGCGTGAACGCGATTGCGCCAGGCTATATCGAGACCGAGCTTGCCATAGAATACTGGAAAGGCTTTGTCGATCCGGCGGCCGAGCGGCAGCGCACCTATGACCTTCACCCGCCCAAGCGGATCGGCAGTCCCGAGGAAGTGGCGATGACGGCAGTGTTTCTCGCCAGCGACGAGGCGCCGTTCATCAATGCGACATCGATCGCCATCGATGGTGGGCGTTCGGTGCTCTATCATGACTAGGGCGGTCCCGGCGCGACCGCCAACGCCCTAGCGCCCCAGGAAAGGATCGCGTGCCGTGACTTTGGCCGCTACGACCAAGCCACTCCTCAAGCCGCGCGTGCATCGCCACGTGGTCAAGACGCTGGCCCAGCGCATTCTGGACAATGAGTTTCCGCCCGGCAGCGTGCTCCCGTCCGAACCGGAACTGTGCGAGACGTTCAGCGTCAGCCGCAGCGCGGTGCGCGAGGCGGTGAAGGTGCTCGACAGCAAGGGCATGGTGACGACGCGGCCGCGCATCGGCACGGTGGTGCGGGCCCGCGAAGAGTGGAATTTGCTCGATCCGGACGTGCTGGCCTGGTCGATGGAACTGCATCCGAGCGCCGAGCTGGTGCTCAGCCTCATCGAGGCGCGGCAGGTGATCGAACCGGCCGCCGCTCGTTTTGCCGCGCTCAGGGCTACCGCCACTGACATCGCGCCGCTCGAGGATGCTTTTGCGCGCATGAGCCGACATAAGGCCAGCCAGGATTTCGAGGCGTTCAACAAGGCCGATATCGACTTCCACACCGCCCTCTTGCGGGCCAGCGGCAATATCGTCTTCCAGCAATTGTCCAACACCATCGGGGCGGCGCTGGCCTATTCGTTCCGCCTGACCATTGCCCGCGCCCGCGAACCCGGCGCCTCGCTTGCCAATCACGGCGAGGTCATCGAACGCATTCGCCTGCGCGACAGCGAGGGGGCATTTGCCTCGATGGCGCGGCTCCTCAACATCGCCCTCGTGGACCTCGGCCTTTCGGGCGTGCCCGAGGACCGGCAGGGCTGATCCGCTAGAGGATCATGACCTCACCGTTCTCGACCAGCACTTCTGCGGCCGGGGCATGGCTGAGGAAGTTCCCCGGACTGGCGGAGGGACCATAGGCACCGGACTGGAGGACGGCGATGAGATCGCCGGCCTTGAGGGCGGGCAGGAGCGCGGATCGGGCCAGCGTATCGAGCGGCGTGCAGAGCGGGCCGACGATGGTGGCGGCCATTGAGGGGGCCTCATCCATGCGGGCCGGAGCGACGATGGGATAATCGCGCTTGATGATCTGCCCCAGATTGCCCGAGGCGGCCAGATGATGGTGCATTCCGCCATCGGTGATGACGAAGAGTGTGCCGCGCACGTCTTTCACCGCATTGACCTCAGCGACATAGATGCCGCCCGGCCCGGTGAGGAACCGTCCCGGTTCCACCACAATGCGCGCAGCGGCGAGGTTGCTATCGGCGGCAAGCAGTGCCGAGAGTTCCGGCAGACCTGCTTTGAAGGCTGCCAGATCGAGCGGGGTTTCACCGGCATAATAGGGAATGCCGAGACCGCCGCCGAGATCGATGGTTTCGAGCGGGCGGCCAAGTCGGGCGGCGATGTCGCCGGCAATGCGGATGCCGTGGCGCCACTGGTTGAGGAGCGCCTCCGCATCAAGGATCTGCGTGCCGCCATAGATATGAACGCCGACGAAATCGAGCTGTCGGCACTGCGCGAGTTGGGCGAAGACGGGATCGAGGTCTTCCTCGCAAAACCCGAATGCCGTGGGTTTTCCACCCATGCGCATAGCGCCGGCCTGCGCCTCGGCCATGGGATTGATGCGCAGCGAGATTTTCACCCGCAGTGAAAGGCCGGCGGCGATGGCTTCGATCCGCTCGATCTCTTCATGGCTCTCGACATGGATTTCGCCGATGCCATCGGCGATGACCTCTTCCAGCTCACGCCGACGCTTGCCCGGACCGGCGAAAAGGATGCGCTCCGGCGCAGCGCCCGCTGCTATGGCCGCGCGATATTCCCCGATCGAGGCGATTTCGATGCCCGCGCCCTCGGAAAGGAAAAGCGCGATTATCGCCTTGGCCGGATTGGCCTTCACTGAATAATGGATTTCGGCAAAGCCATCGAGAGCATCTGCGAGGGCGCGGTAGCTGGCGCGGAGGATCCCGCCGTCATAGAGGAAGGTCGGCCTGCCGACATGCTCGACGATTGAGCGAACGGCTACGCCGCCGACCATGAGATCGGAGCCATCGACTGCGAAGATCGAGCGGGCAACATCGGGACCATGCGCCGGCTTTGCCGTGTCAGACGCCGACATGTTCGCTCCGCTCCCGCACGAGGCCCTTGTAGTCCACCTTGCCATTGGGGGTCGTCGGCAATGCTTCGCAGAGCTCGACGGCGCGCGGCAGCATATAGCTCGCGAGCTTTTCAGAGAGGGCGCGCATCACCTCGGCTGTATCGACCCCATCGCCTGATGGAACCGCGACCGCGTGCACCTTTTCGCCCGCCAATGCATCGGGCAGGCCGATCACCGCCACCTGGCGGAAGCGACCGGTCGCCATCAAGGCTTCCTCGACTTCGGTCGGGCTGATGCGGTAGCCGGACGATTTTATCATTGCCCCATCGCGACCGACGAAGCTGAAGAAGCCCTCATCGTCCTCGACGACGATATCGCCGGAATAGCACACGATCTCACCGCCCTGTTCTGGGGGCAGGAAGGGATGAGGCCGCAGCACGCGTGCTGTTTCCTCCGGCCGGCGCCAATAGCCGAGGGAGACCGTGGGGCCGCGATGAACGAGAATACCCGGTTCGCCCGGACGAGCGCGGCGGCCGTCGGCTGTTACGGCAAAGATTTCGCATTCGGGGATGGCGCGACCAATGGAAGTGGGGCGCTTTTCGATGTCCTCGGGCGGCAGGAAAGTCGAGCGAAATGCCTCGGTGAGCCCGTACATGAGATAGATCTGGGTCTCGCCCAGGAGGCTGCGCAGGCTTGCCACCGTTTCGGCAGGCACCCGGCCGCCTGAATTGGTGATGTAGCGCAGACGCGGCAATTCGGTTTTGCGGAGGAGCGGCGACCCCTTGGTGAGGATGGCCCAGATCGTGGGCACGCCGGCGAGCGCGGTGATGGCTTCGTCGCGGAGCACTCGGACGATCTCATCGCCGAAGCGGAAGGTGAGGATGACGAGACCAGCCTTCTGTTCGACTGCGGTCAGCAACTGATTGAGCCCGTAGTCGAAACTGAACGGCAGCACGGAGAGAATGCGGTCCCTCGCGGTAATCCCGAGATAGGTCCGCACGATGTGCGTACCGGCCAGCAGATTGCGATGCGACAGCATCACGCCCTTGGGCAGGCCTGTGGAACCGGAAGTGTAGAGAATGGCGGCAAGATCTTCGCCAATGGCGACGTCGCGGGGGGCCGGCTCGCCTGCGCCCTGCCCCATATCCTCAACGTAGATCAGGTGAACATTTTCCAGCCCGTCGAGGGCCGGCTCGATGATCTCGGCGAGGCTTTTGCTGGAGATGACGACGGTCGCTTCGCAATCGGCGACGATATGGCGGACCTGCGGCGCTTTGAGCAGGGCATTGATCGGAACAAAGACGCCCTGGGCCATGCTGACGCCAAAGATCGCCCAGCACTCCTCAACCCCGCGCGGCAGGAAGATGACCGCCCGATCACCGCGCCCAAGCCCTGCCGCGACAAGCTCACCGGCGCAATTGCGGGCAGCCGCCACCAGATCAGCATAGGTCAGTCGCCGCTCGCCATGCACGATGGCTTCGGCGGCATTGCCGGCGGCACCATCAAGCAGGTGGTGAAGGAGATAGGGCGAAGCGCTCAACGGGTGTTCCGCCGGATGAAGGCGATGATGCTGCCGGGCGTTTCGAGATTGCTCGGGTCAAAGTCATCATCGGTGAGTTCGATGCCGAATTTCTCGCTGAGAAACATCATCAGCTCAAGGAAGCCGAGGGAATCGAGCGCCCCCGTCTCGATCAGCGGCGTATCGGCATCGCAGTCCGCAAGCGCCGGAAAGCGCTCGCGGAGGTAGCCATAGACAATTGATTCAATATCGTCCTCGACGAGCATGGTCACTGCACTCACAATAGTCCCCCGATTGGCCCTAGAGGCCCAAAAATGCCAGTTCTGAATAGGCCGCATCGATGCGGCCATCGTTCCATTCGCCCTTCACCTGCACCGGCGAGCCGCCGCCGAACCATCCGCTGGGAATGGGTTCGCCGCGATTGACGAAGAGACAGAGCAGGAACAGGCCCCGCAGCATCAGGAAGCGGGCAATCGCGCCCCTTGCCGCCTGGGCCACGCCCCTGTCCCGTGCATAGATCAGCCGGGCAAACGGCACGCCGCGGCGCGAGGTGCGCGTGAAGATCAGCGGGCTCGATCCCGCTTCGTCTTCAAGCACGGCGCAGATGCAATCGAGCTGAGCGTGAAATTCGAGCATCGTCCTGTCGGCGGGATCGAGCCGCGCCATGGAGCGTGCCGACACCGGAACGACGCGCGTACCCGGCCGGGTCGCGAACGCTGTCATCGGCAGGATGAGATAGGCCACGGTCTCGGTGATCGTCCGGAAACCCAGCAGCTTGTTGAGCTTGGCAGCCTCCTCGGAGGCGGTGAGATCTGTATAGGTGGTCGAGGGGTCCGACGTGGCACGCATCAGCATGCGCGGGGCCAGCCAGCGAAATTTCGGGCGCACATACCAGCTCGAAAGATTGACGATCTTCGGGCCATCGGCTGTCCGCCTTCCGATGGTCAGCAACACGCCGACGGGCTCGCCATCAACGTGCATGACATGGCCGGGAGACCCCAGGCCCCAGGCGTCCGAATACGCGAATACCGACTTGAGAGAACGCTCCCAGAATTCGCCCTGATGCTTGGGGAACCCTTCTCTCAGCAGTTCAGCGGCAACCGAGAGATTGCCTTGCCCGATGGGACTGAAATTAATAGATGCGCCGCCCATTGTCCTGCCACTATGCGAGGAAGACCACTTATGCTCTGCAAAGCACGTAATATTCCTACCCAATATTAGTACAATTTGCAGAAAGAACGCCGGAGATAGTTAAGCTACCAGTACAAGCCCAAGAAATCGGCGAAATCTCCCGGATGCATAGCGGGCCCGACGCCCCTTCCGCGACGACGCCAAGTTTTGTACGAGATGGGTCTGGGCGATTTGTCCCGCACCGATTTGGGGTCCCGCCGATGAGAAAGCCCGCACCGCCAAATTCGAGCTTCAGTGAAGAAGTGGTGGAACGCTTTGCCCGGGCCTGGGCCTCGATTGACGGGCGTCTCGAGGATTTCGATCGCGAGCGCAAGAAGGCCCTGCTCCCGCCGGAGGCGTGGGAGAGCGAGGAATGGACCGGGCACTATATTGGCTATATGGCCGAAGCGCGTGAGCTCCTCGAACGCGCGGGCTGCTATGTGTCGACGCGCCCGCCACCCCAATTCGTCGACGACGAAGCGGAGCAGCGGGTGGTCTCGGATAGTGATCTGGACCTAGATCTCGACTGAGATCGGTGCGTCGAGCCGGAAGAGAATGCCGTCTTCTTCGCTCTCGGCCTTCCACATGATCATGCCGAACTGGGCCGGCTGATCGAGCACGGTAAGTCCGGCATGCCAGACATCCTGGCCAATGCAGATGGCGTCTTCCGGACCCGCGAGGAACGCCTTGGCGCCGGAGAGATCGGGCGAGCCATCAGCGGCAGTGGGCGCAACCAGCACCAGCCAGCGACCAGCCTTCAGCGGCACAAAACTCTGCGTCGAGTGCGGATGACGCTCCAGCGCAGTGATGGAGATCGCGCCGGTGACAGGTTGCGGGCAAAGCACGGTGAAGGCATGGGCACCGGCGACGTCGTCCTTGTCCATCACTTCGGGGATGACGCGGGCCTTGCCGTCGTCCGAGCCCAGGAGGGTGACATAGGGGGCGATGGCGGCAGCAGTAAGCGGCTGGGCCTTGAGTGTGATCGACATGGGCGTTGACCTAGTTGAGCCGCTTGAAGCTGGCATGGCAGATGGGGCCGCGCAGCAGGCCCATCACATCGCGCCCGTTTTCGCACTCGGCAATGAGGGCAAAGACCGGATCGAGGGCGTCGAAATAGCCATCGACAATATCCGGCGTGTGGGCGGTGCAGGTGTAGACGCTGTTGGCAGCCAGATAGCCCTTATCGAGCATTTCCTGGCTGATCAATGTCTTGTACGCCGCTGCGTTGGGGCCGGCGAAATTGAAGCTGGTCAATGCCGGAAGGCCAGACGTGGTGAGCTTGAGACCGTGCTTTTCAGCCAGCGCCTTCCAGCGCGCGGTAATGTCGAGGCCGATGGCGGTGATGGTCTCCCACGGGCGGGTTTCCTCCATCACGGCAAGGGTCGCAACCCCTGCCGCCGAGCCGATGCGCTCGGTCCAGAAGGTGGAGCTGATAAAGCTCGACTGGGCCGCTTCCATGACCGCGCGACGGCCGATGATGGCGGTGACGGCATAGCCGTTGCCGAGCGCCTTGCCGAACACGGCCATGTCGGGATCGACGCCGAAATTCTTGTGCAGCCCGCCAAAGCTCTGGCGGAAACCGGAAGTGCATTCGTCAAAGATCAGCACGATGCCATTGGCCGTGGCTAGCTCGCGCACGCGCTCGAGATAGCCAGCGGGCGGATCGAAGTTTCGCGAGACTTCCATCATGATGACGCCGACCTGGCCGGTGGCGATCACCGCCTCGAGGGCCGGAATGTCATTGTAGGCAAAGGGATAGACGGTACCGCGCAGATTGCGGGGCACGCCATTGGGATCGAGCCCTGGCAGGAGGTGGCCCGCAAGGCTGTCGTCGGCGCCAAGATTGGAGGCGAGATACCAGTCGTGCCAGCCGTGATAGCCGCAGATGGCGACGCCATCGCGACCGGACGCGGCGCGGGCAATGCGGATGGCGATGGCATTGGCTTCGCCGCCGGTGCGGGCGAAGCGGGCCATGTCGGCCCAGGGGTGGAGCTCGATCAGCTTTTCGGCCAGCGCCACTTCCTCGGGGGCGTTGAGCGTCGACATATTGCCCTTGGCCACCACCTCGACCACGGCGGCATCGACGCGATCATTGCCATAGCCCAGTGTGTTGGCGCCGACGCCCATGATGGTCATGTCGATCAGCTCGCGGCCGTCGAGATCCCACACGTGGCACCCCTTGGACTTGCTGAAATAAGCCGGCCACTGATCGGGCAGGAACATTTCCGGGCGCTTGGACAACAGCATGTTGCCTCCCGGAATGATCTCCTTGGCCCTGCGCCACAAATCCTGTCCCTTACCCACGCCAATCCTCCTCAAAACGCTTGATTATAATGTTATCAGTGTAACATGATAGTTCAAGCCTAAAGGGAGGATATCATGGGTGATTTTGAGCCAAACGATCTGGATCGGCGCATTTGGGCCGAAGAGCTGGACGCCTTTGTTCCCGCCAAGGTGTTTGACGTGCACACCCATATTTATCGCTGGGCCTTCAACATCAATCCGGACAAGGAAACCGGCCCGTATGCAGCCAGCATCGGCAAGCACTTTCCGGAAGTGACCAAGGAACTGGCGGACGCGGTGGACGCCGCGATGATGCCGGGGCGCCAGATCGAGCGACTGGGGTTTCCGTTCCCGTTCGCCGGGAAATGCGATTTCGAAGCGTCCAATATCTACGTGGCCGCCGAGATGGAGAAGGCGCAAGACTCCGCCGCGCTGATGATGGTGCATCCGGGGATGAACGAGGGCGACATTCTCGAGACGCTCCGACGCACCGGCGCCATCGGCCTAAAGCCCTATCTGGTCTACGCCACCAATGGGGATCCGCCGGAAGCCTCGATCACCGACTTCCTGCCCGAGCATCAGATCGCGCTGGCCGACAGGCTGGGGCTGATCGTGATGATGCACATCTCCAAGCGCAAGGCGATTTCGGATCCGGACAATATCAGCGAGATCCGTCGATTGAGCGAGAAATACCCGCGCGTACGCTGGATCCTCGCCCATTGCGCCCGGTCCTATTCGTCCTGGGCCATCGAGAAGGCGGCGGCGAGCCTCAGGGGCCTGCCCAATGTCTGGTACGACACCTCCACCGTCTGCGAGTCCGATGCGCTCGACGCGCTCTATACCGGGGTGGGCGTCGACCGGGTGATGTATGGCAGCGACGACATGATCGGCCCGGTGCGCGGCAAATATATCGCCTTCGGCTACGCTTGGGCCTTCCTCTCGGACAGTAATCACAGCCTCAATCTCGGTCATTGCGATAGCCGCATGACCTATATCCGCTATGAGCAATTGCGGGCGATGAAGCGCGGGGCGCGGCAGCTGGGGCTGACAGAGCAGCAGCGCAATGCCCTTTTCCATGACACAGCGCGCGATCTGGTCGATGCCGCGCGCGCCGATGTGCGGGCCTATATGGGGTCATGATCTCCGGGATCATTTTATGGGCGATGGCGCGCAGCGTCGTCGCCGCATCCGGATCAATGGAGCGATAGGGTCCGCGCAGGCGCGTGCCCACATCGGCCCAGCCGCCAATGGCGGCGAGCAGTTTGTCGAGCGCGGCATTGGAATAGCCTTGCTCGGCAAAGGGCAGGATATGGCCCATGACGAAAGCCTTGATGCGCGTCTCGATATCGAGGGCGGCCTCAAGGTCGGTCTTCATCATCTCGGTCCAGCGCTGGGCTCCAATGGGCGAGAGACAGGCCACATTGGAAAAGGCACCAGCGGCGACGCCCTCGCGCATACCGGTCGCCAGATGATGGCCAGGAACGAACACGCCGAGATGGGACAAATGCTGGCGCGCTTCCTCGTACCACCCCTCCCCGCCCAGCGTCAGCTTGGTGGCGGTGACGGCGGTGCCGCGCGTCGCCTCGGCGATCTCGGCCGGGGTGAGCACGCGCTTGGCGTGGGGCGGATTGTAGAGAATGAGCGGGATGCCGGCCGCGGCCTCTGAAGCCTGCATGAGAAAATCACGGGCTTCGTCGACGCCGACCGGCCACCAGTCAGGCAGGATGACCTGCATGGCGAGGGGTTTGAGAGCGACCACACGGCGTACGCGGTCCAGCGACTGGCGGGCATCAGTGTGGCACGCGCCGATGATGAAGGGCTGGCCGGCGGCGGTGCAGCGGTTGGCCAGCATCTCCTGGATGCGGTCGAACTCGGCTTCGCTCTGGGTGTAAAATTCCGAGGCGGTACCGTTGGAATAGATGCCGTCGACCCCGGCGGCGACGAGCACATCCATCGCGTCCCAGAGCCGGGCAAAGTCGATGCTGTCGTCGCTGTTGATCGGCAACAGCAGGGACGCCCAATTGCCCGAAATCCGGGTGCTGGTGGCGGTCATTGTGTTACCCCTTCCCAGCTTTCGGCCCAGTCGCTCGGCCAGTGAAGTCCGGCAATATCTGTTTCGGGATGCCAGAGATCGGTCGGCGCTTCGCACAGCCGCAGACTGTTGGGACGATCGAGATGCGGCGGCAGGATGCGGCACTCGCCTTTTGGCCCGATCACGAGACTGCGGGGTGGCACGTCGCGCGTAACGACGGCCCCGGCCGCGACAAAACTGCGCTCGCCAATAGTGACACCGGGAAGGACAGTGACACCGCCGCCGATCATGACATCATCCTCGATGTCGCGCCGCGCGGCGTCGGCGGATCGTCGAGACGCCCGGGGAGGCGCTCATTGAGGAATTTCGTGCCCGGCCCGACAAAGATGTGGTCTCCGAACCAGGTGCGGGAGGGGATGTAGACATGGGACATTATTCGGACGCCCTGCCCCATGCGCACCAGCCCCTCGATGGTCGAGCCATTGCCGATGGCACAGAAATCACCCATCGCCACCTTGGCGCGGATCACCGTGTGGTGCCCGCTCTGAAAATGATCGCCAATGCGGACATCGCCATAGATGATCGTGCCCTTGCGCACGATGCCATGGCTGCCGATCGTGGCCGGGCCACACTCGGAGTGGTAGCGGAAGCCGATGGAAACGTCGGGCTCGATGATGGTGTTTTCGCCAATCTTGGCGTTATCAAATTTCACGGTGCGATCAACCAGCGGATGGCGTGCCGTGTCCGGCTGCGCTCGAATTTGAGGGTGTAAGGATTGCAGAGCCAGCGCTCGACCTCGCCATCGGTGCGGGCGACCAGCCAGCCGAAATCCCAGCCCTGGCTGGTGTAGCGCAGCGGCATGTCGGGGCGGACGCGGACGACCGGGTGCGTGCCGGTGAGGAAGAGCTTTTGCTCGGTGTAATAATAGCAGGAGCCGGCGTGCACGAAGACTTCGTGCGTAAGCGGCGCCGCGGGTGCGAGATCATCGCAGAGGCCGGAAATGGCGAGCTTGATCGGGCATCCCTGCTGAAAGGCGTCGATCAGGTCAGAGAGCGCACCTGAGACGGGATGGCCGGCGCTGTCATGGGCGTAAACCTCCTGCCAACGGTCGTTGACGAGGAAGGTGTAGCTCTCGAAGTCATAGATGAAATTGCTGCTCGGCGCGTTGGTGCCGGCGTCCCAGCTGTCGAACTGGTGATAGCGCGGCATGGCGCTGTGATCATCGAGCGGCGATGGGCCAAGTGTGGCTGAAGCGGGCTGGCCATCGAGGAATGGTCGCGCGATGGCCTGATGCCCATCCTGATTGTAGAGGAAGAACGACATGGACGGGCGGGGGCCGAAACCGGTGGGGATTTCGACCGGCATGCGCAGCGTCATGATTCCGGCAGACCAATGGTCGTCGAGCAGCAGCGTCTGGCGGAATTCGGCGACCTCGTCGACCAGCTCCGGATTGGGTGAACTGGGGTCGATATGTTCGTTGTGGCGGAAGGCAGTGCGGATGCGCAGATCGCCGCCGCGCCTGATGGCATCGGCGAGCGCCTTCGCGCTGCCGCTGCGGACCGAGCGGTCGCCATTGAGCGCCAGTGGAGTGATGATTGACAATGCGCGGCCCCTCTCCTCGCAACGCGGTCACCCCACCGCCGGACTTGCCGGCGATGGGGCAGATCGAGGCTAGATGACGTCGAGGAAATTGACGCCCGTGATCTTGCGCTCGGCCTTGAAGGCGCGGAATTCGGCCTTGAGCTGGTCTTCTTCGGCCTGGGTCATGAAATTGCCGAAGGGCTTGCGGCAATAGCCGGCGTCGGCACCCTGCCAGGTGACCATGCGCTTGAGGGCAGCCATGGCATTGCGGGGAAGAGTGAAGAAGATGATGGCATTGCCCACTTCCTGCAGCTCCTTGGCCTTGGCCATGTCGCCGGCCTTGACCGCCGCATAGAGCGCCAGGAAGATTTCGGGAATGGCATTGTAGAAGCTGCCGATGATGCCGTCGGCACCAAAATGCAGGCCCGACATCGCCATCTCGTCGGCACCCGAATAGAGCACGAAATCGGAACCGATCTCGGCCTTGATGCGCATGATGTCGTGGTGGGTGGTCGCGGTGTACTTGATGCCTTCAACGCCCGGTATCTCGGCCAGACGCTTGATCATGTCGAAGCCGAAGAGCCCGGCCAGCGGCACGTTGTAGGCGCACATCGGCAGGCCGGTCGAAGCGGTGATATCGGAGTAGTAGGAAAGGACCTGGTCCTGCGAAAAACCCCAGTAGAAGGGCGGCACGGCCGAGAGCGCATCAGCGCCGGCCTTTTCGGCGTGACGGGCAAGATCGGACGAGTGGTGCGTGCTGATGGCGCCGACATGGGCGATGACCGGCACCCGGCCCTTGGTCTCGTCGATGACGACTTCGAGCACGCGCTTGCGCTCTTCGGGCGACATCATGAAGGCTTCGCCGGTGCTGCCGGTGACATAAAGCCCATCGATGCCGCGGCCGATGAGGAAATCGACGACGGCGCGCATCCGCCCTTCGTCGAAGTTTTCGTTCTCATCGAACGGGGTCACCAGGGCCGGCAGCACGCCGGTGATTGAAGCAAGCTTGGACGCTGACAATTTTGGCTCCGAATTAAAAATCAGGCAGGAATGGCGACGGCTTCATCCGTCGCTTCCGGCAAGTCGATGAGATGGCAGGAGGCGTAGTGGTCGTGCCCGTCGACCGAGTAGCGCTTGAGCGGGGGAACGACTGTCTTGCAGACGTCCTTGGCGTAGCGGCAGCGCGGATGGAACGGGCAGCCCGAAGGCGGATTGACCGGGCTCGGGACGTCGCCCTGCAGCACGATGCGATCGGTCTTCTTGTCGAGATCGGCCACCGGGATCGCCGAGAGCAGCGCCTCGGTATAAGGGTGGAGATTATTGGCGAAGAGATCTTCGGAGCGGCACAGCTCCACCACGCGCCCCAGATACATCACGGCGACACGGTCGCAGATATATTCGGTGACGCTGAGATCGTGGGTGATGAAGATATAGGTGAGGTTGCGCTCAGCCTTGAGCTTCATCAGGAGCTGCAGCACCTGGGCCTGGATCGACACGTCGAGCGCCGAGACGGCCTCGTCGCAGACGATCAGTTCGGGCTCGATGCTGAGCGCCCGGGCAATGCCGATGCGTTGGCGCTGGCCGCCCGAAAATTCGTGCGGATAGCGGTCCATATATTCGCGGCGCATGTTCACCGCTTCGAGCAGGTCGCCGATGATCTTGCGGCGTTCCTCGCGCGACTTGATGCCGTATTTCTTCAGCGGATCTTCGAGCGAGCCGAAGATGGTGAAGGCCGGATTGAGCGAGGAATGCGGATCCTGAAAGACGATCTGCAGGCGCTTGCGGAACGGGGTCATCTGCTCGTTGTCGAGCTTGACCAGATCGGCCTGTTCACCCTGCGGAGAATTATAGACGATCTCGCCGTCGGTGGGCTTCACCAGCTGCAGGATGGCCTTGCCGAGCGTTGTCTTGCCACAGCCGCTTTCGCCGACGAGGCCGAGGACCTCACCGCGATAAACGTCGATATCGACGCCGTCGACGGCCTTCACATGGCCGACCGTGCGCTTGAAGACGCCTGCCTTGACCGGGAAATGCGCCTTCACCCCGCGCAGGCGGAGAATGACATCCTTGTCCTCATTCATGAGCGGACAGCTCCTTATAGCGCCAGCACATGACGCGATGGGTCGCGGTCATGTGGGTCTCTGGGGGCATTGCCTTGCACTGATCGACCGCGAAATCGCAGCGATCGGCAAACTGGCAGCCTTTTGGTCGATTGAGCGGATCGGGGGTCGAACCGCGAATGGCCTTGATGTCCTGGTTCTTGCCCTTGCCCAGCACGGGCACGGACGAGAGCAGCGCCTTGGTATAGGGGTGCGTCGGGTTGCGGAGGACTTCGTCCACCGTACCAGCCTCGACGATATTGCCCATGTACATCACGGCCACATCGTCAGCGAGTTCAGCCACTACACCCATGTCATGGGTGATGAGCATGATCCCCGTGCCGTGCTCGCTCTTGAGCTTGTCCATGAGCTCAAAGATCTGCGCCTGGATGGTCACGTCGAGCGCGGTCGTCGGCTCGTCGGCGATCAGCACCTTGGGGTTGCAGGCCATGGCCATGGCGATCATGGCGCGCTGGCGCATGCCGCCCGAATAGCGGTGCGGGAAGTCGTTCACCCGCTTTTCGGGAAGGGCGATACCCATCTCCCTGAGGAGGGAGATCGCCTTCTGATGGGCCGCCTGCCCGACCATCTTGAGATGGTAACGCAGGCTCTCCTTGATCTGGAAGCCAACCGAATAGACCGGGTTGAGCGCCGTCATCGGGTCCTGGAAGATCATGGCGATTTCGCCGCCGCGGATGCGACGCATGTCGCGGCCGTCCTTCTCCAGCGCGTGGAGCGGAATGTCCCCGCGATCGGCGTGATAGATGATCTCGCCTTCCTCGATGCGGGAGAGATCAGGCAGCAATTGCATGATCGAGGCGGCGGTAACGGACTTGCCGCAGCCGCTTTCCCCGACGATGCACAGCGTCTTGCCCTTCTTGATGTCGAAGGAGACGCCGTTGAGGGCCTTGTTGCAGCGATTGTTGGTGTAGAAGAACGTCTTCAGGTCGCGCACGCTGATGGCGATATCTTGCGTATCGGTCATCACATTATCCTTGCTGGGTCGGATCGGTCGCATCGCGCAGACCATCGCCAATGAAATTGACGCTGAGCACGAAGAGCGAAATCACGCTGCCCACCGGCAACCAGATCCACCAATTGGTCTGAAGCACGCGAAGGTCCTGCGCCACGTTGAGAATATTACCCCAGGTCGGGATGGAGAGCGGCACGCCGAGACCGAGGAAGCTGAGGCCAGCCTCCTGCAGGATGAAGGCTGCCGTCGAGAGGGTAATGTTGACCATGATCGGCCCAAGGGCGTTCGGCAGCATGTGCTTGAAGGCAATCAGCGGGCGGGAGAGCCCGAAACTGCGCAACGCCAGCACATATTCCTCTTCGCGAAGGCTCAGCATGCGGGCGCGGGACATACGGTAGATGCCGCCCCAGCCGGTGAGCGTGAAGATCAGGATGAGGTTGAGCAGCGACTGGCCGAGGATCGAGACCAGCATCAGCACCAGGATGATCTGCGGAAACGACATGAAAATTTCCGAGACGCGCATGGCGATGGCATCGAGCCAGCCGCCGACATAGCCGGTGTAGACGCCGATCACGACACCGACGATGGCCCCGAGGATGGCGCTGCCAAGCCCGACGAGAATGGAGATGCGGCCGCCGTAGAGCACGCGGGCAAAGAGGTCGCGCCCGGTGCGATCCGTGCCGAACCAGTGCTCCCAGGAGGGCGGCTGCAGCATGGCACGCAGATTGATCTTGTTGGGATCATGCGGCGTCAGGAAGGGCGCAAAGATCGAGGCCAGGAGGATCACCGAGAAGATGATGAGGCCAATGACCGCGAGCCGGTTGTTGAGAAACTTGTTGAGCGTACGCGAACCGCCGCGCGAGCGGGCCTCGCCGGCCTCCTCGCGGGCACGGATACGGTCGAACTGGGCATCGAACCGAGTGCGACGACGCGTTGCGGGAGCTGTGGGATTGGTCATGGAACTATTCTCCCAGCCGGACGCGCGGGTCGATAAGGGCGGTCAGGATGTCAACGATGAGACTGGCGATCAGCACTGCCATCACGGACAGCAGCGCGATGGTCATCACCACCGGATAATCCTGCGAGCGGACGGCCGAGATGAACTCATTGCCGATGCCCGGCCACTGGAACACCTGCTCGATGATGACCGAGCCGCCGATCAGAACCGGCAGGCGGAAGCCGATGAGCACGACGACGGGTGTCAGCGCCACGCGAAAACCGTGCAGCACGTTGACGCGCCATTCCGGCAGGCCCTTGGAGCGGGCGGTCTTGATGAAGTCGCGGCTCAGTGCGTCCAGCATGGACGAGCGCGCATAGCGCATGACACCAGCGGTGAGCATGATCGAGAGGACGAGCGCCGGCATCACCAGATGGGGCAAGCGATCCCAAAGGGTCAGATAGCCAGGCATGGATCGGCCGCCCACCGGCAACCAGCCGAGGTTGAGACCGAAGATCAGGATGGCGACGAGACCGAAGAAGAATTCGGGGATGGACACACCGAGCATGCCGACCACGGTGAGGGCGCTGTCGGTAGCGGTGCCACGCTTGAGCGCACTGATAACGCCCAGAATGCTGCCGATGATCGTCGAGAACAACAGCGCGATGGCAGCCAGTTCCAGCGTGGCCGGAAGGCGCGTCGCAAGAATGCTGGCAATCGGGACGCCACCATTGGTGGAATAGCCGAAATTGCCCTGGATGAGATTGGTGAACCAGGACCAGAACCGGACATAAAAGGGTTGGCCCAGGCCGAGCGACTGACGCAAGGCCTCCAGCCGTTCGGGATCCATGCTGCCGAGCATATCCGGACTGATCATGTGGGAGACGGCGTCTCCCGGCGTGAGCTCAAGCCCGAGATAAACTAAAAAGCAGATGACAAATGCCATCGGGATCAGGATCAGGATGCGCCTGATGATGTAGGTCAGCATGGTGTCTGGCCGGTCCCCGTCTTGATTTGAAAATACGCAGGAGCGCCGGCCGCAAAGCCGGCGCTCCCATTGATCAGTTTACTTCGTGGGAAGCGGGAACTGATTGATCCACAGCATGCGCGTGTACGGGATGTTGATCGGGTGAACGACCATGTGATCCAGCGCTTCAAGGGCCGGCACGTCGCTGGCAACCTTGGTGTAGCCGAAGTCGGCCTTGCCTGCACTTGCGTTGACGAGCAGGTTGGCGTCGTTCTCGTAGGACGGGCTGGCGACGATCTGTTCGATCTTCGGCGTGCCCTTGTGGTAGCCCTCGAAGGCGACGAGCGTGGTGTAGTCGTTCATCACGACTTCATCGATCTTGAACGGACCCGAGCCGATCGGCTTCTGCCAGTAGGGAGCCTGCTGGAGATTGATCAGGTCAACACCTTCGAACTGTGCAGCCGGCAGCGGAGCGAACTGGCTGAAGGTCAGAAGGACGTTCGGGTCGATGGCCGCGAACTTCATGGTCACCGTGTTGCCGTCAACACTGATGCCAGTCACCGCGTCGGCGTCGCCAGCCACGAAGGCTTCGGCGCCCTCGATCTTGGTGAGGGTCGACTTCACCACCGGGTGGGTGATCGGGAACTTCAGCGCTGCGCCAACAGACCAGGCAAGATCATTGCCGGTGATGTCGGTGCCGTCGTGCCACTTCAGGCCATCCTTGAGGGTGACGGTGAAGGTGAGGCCATCTTCGCTGATCGAATAGGTCTCGGCCATCTCGCCGCCGATCGGGGTGAGATCGCCGTCCGATTCAAGAACCGTGTCGAAGGCGAACTTGTTGGCGACGAAGATACCGAGGTTCTGCCACGGAACTTCGAAGAACTGTGCAGGGCCGGTATTGGTGTACATCACCGCCTTGCCGCTGGCATCGGGCTCAACGGTCCAGTTCTCGATACCCCAGTTGTAGTTGTACTGCTCGTTGCCATAGGGAGCGCCGTTGCGGTTCACGCGGGTGCTCTCGAAGGTGTACAGCTGCTGGTAGTAGAGCGGGATCTGGTAGACGTTTTCGTTGATGATCCGCTCCATCTCGAAGTAACCTTCGCGCTGGATTTCCGGATCGGTCGTGCCGTTGACCTGGGCCACCAGCTCGTTCATCCGGTCGATATTCGGGATCATCGGCTTGCCGCCGAGAGCGTAGCGGTTGAAGTATTCCTGGAGGGCCAGAGCGGCGCGGGCGCCGTACAGCATGTCCCAGGTCACAGCGGACGGGCCGTTCACCGGATCCTCAGGAACAACCGAGATCTGGGAGCCGATATCGCCCTCGAGCATGCGGTAGTTCATCTTGATACCGACGTCGCCCAGATAAGCCTGCATCGCGGCCATCAGGTCGGCAGTGGCCTGGTCGGCATAGTAATAGACGACGTCCAGTTCGCGATTGCTGTCCCAGCCGGCTTCGGCCAGCAGCGCACGAGCCTTGTCAGGATCATACTTGTAGGGGTTGAGGTCGGTCGGCTTGTTCGGGCCATCCGGAAGGAGACCATCAGCCGGAATGGCTGCACCCTCGAAAATGGTCTCTGCAATGGTGTCCATGTCGATGGCGTAACTGATCGCCTGACGGACGCGCGGATCGGACAGCTGGTTTTCATTGATCGGCTGGGCAACCACGCCACTGATGGCGGTGGAAGACATCAACACGGCTAGGCCGGTGGCGATCAGTTTCTTGATTTGCATCTACGTTCCCCTGTTTTGCAAATTATTTGAAAGTCTGGCCAGGAACGAACCCCACGTTGGTTCCAGGCAGCGCAGCTCCCGCTGCGAAAGTCGAACGTCGCCTACCCCTCCATTGCTTGCTGCCCGGCCGTGGGGCCGAGCACGTGATTGACATAGACCGCGAAATTGCGCGTCAGGTGTTTGGTCAGGATCGCCTCGGCGGCCGCTGCATCGCGAGCGATAATGGCCTGGACGACACCCTTGTGTTCATCATTGCTCCGCCGGTTGTGGCGGGCCGTGTCAGCAGGATCCGGACGCGCCCGCATCAAGCCGCCGACGAAGGCGTCATGCAGCGCGATGAAGATCGGGTTCCCCGGCACCTCGGCGAGCGCCCGGTGGAACGCCACATCCGCGTCGCGGAAGCGCGGAAGGTCATCGACAACCGCATCGGCCTTCTCGATGGCTGCCACCATCTTGGCAATCTGGGCCGGCGTCGCCGAATGCGCAGCATAGCGAACCATGCTGGTCTCGAGGAACAGGCGAGCCTGCTCCATATGTGCGCCACCTTCCGTGCCACTGAAAAACAGGCGCGAGGCGTCGGAAATGCTGGCCAGCAACCCCGAGAAACTCGGATAGGCCACCCGCGGGCGGTGACCCTTGCGCAACTCGACCAACCCCATCATTTCGAGCTGACGGATCGCCTCTCGAATGATGGAGCGACCAACGCCGAAACGGTCGCAGAGCTGACGCTCCGAGGACAGCATGCTCCCCTCCTCCATCCGGCCGGAGTGAATCTCCTTGGCGATCGCGGAGGCAATCAGGGATGCATCGGGCAGCGCACCGACCAACTCAACCTGCTGAAAAGCTTGATTTGGCGCGCCTTCCTCTGCGTTTGGTCGACCAAACTGCGATGATGGCTCAACATCTGGGCGGAATGGGCCCGGAAAACTGGATATTTGCATCGTCGTTCCAACCCCTCCCCGAAATCGAATTCTATTCACTTGCGAATTTTCCACCAGTGGTAGAAATTTCGCCTCACGAAACCGCAATCCTTAAACGATTTCCCTCAAAATCGCCACTGATGTCGTGTTGACACGCTAAGATATCTCATTAACATAACAACATAGTTTTTTGGAGTGTCAAGCACCAAACAGCGCTTGATGGGGGATGGAATGAAGAGGGTTCTGATCATCGGCAGTGGCGGCATTGGCCGCCGGCATCTGCGCGGCTATACGGCGACGGGACGGGCAAAACTGTCCGTCGTCGAGCCGCATGCCGAGAGGCGCGCCGAAGCTGAGGAAATGTTTGCACTCGAGGCCAGCTATGCGTCTCTGGAGGAGGCTGACCTCGCGTCATTCGACCTCGCCGTGATCTGCGCGCCGGCTCATATGCATGTGCCGTTGATGCAGCAGTGTGCCGCAGCCGGCACCGCCTTCATGGTCGAAAAGCCGCTGGCCGTGACCATGGACGGCGTCGATGCGGCGATCGAGGCGGTCAAGCAGTCCGGCGTTCTCGCCCGCGTTGGCTATATCCGCCGCATTGCCCCCGAACTGCTGGCGGTCCGCGAGGGCATCGCCAATGGCAAGATCGGTGATCTCCGCCTCGCCTATGTCAATTCCGGTCAGGAATTCCCCAAATATCGCCCGGACTTCCAGCGCACCTATTATGCGCGTCCGGAAATGGGTGGTGGCGCCATTCTCGATGCGGCCAGCCACACGTTCGATATGCTGATCTGGCTGATGGGGCGTCCCGTCGCCGTCGGCGCGATGCATGATCGGCTGGTTTTGCAGGGCACCGAGACCGAGGACACATGCCTCGTCAACATCTGCTTCGAGAGCGGGGCGATGGCCAATGTCACCATCAACCAGTTCCAGAAGCCCAATGTTTCCAGGACCGAATTCATCGGCACCGCTGGCAACCTCACCCTCAACCACTCGATCCTGAGCTTTGCCGACGACGATAGCGGCACCGACAAGGAAACGCACGACTATATGGACGGGCTGGTGCCCACCGAAGCCCATCAGGCCCGGTTCACCATCCAGGCCAATGCCATGCTCGATGCGCTGGAGGGCAAGCCCTGCCACCTCGCCACGCTTGAAGAGGCGCGGCTCAATCTCATGGTCGCGCTTGGCGCAAAGCGCAGCTGGACCGATCGCACGATCGTCTCACTCGGTCAGTAGAGAAACCAGATGTTTCAGATGGATGGACGTACAGTGCTTGTAGCCGGCGGCGCCGGTTACCTGGGCACTCCCACATGCCTGCTGCTCAAGGCGCAGGGCGCCAACGTGGTCATTGCCGACCGTGACGCAGAAAGGCTGGCGACAGCGCTGGCTACGGTGACCGCGGCCCCGGGCAAGGGTGGGGTCGCCGCCCTGCCCCTCGACATGGCTGACGAGGCTTCGATCCTCGACTGTGTCGAAAAGGCTGCCGCTGCCTTTGATGGCCTCTCCGGGCTGATCGTTGCCACGGCCTTCAATTCCGGCAAGACCTTCGACGCGCTTGACGCCCAGACCTTTGATCTGGCCAACCGCATCAACATCACCGGAACCTTCCTGCTCGCGCGCGCTGCGGCCGACAAGATGCCCTCCGGCGGCTCGGTCGTGCTCTATTCGTCCATGTATGGCGTCGTTTCGCCCGACCCGAAAAACTACCCGGGCGACATGGCTCCGAATTCCATCGAATATGGGGTCGGCAAGGCCGGGCTCAACCAGATGGTGCGCACCATGGCCGGCCATTACGGGCCGAAGAACATCCGCGTCAATGCTGTCTTCCCCGGCCCCTTCCCGCATGAAGGCGTGCGGACGGCGCATCCCGATTTCATCGCCAATCTCGAGGCTGAGACCATGCTCGGCCGCATCGGCCGCCAGCACGAAACAGCCGGCGCCACTGTCTTCCTGATTTCCGACGCGGCCTCCTACATCACCGGCCAGGTGCTGGGCGTGGATGGCGGCTGGACCGCCTGGTGAGGTATTTTCAATGAGCTTTCCATTTGCCGACCGCCCCATTCGCCTGGCCATACTCGGCATGGTCGAGGGCAATGGCCATCCCTATTCCTGGTCGATGATCATCAATGGCCGCTATGATGCCGAGGCGCTCAAGCAATGCCCCTATCCGGCGATCATCAACTATATCGGCAAGCAGCCGCCCGAGACGCTGGGCATTTCCGGCGTCGAGGTGACCCATGTCTGGACCGACATTGCCCAAGAAGCCCATGACGTCGCCAAAGTGGCCAAGATCGCCAATGTGGTTGAGCGCGCCGAAGACGTGATCGGTCATGTCGACGCGGTCGTCGTCGCCACCGACAAGGGTTTTGAACACGTCGAGCGCGCCCGGCCATTTGTCGAGGCTGGCCTGCCCGTCTTCGTCGACAAGCCGCTCTGTGACAATCGCGCCGACCTCGAGACCTTCACCAAATGGGTGGCCGAGGGCAAGCCGATCATCTCCTCCTCGGGCATGCGCTTTGCCAAGGAATTCCTGCCCTATCACGGCTCAACCTACGAGTTCGGCGCGCTGCGCACCGTCTTCGTCACCATGGCCAAGAAGTGGGAAACCTACGGCATCCACGCGCTGGAATCGATTTATCCGATCGTCGGGCCGGGCTTCGTCTCCGTGCGCAATACCGGCACCTATGAACGCAATGTCGTCCATCTCAAGCATGAGAAGGGCATCGACGTGGTGATCACCACGACGGCCGACCAGATCGGTGGCTCTGGCTTCATCACCCTGGCGGGCACTGAAGGCGGCACCACCCTGCGCAGCCAGGACACCTTCACCGCCTTCAAGGCGCAGCTCGAAAGCTATGTGGGGTTCCTCCGCACCGGCACACCGCCAGTGCCCTTCTCGCAGACGCGCGAGCTCATGCAGCTCGTCATCGCCGGCATTGAAAGCCGCGAAGCCGGCGGCCAAGAAATCTTCCTTTCCAGCTTCGGATCCTGATCATGGGCGTTCTCGACACATTCTCCCTCAAGGGCAAAGTCGCCCTCGTCACCGGCGGCGCAGGGCTTTATGGCCGCCAGATCGTGGCCGCCCTCGCCCAGGCCGGGGCCAAGACCTATATCGCCTCGCGCAATCTCGAGGCGCTCGAAGCTGTGGCTGCCGAGGAACGCGCCGCCGGCAATGACGTGACCGCGCTGACGCTTGATCTCAACTCGGATGCTTCGATCGAGACCCTGCACAGCACGATCATCGGAGAGGCTGGCCGCTGCGACGTGCTGGTCAACAACGCAGTGATCCGCTCGGCCATGAATGGCTGGGATCATGACCTCGAAGCCTATGACAAGAGCCTGCGCATCAACGCCTCGGCTCTGTTCAAGATCACCTCGCTGTTCGGCAAGACTATGGCGGCCAACAAGACCGGCTCGGTGATCAATATCGGCTCGATGATGGGCTCTGTCGGGCTTGAGCTCGGCAATTATGTCGGCACCGACATGATGCCTGATCCCTCGCCGATCTATCACTACGAAAAGGGCGGCATGCTGAACTTCACCCGCTGGGCGGCGAGCATTCTCGGCCCCGACAATGTGCGCGTGAATTGCCTGGCGCCGGGTGGCTTCTTCAATGGCCAGCCTGCGGCCTTCGTGAAGAACTACAACGACCGCACGCAATTGGGCCGCATGGCCAATGACACCGACATGATGGGCGCCATCGTGTTCCTCGCTTCCGATGCCTCCGCTTACATCACCGGCACCAATATCCCGGTCGATGGCGGCTACACAGCAAAGTAACAGCCATGTCCGAAAAGCAGCAGTATACCGCCGGTCCCGCCACCCAGCACCGCATGCGCCCCAGCCGGGTGCTGCGCACCATCGCCGCCGGTGGCGTGGCCAAAGTGCTCAAGCTCAATACCTATGACGCCAAGGTTGCCGAGATTTTTGCCTCGGCCCAGCCCGACGCGCTCTGGCTCTGCCAGGAGCACACGTCCTCGAGCATCGAGGCGATCGAGCACCAGATCCGTGCCGCCAAGATCTACGACGTCGACACGCTGGTCCGCGTCGCGCGCGGCTCCTACTCAGACTATATCCGTCCGCTCGAAGCCGATGCCACCGGCCTGATCGTGCCCCATGTCATGGGTGCAGCCGATGCGCGCGCCGTGCGCGACATGACCAAGTTCGCCCCGCTCGGCCGTCGCGCCGTCGATGGCGGCAATAATGATGGCCTGTTCACCCGCGTCGGCTTCCTCGACTATCTCGAGACTGCCAACAAGGAACGCTTCGTCTGTCACCAGATCGAAGACCCTGAGGCGCTGGACGAAATTGAGGCCATTGCCGAGCTCGATGGCGTCGATTGCCTGTTCTTCGGCCCCGGTGACTATTCGGTCCGCCTCGGCATTCCCGGACAGATCCAGGCCCCCGAAATCATCAAGGTGCGCGAACGCGTTGCCGAAGTGGCCCGCCGTCATGGCAAGATCGCCGCGACCGTAGCCGGCAAGGCCAATGTGAAGGACTATGTGTCGATGGGCTATAATCTGCTCAGCGTCGGCGCCGATGTCGTGGCGCTTGCCAGCTATGCAGACGATATGCTCTCCGCGTTTGACGCCATCTAGGGAGCGAAACATGAATCTCGACGCGCTGAACCAGACAGAACTCGACGGACGCACCAAGGGCATTCCCGCCACGGCGGCGCCCTTCCCCCTTGCCGATATCGGCAAGAAGGGCTGGAACGTCCTCGCAGAGGATCTGCCCATGCCGCTGATGCTGCTCCGGCGCAGCGCGCTCGACCACAATGCCGAGGTATTCAACCAATACCTCACCAGCCACGGCCTGTCGCTTGCCCCTCATGGCAAGACCACGATGAGCCCGCATATCTTTGCCGAACAGCTGGGCAATGGCGCCTGGGGCATGACCGCTGCGACGGTCAACCAGGTGCAGGTGATGCACCACTACGGCGTCAAGCGCGTCGTGCTCGCCAACCAGCTGATCGGCAAAGCGCATCTGGCCGGCATTGCCGCCCTGCTCAATGCCGATCCGGAATTCGATTTCTACACCTTCCTCGACTCGGCGGCCCAGCTCGACAACATGCTGCTCCATCTGGCGCCGCATAAGCCGGCCCGCCCGGTCAAAGTGCTGCTCGAGATCGGCGCCAAGGGTGGCCGCACGGGCCTGCGCGACAAGGACGAGGCGCTTGCGCTCGCCGAGAAGCTGGCCGGCGTGGACGCAAGCCTTGTCCGCTTCGCCGGTATGGCGACCTTCGAGGGCGTGGTTCCCGGCATCGACAAGGACCCGATGCTGATCGAGGGCTTTGCCCGCAACATCGTCGAGATTGCCCGCGCCCTTCCGGCAAGCCTTTATGCCGGGCTTGATGAGTTCGTGCTGTCCGGCGGCGGCTCGTCCTATTTCGACATTGTCGCCGACCAGTTCGGCACGCTCGAACTGCCCATTCCGGTGCGGGTGCTGCTGCGCTCGGGATGCTATGTCACCAATGACTCCGGCTCCTACAAGTTCGCGCAGGACGAGGCCAAGGCTGATCCACGCCGCTCCTGGAAATCCGATCTCGAACCGGCGCTCGAAGCCTGGGCCTATGTCCAGTCCCTGCCCGAGCCGGGCCTGGCTTTCCTCACCATGGGCAAGCGCGACATTCCCTATGACGGGCACCTGCCCGTGCCGTTCAAGCGCTATCGCCCGGGCGTCGGCTTCCTGCCCGTCGGTACGGCCGAGGTGTTCGCCACCAATGACCAGCACGCCTTTGTGCGGATCGGCGCCGATGCCGACTGGCAGGTGGGCGACATGATTGCCTCCGGCATTTCCCATCCCTGCACCGCCTTCGACAAATGGCGGTTCCTGCCCATCGTCGATGACAATTACACCGTCATCGATGGCGTCCTCACTTTCTTCTAGACCCAAGGCGCACGAGCCATGACCACTATCCTGTTTGGCGGCCTCTATCACGAGACCCACACTTTCCTCGCGCAGAAGACGGGCATGCCCCAGTTCGAGGAGGGCGGCATCCATATCGGCGAGGCCGCCATCGACAGGAACCGCGGCAATGGCTCGCCCAGTGCCGGCTTCATCGACTATGCCGAAAAGGCCGGCTGGCGGATCATCCCGACCATTCAGATGGCTGCCCAGCCGGCCGGCAAGGTGACCGACGACGTGGTGGAGATGTTCTTCGAGCATTACCTCGCCGGGCTCGACCGCCACGTTCAAGAAATCGACGGCATTTTTCTTGTCCTGCACGGCGCCATGGTCAGCGAGAGCTCCGACGACGTCGAAGGCCTGATCATGCGCAAGACGCGCGAGCGTCTCAAGGCGCTTGGCCGCCCGGACCTGCCGATCGGCGCAGTGCTTGACCTGCATGGGAACATCTCCGACGAGATGGTGAAACTCTCCACCGTCGTGCGCGCCTATCGCGAAAACCCGCACACCGATGCGCTGGAATCGGCCGTGGAAGCCGCCGCCTTGCTAGACATTGCGCTGGGCGAGCCCGGCATCCGTCAGGTCCATCGCGCCACCAAATATGTCATCTCGCCCACCGGCGTCGGTTCGGCCAACGAACCGATGAAGAGCGTGCTCGCCGCCGCCCGCGCCATCGAGGCCAGCGATCCGGACATCCTCAATATCAATGTCATGGCGGGCTACGCCTACTCCGACATTGCCATTTGCGGCTTCAGCCTGAGCCTTGTCACACGCGGCACAGTAGAGGCAGCAAACGAGCATCTCGATGCACTGGTTGGCGTGCTCGAAGCAAATATCGAGGCCGGCTATCCGAGCGAAGATGATCTGCAAACCGCGCTGGCCAAGGCAGACGCCCTGCCGCCCGGTTCGGGCCCGATCCTCCTCATCGAAGCCTCGGACAATATCGGCGGCGGCACGCCCGGCGACGCGACTGGCCTGCTCGGCCCGCTGCTCGAGACCGGCCGCAATAACATCCTCGCCGCGCTGGCTGACAAGGAGGCGGTTGCGGCCTGCTTTGAAGCAGGCCTCGGCGCAGAAATCACCCTCGAGATCGGCGCCAAGACCGACGAGCACCACGGCACGCCCATCCGCTTCACCGGCAAGATCGAGCACCTCAGCGACGGCGTGTTCCAGCTCGAAAATCCAAAGTCGCACATGGCCTCGATGGGCGGCACCACGATCCGCATGGGCCGCTGCGCCGTGCTGGTCAACGATCAGGCGAAAATCCTGCTGTCCGAGCGCAAGACTGCGCCCATGGATCTGGGGCAGTATCACTCGCAGGGGCTACGGCCGGAAGACGCTACCTATGTCGTCATCAAGGCCGCCGTTTCGCACCGTGCCGCCTATGACGATATCCAGCGCGCCAGCTTTTATGTCGACACGCCCGGCCTCTGCACGTCCAATCTCAAGCGCCTGCCCTACACCAAGCTGGGCGACAAGGTTATTTCACTGACCTGAGAAATCCGGACAATGGCCGTCTCTTCGACCAATCGGCGAGAAATCAGGTGGAGCCCCTCGGGGCTCCACCTTTTGTCATCAGATCTGGTTGGCAGCGCGCATTTCGGCCTGAAGCTTGGCCTGGTAGGCGGCCCGCGCCTCTTCATCCACCTTGGCGCTCTCGCCGAAATAGACAAAGCCCAGCGCCCGGCGCGCCCGGGTCGGCGAGGTGTTCGGCCCAGCCCAGTGAATGGTCTTGGAGTGGTGCATGAGGAAGGTGCCGGCCTCGCCCGGGAAAGCAGCGGTATTGGCCTTGTCATCCTCGGTGCCAAAATCGGTGATGCCCTGCGAAAAGCCGAGGATCTGCGACCGGCCATGAGGGCGATAGCCCTCGATCTTGTGCGAACCACGGACATAGTGGATGCAGCCGTTTTCCTCGTCCACGCGCTCCAGCGCCAGCCAGCCGGTGACGGCCGCGGGCGGGTTGAAGTGGAAGTAATAGCCGTCCTGATGCGGCGGGGTCGGCTTGCCGATGCCGGCAGGCTTGTTGAAATATTCAAGGTTCACCGCGCGGGCGCGTTCGCCCAGCATGGTTTCGGCCAGCTCGCGCACGACGTCTGTTTCCAGCAAAGAGCGGAAATAGTCGTCATAGTGCTGCATGTTCTGCATCTGCTTGAGACTGCCCTTGGCTCCCTTCTCCTCATAGAACACTTCCGTGTCCTTCATCTGCGGCACGCAGGCTTCGACATAGCGGTCGAACTCGCGGTTGATCTCGGCCATCTTGGCCGCGTCGAACAACGGCTTGATGGCGATGAAGCCGTCGCGGTCGAAATCCTCTTTCAGGCTGGTCAGCGGCGTCTGCATGGCTTGGGACATGGCGGTTCTCCTCGGGGCGTGTCTCGCCGCCCATCAAAAACCAGCCGCGGCCGCGCGTCTGTGGAGACGTACGGCTGCCGACTAGGATTTCCGATTGCCACCCAAGACAATCAATGGCGCCGCCTGCGCCGTCATGGTGCAGTGCGATCATGAACAGTTCCGCCGCCCATGCCGCCATCGAGATCAGGGAGCACCGCCTCGGACGGTTCGACCGGCGCATGCCGAGCGGCCCCGCACGCTGGGACTTTCATGACCTGCTCTGGATCCATGAGGGCGCGGTGAAACTGGCCGTGTCGGACGCCGATCCGATCACGCTGACCGCCCCCAATGGCATCCTCATCCTGCCCGACACGCCCTTTGAAGGGGCCGCCATCGGCGGCTATGCCACCGCCTCGATATGCCATTTCGACTGGCCGGGCGCTCCTGAGCTGGACATGGCAGGCCCCGGCCACTGCCTGCCGCGGCACGGCGAGGCCCTCCATATCCAGGCCATGTTGCGGCTCAGTCTTGATCTCGCCCGACGCCGCGACGACGCTGACCTGCCCCGCCGCCAGCGGCTGCTCTCTGCCATTCTCGATTGCTTTGCCTTGCCCTCCTCGTCTGCCTCGCCCGAGGGAGAGGTGGACGACACGCGGTTGGCCCTGGCCTGGGTGCAGGCCGAAAAGGCCCTCGCCAAGATGCGCACGCTCAGCGACGTCGCTGCCCTGATGGGCGTGCAGGAAAGCGCCCTGCGCGCACGCCACCGCCGCCAGCACACGACCTCTGCCGGCGGACATTTGCGCGAAATGCGCCTCCGCAAGGCCGAAGACCTGCTCACCACCACGCGCTTCAGCATGGATGAGATCGCCCGCCACGTCGGCTACGGCCATGCCGAAACCCTGATCGCCGCCTTTCACAAGAGCCGTGGCTGCACGCCCGGCGAATTCCGTCATCGTTCCAATCCCTTCGCCTGAGTATTTTCATGCAGCTTGTCCAAGCCGTCACGCTCTATGCCAATCCTGATCCGCTGCTGGTCAGCCGCCAGGGGGTGTTTCCGGGTCTTGCCCGCCTCGCCAATGGCGACATCCTGGCCATCTTCTCCATCGGCCAGGCCTTTGACGCTGCCGACATGCGCGCCCATGTCAGCCGCAGCACCGACAATGGCGTGACCTGGAGTGCGCCGACACTTCTCCACGACAGCGTGCTCGAGCCGATGGAGTCCGAAAGCTTCAAGCCGCTGCAACTGGCGGATGGCACGGTTCTGGCGACCGGCTATGTCTTCATTCGGCCGTCCATGCTCGATCCGATCGTCGCCGATGACGGAACGCTCCTGCCGCTGCACAACAAGATTTCCCGCTCTACCGACGGCGGCCACAGCTGGACCCGGCCCGAGCGCTTCATCGTCGAAAATGTCGGCCTCGAATTGTCGGGTCCCTGCATCCAGCGCGCCTCTGGCGAGATATTGGGCGTTGCGCCCCCGTTCACCCTGAGCCCCAATGAACAGGAAGGCTGGATCATTTCCAGCACGGATGGCGGCCAGAGCTGGCAGAAAAAACCCGTCTTCTTCCGGTCCGAGAATGGAAATATCGCAACCTGGGAAAGTCGGCTGATCGACTTTGGCGGCGACCGTGTCGGGGCTCTGTTCTGGGCCCATGATCTCGCGGCTGGCAAGAACCGCAACAACCACTTCGCGCTCTCCGAAGACGGCGGCGTCACCTTTGAAACTTTCGAGACCGATATCGCCGCCCAAGCCTCGGGCGGTCTTGCCCTCTCGCATGACGAGATGCTGACCATTCACGCCCATCGTGAGAGCCCGGTGGGCCTCAACGTCTATCGCTCGCGTCTTAGCAACAAAGGCCTCGAACGGCTGGACGCGCTGCCGCTTTTTGCCGACGAGCGCCTCGGCCAGGAGGGGGACATTGCCTTTGACCCCTTCGTCAATCTGCGTTTCGGCCAGCCCAGTCTGCTGGCGCTCGGCGATGATGAGTATCTCGGCTGCTGCTGGATGGTCGAAGCCGGCCAGCACATCATCAAAACCTTCCGCATACGGCTCTGAGGCTCTGAAGTGACCCCTGCGTCCGAGTTGACCGACTACGCCAAGCTGCGCCGCCTGCCGTTTTACTATGGCTATTTCGTCCTGACGGCGACGGCCGTGCTCTGCGGCGTGGGAGCGCCGCTGGTGCTCTATGCCGCCGAGCTTGGCATCGACAAGGACCGCATCGGGCTCATCGGCGGCATCCTGCCCTTCTTCCAGGTGCTGGGGATTGCCAGCCTGCCGGTGATCCTCCACTTCGGCACCAAGCGGGTGGCGGCCCTGGCGCTTATCGCGCGCTACCTCTTCCTGCTGCCGATCCTTGCCGCGCCGATGTTCCTCGATCAGCCCGATATTGCCTTCCTGCTGATCTTTCTCTCGGTGGTCTTTTACGCCGTCGGCCGAACGCTCTCGGAAGCGGCGGCTACCCCCTGGTCGCAGGAGTTCCTGCCGCGCCTCGTGCGCGGGCGGATCAACGGCAATATCGCCCTCGCCTATCTGCCGATCGCTCTGGTCGGGTCTTTCGTCATCCAGCGGTGGCTCGACAGCCAGGAGGGGCTGGAACGCTTCTACCCTGTCTTTATCTTCGGCATTATCGCTGGGATTGCCGGGGCGCTGTGCCTCTTCGGCATGCCGGGAGGAAAGCCGCGACCGGCCGCCGGCAATTGGTCAAAATCCCTATCCCAGCTCCGCACGCCCCTACGCGACAAGAATTTCCTCGCCTTCCTCTATTCGACCGGCAGCCAGTTCCTGGTCTTTTCCGCGCTCAATGTCTTCATGCTGCTGTTCTTCCGCGAACGACTGGGGATTTCCAGCGGCCAGATCGTGCTCATGGCATCCCTGATCCACGTCGGCTCCGCAGTTGGCAGCTATGCGGCGGGCTGGTTCATCGACCGCCACGGAACGCGGGGCATCCGCGTCACGCTGCAAACCCTGCAGATCGGCCTCGTTCTCGGCCTGCCCTTCATCCATGCCGGCCTGCCGGCAGTCGAAATGCTGGTTGGCCTCGTCTTCTTCCTGTTCGGCTTCCTCGTTCAGGGCGCGATGATGGCCGGCAATGTCTACATGCTGAACTATGTGCCGCCCAATGAGCGCGAAAGCTATATGGCCCTCGCCTATAGCAGTGACGGCATATTCGGCGGCGGCCTGACGGTCCTCGCGGGCGTGCTGGTTCAGTATTTCGAGTTCAACAGTTTCTCCATCGGACTGGCCCACTTCGGCGGCTATGAGGTGCTGTTCGTAGTTGGCGCCCTCCTCACCATCAGCTCCGCCGTCGTCTTTGCCCAGCTCAAGGAAGAAGGCGGCACCGGGGTGCGCGATTTCCTCGGACAGTTTTCAACAGGCAACCCCCTGCGCGCGCTCTGGGGCATCCAGCAGTCGGCGAGTTCGACCTCCGAACAGCGCCGGCGCGACCTCGCCTATCATTTCGGCGGGGCCGGCAGCACGCTGGCCAAGGACGAACTCATCTCTGCACTGTCCGACCCCAGTTTCGATGTGCGTCACGAAGCGATCAGGGCGCTCGGCCGCCTGCCCCCGACCGCCAAGGCGATCAGCGCGCTCGAAGCCACGCTCGACTATGAAGGGCTGATCGAGCTGCAATACGCCGCGCTCGACTCACTGGGCCAGGTCCGCTCGCGGACCAGTGCAGCCAAGGTCGCCACCTTCCTGAGCCATGACAATCCGCTGCTGCGCAGCCGCGCGGCACGCTCCCTCGGCGATATCCGCGATGCGACCTATCTGCCAGTCTTGCGCTCCATGCTGACCCGCGATGCCGACATTGACTGCCGGCTCGCCGCCGCTTCGGCCCTCGGGAAATATGGCGACCGACAGAGCGTCGATGCGTTGATCTCGACCTATTGCGACCATGCGGCCGACGCCAACATGGCCAGCGAGCCTAGGAGCAAGGTGGTGTTGCTGGCCATCTCGAAAATCCTCGGCGTGGAAGAGAAGTTCGCCCGCAACTGGCGCACCGAGCAGCGCATGCCCGGCTATTGCCTGCCGGGTCTGCTGACCAAGCTGGCCCAGACGCTCGACGGCAATGATAGCGGAAGACGCGCTCGCCGATCGGCATTGGAAGCGGCGGCCGCAGAACTGGGCAGTGGCCCAACGCCGGACAGCCTCGCGGCCATCCGGGCGTTGCGCACCGATCTCCTGAAATCGGGCCATGCCAACGCGCCGCTGGTGGTCGCGCTCATCGATGGGACCGCCGGGCTGGACAATGCCCACCCAGCGTTGATGATCCTGCTGGCGGTAGCAGCGCGGCAGGCCCTTCGGCCTGCCGGCTAAGGGGCCAGCAGCGCCCAGCGGATATCCATGCGGTCGGAGACGCCGGCGTAATATAGCACCATCACCGTGCCATCATTGAGCACGGTGGCGGTGGGGAGCCCAAAGCTCCACATCTCCATATCGGCCAGCGCATCGCCCAGCGACGCGCTGGTTTCGGCCCGTGCGAGGTCAGCCTGGTTGTGCAGCACGACCTCGGTCTCTTCCCGAAACGGCGCGTCGATGTTCTCGGCAAGGCACGCGCGGATCGAACAGGTCCCGAACCGGTCGACATAGGCGAGAACCACCCGACCATCGGGGAGAATTGCGGGCCGAGCGGCCTGATCGGCAAAGCCCAGATCCTCTGGGGCGGACCACGTCTCTCCCCCATCGGCGCTGACGCGGCGATGGATATTGCGATATTCGCCAGCAGCCCGATCAAAGGTCCAGGCAAAGCTCACGAGCCGTCCATCGGGCGCAGCGCCGACGCGCAGATCCCAATTGAAAATCTGATTTGATGGGTCGTAGGCCGAGGTAATGGGCTGGGACCAGCTCTTCCCCTCGTCTGACGAGAACAGCAGAACTGCCTTCTGGTCCCATTTGCCGGTATCGAGATAGGTCTTGTTGGTCTCGATGCTCATGGCCAAACGACCATCGGCAAGCAAAAGTAGTGGCGAGGTGAGGCTCGGCGGCCCGATGTCGTCCGGCAGCGGAACATGCCACCAGTCGCTCCAGCTCTCGCCATCATCATCCGAGCGGCTGAGGAAGATCGCCATGGGCAGGCACCCTTCCGTTTCCGCATTAAAGAGCGGCTGGCCGGGGAAACTCGTGCGATCGATCCACATTGCGGCGGCAATCACCACACCGGGCCGGATCTCGGTGAGATAGGCGATCTTCAGCGTGCCCTTGACCCCGTCGAGGTCGGGCGGCGGCGGAAAGCCGGGGTGGGAAACCCAGCCTTGCCCGTCGCCATGATCGACGAGAACGGCGAGCGCGTCGTCATCCCCATCCTTGCCGGAGCCGTGGCGGCACGTGGCGATGCGCCTGCCGCTCGCCAGCTCGACAAGGCTGGGGAAGGTATAGCAGGCGCGCGCTGTCCCGGCCTCGCCGGCCCAGAGCACGCCCGATGAAACGATGTTCATGACCGGTGCTGCTCGCGACCGGGCCAACCCATCAGCAATTGCGCCGACTTTTCGGCCTCGCGGGCCTTCGCCTCGTCCTTGAAAATCTTCATGGAGCAACGCGGCTCGGTGCGGCTGATCACGTCGTACACCATGTGATAGCCGGTCTTGTCCATGATCGGGCCGATCCAGCCGGCGCAATGGTCACAATAGCGGCCCATGGGGGCGGCGTCATTGTCCTGCACCTTGCTCAGGCTCGGGCACTCATTCATCCGCAACGCCAAATGGTCATCATCGACGATGATATCCATGTCGCAGTTTTCTTCCTCGTCGATCACCGACCAGTATTCATACATGCCCTGAAGGCCCTTGGTCTCGATCAGCTCGAGAATGTGGCGCTCCTGGTTTTTCGAGATCGCCAGCCAGTAGAGCTCGAGAACTTCCTCGCCCTTGCTCTCGAGGAACTTGAAAACCTCGTTGTAGAAGCGGGTAAAATGGTCGCTGGGGATCATGCGCGCCTCCTGATGACCTGGCGGCAGGCGCCCGGTCCCGTGATTTCCGTGTCGACCCGATAAGGGCTGCCGTCGGCAATGGCTTCATTGACCTTGATGGTCTGGTCGCAGAAATGGGCCGAAACCGAAGGCGCGATCTTGGCTACGTGGTGATAGGCCGTGCAATGGCGGACCGTCAGAACGATCTCGTCGTCGCCCACGGCGATGTCGAAATCCGCATTCTCGCGCTCGAAGAAATAGCGCCAGTGCTTGACCAGCTCATTGGCGTCGCCATCGAGCATGTGCTGGCGGATGTCGACATAGACATCCTTGCCCATCTTCTCGAAAATCTGGTGCAGCACCTCGACGCCATAGCGCTCGACGATGAAATCGATGGTGGTGTTCACCGCCCCATGAAAATCGAGATGGACATTGCCGTCCTCCTGATAACGAAGCGGCTTTTCGTGGCTGTCATGCATGGTCGCGCCTGTAGTGGGTTTTACCGCCGATGACGGTCTGAAGCACAGAGAAATCCTTGGGGTCGAGGACAGCGAAATCGGCCAGCTTGCCGGTTTCGATACTGCCCATGTCACGATCCCTGCCGATCACGCGCGCCGGCACGAGGCTTGCCGCATGGGCGGCCTGAACCAGATCGGCACCGGCCATTTCGATATAGTTTCGCATGCCTTCCTCCGGCGTCAAAGACGATCCGCAGAGCCCGCCATCGCGCGCCCGCACGGCCTTGCCCGGCGCTGAAGTGACGAAATAGCCGGGATAGAACTCGAATTCCGTGCCCGGCAGGCCTGCATATTTCATCGAGTCTGTTTCAAGGAAGACGCGGTCGACAGGCAGCTGCGCCAGGATGCGCACGAGCTTTGGATGCGCATGAATGCCGTCGGCCACGACACCGAGCGCCAGATGCCGTTCGGCCATCAGTGCGTCCGGCAGCGAGAAGACATGCACGCCCGAATTGTCCGGCGGCAGGGTGCGCATGACGTCATACATATGGGTGACCGCATCGATGCCCCAGCTGACATAGCGCGAGACATCGTCAGGCGCGGCCTGGCTGTGGCCGAAATGGATCGAAACGCCCTCGGCCTTCATCGTCTTGATAAAGGCCTCGGCACCCGGCAGCTCGGGCGCGATCGTTATCGCTGCGAGACGCCCCTTGGCGCTGTCGAGCATGCGCTTGGCAAGTTCCGGCGATGGCAGCTGCAGGTTCTGCGGATTGTGCGCGCCGGGCGAATTGAAACACGGCCCCTCGGAGTGAATGCCGATGGCGCGGGCGCCGGTTGCGGCCTCGCAGGCATCGGCCAGACGCGACAGTACGCTGTCGAACTGGGCCGGTGGCTGGCAGCCGATGGACGGCAGGAAGGCGGTGACGCCGCGGGCCGTCAGCTTGGTGGAGGAGTCGGGCACGCCGTCCGGCGTCGCGTCGGAATAAAGGTTGAGATCAAAACCGTGCTGGAGCACGTCGATCATGCCGGGAAAAACCAGCTTGCCCGCCACATCGACCTGCTGCCAGTCTGCACTTACGGCCTCGCCGGGCATTGCCAGCGCCGCGATCCGTTCGCCTTCGACCAGCACATCGCGCCGAACGACACCTGTGGGCGTAACCACCAGCCCACCAGCCCAGTTCTGCTTGACACCCATTGGTGACCCTTATTACCATGTTATTATGCTAATGAGTTAACTCAGTTCCTATCAGGTGTAAATATGGATCGGCGCACTGTCTGCATCACTGGCTCGACACACGGTATCGGGCTCGGCCTGGCCCGTGCCTTTGCCGCTGCCGGCGCGCGCCTGGTGCTTAATTCTCACCGCGACGATGAACACGCCCGGTCGGCCATCGCAGAACTCTCGGCGCTCACCGATGTGCACTTCGTTCAGGCTGACCTGACGCGGTCCGGCGAGGCCGAGCGACTGATCGAGGCGGCGCACGCCCATTGGGGCGTCCTCGATACGCTGGTGAACAATGCCGGCACATTCGCCGACACGACCTTTGGCGAGTTGACCGAGGACATGTTCGATCGCACGTTTGCGCTCAATGTCCGCGCCTATCTCTTTGCCAGCCAGGCCTTTGCCAATCGCGTCGCCGCAGACCAGACCGGCGCCAGCATTATCTGCGTCGGATCGACAAATTCCATGGCCGCTGAACGTGATAGCGTCGCCTATGACGCCTCCAAGGGCGCCGTGCTGATGCTGGTCAAATCCATGGCCGTGACGCTTGCCGCACGCGGCATCCGCGTCAACGGCATCGGGCCCGGCCTCGTGCGGACGCCGCTCACAGCCAATGCACTCGCGTCGGACACGGTGAGAAACTCACTTGAGCGCCAGATCCCGCTCGGTCGAATTGCAGAACCCGATGATATTGGTGGCGCTGCGGTCTTTCTTGCCTCCGATGAGGCGCGCTATATCACGGGGCAAATGCTGTTCATCGATGGCGGGATTCTCGCCAATCAAATGTCCTGGGGCGCTGAGCCGTGAATGTAGACCTGACACCGCGACATCTACAATTGCGGGATCTCCTGTTCCGCCGCTGGAAGACCAACGGACTCAAGGCCGGCGACAAGATCGAGTCGCAGAACGAGATCACCAAGTTCTGCGACTTCTCGCTGATCACGGTCATCAAGACGTTGAAGGATCTGGAGGCGGAGGGCGTCATCCGCCGCCAGGTGGGTCGCGGATCGTTTCTGGTCGAAGCCCCCTGGGCGGAAGAGCATTACCGCGTCGGCTTCTTCTATAACCGCAACATCGTCGGCGGCGGCATTTTCGACAATGAGTTCTATACGCTCCTGGTGATTTCGCTGGAGCGCGGCGTTGTCTCGGACGGCCACGAATTCATCATGGGCAGCTTTACCCATGACAAGATGCCGATCAGTCTCTGGGACCGGCTCGACATGGTGGTGCTGACCGGCGTGACCGAGGAGACGGACATTTCCCCTCTCACCCAGACCACCAGCCAGATCAGCGTGCTCGACGCGGTCATCGACCTGCCCGGCGTGCATTCCTATCGCCTGGACTACGGGCCGGCCTTCGAGCAGATGTTCGCCCACCTCGGCGACAAGCCACACCGCGTGCTCTATCTTGACACGGTCCACGTGTCCTCCGAACAGGCCGCGCGCCTCGAAGCCTTTCGCACCGCCTGCGCAACCTCGGACGTCGCCCACACGCTGCATACCGCCACTGTCGATCAGGAAAACGAGCAGGCCGATCTGTCGGCGCTGGAGAAGACGATCACCGATTTCCAGCCCGATCTCATCTGCGGCTACATGCATCGTCGCTGGCACGGCCGCATGGCCGAGTGGCAGCCCAAGCCTGTGCGCATTTACCCCTTCGGCCTCGATTCACGCCGCGCCGGCTTCGTTGTGGAGAGCGGCGACTGGATCAAGAGCGTCCTGCCCCTTCTCTACGAGAAGCTGGAAGATCGCCCTGGGTCTGCCGAGGTCCATGTTTTTCCTGCCCACTTTATTCCCTGACCAAAGGACATACTGATGCTCAAGCTCATCGACAAAGGCGCTCGCTCGCACCTGCCCTTCAGCCCGGCTTTCGTTGCCGGCGACCTGATGTTCGTTTCCGGCCAGGCCTCGGTCGACAGCGAAACCGGCGTCATCATCCCGGGCACGTTCGAAGAAGAAATGCGCCGCTCGATCGAGAACCTGCGCGCTATTCTCGAGGCGGCTGGGCTTACCCTCGACAACGTCATCAACGTGAAGGCCTATCTGGCCACCGAGGAAGACGGCGCGCTCTACAACAAGATTTATCCTGAGTATTTCTCCGAGCCGCGCCCGAGCCGCAGCACCATCAATGGCGTGCTCGGCACCAAGCTCAAGTTCGAACTCGACTGCGTCGCCTATACCAAGGCCACCCGCCAGGAAGCCGTTCGCGACTGATCAGCCCAATGTCATTGCCCGGGTCAGCCCGGGCAATGACCGCTTCGACAAAAGCGACTATTCAAGCCCAAGCGGATCGGCGTCCAGCGGCCACATTGGCCGAGGCAGGCGCTTGAAGGGCAAGGCGCTCCAATCGGGATTGCTGGTCCCCGGCGTCGCCACAAAGAGCTGCAGGCGCGAGATCGGCGCAAACAGATCCTTCTGCTTATAGAGGTTCTTGACCGAGACCACCTGCTTGGTGTCGTAGACAATCCCGTGTCTGCTCATCAGGTCGAGCGAGTAGAGATTGGTGCGCTGGCTGGTGAGCAGTACTTCAATACCTTCGACCCGCACCACCGCAACATCACCCACAGTGATCTTCTCGTCCCCGATATGGCTCTGCCAGGAATCGCGGGCCAGATGCAGCACTTCGGCATCCGCATCAAGCGCCGGACCGGAATGGGGCTCGAACTTGCCGCCGATGCGCAAGCGCAGCTTGGCCCCGAGACCCACCTGGAAGCAGATTTTCACCGCCAGCGGATCCCAGAGCGGTACGATAGCCGCGTTGCTTATGCCGGCCTCGATGAAAGCGCGGAGCACATGGGTCGTATCGCCCGGAGCGCCGCTGCCGATCTGATCGGATGTGTCGGCAATGACGAGCGGCATGTCGCCGACCTTTTTGGCCTCCGCAATCGCCTCGTCGAAGGGCGTGAACGGCAGAGTGGCCTCGCGCCGGATGGCATAGAACCGTTTGCCGAAATCCTCGGCGACAGCCTGCGCCTTGGCCGCGTCTCCATCGACCACCGCCAGCATTTTTACACCCGCCAGCGGCACGTCAGCCCATGGGAAACCGTGATTGAGGGAGAGCGAGAGCACGCCATCCGTCCCCTCCGCTCCTTCCATTGCCGCGCAGAATTCGGGCATGGGGCCTTCCATCGTCGTGGGGAAGAGGCCCATGGACCGACAATCGAACAGCGCCATCTTCGGGTCGATCTCGCCGGCGAGCGTCCGCTTCATCAGGTCAAAGACTTCCTCCGCCCGCTCATTGTGATCGATATGCGGATAGGTCTTGTAGAAGACGATGAAGTCCGCCGCCTCGATCAGCACATGGTCGATATGGGCGTGCAGGTCGAGCTCAAGGCCGATCCGGACATTGGGACCGACGATTTCGCGCACCCGGCTGACGAGGTCACCCTCGCAATCGTCATAGCCATCGGCGACCATCGCGCCATGAAGATAGAGCAACACCGCGTCAACCGGTCCGGCAGCGCGCAGATCGCCGAGAATGCGGTCGCGCATTGTTTCATAGGCCGGTCGCGTTGTCGGGCCGGCGGGACTGGCGAAAGCAAACAGGCTCTGCACCACTTCCCAGCCTTCTGCCTCGCCCCGCTTGAGCCAGCTCTGGGTCGGGCCGCTCCATGGCGATGGATCAGCGGAGGCGATATCGGCCTCATTCCAGAAGCAGTCCTGGAAGTCATCGAGCCCGGTCGGGAAGGACGCAAAAGTGTTGGTTTCGGTGCCGAGCGTGGCAATGAAGAGGCGCATGGAATGATCCCTGTCAGATCTCGAGACGATGACTGTGCTGGTCGAGCCAGCTGCCCGGAACGAGCACTGCCGCACGGGCGCGCTCATCCTCGGCCTTGACCTTGTCGGTGAAGACAGGAGCGTGCCCATCCTGCGGGCGATAGGCCAGCAGCCGCCGCGCCGGCTCGATATCCCACCGCATCCCCGGATTGTCCGAGACGAGGTTGAAAATGCCAAAGCCCATGGGCGCTGCGGTGACGGCGCAGTCCATGGCGTGAACGAAATCCCGGTTGGAGAGCCACATCTCCTGGCCCCAGCTGCCGATGCCCAGATCCGGGCCGGCAAGATTATCGCCTGGCCAGATATTACCGATCCGGAAGGCGATGAAATCCGCCCCCGTTTCTGCGGCAAAGGCGCGGCCCATTTCCTCGCCGATCAGTTTTGAAACGGCATAGGGGTTCAAGGGCAGTGGCGGCGAGTCCGAGCGGATGGTCTCGGTGCGGAAGCGATGGCCCCCCATAACCTGATTGGTGGAGGCAAAGACCACGCGCCTGACGCCCGCAGCCTTCGCCGCTCGCAGCAGATTGGCCGTACCGACCACATTGGCCGGATGCACCTCTTCCCATCGGGCCACCGGGCGAATGTCACCGGCGAGGTGGATGACCGCGTCCACGCCTTCAAGAAGCCCGGCCCATTCCGGATCGAAAACGCTGATATCGCCCTCATGAACACCATCAGCAGCGCGGCGGTCGAGCAGCACGAGGTGGTGGCCACTGGTTTGACGCCAATGCGCGACCAGCTTGCCGCCGAGATTGCCGGCAGCGCCGGTGATGAGAATACGCGCCATGCGTCACTACACTTCTGTCAGGTGATGAAATTTGAGCCTGGCCAAACCGAAACTCTCGGCCGCCGCCACGATCTGCCCCAACGTTGCCGGATCGAGTGGAATGCCCTCGTCGAGCCGCTGGTGACGCATCGCCAGTTCCGGCTCGCCCGGCAGCAAAACCCGGCCCGGATGGTCATTGTTCTCCGACTGCACCCAGGCCAGCACCTGCGCCATCTCGCCACCGAAGGCCTCGAGCGTCCCCATGCGCTCGGGGGACACGATGATCGACAGCATCGAATTGATCACCGTCATATCACTGGTGCCGTCATGCTGGGTTTCCCCGCCCAACAGCGCCGCACCGAGCAATTCGCAGGCCAGCGCCAGTCCCGAACCCTTGTGCTCGCCAAAGGGCGTCAGAACCCCGGGCGGAGAGGTGAACAGCGCATTGGGATCATTCGTCGGCTCACCCTCGGCCGTCAGCAGCGCGTTGTCGGGTAGGGTTCGTCCCTCATTGCGATAGACCCGCACCTTGCCCATGGCGAGGCGGCTGGTGGCAAAATCGACGATCACCGGATCGGCGCCCGCGCGGGGGAAACCGGCGGCGAACGGATTGGTGCCGAGACGCGCTTTTGTTCCACCGAACGGAGCGACATAGGGTCCCGCGACGACATTGACGAAATGCACGGAGACAAGGCCCGCCGCCGCGCATTGCTCGGCCCAATGGCCGATGCGGCCGATATGATGGCTGTTGCGCAGGCCAATGATCGCGCTGCCCGTGGCCTTGGCGCGCTCGATGCCCAGCTCCATGGCGCGGTGCCCAGTGACCTGCCCCACTCCGCGCTGCGCATCGAAAATGATCATCCCCCCCATGTCGGAAACGAGCTTGAGCTCGGGGGCCAGCTTCAGCCCACCGGCCCGAAAACTGTCGAGATACATGGGGATTACGCCGACCCCGTGGGAATCGTGCCCGCGCAGATTGGCTTCCACCAGATGCGTAGCGACAAGATCGGCGGTTTCGCCGCTCGCGCCGAGTGCGCTGAACAACTCGGCCACTGCAGCGCGCAGCACTTCAGCATCGACTTGCATGACCCACCCCTCGCCCCGGAATGGTTGGAAGTCTATGCCTCGGCGCTGCCGCCGGTAAGCCAGATCGGTTTCGTGTCAAGAAACGCGACACCCAAATACGCAAGACCCGACGCTCCGTTTCGGGGAGCGTCGGGCCGCAAATTCAGCGCATGGCTTTGAGCCTAGAGGGCGACGGAGACCTGCGGCAGGCTGGTGGTTACGCGTCGGGCCGCGCCCTGAAGCGCCTCAGCTGCGCGCTCCACCATGGATTTCATCCTGTTGTCCGGAGCCGAGAGGCTCATCGCGGCAATCGGGATCCCCTGCCCGTTGAAGATCGGCACGCCGATGCAGGTCACGCCGTCCTCGTTCTCGCCACTCTCGATGGCGAAACCGCGTTTCCGGGTTTCCTCGACATGGCGCCGGAAGGTTCGCAGATCGGTTACGGTGCGGTAGGTGCGCGGTTCGAACTGAGCACCGACGATGGCATCCAGCCGATCATCCGGCATGAAGGCCGCCATGGCCTTGCCCAGAGAGGTCGAGTGAATGGGATGGCGATGGCCGATACGCGCCTGGAAGCGCTGCGAGCGCGTCGCCTCGCGGATATCCACATAGACAACTTCATGGTCATCCAGCACCGCCAGATTGATCGTCTCGCGAAAGCCGTCGGCCAGATCGTCCATCTCGCGCTGCGCCGTGCTGCGCAGGCTGTGATAGAGCGTATCGATACGCGCCAGCTCGCGAAAACGCTCGCCCACACCGTAGCGGTCCTGAACGATATCATGAGCAAAGAGGCCCGCCGCCGACAGGGTCTGCAGGTAGCGGAACACCGTGGTCTTGGGCATATCCAGGGCCTGGACGACTTCTGTCAGCGTCACGTCATGGGCCTGGCTTGCCACATAGGCGAAGACCTGCATCGCCTTCGCCACTGGCAAAACCGAGTATTGGTCATTCACTTTGGTCAATTCTTTTGCCTCCCCGACAAACCGTCACCCACCCATCCGGGGGCACGGCATTTACCCGATTAGAAAATCAAGCTGCTCAACATGTCAACTTAGCCAAAGTTTGCACATGATGTGAGCAGCACGTGGACCCTTGTTTCGTAAGGTGAAACTGTGCCGCATTTACACCGAACCACGGCGGGTGCCTCCTTGCACCAAGCGCGTGTCCATGGGGGCCGATCCAATCGGTGCGACACGCCTGAGGGAAACTATAAGCAAGGGAATAATTATGTCTGAGATTTCCAAGTCTGTCCGTTTGGGGCTGACCATGCTGAGCGCGGCTGTCGCCATCATGGCCGCAGCGCCGGGCGTGGCATTGGCCGCCTCGCCTCGCGCCGAAGAAGGCAAGATGATCCTCGTCGCCCGACAGGATCCCGGCACGCTCGACTACACCAAGAGCAATTTGACTGCCCTTCGCCTGTGGATCCCGGCCAATGTCGTTGAGCCGCTGGTCTATTTCAACAAGGACGGCAGCGTGTCGCCCGGTGTCGCCGAATCCTGGACCATCAGCGATGACCGCCTCACCTACGCCTTCACCATTCGCGAAGCGAAATTCTCGAACGGTGAGCCTGTCACCGTCGAGGACGTGATCTATTCGCTCAACACCATGAAGGCCAGCCCGGTCACTCAGAACTCGAGCGCCTATCAGGCGGTCGAATCGATCGAGAAGACCGATGATCGCACCGTGACGATCACCCTGTCCCGCCCGAGCCAGGGTTTCTGGCGCGGCATGGGCTCCACCGCCGCCCTCATCCAGCCGGAAGCCTCGGCGGACACCATCGCCACCAACCCGATCGGCAGCGGCCCCTACAAGCTCGTCAGCTACACATCCAATTCGAGCTTCGAATTCACCGCCAACGAAAACTATTGGGGTGACGCACCTTCGGTGAAGGATGTGACCGTCCGCATCATTACCGACGGCACGGCCGGCCTTAACGCGCTTGAAGCCGGTGAAGTAGACTCCCTGCCCGTCATCACCATCGATTTGTGGGAACAGCTCACGGCTCGTGGCCTCGACGACAAGTTCTCCATGGTCACCTATCCGCAGATCGGCGAGCCGACCTACGCAGTGATCAACCAGAAGCTCGATCCCGAGCTGCGCCAGGCACTCGCCATGACGCTGGATCGCCAGGCCTATAACGACGCCTTTGGCGCCGCCTGGGGCGCGGAAAACACCTGTACCTTCGCCCTGCCCAACCAACCCTGGTATGCACCGGAAAGCCCGGAAACCTGCCCCTATCCCTATGACATCGAAAAGGCGATGGCGCTGGTTGCCGAGAAGGGCTACGCCTCGACCCCGCTCGAATATGCCTCGCTGAGCGACGTGCCGGACCTGTCGCTGCCCGCCGATATCATGGTGCCAACCATGCAGGCTGCGGGCTTCAACATGACCCGCAATGCCATCGATCTGGCGCGCTATTCCCAGCTGATCTTCCAGGGCCGTCCGCCGCAGTTCGACGTCACCGTCATGTCGGGCGACGCCGATCCGACCCAGTTCGCCTGCCCCGATCCCAACGCAGCCGGCTGGAGCACCTATTGCTCGGCGGAATACACCCAGGCCCTGTCGGACGCAGACGAGGCGCTGACCGACGAGGACTATCTGGCCCTGATGCAGAAGTCGGCCGACATCCTGCGCAAGGATGCCGTGATCGTCCCGATCATCGCCAAGAAGGGTGTTGGCCTGTTCGAACCGGACCTCAAGGGCTTCGTCGAGCCGCGCGTGGCCGTGGCCATCGAGTTCGCGCCGCTGCACTGGTAATCCACTGAACTGTCGGGGCCGGCTGGTGCCGGTCCCGATCTCCTTCACACCACCAAGAGGAGGCGCCCAGCTCCATGCCGGTCTATATTGCCCGAAAGCTGGCCTTTTTTCTGCTGGCGGTCATCGCCGCATCAATCGCGATTTTTCTTCTCATTCGTGGCGCCGGTGGCAATGTCGCCGCCATCATCCTCGGCAAGGACGCTACCGCCGAGGCGATCAATGCGCTGTCCCAGCAATACGGGCTCGACCGTCCCATGGTGGTTCAATATTTCGACTGGATCGGCAATCTGCTCCAGGGCGATCTTGGCCGCTCCTTCCGTACCAATGAGGCAGTGACCGACCTTGTCGTCTCGCGCCTTTCCATCTCCATTCCGCTCTGCGTATCCGGGCTCCTGCTCGGCCTTCTCATCGCCATTCCCGCCGGCACCTATTCGGCCCTCAATTCCGACAAGCCCATTGGCGCGCTGATTGCGCTGCTCAGCCAGGTCGGCATTGCCGTGCCGGTGTTCTGGGCCGGTATTCTTCTGTCGCTTTTGTTCGGCGTCCGCCTCGGCTGGCTGCCCACCGGCGGCTGGACCAATTGGGACACCAATTTCTGGGGCGCCGTACGCTCGCTGGTCCTGCCGGTCATTTCGCTCGGCGTCATCCTCGGCGCCTCGCTCACCCGCTATGTGCGCTCGGCCGTGCTCGACGTGATGAACCAGGACTATGTGCGCACCGCCCGCGCCACCGGCATGACGCGCATGAAGGCGCTGCTGCAGGTTGGCCTGCGCAATGCAGCCCTGCCCATCGCCACCGTTGTTGGCCTGCAGATCGCCGAGCTGATCGGCGGCACCGTCATCATCGAAACCGTGTTCTCCCTCCCCGGCCTCAGCCGCATGATCCTCGCCAATGTCGCGGCCCGTGAAGTCATCGTGGTGCAGTCGACGGTCATGCTCATCATCATCTTCGTCATGTTCATCAATCTGCTCGTCGACCTACTCTATGGAGTGCTCGATCCGCGCGTAAGGCTCACACGATGAGCGCCGCCACCACCACTTCCGCAAAGCCGGCCCGCACGCGCCGCCCTCGCTGGCGCACCAACACCGCGCTGCTGCTCGGCGTTATCCTCACCATCGGCTTTGTCGCCATCGCCATCGCCTCGGTGTTCTACCTGCCGCACAATCCCAACGTGCCGCGCATCCCTGACCGGCTGCTGCCGGCCGGCTCGCCCAATTATCTCCTGGGCACAGACGTCCTGGGGCGCGATATTCTCTCCCAGCTGATGGTCGGCGCGCGCACCTCGCTTATTGTCGGGGCCGGCGGGGCTTTCATCAGCCTCATCATCGGCACCATTGCCGGCCTTTCCGCCGCCGCCTTCGGCAAATGGGCCGACGAGACCATTTCCCGCGGCGCCGATATCATGCTGTCCATTCCCGGCATCGTCACCGCGCTGGTGCTGGCTGCCACCATCGGCTCGGGTGCGCTCACCACCATCCTTGCGCTCTCGGCCTTCTTCACGCCGTCCTTCACCCGCGTCATCCGCTCGGCCGCCATGTCGGTGCTGCAGGAGGATTTCATCATTGCCGCGCGGCTCTATGACCGGCCGACATGGTTCATTCTCATTCGCCACGTCCTGCCCAATGTCGCCGGCGTGATGATCGTGCAGTTCACCCTCTATTTCGCCGCCGGCATCCTCACCGAGGCAGGGCTCTCCTATCTCGGCGTCGGCGTCACCCGCCCCTCCATTTCCTGGGGCATGATGCTCAACGAAGCCCAGCAGCAGGTCGGCATTTCCTCGCCCCTCGCCATGTGGCCGGGCCTTGCCATCGTCTCCGTCGTTCTCGGCCTCAACCTCCTCGGAGATGGCCTGCGCGACGTGCTCGATCCCAAGCTGGCGCGGAGAAAATAATGACCAGTCCCGCAGCCATCGACGTCCGCGACATGCGCGTGGGCTATGAGGATCTCACCGCCGTGCGCGGCGTTTCCTTCACCGTGCCTGCTGGCGGCCGCATGGGCCTTGTCGGCGAATCCGGGTCGGGCAAGAGCATGACAGCGCTTGCCCTCATGGGTCTCCTGCCGGCGGGCTGGAGCACCGACGGGGAAGTCCTTCATGACGGGGTCAATCTCGCCACCGAACCCGACAAGGCGTTCTCGGCCCGACGCGGGCGCACCATTTCCATGGTGTTTCAGGACCCCATGTCCTCGCTCAATCCGGTGCGCCGTGTGGGCGATCAGATCGCCGACGTGATCCACCGCCACAATGGCGTTAACCGCCGCGAGGCGATGCGCCAGACCATCGACCTTATGACGCAGATGAACCTGCCGCGTCCTGAACAATTGGCCCGGTCCTATCCGCACCAGATCTCGGGCGGCCAGAAACAGCGCATCATGATCGCCATGGCGCTTGCCTGCTACCCGCAGCTCATCATCGCCGACGAGCCGACCACTGCGCTCGACGTCACCGTGCAAAAGCAGGTGCTGCGGCTTCTCAATGCCGCGACGCGCGAGCGCAATTCGGCCCTCCTGATGATCACCCACGATCTCCCCGTCATCGCGGCCATGTGCGACACCGTGGCGGTGATGTATGCCGGGCGCATCGTCGAATATGGAACAGTGGTCGAGGTCTTCGGCAATCCCCGCCACCACTATACGCGGGGCCTCCTCGACTCCCAGCCCACCATGGACAACATCGCGCTCGACGGCACCTCGCGCCTCGTCTCCATCCCCGGGATGGTGCCACCACTCCAGCGCCTGCCGAGCGGCTGCGCATTCCACCCGCGCTGCCCGGCTGCCACCGATATCTGCCGGACGAAAATGCCCGAACTCGACAGGGGCACCACCGGCGTCGCCTGCTTCCATCCGCTGGCTCCAGCCAAGGAGCCCGCGGCATGACGCAGTCTATCGAACGCCGCCCCTTGCTGGCGATGAACCAGGTCACGCAGACCTACGCCCTGCCCCGCGCAAATCTGTTCGGCCCGCGCCCGAGTTTCACTGTGCTGCAGAACATCGACTTCGATGTCTGTGCCGGAGAAGCTGTCGGCCTCGTCGGCGAGAGCGGGGCCGGCAAGACCACGCTCACTCGCATTCTCACCGGCATGGAAAAGCCTCAGACCGGCAGCGTCACCTTTGAAGGCGCGGACATCTGGTCGGGAGACACCGCCCACCGCGCAAAATTCCGCCGCTCGGTGCAGATGGTGCTGCAGAACCCCCGCAGCTCGCTCGATCCGCGCATGCGCGTCGGCACGGCCCTGCTCGAACCCATGCGCAGCCTCAAGATCGCCGGCGATCATACCAAGCGCCTCTATGAGGTGCTCGACCAGGTCGGGCTCGATCGCAGCGCGCTGGAACGCTATCCGCACGAATTTTCCGGCGGTCAGCTGCAGCGCGTCGCCATCGCCCGCGCGCTCATGCCCAATCCGCGTGTTCTGGTCGCAGACGAGCCTGTGTCTGCCCTCGACGTCTCGATCCAGGCGCAGGTGCTCAATCTCCTCAAGGACCTCGTCCGGAATCTGCAGCTCGGGCTGGTCTTCATCGCCCACGACCTCTCGGTGGTGGCCTATACGACAAGCCGCGTCTCGGTGATCGCTGCGGGCCGCATCGTCGAAGTGGGCCAGCCCATCGAACTCTTTACCCACCCCATGGCGCCGGAGACGAAAAATCTCGTCGACGCAGTGTTGACGGTGGAAGCGGGACTGGCGGGCACGGCGCTCTGAGCGCTTGCTCGGTAAAACACCCCCTCCCAACCTCCCCCTGTTCAGGGGGAGGAGTATTTCCGTCGCTCACCACAATCTCCCCAAACGCGATAGGTCCCTCCCCCTGAACAGGGGGAGGATAGGGGGGGCCGCATCCACTCGACACCATCCACCGCGAAAAACCCGAACTATTCCGCACCACGAAATGGCCCGACGTTTACCTCGCGCGCTCACTGGTGTGTGTTGGGCGAAACAACACGAGGAGCAGCGAATGCTGAAGTTCGACGAGTCCGCACGCATTATCGCGTCCGAGTCTCGCTTTGTGTCCGGCGGCGTGAACAGCAATTTCCGTCTCGGCATGGGCCCCGGCCCCCTGGTGTTCACCCATGGTGAAGGGGCCTATCTCCATGACGTCGATGGCAACAAGCTGATCGATTATTATTGCGGCATGGGCGCCACGGTTCTCGGCCACAGCCCCAAGGGCGTGCAGCAGGCCGTCAAGGACCAGGTCGAAAAAGGCATTCTCTTCGCCGGACAGTCGCCGATCGAATATGAAGCCGCCCGCATCATCTGCGAGCGTATCCCCAGTGCCGAGCGCCTGCGCTTTGGCTCGTCGGGCTCCGAAGTGGCCCAGGCGGCAATGCGCCTCGCACGCGCTGCCACGGGCCGCCGCGCCATCGTCAAGTTCGAGGGCCACTACCACGGCTGGTTCGACAACATCCTGTGGTCCACCGCCCCCGCTCTCGCGGACGCCGGCCCTGCCGACGATCCGGCGTTGATCGCAGGCAGCAAGGGCCAGGGCGCGAACGATGGCGACGGCCTCGACGTGCTGCAGTGGAACGACCTCGCCGCTGTCGAAGCGCGCCTGGCCAAGGGCGACGTCGCTGCGCTGGTGATGGAAGCTGCCATGTGCAACCAGGGCGCCATCGCACCGGGCGAAGGTTATCTCGAGGGCGTGCAGGCCGCATGTCGCAAGCACGGCACCATCCTCGTCTTTGACGAAGTAATCACCGGCTTCCGCCTCGGCCAGAAGGGCGCCCAGGGTCGCTTCGGCATCACGCCCGATCTGTCACTCTTCGCCAAGGCCATCGCCAACGGCTTCCCGGTGGCAGCCATTGTCGGCCGCGCCGACCTGATGGACCTGTTCGCCACCGGTGGCGTGCTGCACGGCGGCACCTTTAATTCCCAGCCCGTCGCCATGGCCGCCATGGTGGCGACGCAGAAGGCTCTCACCCCCGAGCACTACGAGAAGACTTCGGTCTATGGCGTCCGCCTGCGCGACGGCATCCGCGACATCTTCAAGGAAGTCGGCATCAAGGCCCAGGTCACCGGCTTCGAGCTGATGTTCCATATCGGCTTCGGTCTCGACGCGCCTGCCCGCAACTATCGCGACCTCGCCCGCGCCGACAAGGCAGGCTATTCGCGGTTCTCGCAGGCCCTGCTGCGCAACGGCGTCCGCGTCCTTGAGCGCGGTGCATGGTTCGTCTCCTCCGAGCACAATGACGAAGTCGTCGACAAGACCCTTGAGGCCGTTCGCGCTGCCGCCAAGGAAGTGGCCCCCACTCTGGGCAACTGACGACACTTTGGGGCGGAGGCTTCTTCCAGGCTGCCTCCGCCCCACTTCCCTTGCCGATGCCCATGCAGTATTGCTCGGCCACCCAATGAGATCGGCAAGAGGGACGCCCGTATGCGCGAGGGCGACATCATCAATGGACTGGTCCGGGGCCTCGCGGTCATCGAGTGCTTCGACGAGGAGCACGCCCGCCTCTCCATCACCGACGTGGCTGAACGCACCGGTCTCGAGCGCGCCACTGCACGCCGGTGCCTGCTCACCCTCGTCCACCTCGGCTACGCCAGCTATGACGGCAAATTCTTTCAGCTGACCCCGCGCGTGCTCAGCCTTGGGCACACCTATCTTTCAGCCATGCCGCTGCCGCGCCTCGTCCAGCCCTTCCTCGAAGAACTCGCGCGCGAAACCAAGGAGAGCACTTCGGCCGCCATGCTCGATGGCACCGACATTCTCTATATCGCCCGCGCCTCGACGCGCCGCGTGATGTCGATCAATCTCGCCCCCGGCGCAAGATTGCCCGCCTATTGCACTTCCATGGGCCGCACCCTGCTTGCCGCACTGCCGACAGCCGAGGCCCGGGCCATTCTCGATCACTCAGACCTCGTTGCCTATACAGATCACACCAAGGCCGACATTCCCGGCATCACCACTGAACTGGCCGTCATCACCGCCCAGGGTTTTGCCGTGATCGACCAGGAGCTTGAACTCGGCCTCGGCTCCATCGCTGTGCCACTCTACAACGCCTCGGGCAAGATCGTCGCCGCCATCAATATCGGCGCCCAGACCGCGCGCGCCTCGACCTCGCATATGATCGCAAACTTCCTGCCGCTGATGCGCAAGGTCCAGTCCGAACTGCGTCCAATCCTGCGCTGAAATCCGCCGTGCCGCCACGTCACAGAAGGGCCCGAGTCTCTTCATCGGAGCGGACAGCGACTGTCACACACGCTGTCACATAAGCTTTGCAACCATAAATTTCCTTTATATTACAGTGACTTAACACGTCACAAACCCGTCACGGAACTGCAATAAAACCGTCGTTGCGCGCCAATAAGGTCTGCGGCGTCACGAGGCGGCCCACACCAAGGCTGGCCCGGCTCAGAACCGAATTCCGAAAGGGAACTTTCATGAAGACCGCACTTTACGCCAGCACCGCCATTGTTGCGCTTGCCGCATTCGCCACCCCGGCCTTTGCTCAGTCCCGCGACACCATCCAGATCGCCGGCTCCTCGACGGTCCTGCCCTTCTCCTCCATCGTCGCTGAAGAGTTTGGCGCCACCTTCCCAGAGTTCAATACCCCTGTGGTTGGCTCCGGCGGTACCGGCGGTGGTTTCCGCCAGTTCTGCGAAGGTATCGGCGACAACACCATCGACATTGCCAATGCTTCTCGCCCGATGCGCGACAGCGAGCGTGAAGCCTGCGCCGCAAACGGCGTGACCGACATCCGTGAAGTCCAGTTCGGCTTCGACGGCATCGTCTTCGCCTCCTCCGCTTCGGGTGCCGATTTCGCCCTGACCCCGGTCCAGGTGTTCAAGGCCATTGCCGCCAAGGTTCCCGTCGATGGCGAACTCGTCGACAACCCATACACCTCCTGGGACCAGATCGACCCGTCCCTGCCGGCCCAGCCGATCGCTCTCGCCATTCCGGGCTCTAACCACGGCACCCGTGAAGTCTTCCAGGAACGCGTCGTCACCCCCGGTGCCGAAGCTGCCGAGCTGCCAGAAGGCCTCTCCGACGAGGAAATCGAAGCCGTCGAGACCACCTTCCGTCAGGACGTTGTTGTCGAAATCGCCGGTGACTACACCGAGACCCTCGCGCGCCTGACCGCCAACCCCAATACCGTCGGCGTCTTCGGCCTGTCGTTCTACGACCAGAACAAGGACACCCTCAAGGTTGCGACCGTCGACGGCGTTTCGCCATCGCTCGAAACCGTTGCCTCGGGTGAATATCCGGTCAGCCGTCCGCTGTTCTTCTACGTGAAGGGCCAGCACATCGGCACCATTCCGGGCCTCGCCGAATATACCGAATACTACCTCTCCGAAGGCATGTCGGGCGCTGGTGGCTTCCTCGAATCCGCTGGTCTTATCCCTCAGCCAGCTGAAAAGAGCGCCGAAGTCCTCGCCGCCTTCCAGGGGCAGTAAGACAATAACGCGGGCCGCACCCTCTGGTGCGGCCTGCATCTCCCCCAATGTCAGCCAGGAAAGCCTGACACAGTGAACACAACGATCGTCGCCGGTCTGCTCATCGTTCTTCTTGGCCTGGCTTACCAACTCGGCTGGTCCAAGAGCCGAGCCCTCAGCACGCCCGATGGGCAGCGCGTCCACTCCCGCCCGCATTACCACGGCACGCTGGTCGCGCTCTGGACGCTCATTCCGGCGCTGCTCGTGCTCGGCATCTGGGCGTTTTTCTCCCCCGGCGTCACCCGCTGGTTCACCGTCTCACAGCTGCCGGTCGATGTGATCACAAGCCTCGATCAGCTCGGCCTCAACAACCAGCTGCAGCGCGTCCGCGATATCGCCTCCGGCTTCGGCGTCACCGGCGAAATCCAGCCCTTCGAGCAGTCCGCCGGCGATAATCTCCGCCAGTTCCAGCTCCTCAGCTTCCTCATCATGCTCGGCGCTGCAGCCGGCCTCGGCATTCTCGGCCTGACCTTCGCCCGCAAGCGCATCAGCCCGCGCCTGCGCGCCCGTAACGAGGTTGAGCGCGCCATCTCGGTGGCGCTGATCGCCTGTTCGGCTGTCGCCATCCTGACCACGCTGGGCATCGTCGCCTCGCTGGTCACCGAGGCCCTCCGCTTCTTCACCTTCGTCAACCCGCTCGACTTCTTCTTCGGCACCGTCTGGGCCCCGAAATTCTCCTCGACCGGTGCGGGCGACGCCGGGCAGTACGGCATCCTGCCGCTGCTCACCGGCACGCTGATGATCTCGGCCATCGCGATGCTGGTCGCCGTGCCGATCGGGCTGATGACCGCCATCTATCTCAGCCAGTATGCGCACCGCTCGGTCCGCGCCGTGGTCAAGCCGATCGTCGAAATCCTCGCCGGCATCCCCACCATCGTCTACGGCTTCTTCGCCCTGGTGACGGTTGGCCCCTTCCTGCGCAATTTCGGCGATGCCATCGGCCTCTCTATCAGCGCCACCAGCGCGCTGACCGCCGGTCTCGTCATGGGCGTGATGATCATCCCCTTCATCTCCTCGCTCTCGGATGACATTCTCAACCAGGTGCCGCGCACGCTGCGCGATGGTGCCTATGGCCTTGGCGCCACCCAGTCCGAAACCATCCGCAACGTGCTGCTGCCCGCGGCCCTGCCCGGCATTGTCGGCGCCTTCCTGCTCGCCGTCAGCCGCGCCATCGGCGAAACCATGATCGTGGTTCTGGCCGCCGGCAATTCGCCGATCCTGCGCGGCAATCCGCTCGAGCCGGTTTCGACCATCACCGTTTCTATCGTCAACCAGCTCACCGGCGACACTGACTTTACCGGCCCCCAGTCCCTGGTTGCCTTCGCGCTGGGCCTCACGCTCTTCGTGATGACGCTCTGCCTCAACATCGTTGCCCTCTACATCGTCCGCCGCTTCCGGGAGCAGTATGAATGACCGAACAGTTCTACAGCGCTCCCGCTGACGCCATTGCGCGCCGCGCCGCCGTGCGTGCCGGTCTCAAGCGCAGGCATCTCAGCGAGAACATCTTCCGCATCTCCGGCATCGTCGCCATCGTGCTGGCGCTGGGTTTCGTGGCCATCCTTTTCACCGATGTGCTGCGCAAGGGCATCCCTGCCTTTACCCAGTCCAACATCAGCCTGGCCGTCACCTTCGACCCCGAGGTGATCAAGGTCGATCCGGCTCCGGTCCGTGCCGGTGGCCAGTCCGACGCAGACTTCCGCGCTGCCCGCCTCGGCTGGGAGCGGCAGGTTGCCATGCTCAACTGGAACCGCATCATCGAAGCCGCGCTGCGCGACGCTGCGCCGGCCGGGCTCGAAATCGACAGCCGCCAGATCCTTGCCATCCCCGAGACCGATGCGCGCCATCGCGTCCGCGAGATCTTCGTCAATGATCCGTCCGTGCTGGGCCAGACCCGCACAGTCGAATTGCTGGCCTCGGCCAACACCGACAATTGGGTCAAGGGCAATATCAACCGCGACCTCGGCGACAACCAGCAGCAGCTGCCAGCCGCCACGCGCGCCCTCATCGACGCCTTCGAGGAACAGGGCATCATCTCCCAGGGCTTTGCCTGGTCGCTGTTCACCAATGTCGACAGCCGCTCCTCTCCAGCCGCTGCCGGCCTCCTCGGTGCGCTGACGGGATCCATGTGGATGATGCTGATCGTCGTCGTCCTTGCCGTCCCGATCGGGGTGGGCAGTGCCATCTATCTTGAGGAATTCGCGCCAAAGTCCCGCTTCACCGATCTTATCGAGGTGAACATCAACAACCTCGCGGCCGTGCCCTCCATCGTCTTCGGCCTGCTCGGCGCCGCGGTGTTCATCAACTGGTTCCGCCTGCCGCTCTCCGCGCCGCTGGCCGGTGGCCTCGTGCTGACGCTGATGACCCTGCCGACCATCATCATCGCCACCCGTGCAGCCCTGCGCGGCGTCTCCCCGGCCCTGCGCCAGGCGGCGCTCGGCATGGGTGCGAGCCGTACGCAGATGGTGTTCCACCATGTGCTGCCGGTCACCTTCCCCTCGATCCTGACCGCCACCATCATCGGTGTGGCGCAGGCCCTGGGCGAGACCGCGCCGCTCCTGCTCATCGGCATGAACGCCTTCGTCGCCTCGGTGCCCGGGACGCCGCTTGATCAGGCGACAGCTCTGCCGGTGCAGATCTATCTCTGGCAGGCCAATGAGAACCGCAACTTCTTCGAGGCCCGCACCTCTGCTGCCATCATGGTGCTCTTGGCCTTCATGATCACGCTCAATGCCATCGCCATTTTCCTGCGCTCGCGCCTCGAAAAGCGCGCTTAAGGAGACCCCGCAAAATGGATATGCTTGCCGGTAAGGTAAAGATGACCACCAAGACCCTGGACGCTGCCATGAACCCCGCTGCCGACCCTGCCGAGCTCATCGAGCGCCCGATCCGCCTTTCCGCCCGTGACGTTACCGTTCACTACGGCGCCAAGCAGGCTTTGCACGGGATCTCCATCGACATCCCCGATCGCGCCGTCACCGCGTTCATTGGCCCCTCGGGATGCGGCAAGTCCACCTTCCTGCGCTGCATCAATCGCATGAACGACACCATTGAAGGCGCCAAGGTCGGCGGCCGGATCGAACTCGACGGCGAGGACATCTATGCCCCCGATCTCGACGTGGTCGAACTGCGCGCGCGTGTCGGCATGGTGTTCCAGAAGCCGAACCCCTTCCCCAAGTCGATCTACGACAATGTCGCCTATGGCCCGCGCATCCACGGCCTCGCGAGGAACAAGACCGATCTCGACGAGATCGTCGTCAACTCCCTGCGCAAGGCCGGCCTCTTCGAAGAGGTGAAGGACCGTCTCGCCGAGCCGGGCACCGGTCTTTCCGGTGGTCAGCAGCAGCGGCTCTGCATCGCCCGCGCCATCGCCGTCGGCCCCGAAGTCATTCTCATGGACGAGCCCTGTTCGGCTCTCGATCCGATCGCCACGGCCATCATCGAAGAGCTGATCGACGAGCTGCGCACCAATTATACCATCGTCATCGTCACCCACTCCATGCAGCAGGCGGCCCGCGTCAGCCAGAAGACCGCGTTCTTCCACCTGGGCAATCTCATCGAGAAGGGTGACACCGAGGACATTTTCACCAATCCGGTGAACAAGCAGACCCAGGACTACATCATGGGCCGCATCGGCTGATCGCGGACGAGGAGAGTTTTATGTCCAACGCCGAACATATCGTTACCGCCTATAGCGAAGAGCTTCTCACCCTCGCCCAATCCATCGCCGAAATGGGCGGCCTTGTCGAAGCCGCGATCGAGAACGGTACCAAGGCCCTCATCACGCTTGACCGCGAACTGGCCGACGTCACCATCATCGGCGATCAGCGCATCGACGACATGCAGCGTCGCATCGATGACATGGCCGTTTCCATGATCGCCCGCCGCCAGCCCATGGCGTCCGATTTGCGCGCCATCATCACCGCCATCCACGTTGCCAACGATCTCGAGCGCGTCGGCGACATGGCCAAGCAACTGGCCCGCCGTTCGCTCAAGCTCGAAGGCATCAGCCTTCAGCCGTCCTTCTACAACGGCGTCAAGAACATGAAGACGCTGGTGCTGCGGCAGGTGAAAGACGCTCTCGACGCCTACGCCAATCGCGATGCGGAGGCCGCCGTGGAAGTCTGCAACCGCGATGACGAGGTCGACGCGCTGCATACGTCGCTGTTCCGCGAACTTCTCACCTATATGATGGAAGATCCGCGCAACATCACCACCTGCACGCATCTGCTGTTCTGCGCCAAAAACCTCGAGCGCATTGGCGACCACGCCACCAATGTCGCAGAGCGCGCTTATTATCTGCAGACCGGCAAGCAGCTTACCGCCGAAGTCCAGCAGCTGCAGCGCCAGCAGATCAAGATCTGACACGAGGCATATCCTCTCGTCCTCTCCTGAAAGAAGGGGACGAGAGGGAGCTGACATAGTTTAATAGCAACGGCCCCTTCTCCGGAGGCCGAACGACGGAGCACATCCATGCCCGCGACGATCCTTGTTGTCGAAGACGAAGGCGATATCGCCATCCTGCTGCGCTATAATCTCGAGGCCGAAGGGTTTAGCGTGATTACGGCCGAAAGCGGTGACGAGGCCCAGCAGGCCATCGCCGAGAAGCTTCCTGATCTCATCCTCCTCGACTGGATGCTGCCTGAAATTTCGGGCATCGAACTCTGCCGGCGCCTCCGCGCGCGTGACGAAACGGCCCGCGTGCCGATCATCATGCTCACCGCCCGCGGTGAGGAAGAAGAGCGTGTCCGCGGCCTTGCCACCGGTGCAGACGACTATGTCGTAAAACCCTTCTCGGTCCCCGAGCTCCTGGCGCGCATCCACGCCCTCCTCCGCCGCGCCAATCCCAATCTCGTCACCGCCTCGCTCAAGGTCGGCGATCTCGAAATCGACCGCACGACGCACCGGGTACGGCGCGCCACCCGCGACATCCATCTGGGGCCCACCGAATATCGTCTGCTCGAATATCTGATGCGCCATCCCGGCCGCGTCTATTCACGCGAGCAACTGCTGGACGGTGTCTGGGGCAATGATGTTTATGTCGACGAGCGCACGGTCGACGTGCATATCGGCCGTCTCCGTCGCGCCATCAATCGCGGTCGTGAAGCGGACCCGATCCGCACTGTTCGCGGCGCGGGTTATTCCTTCGACGAACGTTTTGGCCAGGCCGCCTGATCATGATCACCATCTACCACAACCCCGAGTGCGGAACCTCGCGCAACACGCTGGCGATGATCGTCCAGAGTGGCGAGCCCCATGAAGTGATCGATTATCGCACCAACCCGCCCGATGAGGCGCGGCTGCGCTGGATGATCGCCAGTGCCGGGCTCAGTGTGCGCGACGCTATCCGCCAGAAGGGAACGCCCTACACCGAAGTGGGCCTCGACAACCCCGAGCTGGACGATGACGCGCTCATCGCCGCCATGCTGTCCCATCCCATCCTCATCAATCGGCCCTTTGTCGTCACCCCGAAGGGCGTCCGCCTCTGCCGCCCCTCGGAACTGGTGCTGGACCTGCTCAAAAATCCCGATATAGGCCCGTTCACCAAAGAAGACGGCGAAGTCATCATCGATGCCAATGGCAAGCGCCTGAAGGGCTGATTGCCCCTAGGGCCCGACTTCGGGGCTGTCGCGGAGCGGCGTCCGGTCGTCGAGCGGCACGGTCTGACGTTCGATCATCCGGTGCACCCTCGGTTTGCCTTCGCCCCGGTGCAGCGCCCGCAACTGGTCGATATTTTCGGCATCGGCCTTGGTGCGGCGCATATTGTGCCGGACGTAGTCGATCCAGGTCGGCACGTGGTAGCTCTCCACCCAAAGCTCGGGGTGTTCCAGATCGCGCAGCAGTGACCACTGCCGCGCCCCGTCCCGCATGCGGATGCGGCGGCGCTCGCTCATCAGGGCGAAGAAGCGCGGAATATCTTCCTGGGCAATGTGATAGTCGATCATCACCATGATCGGCCCACTCTGCGGCCTGAGGTCGAGACGCAACATCGGCTCGTTGAACGTGTCGAGCGGATTGAGGTCGCGCTCGTTGAACTGCGGCAGCGCCAGGCGGAAACCGACCAGCAGGCACATCAGCAGTACAAGGCTCGCCGATGCCAGGGCCCAATCCGGCCCGACGCTGTCGGCTACTGCGCCCCAGAGCCAGCTACCGGCCGCCATGCCGCCAAAAGTGGCCGTCTGGTAGAGCGACAGCGCACGGCCCACTACCCAGCGCGGCGAAGAGAGCTGGATCGACACATTGAACAGTGACAGCGCCAGAACCCAGCAGGCCCCTGCTGGCAACAGTGCGAAATGGCTGAGGATCGGGTCGCGGCTGAACCCGAGCGTCACGCAGGCGATGGCAAAGCCGAGGCACGCCATCCGCACGATGGCTTCATTGCTGAACCGCTGCCGCACCCGGCCATTGAGGAAAGCACCGATAATCGCGCCGAGCCCGAAACACCCCAGCAGCGTGCCATAGACCATGGCCCCGCCGCCGACATATTCGCTTGCAACTGAGGGCAGCAGCGCCAGCACCACAATGGCCGCGACACCGAAAAGAAATCCACGGAACAGCACGGTCAGCAGATTGGGCGACAGCGACACATAGCGAATGCCGGCCCACATGGCCCGGCCGAGCGTCTCGCGCGGCAGCCTGGCAGGGGGTTGGCTGGGTTTCCAGCGCCACAGCGCCGCAATTAGCGTCAGATAGGACAAAGCGTTGATGGCAAAGGCCGCGCTTGCCCCGGCAAAGGCGACGATCAGCCCACCCACCGCGGGTCCGACGCTGCGCATCATGTTGAAGCCCATGGCGTTGAGCGTCACCGCGCCGGGCAGATCCTCGCGCGGCACCAGATCGCCCATGGAGGCCTGCCAGGACGGATTGAACAGCGCTGAGCCGCAGCCGATGAGGAAGGTGAAGGTCAACAGCAGCCAGGGATTGAGCAATCCCATGAAGGCGAAGATCGCCAGCACCAGCGACACCAGCGCCATGCCCGACTGGGCAACAAGCATCACGGTGCGGCGGTCGAAATTGTCCGCAAGGGCCCCTGCTGCAATGGAAAAAATCATGATCGGCAGCGTCGTCGACGCCTGCACCAACGCCACCATATTGTGGGAGTCGGTGAGCGTGGTCATCATCCAGCCCGCCCCGACGGACTGCACCAGCCCGCCGAGATTGGATACCAGCGTTGCCAGCCACAACAGGCGGAAATGCTCGTGGCGGAAGGGCGCCAGCATGGATGGGCGCTCAGACATAAGGCCTCTCAATTCTGCGTAATGCCTTCATGCGCCACCCGGGCTGCGGAGGCAAGGCCGGTGGCTCATTCCGAACCCTCGGGCCACAACCTTGGTTCCTGCCCTTCCCCGCTTCTATGCCCGAGGGACAAAAAAAACGGGGCCCATCGGCCCCGTCCAATATTCTGCTCTCTGGCCGGGGTGTTAGCCGGCAGAGGTATAGGCCGTCTTCACCACGGTGAAGAACTCTGCGGCATATTTGCCCTGCTCGCGCGGACCATAGCTCGAGCCCTTGCGCCCGCCGAACGGCACGTGGAAATCGACACCTGCGGTCGGCACGTTGACCATCACCATGCCGGCTTCCGAATTGCGCTTGAAGTGGGTGGCGTATTTCAGAGAGGTCGTCACGATGCCGGCGCTGAGGCCGAAATCGGTGTCATTGGAGATGGCAAGCGCCTCGTCATAATCCTTGGCCTTGATCACGGCTGCGACCGGGCCAAAAATTTCCTCGCGGGCAATGCGCATCGAGTTCGTCGCTTCGGTGAACAGCGTAGGCTGCAGGAAGTAGCCCTCGGTGTCCTTCTTCACGCGCTCGCCGCCGGCGACAAGCTTGGCGCCCTCGGCCTTGCCGATCTCGATGTAGTCGGTGTCCTGCTTGAGCTGGCTCGGATCGACCACGGGGCCGATCTCGGTGTCCTTGTCCAGAGCATCGCCGACGCGCAGATTGCGGGTACGCTCAGCCAGGGCCTCGACGAATTTGTCGTGGATGCCTTCTGTGACGATGACGCGCGACGCCGCCGTGCACCGCTGGCCGGTCGAGAAGAAGGCTGACTGCGCAACCGATTCAACGGCGACCTTGAGGTCCGCGTCATCGAGGACGATGGTCGGGTTCTTGCCGCCCATTTCGAGCTGGAACTTGCGGTTGTGCTCGATCGAGGCAGCAGCGACGCGCTTGCCGGTGCCCACCGAACCGGTGAACGAGATGGCCGAGACATCCTTGCTGTCGAGCATGGTCTGACCGACGACCGAACCCTTGCCCATGACAAGGTTCAGCACGCCTTTGGGCAGGCCGGCACGCACGAGGATATCAACGATCGCCCAGGTCGAACCCGGCACCAGATCGGCCGGCTTGATGACCACGGTATTGCCATAGGCCAGAGCCGGAGCAATTTTCCAGGACGGGATGGCGATCGGGAAATTCCACGGCGTGATGATGCCGATAACGCCAATCGGCTCGCGGGTGATCTCGACGTTCACGCCCGGGCGCACGGATGGCAGGATTTCGCCCGCAAGACGCAGCACTTCGCCAGCGAAGAAGTCAAAGATCTGGCCGGCGCGGGTCACTTCGCCGATGCCTTCGGGCAAGGTCTTGCCCTCTTCGCGGCTCAACAGCTCGCCGAGCTCCTGCTTCCGCGCCAGGATCTCGTCGGCGGTCTTGCGCAGGATGGCATGGCGCTCAAGGATGCCTGAGCGCGACCACGCCGGGAAAGCGGCCTTGGCGGCGGCAATCGCCCGCTGGGTCTCTTCGGCCGTGGCGCGGGCATAGACACCCACAACGTCGGTGAGATTGGACGGGTTGATGTTCTCAGCCCCGTCAGTCCCCACCCATTCGCCGTCGATGAGGTTCTTGTGCAGTTCGGTCATTTCGCAAGCCTTTCGGATCGTTGGTCAGCGCGAGTGGTGAGCGCTAGAGGAGGTCGGCGCGAGCCAGGTCGCGCAGCAGATGACTGGTGCCATAGGTCCAGGGTGGGCATTTGGTGGAGAGGTTCACCCGGTTCGACAGGGTACCCAGGCTCGGCGTCGAGATCGAAACCACGTCGCCGATCTTGTGGGTGAAACCCTTTCCGGCGCCATCGCGATCCTTCACCGGCGCGAACATGGTCCCCAGATAGAGCACCAGCCCGTCCGGATACTGATGGTGGCCACCGATGGTCGCTTCGACCAGCGACGCGGGTGTCCGCGAAATCTGGCCCATCTTGGATTGGCCTTCGAGAACAAAACCGTCCTCGCCTTCGACGCGCAGGGCGATCTCGGCCTCGCTGATGGTCTCGAGTGTGAACTCGCCGTCGAAAAGGCGCACGAACGGCCCGAGCGAAGCCGAGGCGTTATTGTCCTTCGCCTTGCCCAGAAGCAGGGCCGATCGGCCTTCCACGTCGCGCAGATTGACGTCATTGCCCAGCGTCGCGCCGATGATCTCGCCGCGGCTCGTCACCAGCAGCGCAACCTCCGGCTCAGGGTTGTTCCAGTTCGAAACCGGGTGCAGCCCAACTTCGGCGCCATGTCCCACCGAGCTCATCGGCTGGCCCTTGGTGAAAATCTCGGCGTCGGGGCCGATGCCCACTTCGAGATACTGGCTCCAGACGCCCTTCTCGATCAGCGCGGCCTTGACCTTCATGGCGCCATTGGAGCCCGGCACAAGCTGGCTGAGATCGGTGCCGATCAGATCGAGGATCTCGCCGCGCAGGGCATCGGCACGGGAGTTGTCGCCGCGCGCCTGCTCCTCGATAACGCGTTCGAGCAAGGAGACGACGAAGGTCACACCCGAAGCCTTGATGGCCTGGAGGTCGATCGGGGACAGCAACACAACCTGTTCAGCGTCTACCGGGTTGGCAAAGGAATTGGCGAGGATGGTGCCGGCGTCGCCCAGACTGGTTCCGTCAGCACTGCGGACATGCTCGGCGGCCTTGCCGCCCTCTGCAATATCCCGCACCGTGGCAAAACCCTTGGCGGTGATATCGATCAATTCTCCGTTCCGCACGGTGACGATGCGTGGATGTGCATATCCCGGTACACGGGCGCGCCCGATCAAGATTCCACCAGGGATAATGTCGCCGACCATAAGAGTTCCTCCCGCCTATTGGTGTGGAGTGACTAACCCGGCAGCCCGACCCGGTGCAAGTTAAACCGGCATAAAATCATACTATTGCTGCTTTCCGCCGACCGGAAGGGCCACTGCTCGTGCCAGCTGGCTCAGATAGGCGGAAAATTCCGGGTCCTCTCCGGCGAGATGCGCATCCATGGCGTCCCGAAAGTCTTTTCGGGCGCACCACTCGCGCATCCAGTCTTCCCAGGAGCGCCACCGCCGCAGGTCAGCACCCGACATTTTTGGTTCGTAGGTCAGGATATAGGCGCGCTCGAACAGCGAGATCAAAATGCCGAAGAGCGCCGATTTACGGGCGGCCTGCTCGGCATCCAGCCCCATGGACGGGGCGGGATCGAGCAGGCGAAGGTCGGGATGGCTGAGGACCAGCTTGAGGAACTCGACATATTCGTCGGCCAGCATCAGGTAGATTTCTTCTTCCTCCTGCTGGCGCTGCCGCGCGCGGTCGAGGACATAAAACATGATCGCCATCGGAAGGCCGACCACGGTGACGACATAGCTTGCAGTTTCCCAGGACATGATGTTCTCCCCTCGCCCTACGCGTACCAGACCTATTCAGTTCCCGTTCAGCCACGCCGCAATACTGACGCATTGGGTGGAGACATCTCTCCACCCATGTGACCAAGGAGTCTCTCATGCGTCTTTCGAGCGTCCTCATTCCCTTCGCCCTCATCGCCACCGCCGTCCCTGCTTATGCGGGCTCGATCACCATCGAAGGCCAGGGCGAAGTGCGCGCTGCGCCGGACATGGCAATGATCAGCTCGGGCGTCACCACCCAAGGCGCGACCGCCCGCGAAGCGCTGGACGCAAACACCGCGGCCATGGCGGAGCTGATTGCGGCGCTCAAGGCAGAAGGCATCGAGGCTCGCGACATCCAGACCTCGGGCTTCTCGGTCAACCCGAACTATGTCTATTCCGATGCCCGCGACGAACATGGCTACACCCTGCCGCCCAAGATCAATGGCTATCAGGTGTCCAACACTGTCAGCGTCGCCGTCCGCGATCTGGGCGAGCTGGGCTCCATCCTCGACAAATCCGTCACCGTTGGCGCCAACACCATCAATGGCGTGAGCTTCTCGGTGGCCGATCCGTCCGAACTCTATAACGAGGCCCGCAAGGCCGCTTTCGCTGACGCCCGCGACAAGGCCGCGCTCTATGCCAACGCTGCCGGTGCTACCTTGGGCGAGCTCGAATCCATCACCGAAAGCCAGGGTTTCAGCGGCCCCCAGCCCTACCCCATGTATGCCCGCGCCGAGATGGCAGCCTCCGCTCCGGTGCCGGTCGAAGCTGGCGAGATGAGCTTTGCCATCACCGTCAAGGTCGAGTGGGATTTGAACAACAAAGCCGACTAATTGGCTGGATAATGCTGGCTTCGCCACGTTTCGGCCAAACCAGCCATGGCATAGAGCCCGCGCAATGGCCCCGCAACTTTGGGGCCATAAGCTTGCGAGCTTCCCGCCTCCCCTCTTGAGGGGCTCGGGACGGTGGGGATGGTTTTCGTAGTCACCCATCCCCACCAACCCCTTTGCTCTACCCCAGCACAACCTTCCAGAGCATGTTGAGGCCGACCAGGACCAGGAAGCCCGCGAACACATATTTCAGCGTCTTCTGGTCGAGCCGGTGCGCCAGCGCGGCACCGAGCGGCGCACAGAACGCGGCGAGCACGCCGACCAGCACCAGCGCCACCAGATTGATATAGCCGATGCTGAGCGGCGGCAGATCCGCGACGCCCCAGCCGGAAATCAGATAGCCCAGCGTCCCCGAGAGCGCGATGGCGACACCGATGGCCGCCGAAGTGCCGACCGCCTTGTGCATGGTCTCCCCAAAGGCCACCAGCGTCGGCACGGTCAGCGATCCGCCCCCGATCCCCATCAGCGACGAGAGATATCCCACCACAAACCCGGCGCCCCGGTGCGTATTGGCCGAATTGCGCAAATGCCCCATCAGCCTGGTCTGGAACGAGAACAGGATATTGGCGGCAATCACGAATGCGAGCACCGCAAAGACGATGCGCAGCGCATCGCCTGAGAAGAACCCCGCCATCAGTCCACCGATGAGCGTTCCCGCCACAATGAACGGCACCCAGAGCCGCAGCGCCTTTGTATCGACCGCGCCGCGCTTGTGGTGCGCCCGCGCGCTCATGATGCCTGTCGGAATGATGATGGCCAGCGACGTGCCCACCGCCACATGCTGGACGATATCGGGATCAAATCCCATCAACAGCAGCGCATTGCCCAGCGCCGGCACGATCACCGCACCGCCGCCGATGCCCAGGAGGCCCGCGGCAATCCCCGAGACGACGCCTGTCGCCAGCATCCCCACCACAAACGGCCAATAGGCGAGGACCGCGTTCCAATCCATGTTCATTCCCCAATAAGATGCAGCACCACTTCGCGCTGATGCGGCCGCCTGCGGTGTTCAAAGAGATAAAGTCCCTGCCAGGTCCCCAGCACCGGATGCCCGCCGGAAACCGGTATGCCGATAGACGTCTGGGTCAGCGCCGCCTTGATATGGGCCGGCATGTCATCCGGCCCTTCGGTCGTGTGCACCAGCCAGTCCATGCCTTCCGGCACGAGACGCCGGAAAAAACCGCTCAGATCCGTCTGGACGTCCGGATCGGCATTTTCCTGGATCAGCAGCGAACAGGAGGTGTGACGCACAAAGACCGTCGCGAGCCCCGTTTCGATGCCGCTGTCCCGAACGAAATGACGAAGCCGGGCCGTGAAGTCGAAAAGACCCTGTCCGCGCGTTTCAATGATGAGACTGTCGATGACCTGACGCATGGCGCCACGCTATCACGCCGCGCCGCCACGACCAGAGGCTTGCCGGCCCCGATCCGTCCACCGCCGCATTTGCGCCTTGTTATGCCGTCCCATGTGGACATATCAAAGCTGGGGGAACTGTCTCAGACCCCCGGCGTTTGGGCCTTTCAGCGGATAGAGGGTCCTAGTCCAGCCCACTTTCCCCATTCAGATTGGGTTCAGACGCGGGTCGCGATGCTCGTGCCACCGTGTCTCCGAGACGACGAAGGAAGTAACAATGCGCCTCAAAAATTGGCTCCTGACCGGCACAAGCATCGGTCTCCTTGCGCTCGCACCACTGTCCGCCACTGCGCAGGATGGCGATTTGCGGGCTGCCTACGAAGCCTATGCAGCAGCTCAGGCCAGCGGCGATGCCGCAGCCCTCGAGGCGGCACAAGGCACGCTGACAGAGCTTTGCATCGTCGCCGGCTACGCCAGCCTCGATGAATGCATTGCCGCCATCAACGGTGGCGGGGCCCCTGCACCCGCAGTTGAAGAAGCGCCCCCGGCCGCAGAACCCCAGCCCGAGGCTCCGGTTGAGGAGCCCCAGCCTGAAGCGCCGGCCGAGCAGCCACCTGCCGAAGCGCCGCCTGCCGAACAGCCGCCCGCACCGCAGCCGGAAGCTCCGGTTGAACAGCCTGCAGAGCCCACACCGGAAGTGCCGGTCGAAGAGCCCGCAGCGCCCCAGCCCGAGGCCCCTGTTGAAGAACCCGCAGCCGAAGCGCCGGCTCCGGTTGAGGTCGCCCCGGTCCCCGCTCCTGCTCCCGAGGCTCCTCCGGCGGTCGAAGCGGCCCCGGCCGAGCCCGCCCCGGCCCCTGAAGTTGCGCCTGCCCCCGAACAGCCTGCAGCCCCCGAGGCTCCTGCCGCCGACTATGGCGCTCTGCTGACGGCTCAGGTCGACGCCTATAACGCCGGTGTCGCGGACCTGATGGCTGGCAACGACACCGCCGGCGCCCAGGCCCGCATTGACTCGGCCCGCGCTGAAATCGCACGCCTCTGCGCCGAAGCCGGCCTTGGCGACGAAGCCGCTTGCCTTGCCAATTTCGGCCTGCAGCTGCCCGAAATCCCGGCCCTGCCGGCGGCGCCCGCTCCGGCCCCCGACGCCGCGCAGCCAGTCGCGCCCGCGCCCGCTCCTGAAACCCAGCGGCCGGCAGAGGCCGAACAGCCGGTTGCCCCCGTTCCGGCCGAACAGCCCGTTCAGCCAGAGCAGCCCGTCACATCTGAAGGCGCTCCGGCCGAGATCATCCCCGATCTGCCTGCCGGTATCACCGAAGAACAGATCGCCCCGGTTCTCGACAGCGCCAAGGACGAGGCTCCGCAGCCGCCGACCGTCGTCGAGGGTGCGCCTGCCGCTCCTGCCCCCGAAGCGGCGCCTGTTGCTCCGGCACAGCCCGAAACTCCGCCACCGCCACCGCCGTCCAGCGACGTTGACGCCCAGGCACGTATCGAAATACCTGCCGATGCCCAGGTCATCTCGGTTCTCGCCGAGGAAGGTCAGGCGTTCGACGTGACTGCAGCCGCACCGGCCGCGCCCACGGCCCTGCCGCCCAATGTGACGATCGTCAACCAGACCAACGTGGTCAACAACGTCACCAACAACACGACCAATATCGACAATTCGACCACCAACATCGGCGAGCAGAACAACGTGCAGCAAAACAATGTTCAGCAGAACAATGTTCAGCCGCTTGCACCGGGTGAAGCTATCACCCAGGTGATCCTGCAGGTCGGCACGCAACTGGTGGTCAATTCCATCGGCCAGGACACGGATCGCTTCTACAATGCCCAGCAGGATGAGGTCTTCTACGAGAACCTCCGCAATGGCCGGGTCCGCGAAACCATTACCCGTCCGGACGGTAGCCAGGTGGTGACCGTGCGCAACGCCAATGGCGACATCCTTCGTCGTTCGCGCATTACGCCGGATGGCGAAGAGATCGTCATGGCGTATTTCGACGAGCGCTATGACACCGCCCTGCTGGAATGGCGCGATCCGGGTGCTGAGCTCCCGCCGCTCCGCCTTAATATTCCGGTACGCGACTATGTCCTCGACGCCGAATTTGCCGATGAAGAAGAGTTGGAAGTCTTCTTCCGCCAGCCGCCTGTCGAGCAGGTCGCCCGCATCTACTCCATCGACGAGGTGAAGCGCTCTGCCCGTGTTCGTGACAGCGTGCGTCGACTCGAGGTTGGCAACCTGACGTTCGATACCGGCGCCGCAACCATCGGTCGCGATCAGGTGACCGCCCTCTCCGGGGTCGCCAATGCCATGTTGGGCCTGCTCCAGCAGAACCCGGCTGAAACCTTCCTCATTGAAGGTCACACCGATGCGGTTGGCTCGGACGTCTCGAACCTCGGTCTTTCGGACCTGCGCGCTGCCACAGTGGCCCGCATCCTGACCGACTTCTACGGCGTCCCGCCCGAAAACCTGGCCACCCAGGGCTATGGCGAACGCTATCTCAAGATCCGCACCGAGGCTGCCGAGCGTGAAAACCGCCGCGTCACCATCCGCCGCATCACGCCGCTGATTACCCTCGCCAGCAATTAACCCTGCTGTCGATGCGTTTGAAGGGAGTCGGGGAACCGGCTCCCTTTTTCTGTGCGCTAAGCCGGGGTGCGTCACCCCGCACGCTTGCTCCGCTATTGCTGCCTGTTATCGAGGCCGGTCAAACGAGCAGGAGCCTCCAATGAAGAAACTCGAACTTTTCGTCGAAAATATCATCCTGGCGTCTCGCTGGCTGCTCGTCGCCTTCTACATCGGCCTCGGCATCGCTCTCGCGTTTTACGCGGTGACCTTCTTCGTAAAGCTCTGGGATTTCGGCACCAAGCTGTTCACGCTCGACGAGACCGCGACCATCCTCAAGGTTCTCGGCCTGATCGACGCCGCGCTTATCGCCAGCCTCGTGGTCATGGTGATCATCTCCGGCTACGAGAATTTCGTCTCGCGCTTTGACAATGAGGAAGAAGTGCATTGGCTGGGCCAGATTGACGCCGGGTCGCTCAAGATCAAGGTCGCGTCCACCATCGTGGCCATCTCGTCCATACACCTGCTGCAGATCTTCCTCAACGTGCCCACATACGGTGATCAGGACATCTTCTGGTACACTGTGCTGCACGTTACGTTCATCCTCTCGGCCCTCTTTCTTGCAATCATCGATGGCATTTCAAAAAAGGGCGGCAAGTCAAAGGGCCCTGAACTCTAGATAAGCCATAGCTATCTGCTTGAGGCACAGGAGCCTTTTTCCGGCCATAATTGTTTTGAGCGATGTGATCACGCCGAAGGGAACTCTCACGCAAAGGTCGCGTTCTTTAGCCAGCGTTGCAACAAAGGAGCGAACATATGGCTACCCCCGAACGCGATACTGTTTATACCCAGGACGGCAACCGCACCGTCTATACGCGCGAAAGCAATGGCACCGGCTGGTTTGTCGGCATCATCGTTGCCCTGGCCCTTCTGGCCATCGGCTATCTGGTGTTTTCGGCTAATTCCGGCCCGACGACTTCCGTTGACGTGAACGGCGCACCTGCAATTGAAGCACCGGTGACCGATCCGGTCGTGGCTCCGGCCCCGATGACCGAAGCACCGGCTCCGGCAACTGATGTGGCTCCCATGACCGAAGCTCCCGCTCCGGCCACTGATGCGGCCCCGGTAACCGACGCACCGGCACCGGCAACTGAAGTTGCTCCCCCGGCTGCTCCGGAAGCCACTCCGGTTCCGGCCAACTAATAACCGCCTCCGTCTCGGCCCTCCCCCGAGACCATTGGGCCCCAGCCTTCGCTGGGGCCTTTTGTTTGCGCACGCGCTTGCATCGGGCCGCCGCCGTCCCCATTTTGGCAGCATCAAGGGAACCCGCATGTTCAATATCGACCAGATCCTCAAGACCCTGCAAACCGACAAGAACGCCCAGCGCACGGCAATGACCGGCGCCGCAGGGCTGGCAGCCGGCATGCTGTTGTCGGGCAAGGCCGGAAAGCTCATCGAAGGCACCGCCAAGTTGGGCGCCGTCGCAGCCTTGGGAGGCCTCGCCTACAAGGCCTGGCAGAACTATCAGGGTCAGCAGCCCACCGCCCCAATGCCGGCCGAGGATGCGTTTATCCCGGCCCAGACTGACACCCACGGCCAGGAGGAACTCGGCAAGACCCTGGTGCGGGCCATGATCGCCGCAGCCAAGGCCGATGGCCGCATCGACGCCGAGGAAAAGGAAGCCATCTTCGAAAAACTGAAAGCCATGACGCTTTCGGCCGAAGAGAAGGCCTGGGTCTTCGACGAGCTTTCAAGCCCTCTCGACATCAACGCCGTTGTCGCCCGCGCCGATACGCCCGAGCACGCCGCCGAGATCTATGCCGCTTCCCTTGTGGCCATTTCTGCCGATACTGCCGCCGAGCAGGCCTATCTCGAAGTCCTCGCCAATAAGCTCAAACTCGCGCCCGCCCTCGTCGCCGAGATCCACAAGGCTGCCGGCGAAGCCGCGCCACAGGCTGCCCCTGTGCAGGCCTCGCCCTTCGCCTACACGCCCTCCGGCAAGTTCTGAGGAGTGTTCACCGCGCGTTCAGGCGGCGCGCGGTAACACCCATGTGCGTTCTTGCGATCCCTGCCCGCGGCCTCCATGTCTGCGGGCAAGGAGATCACCATGGAACTCGGACTTTACTCATTTGCGGAAAACACCCCCGATCCGCTGAACGGCAACCACCTGCAGTCGCCTGCGGAGCGCGTTCGGGACCTCATCGAGGAAATCGAGCTGGCTGACCAGCTCGGCCTCGCCTTCTACGGTCTGGGCGAACATCACCGCCCCGACTACGTCGCCTCTGCCCCCACCACCATTCTTGCGGCGGCGGCGGCGCGCACCAAATCAATTCGCCTCTCGACCGCCGTCACCGTGCTCAGCTCGGAAGACCCGGTTCGCGTCTATCAGCAGTTCTCGACACTTGATCTGATCAGTAATGGTCGCGCTGAAATCATGGCGGGCCGCGGCTCGTTCATCGAGAGCTTCCCGCTCTTCGGCTACAAGCTCGACGATTACGATGATCTGTTCGAGGAAAAGCTCGAAATGCTGCTCGCCATCCGCAAGGGTGGCAAGATCGCTTGGCCTGGCAGCCAGCACACCCAGCCAATCCCGGGCATCGAAATCTACCCGAAACCGGTGCAGGATCCGCTGCCGCTCTGGATCGCGGTCGGGGGCACGCCCAATTCCGTCGCCCGCGCGGCCTATCACGGCCTGCCCTTGATGATTGCCATCATTGGCGGACGGCCGCGCCAGTTCGTACCGCTGGTCGATCTCTATCGCCAGACCGGCGCCAAGGTCGGCCATGCCGCCTCAGCGTTGAAACTGGGAGTTTCCGGTCACGGCTTCATCGCCGAGGACAGCCAGTCGGCCCGCGATATCGCTTTCCCGGCCCACAGCGCTGCGATGAGCCGCATTGGCGCCGAACGCGGTTGGCCGCCCACCACCCGAGCCCAGTTCGACGCCGGCACAACGGCCGAAGGCGCTTACTACATGGGCTCGCCGCAGGAAGTGATCGACAAGATCCTGATGCAGCATGAGTGGTTCAGGCACGATCGCTTCGGCCTGCAGCTCAGTGTCGGCACCTTGCCCCATGACAAGGTCATGAGGGCAATCGAGCTCTACGGCACCGTGGTCAAGCCGGCGATCGACAAGGCGCTCGGGACTACTTCGCCGAGCGCGTGATCGAGCGGATTGCCAGCGGGGGCACACCGGACTTCTCGGAAATGGCGCGGTCCTGCTCTTCAATTGCAGCCTTGGCGGGCTCATCCCCGTCGAGGCCACCGAGCAGATTAGCGTCAACCTTGCGATTGGAGCGCTGCGAACCGTCTTCGTAGACAATGTCGAACATGACGAATTCGGTGCGGGCGGTTGGCTTTCTGGCCATGGTAAACTCCTTTGGACAAAACATAACCGCGAGCCCGGGGGGCCCGCGGTCTTCGGTAGATATAGTTCTGGGGATCAGCGGTAGATGTGGTCGCCCTGCTCGTCGACGATCTGGCGACCCTTGCTCAGAGCGAGCGCAACCAGATCTTCGCGAGAATTCATGCGGTCGGCGCGGATGAACCGGTAGCTCTTGAGCTCGCCGCCAATTTCCTTCTCGATCGTGCCGGCCAGCTGCAGTTCGCTGCCCGCCTTCATTTCGATGGCCTTGATCAGATGGCCTTTGTAGCTTTCCTCGCCCATGACCTTGTCACCGGCCGGCTCGGCGCTGGCAGCTCCCCCGCCGCCGAAAAGCTTCTTGAAAAACGACATAAGCGGCCCTCCTTCTTATTGCGGTCTGCGCACCGGCCGGGGTCGCACCAGCTCACCGCGCTTGTCCATCTCTTCCTGCAACCAAAGCGGTGAGATGTCAAAATAGTTGGGCCAGGTCGGCACCCCGTTGGCGAGGCTCACCTTGGCGAAATAGGCCCGGTCCCGGAGGGGTTCGGTGCCCTCTCCGCGTTCGGAGAGCATCGGCGCCGCGTTGAAGGTGCCCAGGGTTCCATCCGAGAACATTACCACCAGTTTGAAGGGGGTAGCGGCCCGGATGGAGGTGATTTTGAGGCGCGGAGCCGCCATGGAGCTGCTCCTAGTTGTCGAGGAAGCTCCGCAGCTTGCGGCTCCGGCTCGGATGCTTGAGCTTGCGCAGGGCCTTGGCTTCGATCTGACGGATACGCTCGCGCGTCACCGAGAACTGCTGGCCCACTTCTTCGAGCGTATGGTCGGTATTCATGCCGATACCAAAGCGCATGCGCAGCACGCGCTCTTCGCGCGGCGTCAGCGAGGCCAGAACGCGCGTGGTGGTTTCACGCAGGTTCGACTGGATCGCGGCATCGATCGGCTGGATCGCGTTCGAGTCCTGGATGAAATCGCCCAGGTTCGAATCTTCCTCGTCACCGATCGGCGTCTCGAGCGAAATCGGCTCCTTGGCGATCTTGAGGACCTTGCGAACCTTGTCGAGCGGCATCTGCAGCTTTTCGGAAAGCTCTTCCGGCGTCGGCTCGCGGCCGATTTCGTGCAGCATCTGGCGGCTGGTGCGGACGATCTTGTTGATCGTCTCGATCATGTGCACCGGAATACGGATGGTGCGCGCCTGATCGGCGATCGAGCGGGTGATCGCCTGACGGATCCACCAGGTCGCATAGGTCGAGAACTTGTAGCCGCGGCGGTATTCGAACTTATCGACCGCCTTCATCAGGCCGATATTGCCTTCCTGAATGAGATCGAGGAACTGCAGGCCGCGGTTGGTGTACTTCTTGGCGATGGAGATCACGAGACGCAGGTTCGCCTCGACCATTTCCTTCTTGGCAATCGCAGCTTCGCGCTCACCCTTCTGCACCTTGTGCACGATACGGCGGTATTCGGCGATATCGAGGCCGGTCTCGGTGGCGAGCGTCGCGATATCCTGACGGATGTCGTGGACCGTGTCGGCTTCGCGGCGGGCAAACTCGCCCCAGCCCTTGCCGGGCAGGTTTTCGAGGCCCTGTTCCCAGGTCGGGTCGAGCTCGCGCCCGTAATAGTTCTGCAGGAAGGCTTCGCGCTTGACGCCATAGCTCTCGGCCAGACGCAGCAGACGACCTTCGAGCTTCACCAGACGCTTGTTGATGTCGTAGAGCTGCTCGACCAGGCTTTCGATACGGCTGGCATTGAGCGAGAGCGACTTCACATCGGTGATGACTTCGCCGCGCAGCGCGCTCAGGCGCTCGGTTTCCGCGTCGGAAACCGTGGCCGAACGGTCCTCGGCGTGACGGTCCTGCATCTCGCGCATCTGGCCATAGGCCTCAGCGATGCGGTTGAAGGTTTCCACGACCTGCGGCTTGAGCTCGGCTTCCATCGCCGACAGCGACAGGGCGTTATCGAACTCATCATCGTCGTCGTCGACCGGGTCCTGCGGGGGCTCTGGCTCTTCCGGGACGTAATCGTCATCTTCGCCCGACGAGGCCCGCTTGGCGGCAGCCTTGGGCTTGTCCTTGGACGTCTCCGGCTCGGCCTTGACCGGCATTTCGACGGTCGGCGCAGCCTGCTTGGCGTCGGGGCCGGCATAGGTGGCTTCGAGATCGATAATGTCGCGCAGCAGGATTTCGCCCTGCGCCAACTGATCACGCCAGATAATGATGGCCTGGAAGGTCAGCGGGCTCTCGCAAAGGCCCTCGATCATGGTCTCGCGACCAGCCTCGATGCGCTTGGCGATGGCGATTTCGCCTTCGCGGCTCAGCAGCTCGACCGAACCCATCTCGCGCAGATACATGCGCACCGGGTCATCGGTACGGTCGGAGCCGGACTTGGCATTGGACGTGTTGGCAACAGCCGTGCCGGTCGAGGGCGCGACTTCAGTGCCGGTTTCTTCCTCGTCCTTCTCGACTTCGGTCTCTTCGACCTCGTCCTCGTCGACGACGTTGATGCCCATTTCCGAGAACATGGACATGAAGTCTTCGATCTGCTCGGAACTCACTTCGTCCGAGGGAAGAACGGCATTCAGCTCTTCATAGGTGACATAGCCGCGCTTCTTGGCGACCTTGATCAGCTTCTTGACCGCCGCATCGTTCTGATCGATCAGGGGGCTGTCATTGGACGTCTCGGGAGCCCCGGATTCGGGCTTCTCGGTGTCCTTGCTGACTTTGTTCGCTGCCTTGGTGGCCATCTGCTACTCCTCGGGACCCGCGGTCTTCGGGCGCCGGACTTGTCATAGGTGGGGACAGCTCAAGACAAGGTAAAGGTTTGGTCACCAAGCCGTTAACAAGCTCAGCTATCCATGGCTCGCATTGGGACTGCGTCGGTCTGCAAAAGCATACGCAAAAAGCGCGCGTCGTCACAGGCTTTTAGGTCGATCCTAAAAACTGCGAGTCGCGCGTCCCGATAGCGAACCAAATCCTTCGATCAATGCCTCTGTGCCATCGACAGTGGTAATCTGGTTCTTGATGTCTCGCAGCCGTTCAAAGGTTTCTTCGCTCGGGTCTTCGCCCAGCGCGGCTTCGGCTGCCTTCAGCTCCCTATTTAGCTGAACTTTCTTGTTATGCAAGGCCAGCGCATGACTTAATCCGATCTCGGCGTCCGACAAGGCGGTCTCCGGACCGGCCTGCCACACCCCCTGACGCAGCAGGGTGTCGCGCATCCGCTCGAGCGCCGCCCCATGGCCACGCGCCCCAAGGGCCGACTTCAAATCTTCGGCGGAAATATCGTGGTGGCGCACCACCAGGGCGAGGATGTCGCTCAAAACCTTCTGCGCCAGCGCGGTTTCACAGTCGAGCGCCGCCAGCGCCTCGAAGCTGTGCTCTACCGCTGCCGGGTGATTAACCAGCGTCAGGATGATGGTCGCCTCGCGCGGCGTCACATTGGCCACCGCGCTCGGGCGCATCAGCCGCGAATTGCGCAGCGTGTCGGAAACAACCAGCCGCGGCGTTCCACGCGACGGGAATCCATAGGCCCCGCTCTGCCCATAGGCGGGACGACCCATGCCCTTGTCGCGCCCTTGCCGCAGCGGGGCGAAAAAGGCCTTCAACTTTTCGTCAAACGCCTGCTGGTAGTGGAAGCGCACATTCTGGTCGCCGATAACATTGGCCCGCTCGCGCAGCCGCGCCTGCAGCGCCGCCCGCTCTTCCGGCGCTTCGGGCACAAGCCCACCAGTCTCGAGGCTCCATACCATGTCCGAAAGGCTGCGAGCCGTGTCGATCACATCGGCAAAGGCTTGACGTCCCTGCGCCTTGATCAGATCGTCTGGGTCCTGCCCTTCCGGCAGGGTCGCGATCTTGACGCTCCGGCCCGGCTTGAGATGGGGCAGGACGATGTCGATGGCGCGCTCGGCGGCCTTCAACCCGGCCTTGTCGCCGTCAAAGCACAGCACCGGCACATCGGCCATCCGCCACAAGAGCTGCAGATGCTCCTCGGTCAGCGCCGTTCCGAGCGGCGCTACGGTACCTTCGAAGCCCGCCGACACAGCAGCGATCACGTCGAGATAGCCTTCCACCACCACGACACTGGCCGCATTGCGCGCCGCCGTCTTGGCCGAATGCCCATTATAAAGCGTCTGGCGCTTGGAAAAGAGCGGTGTTTCCGGCGAGTTGAGATATTTCGCCGGCACGTCCGGGCTCATCGCCCGACCACCAAAGGCGATCACCCGGCCCTTGAAGTCCATGATCGGGAACATCACCCGGTTGCGGAACCGGTCATAGGTCAGCGGATCGTCGTCGCGGCTGGTGACAAGACCGGTCTCGATCATCGCCTGCGCCGACACGCCATTGGCCGCCAGATGCTCTTTCAGCCCATTGCGGCTGTCCGGCGCAAAGCCGATGCGGAACCGCGTCTGGCTGATCGCCGACACACCGCGCTCAAACAGATATCCGCGCGCCCGCGCCCCGATATTGTGGGCCAGCGCCGCCTCGAAATATTTCGTCGCCAGCTCCATGACGTCGAGCAGGCTTTTTTGCGCGGCATCGCGCTTTTCGATCCGCTCGTCGCGCGCCGGCATCGGTACGCCGGCCATTCCGGCCAGTTTTTCGACGGCCTCCGGAAAGCTGAGGCCGACCTTCTCGGTCAGGAACCGGAACTGATCCCCCGAGGCCCCACAGCCAAAGCAATGGTAAATCCCGCGCCGATCGTCGGCGTGAAAGCTCGGGCTCTTCTCGTTGTGGAACGGGCAGCAGGCCCACATGTCGCCCTTACCGGGCTGGCTTTTGCGCTTGTCCCAAAGCACGTGTTCGCCCACGACCTGCGTTATCGGCAGGCGCTGGCGAATTTCATCCAGGAACTGATCGGAGAAGCGCATGCGTGTTAAGTAAGCACTCCGAAGCGCCGAGTCACGGGCAAGGAACTTATCCACAGCATGACCAAGTACAAAAAACTGCCACTGCCCGTCCTGATCGCCCTGACCACGCTTCCCGCCCTGATGATCGGCACGGTCCTGTGGTTTGTGGCCGACGTGTTCCCGGCCTGCTCAATCACGGAAAAATCCCGGCTGACAGCGCCGGATGGAGCCTTTGACCTCGTCACCTTCTCGCGCAGTTGCGGCGATGACACCCCGGCCAATACCCAGGCGGTGCTGGTGCCACCAGGCGACACCGTCCCGGACGACGCCGCCAGCTTCCTCTCCGTGGCCGCGACGGGTGATTTCGCCCCGCGCTGGACAGCCGACAAGGCTCTCGAGCTCAGCCTGCCGGCCGATGCCCACATTTTTCGCAACGACGACACCGTTGCCGGCGTCGCCGTCACCTATCGCTAGGCCTCAAGCTTCCTTGCTGCGCTGGTAAAGCCGCCAGGCCCAGCCGAAGAGGCCGATGGCCAGAACGATCAGCACGAAGCCGCCCAGGATGATGCTGACCGAAGCCGAGATCACGGGGAACAGCAGGAAAACGAGGCCAAGCAGCACATAGGAAACGCCGGACAGGACCACCGGCCAGATCCGTGCATAGCTCTCGCGCTCGCGCACCACGACGATAATCTGCATCGCGCCCACAAAGACGGCGGCGAAACCGACCAGCATGGATATGAAGGTGACGGTAAAGATCGTCGCGAGGAACGGACTGATCAGGATCACAATACCCAGGATCAGCGACGCCGCATTGGCGATCACGTCGAACCAGTAATTGCCGCTCTTGCCGCCACCGAAGGTGAGGCTCCACAGCCCCAGCGCGCCGTCGATCAGCAGCAGCACGCCACCGAACAGCACCAGCACCGCCAGCGCATCGATCGGAAAGATGACAGCGTAGAGACCAGCCAGCAGCATGAACAAGCCCCGCAGGGCCGTTGCCAGCGCAAAGCGTCTTTTCGTCTTGGATGAAATGCTCAAAACCTTTGCCCTCAAATGCGGGACAGGAGCGTCCCCTCGCGCGCCGCCACCCTATCGAAGCGGCAGACCGACGCCCAGCATCGCCCCGGTTTTAGATTTTCTCAATGCCCCAGTTGCCATTTGTGCATTGATCCCCGGCGCCGCCCGTGAAATGAAGCCGTCTCCCTTCTGAGGCCGCTCGACGGGGCGGTATTGTCTTCATGTCGCTGCCGCTTGTCGCCCTTTTCCTTGCCGCCTTTGCCTTTGGCACTGCGGAATTCGTCATTGCCGGCGTTTTGCCGGAAGTCGCGGCAGGCCTTGGGGTCACCGTCCCCGTGGCCGGCTATCTCATCTCCGGCTATGCCATCGGAATTGCCGTCGGCGGCCCGCTCCTCGCGCTCGCCACCAAGAAAATGCGGCGCAAGACTCTGATCATCCTGCTTGGCGCCGTCTTCGTGGCTGGCCAGGCGTTCAGCGCCCTCGCCCCCAACTTCGAACTGTTGATGCTGGCGCGCCTCTTGGTCTCCTTCGTCCACGGCACCTATTTCGGCATCGCGGCGATTGTTGCTGTCAGCATTTCCCCACCCCACCGGAAGGGCTTTGCGGTCGCGCTGGTTCTCGCCGGCCTCACCGTCTCCAATATTCTGGGCGTGCCCGGTGGCGCGGCGGTCGGCGGCTATTTCGGCTGGCGCGCGACCTTCTGGGCTGTGGGCGCGGTTGGCCTCGTCGCCACCCTCGCTATTGCGCTGTTCCTTCCCGCCCATGCTGGCGACAAGACCGGCTCGGGCAGTTTCCTCCATGAGTTCAAGGCACTGGGCCGCCAGCAGGTGTGGACCTCGCTGATGATCGCCGCCCTGTGCATGATCGGGCAGTATGGTCTCTTCACCTATATCGCCCCTCTCCTCATCGAGGTGACGGGCATGGATAGCGGGACCGTGCCGTGGATCCTGCTGCTATACGGCGTCGGCTCCACCATTGGCGTCTTCGTTGGCGGGCGCCTCGCCGACTGGAACATGATGCGCTCTTTGACGGTGATCCTTGCAGCGCAGGTCGTTCTCTTCATCATCGTCCATCTCGTCAGCCCCTACCCTTTTGCCATGGCGCTGCTCGCGGCCTTCTGGGGCGGTACCAATTTCGCGTTCGGCTCCCCTCTTCAGGCGCGCATTCTCACCTGGGCCAGTGACGCGCCGAACCTGGCCTCAGCCCTCATCCCCACCGCCTACAATGTCGGCATCGCTATCGGCGCGATTCTGGGGGCCGTGCTGCTCGAGGCAAACTTCGGCTACGCCAACCTGCCGTTGATCGGCGTCGTCACCTCAACCCTCTGCGTTGCCTTGGCCATTTCGTCGCACTTGGCCGAAAAACGCAGTCCTGCGCGACCGCCAGCTGTCTCCCCCGCAGAGTAACGCGCCGAGCTGCTTGCAATTGCGCCAATTTGGTAACGGAAAGTTGGGCTTTCAAAGTTACCACCCCAGCCAGCGCTAAAGGGGAGAAGTGCGGATGGCCATCGACAATGCATCGTTGCTGATCGCCATTGCATCGTCGAGCGCCGCGCTCATGGCTGCACTTCTGATTGGCTGGCAGAATTCTCGGGACGAAAAATATCTCGGCCTCGGCGCAGCCGGCATCGGCCTGATCGTCATCAGCATAACGATCATGAGCCTGCGCAGCGGCGCCTATGATTTCACCATCCAGTTCGTGCCCTTCTTCCTGTTGATCTCGGGCATCAGCCTTATCTATGCGGGGTCTCGGCAGTTCCGCATTCCCGATGGCTCTTACCGAGTGCCTGCCTTCACCTGGGCGGCCGCGGTGGTAATGCTCGCCATTCCCTTCGTTGCGGGCTATTCGGGCATCGGCACCATCGTGCTGAACTGCATCGGCGCGATCTACATGATGCTCTGCGCCTGGGAAAACTGGCGTGGCCGACAGGAGGCGCCCATTGCCCTTGTCGCCAATGCGGTGCTCTATACCGCCGTCGCCAGCTCATTCGTGGCAGCTGCAGCCGTACTGGTCATCGACGGCCGCGCCGTCCTCGACGCACCGCCTGACAATTGGGCCGAACATTTCAATCTCATCATGTCGCTGGTCGGGCTGACCGGCATCGGCGCCATCACCCTGACCCTGCACCATGCCCGGGCGGCCGGCCGCCATCGGCACGAGGCCAATACCGATTCTCTGACCGGCGTTCTGAACCGCCGCGCCCTGTTCGCCCAGTTCCCCGAAGACTCGATCGTGCCGGATCTCGTGGTCGCCATGTTCGACCTCGACCATTTCAAGCAGATCAATGACCGCCGTGGCCATGCCGCCGGCGACATCGTCCTGCAAAGCTTCGCCCGTGTCCTGCGCGCAGAAACGCGCGGCGCCGATTTTGCGGCGCGTCTTGGCGGCGAAGAATTCTGTGTGGTTTTCCCCGGTCTCGACCGGGAGGCGGCATACGCCATTTCCGAGCGCATCCGCGCGGCCTTTGCCGCGAAGGCCATTCCCACCGGGCATGAAAATGGCGTTGCCACAGTCAGCGTCGGCGTGGCGTCCGGAGGAGACGGCGAGACCTTTACCTCGCTGCTCAGCCGTGCCGATGCCGCCCTTTACAAGGCCAAGAGAGACGGGCGCAACCAGGTCCAGCTGGCCGCGCTCCGCCTCGTCGCCTGATCAGGCCGTCAGTGCGGCGCGCACCTGGCCGCTGACCTTGCCGAAGTCAATCCGGCCCGGATAATCCACCTTGAGCTGGCCGATGACCTTGCCCATGTCCTGCGGACCTGCCGCGCCGACAGTGGCGATGGCAGCCGTGATGGCGGCAGTCACTTCCTCGTCGGTAAGGCGCTTGGGCAGGAATTCATTGAGAATATCGATCTCTTCCTTTTCGACCGTGGCGAGATCGGCGCGGCCGGCCTGCGCGTAGATGGCAAAGCTCTCTTCGCGCTGCTTCACCATCTTCTGAATTATGGCGAGCACCTCGTCCTGCGTAGCCGGTCCCTTGCCATCGCCACGGTTGGCGATATCGCGGTCCTTGATCGCCGCATTGATGGCGCGCAGCGTGCCGGTACGGCGCTGATCGCGAGCCTTCAGTGCCAGTTTGAGGCCTTCGCTGATCGTTTCGCGCATGAGAAATCGCTCCTTGCTATGCAATTTTAGGCCCCCATATAGGCATGAAACGCCGGGCGCGCTACTTGCGCTATCGGGCGCGGGCTCTTAATAGGGGGCCTTAACCTACATCTTCGCTCAAGGATCGGGACGCCTCGGCATACCCGGTTTGTCGCGCGAGCTTATGAAACCAACAGTGGAGACCGACCGTGACCGGCTGGCAGCAATCCCCCGCGACCGCAGTGCTAATTCTGGCTGATGGGACGCGCCTCGAGGGTCGCGGCATTGGCGCCGTCGGCCATGCCGCCGGTGAAGTCTGCTTCAACACCGCCATGACGGGCTATCAGGAAGTTCTGTCCGACCCGTCCTATGCCGGCCAGATCATCACCTTCACTTTCCCGCACATTGGCAATGTGGGCACCAATGACGAAGACATCGAGACGGTCAACATGGCCGCTCTGTCCGGCGTCCGCGGCGTCGTCCTCAAGGCCGACATCACCAACCCGTCCAACTATCGCGCCGCTGAAAAGCTCGACGCCTGGCTCAAGAAGCGCAACATTGTCGGCATCACCGGCATCGACACCCGTGCGCTGACCGCCCTCATCCGCGAAAACGGCATGCCCAATGGCGTGATCTCGCATGAGCCGACCGGCATGTTCGACGAAGCCTCCATCAAGGCCGAACTCAATGCTTTCCCGGGACTTGAAGGTCTCGATCTCGCCAAGGAAGTCACCACGGCCCAGACCTATTCCTGGGACCAGACGAGCTGGGCATGGAACGAGGGCTACGGCCGCCTCGAAAACCCTGAGTTCCACGTCGTCGCCGTCGACTTCGGCGCCAAGCGCAATATCCTGCGTTGCCTCGCCGATCAGGGCGCCAAGGTCACAGTCGTGCCCGCAACGGCGACCGCTGCCGACATTCTCGCGCACAATCCCGATGGCATCTTCCTGTCCAATGGCCCCGGCGATCCCGCTGCCACCGGTAAATATGCCGTCCCGACCATCCAGAAGCTGATGGAAACCGGCAAGCCGATCTTCGGCATCTGCCTTGGCCACCAGCTGCTCGGCCGCGCTCTCGGCGCCGAAACCTCGAAGATGCATCAGGGCCATCACGGCGCCAATCATCCGGTCAAGGACCTGACCACCGGCAAGGTGGAAATCACCTCGATGAACCACGGCTTTGCCGTGGATGCAGCATCGCTCCCGGCTGGCGTCACCCAGACCCACATCTCCCTGTTTGACGGCACCAACGCCGGCCTCGCAGTCGATGACAAGCCGATCTTCTCGGTCCAGTACCACCCCGAAGCCAATCCAGGCCCGCAGGACAGCCACTATCTGTTCACGCGCTTCCTCAACCACGTGCGCAAGCAGAAGGGTCTTGAGGAAAAGCCGGAATACGTCGCTCCGGGCGCTGCCGCCTGATCACACCGGCAGACCAATGACAAACGGCCACCCTTTCAACCGAAAGGGTGGCCGTTTTCTTTTGCGCGGTCCAACTCAGTCATAAGTGTCTTCGTCTGCCCGCGCGGAGAGCCGTCCGTCAGCGCCAGGCATGTCTTCGCTGCGCTGCCGGGGCGGGATCTTCTCGTCCTTGTGAGGCGATGGATTGCGCTGGGTCTCGGCATGATCGACAGGGTCCGGCTGTGCGGGTCCCTTGGGTTTATCCTTGGTCATTTGCTGTTCTCCTCATCTCTGGAGAACAACGTTTACCAAGCCAGCCGGTTCACCCCGCTCACATTGCCCATTTGTCCAGCACGGGCCCACCCTGCCCGCCCACGGGATCGGTCGCGGGCAGCGGGACGATAGCAATCCTCTGGTCCGCGCCGGGCCTCTCGCCGCCTTCGCCGGTGAGCAGGTCCCAGTCCTGTCCGGGCGGATAGGCGCCGACCATCATGAACCCGTCTCCACGCGAGACGCAGCGATGCGCCGTTCCGGCCGGCAGCACCACCACATCGCCGGCACTGACCTCGACATCGCGCCCCTTGGGCCCGCCCAGACGCAAGACTGCGCTTCCCTGCGCCACGCCGAGGCATTCATGCGCCGTCGAGTGATAATGATCGTAATCATAGACCCCGGCCCGCCATTGGCTGGGCCAACCATTCTGGTCAAAAAGGGCTTCGAGTGCCTCGGCACCCGGTTCCGAAACGGCCTGCCGGTAGATCACCACCGGCAATCGGCTATTGGGAAACACGCCATCATCGGCGAAATATTCCAGCCGGAAATTGGCGAGATTGCCTTTCATGTCGAACCTCCTCTGCTGGCGGCTTAACGTCCGCCAGCCGGAAGGGTTCGTCTAGCGGGTGGTAACGACGGTCACGTTCGGCAGCGCCGCCACCTCAAATCCGCGATCCCGCGCCATCAGCGCGAAGGCGCGGCTGCCGGTATGGGCCTTGTAGGCCTTGTCCTGGAACCGCACGCCCTCCGCGATCACCTGCGGCTGCACCAGCAACAGGTCTGCGCCGACGACCGTCACCGGCGCCACCGTCAGATAACGGAAATCCACCAGCGGCCGCGCCGAACCGCTCACCGGCAGCTGCGCATCGCCATCCCGCCCGCCGGCGCGATAGAGCGATTTGAAGATGTCCTTGGTGTAGAGCATGGTCGCTTGGTTGCGGTCCCTGCCCTCGCCGTCCACCACCTCGACCGTCACCAGCGGACGGTTCGTCGCCACCATCGCCTCGAGCGTGCCGGCCGGCATGGCGGTCACCCGCCCATCAAGCATCACGCAAATCTTTCCTCGCGCAACGTCCAGCATGCCATTGCGGCGACCGACGTCATCGGCAATTGGCGCAAACACTTCAAATCCCAGTCCCGCAGCGGCGAGTTCTGCGCTGACAGCCCCGATTGCTCCCGCCTCGCTGTCGAAGAGACCGATCGACATGCTGTCCTGCGGATAACTGATGGCCTTGAGCACCGAAGCAACCGCCGCGCTCCCAGCACTCAGATCAACTGCGACAAAAATCTCGGGCCAGACTGCGGGCTGCTCGATGATCTGCTTGGCATAGCTGCGGCTTGGCCTGCCGAACGCGAGGCCCGCCAGCTCCTGATGCTGGCGTCCACGCCACCACCACTGCACCATGTTCGGGATACGCCAGAATCGCGGCCCCTTGTAATAGACCGGCATCAGCCAGGAATTGCGCCAGAGATGGGAGACCAACGCCGGCTCGCCACGACCGATGGTCCGGAACTCGGTCTCCACCGCATCAGCATAGGCGTCGGATGTGGATGCGGGCGTGCCCCAGCCTGATAGCGGGCTCCAGAAATTGGGCAGCAGCACATCCGGGCGCTCTTCACGCGGCACGCGCAACCCGACGCCATTGACGAAACGCGGTCCCGTCGCATCGACCACATCCTCGGTCGCCGAACAGCGCGCCATCTCGTCGATGCAGCGCTGCCAGAACACATGCCCCGGCTCGGAGCCCATGAAGGCGTTGCACAAGAGGAACGGCATGCCGCGATAGCGCCCGTCGTTCTCCTCGACATGGATCTCGGGCTCGGCCCCGACAAAGCAGGCGCTTTCCTCCAACAGCCGATCGATCCGCCCCTTGGGCCACATGTCGAGGTCGGCATAAATCCCGCCCTCATGGTGCAGCACGAAGAAACGCCAGGCATCGGCGCGGAAAATCCCGGACCGATAGCCGTCAAAAGTCTCCAGATGATCAGGGTAATGCTCTGCCACCAGCCGCCGAATATCGGCATCATCCCAGAGTTTCAGCTCATAATCGGGATGGGTGCGTTTCCACTCGTCCCAGGTCCGCTGCGCAAAGCGGGTCAGCGTCTTGGTCTTCCAGGTGAAGTGGATGATCTTCGGGATAGTCATCGGGGCTCCGGCACTATGGATGCGCCGGAGCCTTAACCCATCACATTGTCAGATGCTTGCCGAAAATGTGTCGCAGTCTCCCGGATTGCCGGTGCGATAGCCGCGTTCGAACCAGTTGCGGCGCTGCTGCGAGGTGCCGTGATTGAACGTCTTGGGCACGGCAAAGCCCTGCATGCGCTTTTGCAGCGTGTCATCGCCGATCTGGTTGGCCGCGTTGAGCGCTTCCTCGAAATCACCCATTTCCAGCAGGTTCTGCTGGTCGGCATAATTGGCCCAGACGCCGGCATAGCAGTCGGCCTGCAGCTCGACCCGCACCGAATAGGCGTTGGACTCGGTCTGGCTCATCGCCTGGCGGCGACGGTTGAACTCGGGCAGCACGCCCGTCAGGTTCTGGATGTGATGGCCGACTTCATGGGCCAGGACATAGGCCTGGGCAAAGTCGCCCGGCGCACCGAACTGGCGGTGCAGCTGGTCATAAAAACTGAGGTCGATATAAACCTTGCTGTCGCCCGGACAATAGAACGGACCCACGGACGAATCCGCTGCGCCGCAGGCGGTATTCACCGCACCAGTGAACAGCACGACATTCGGCTCCGGATAATCCTCGCCGATCTTGCTGAACTCGCGGGTCCAGAGATCTTCCGTTTCCTTGACCACCACAGCAACGAAATCGGCCAGCTCGTCCTGCCCTTCGGCTGGCAGCTGGCGCGACGAAGCACTGGAGGGCGCTGTCATCTGCCCGCCGGACTGTCCACCGGTCAGCATGTCGAGCGGGTTCTGGCCGGTCAACAGCCAGACGATGCCGAGGATCACAACGACGCCCAGAAGGCCGCCCATGCCGCCCTTTGAACCACCGCCGCCCCCGGTGGGCAAGCGGATGCCGCCGCCGCGCCCGAGACCGCCGAGCCCCCCCATTCCGCCGATGCCGCCACCGGCGCGACCCCTGCGATCCTCAATATTGCTGCTGCGCTGACGCCCACGCCATTTCATGTTCTGAAGCCTTCTCTAGCTGCCCCCGATTGTTAGCATAAGCGCTAACATAGGAAACAGGTTGCAACGCCTGACGCGGCGTTCCCAATTTTGTCGCAAATTGACCACACGGTCCAAACTCCATAGCCTCACCCCACCTCCGTCATGCCAGCGTCAACTGGTAGGGGCATGAGCAGGCTGCGCTCCCTCGAGCGCCAAGGGCCGGTCGCAAGCCGGCCGCCCGGGAGCCCAGCCCCCGGTGCGCCCCTTCTCACATGGAGAATTGTGATGAACTTCCTGCCTAGGATTTCTCGTCGAGGCTTTCTGGCCGGTTCGGCCAGCCTTGGAGCCATGGCCGCCATGCACCCATTTGCCGTTATGGCTCAGTCCAATCAGGCCCATCTGCGGCTGATGGAAACCACCGACCTGCACGTGGCCGTCTTCCCCTATGATTATTTCAGCGACGCCCCCAATGACACCATGGGGCTGGCCCGCACCGCCTCGATCATCGAAGGCATCCGCGCCGAGGCCGGCAATGCCATGCTGCTCGACAATGGCGACATCATCCAGGGCAACCCCATGGGCGACTACTACGCCTATGAGAAAGGCCTCAACCAGGGCGATGTCCACCCGATCATCGCAGCCATGAACGTCCTCGGCTACGAAGCCGCGACCTTGGGCAACCACGAGTTTAACTACGGTCTCGACTATCTCGACCGGGCTCTTGAGGGCGCTGAGTTCCCCTTCGTCTCCGCCAATCTGGTGCGCGGCGCGCTCGCTGCCGACGCCCTCTCGGACGAGACCTATATCGCCCCCTATCTCATCGTCGAAAAGGAACTGACCGACGGCGCGGGCGGCAGCCGCAAGGTCAAGGTCGGCCTCATCGGCTTCCTGCCCCCGCAGATCCTCACCTGGGATGCCACGCATCTCGCCGGCAAGGTCGAAGTCCGTGACATCGTCGAAACCGCGTCAGCATATGTGCCGAAAATGCGTGAAGAAGGGGCCGACATCATCGTCGCCCTCGCCCACTCCGGCATCGCCGCCGATCAGGGCCCGGGGGCCGAAAACGCCGCACTGCAGCTCGCCGCGGTCGAGGGCATCGACGTGGTCCTCACTGGCCACCACCACCTCGTCTTCCCCGGCCCCGACTATGAAGGCATTGAAGGTGTCGACATCGAAGCCGGCACGCTCAATGGCAAGCCCGCGGTCATGCCCGGCTTCTGGGGTTCGCACATGGGCCTCATCGATCTCCTGCTCGAGCAGGACGCCGACGGCAAATGGACCATCGTCTCGCACACCTCCGAAGCCCGCCCGATCTTCGAGCGTGTCGATGGCAAGGTCATACCGCTCGTTGAGGACGATCCCGAAGTCGTGGCTGCGGCACAGGAAGACCACGAGGAAACCCTCGAATATGTCCGCCGCCCGGTCGGCGAAACCGCGGCGCCGCTGCACTCCTACTTTGCCCTCGTCGCCGACGATCCCTCCGTCCAGATCGTCAGCCAGGCCCAGACCTGGTACATCGAGCAGATGATGAAGGGCACGCCCAACGAAGGGCTCCCCATCCTCTCCGCCGCAGCCCCGTTCAAGGCCGGCGGTCGCGGCGGACCGGAATACTACACCGATGTTCCTGTAGGGCCCGTCGCCATCAAGAACGTCGCCGACCTCTACCTCTACCCCAACACCATCCAGGCCGTGGTCATCACCGGCGCCGATGTGCAAAACTGGCTCGAACGTTCGGCTGGCATTTTCAATCAGGTCGAAAAAGGTGCCAAGGACGCCGCGCTGATCAATCCGGACTTTCCCTCCTATAATTACGACGTGCTCGACGGTGTCACCTACAAGATCGACGTCACCCAGCCGTCCAAATATTCCTCCGACGGCAAGGAAGAGACGAACCCGGAAGCCAACCGCATCATCGACCTGATGTACGACGGCAAGCCAATCGACCCCGCCCAGAAGTTCGTCGTTGCTACCAATAATTATCGTGCCGGCGGCGGCGGCACCTTCCCCGGCATCGGCCCCGATGTCATCGCCTTCATCGGCCCCGATACCAATCGCGACATCATCATCCGCTATATCGTCGAAAACGGCACCATCGACCCTAAGGCCGACAACAACTGGTCCCTTGCCCCGATCGGGGACACCACGGTCCTCTTTGCCACCGGCCCCAAGGCCGCCGAACACGTTGCCGACGTCACCGCGGTCAAGATCGAGCCCACCGGCGAAACCGATCCGGATGGCTTCGGCATCTACCGCATCGCGCTCTAGCCATCGGCTCTGACCTCTGTTCAAGTCCCGAGGGAGCCGCTAAGGCTCCCTCATCTCTTTGTCGGGAGGTCTACCCTTGCTGCGTAAAATCCTCGCCATCGCCCTGGCTGCCCTTCTTGCCGCTCCGGCCCAGGCCGAAGTGCCGCTCACCGGCTATTTTACCGCCAGCAAGCCCTGCCCGGCCTATCAGTCCATCAACCGCCAGACCAATCCCGGCAATATCCAGATCCGTCCCGGCACCGCCTATGACCTGATCGCCGGCAACCGTGACCGCCCAACCCATCTCTGGATCGTCGTCCCCGGCGCCCAGCCCGAACGCCGCTGGGTCGAGGTCGATTGCGGCACCCGCGCCACTGACGCCGAAGGCCGCGTCGACGCACCGCCCCCCAAGCCCGCGCCATCCACCTATCGCGGCACCCAATATATTCTCGCGGTCAACTGGCAGCCCGCCTTCTGCGAACTGAGCTCACGCGCCCGCGAATGCCGCGACCAGCGCCCCAACAGTTTTGAAGCCACCAATTTCGCCCTGCACGGCCTCTGGCCGCAGCCGCGCAACAATCAATATTGCGACGTCACCGCCGGGGAGCGCTACGCCAGCCAGGACGGCCGCTGGCGCGACCTCCCCCGCATCGACCTGCCTATGGCCCTCCGCCGCGAGCTCGAACAGGTCATGCCCGGCGCCCTCTCCGGGCTCGATCGCCACGAATGGATCAAGCACGGCACCTGCTACGGCGAGAGCGTCGACAAATATTACGCCGACTCCCTCGATCTCATGCTGGCCCTCAACGCCTCTCCGGTCGCCGAGCTCTTCGCCGCCAACATCGGCAAGCGCATCACCCTCGCCCAGATCCGCGCTGCCTTCGACGAAGGTTTTGGCCCCGGCGCTGGCGAACGCGTCAACGTCTCCTGCGCGCAAGATGGCAATCGTACCCTCATCACCGAACTGACCATTGGCCTCACCGGCACCATCGACGGCCCTGACTCATTTGTCAGCCTCATCCACGCGGCCAGCCCCACCGACGGCGGCTGCCGCTCCGGCCAGGTCGACGCCGTCGGCTTGCGCTAACGGCTCAAGGCTCAGTCTGCGCCATCCAGTCGGCTGCGCAGCGCCAGCAATTCACGCCGCAGGCTTTCCGCTCCGGCCTCGGTGAGACCCGTGCCCTCTGCCGCCGCCAAGGGGATGGACATGGCCTTGTCCTCGAGCGCCCGCCCGGCTTCGGTGAGGGTGATGCGCACCTGCCGCTCGTCGTCTTCATCCCGCCTGCGCACGACCAGTCCGCGTGCCTCAAGCCGCTTGACCAGCGGCGTGATCGTGCCTGAATCAAGAAACAGCCGGTCTCCCAGTCCCTTGACGGTAATGTCGTCCTTTTCCCACAGCACCAGCAGCACCAGATACTGCGGATACGTCAGGTCCAGGGCATCCAGCCTCGGCTTGTAGAACCGGGTAAAGGCATGCCCGGCCGAATAGACGGCAAAGCATAGCATCTGGTCGATTTTCGGCACGGTCGATCGGGTCACGTTTCATCCTCGGCAGCGGCCCCACGATCTAGCATGAAAAATTTCATTGCGCGCAATTTAATTGTGCGCAATATATATACCATCGAAACGAAGGGACATCCCGATGATCAAGTCAGCCCTCTACACAGCCCATGCCCACACGACCGGCGGCCGCACCGGCACCAGCACCACCGATGACGGGCGCCTGACGCTCACCCTCGACACGCCCAAGGCTCTGGGCGGCAATGACGGCGCCGGCACCAATCCCGAGCAGCTCTTTGCCGCCGGCTATTCCGCCTGCTTCCTCGGGGCGCTCAAGGCTGTGGCCCGCGCCGAAAAGGTGAAGATCCCGGATGAGGCGACCATCGACGCCTCTGTCTCGATCGGCGAAAATGCCAAGGGCGTAGGCTTTGCCATCGCTGCCGAGCTGCAGATCACCCTCCCCGGCTTCGAGCGCGCCCAGGCTGAAGACCTCGTCGCCAAGGCCCATCAGGTCTGCCCCTATTCGAACGCCACGCGTGGCAATATCGACGTCACACTGACAGTCCTCTGATCACCGCGTTGCACACCGCGCGCGGACTAACCGCCCGCGCGCAAACCTTTCTTAACGATGCGCATAAACGCGCCATGAAGCTGTCGCCACTTAGGCTGGTTCCGATCCCGCCCGGAGCCCGCCATGAGCCCGCCTGCGCTAGCGTTAAAGGGACTATCCAAGGCCTTTTCGCGCCCCATCCTCGACAATCTTGAGCTGACCGTTTCGGCCGGCGAGTTCTACGCACTTCTCGGCCCCAATGGCGCCGGCAAGACCACCACTCTGCGCATGGTCGCGGGGCTCCTGCCGCCCGACGCCGGCAGCATCGAAATCTTCGGCATCGATGCGCTCAGCGACCCCGTCGCCGCCAAGCGTCTCATGGCCTGGGTCTCGGACGAGCCCATGGTCTATGAGCGCCTGACGCCCATGGAATATCTCGAATTCGTCGCCGGCCTCTGGCAGGTCGACCCCCAGCGCGCCACCGCCAATGCGCGCGACCTCGTCGACTGGCTGGGCCTCAAACCCCACGCCAACGAACTCTGCGGCAGCTTTTCCAAGGGCATGCTGCAGAAAGTCGCCCTCGCCGGCGCCCTGGTGCATGAGCCGCGCCTCATCATCCTCGACGAACCGCTCACCGGCCTCGACGCCGGCTCGGCTCGTCAGGTCAAGGACGTGCTCCTCGAAAAAGTCCGACAGGGCTGCACGGTCATCATGACCACCCACATTCTCGAAGTCGCCGAACGCATGGCGCAACGCATCGGCGTCATCGCCCATGGTCGCCTCCTTGCCGAAGGCACGCTGCAGGATCTGCGCGCCCGCAGCGGCCACGACGGCACGCTCGAGGAAATCTTCCTTGGTCTTGTGGCCGAGGACGCGGCGTGACCCCTTCCTCCGGATCGATCGCCTGGTTCGCCCACCACGAGTTCCGCCTCGCCTGGCGCGACTGGCTCGCCATGATGTCGGGCGGCAAGCGCCGTCGCGCCCTCGGCCTCATCCTCGGCGGGCTGGTTGTCTACGCCATACTCCACCTGATCGCGGCAACCATTGTCTCCTCCGCCCTCGCCAACGGCGTCGTCGCCGACAAGCCTACCCTGGTGCTCGTCTCCGGGCTCGGCCTCCTCTTTTTCGCGGTGATGCTGTCCCAGGCGCTTGAGTCGATCACCCGGGTCTATTACGCCCGCGCCGATCTCGACCTCATCCTCAGCTCCCCCGCCTCCAGCCGCCGCGTCTTTGCCGTTCGCGCCTGCGCCACGGCTGTTTCCACCATGGCGCTCAGTTGCCTGCTTTTCAGCCCGCTGATCAATGCCCTTGCCGCGCTCTCCGGCCCGCAATGGCTGCTCGCCTATCCGGTTGTGACAGCCCTCTCCGCGCTGGCCGTCGCCATAGCCATCGTCGTCACCCGCGCCCTCTTCGCCCTCGTCGGCCCCAAGCGCACGCGCCTCATCGCCCAGGTCGTCGCCGCCATTATTGGTGCCGGCTTCGTCATCGGCATCCAGGCTGCAGCCATCATCTCGCTCGATGATTTTTCGCGCTATGCCCTGTTCCAGTCCGAGGCGTTGATTACGGCCAGCCCACCGCTCGACAGCCCTGTCTGGCTGCCCGCACGCGGTGCCATGGGCGAGCCCCTCGCAGCGCTGGCCGTGCTGACTTTCGGCTTCGCCCTGCTCGCCCTCGCCATACTCTCGGTCTCGGGCAGCTATCAGCAGCTCGCCCTGTCCACGGCCGGTGTGGGCCAGGCGACGGGTCGCAAGCATAGGTCATCCAACACAGATTTCCGCCAGCGCTCCCAGCGCCAGACGCTCCGTCTCAAGGAATGGCGCCTGTTGCGCCGCGACCCCTGGCTCCTGTCCCAGACCTTGATGCAGCTGCTCTATCTCGTGCCCCCCGCCCTTCTCCTCTGGGTCAACTACGGGCAGAGCATCAACAGCTACATCGTCGTCGTGCCGGTCATCGTCATGGCCTCAGGCCAGTTGGCCGGCGGCCTCGCCTGGCTCGCGCTCTCTGGTGAAGACGCTGCCGATCTCGTCAACACCGCCCCGATCTCTCCCAGAATCATTCTGCGCGCCAAGGTCGAGGCGGTTCTCGCCATCATTGCGGTGGTGCTGGCGCCCCTCCTCTTGCTTCTCGGCTGGCTCTCCCTGCCCATGGCGGCCATCACGGCGCTGTTTGCCGCGCTCTCTGCGGCCTCTGCAACGGCGATCCAGCTCTGGTTCCTCGTCCCCTCGCGCCGCGCTCTCTTCCGCCGCCGCCAGGTCGCCTCTCGCGCCGCCACGATTTCCGAGGCTTTCGCCTCGATCCTGTGGGCCGGCACCGGCGCGGCTCTGGCCGCCGGCACGCCTCTGGCGCTACTACCGGCCATCCTGGCGATCCTGGTGCTCGGCATTGCCCGGTCCCTAGCGCCCCGCCGAACATAGGACCCGATACTGCGATGCTGATCCGCCTGGCGTCACCGGACGATATTGCTACCATCCTGCTCCTGGCCCATGCGGGCGCACCGGAGGGGGCCGAGAGGGCACCACTTGAACCGGACAGTCTGCTCGATCCCCGCTTCCGCGCCGGGTTCGATGCCATCGAAGCCGATCCCAACAACTGGCTCTATGTCGCCGAGGTCAATGGCCAGGTCGTCGGCACCTTCCAGATCACGCGCATCCCGGGCGTGTCGCGCCACGGCGCCTTCCGCGCCTTGCTCGAAAATGTCTTCGTCGACGCCAGCCATCGCGGCGCGGGTATCGGCACGAAAATGATGGAATGGGCCCTCGAGCATTGCCGCGACCTCGGCTGCGCCATGGTCCAGCTCACCTCCAACAAGCTGCGGCTGGACGCGCACCGCTTCTATGCCCGCCTCGGTTTCGAGGCGACCCACGAAGGCTTCAAGCTCTATTTTTGATCCCGAAGCGGCCTTGACCCTTTAGGGCGCGAGCCCGAGCGGCACCGGCGGGGCGGAGCGCGTCACGGTGATGCGCACCCGCTCATTGGCCGCCATATAGGGGTCATTGGGGAAGAAGGGTTCGGCCGTTGCCCGCCCGGTGACGGCCTTGATGCGGTCGTCGGACAGACCGAATTCCCCAAGGATCGAGCGCACCACATTGGCGCGGTCGGCCGACAATTCCCAGGCGCCATAGCGCGGATTTTCGTAGCGCGTGCCCGCCGCAGTGTGGCCCGAAACGCTCATCTGTGCATTGAGCTTCTGCAGTGCCGGAGCCATCGCAGCCACGGCGGCGCGGGTCACCTCGATCGGATATTTCGATCCCTCGGGGAACATGCGGCGCCCCTGCTGGTCGATGATCTGGATATCGAGCCCGTCCTCGGTTTCTTCGACAATCAGATTGTCTTCGAACGGCGTCAGCTCGGGCATGGACTGCCAGGCCTGGCGAATACTGGCCGCAGCCGAGTGGAAAGCCTGCGCGTCCGCCGATTGGAGGTTGAACTCGGAATCGCTCGTCGCCTGGCGTTCGCTGCCATTGTCCTGAGGCTGCCCGCCCGTATCGAGATCGGCCTCGCCCGACGTTGCCTGGTCAGGCGACGCTGGCTCACGAGCGGTAATGTCATTGGCCGAACCCGACAAAGCGGCGCCATCATTGACCATGGCGACACCGCCCATGACGCCGCCTGCGCCGCTGGTCGAGGCGCTGATCGAGGGCGGCGAGAAATAGTCCGCGAGCCCCTGCTTCTGCTCGGCCGTGGTCATGTTGATCAGCCACATCAAAAGGAAGAACGCCATCATCGCCGTCACAAAGTCGGCGTAGGCGATCTTCCACGCGCCGCCATGGTGGGCGTGCTTGTGCTTCTTGACCTTCTTGATGATGATCGGCTGCTGGAAATTGGCCATGGCGGGCGCCTTATAGGAGAGTAATCAGGTGGCCGCCGGCAGTGCCGCAGTGGCTTCTTCGACCTCTTCGAAGCTCGGACGAACTTCGCTCATCAGCGCCTTGCGCGCGAATTCCACTGCCATCACCGGCGGCTGGCCGCTGATATGGGCGAGAAGGCCGACCTTCATGGAGAGGAAATACTTGGACTCGGCCTCGAACGTGCTGCGCAGCGACTGCGCCATCGGGCCAAAAAAGCCATAGGCCACGAACACGCCGAAGAATGTCCCCACCAGCGCGCCGCCGATCAGGTGCCCAAGAACTTCCGGTGGCTCGGTGATCGCGCCCATGGTCTTGATCACGCCGAGCACGGCGGCCACGATACCAAGGGCCGGCGTGCCATCGGCCAGCGCCTGAACGGCGCTCACCAGTCGCTCCTGCTCCTGGTGGTGGGTTTCCAGTTCCTCGTCCATCAACGCTTCCATCTCATGGGCGTTGTTGGTGCCCATGGTGACCATGCGCAGATAGTCACACATGAATTCCACCGCGTGGTGATTCTGCGCAAAGGTCGGGAAGCGGTTGAACAGCTCGGATTCGTGCGGGTTCTCGATATGGGATTCGATCGCCAGGACACCCTTGGACTGGATCAGCTTGTAGAGGCTGTACTGAACGCCAAGCAGCTCGACATGGGCCGCCTTGCTGTAGCGCGGCCCGCGCATCAGCGTCTTGAAGATGAAGCCGGTCTGCTTGAGCACCGGAGGACCATTGGCGATCACATAGGCCCCGATCGCCGCGCCCAGGATGATAACGAATTCCCATGGCTGCCAGAGTACCTCGACGTGCCCGCCCATGGCGGCGTAACCGCCGAGCACGCAGGCAAACACAACGACGACACCGATAATGAGACGCATGGGACCCGACCTGAACGCAATACTGATCTGAGAGGCAGAACTGCGTTTAAATCCGCACTCTCTGGAGCCGCGATCATGCCATCTTTAGACTTAACAGGGCGTGTATGGTGGCGCCGCGATGGCAAGCTTCTGCAGCAAGGCAAGTCCGCTATTTGGCTTAATCCACCTGCGTCCTCTGCTGTGCCCGTCACGCGTCATGGTTCTTCAAGCGCGGTGTCTGCCCCATGACAGGGCGCGCCATATCGTGCTAACCCCTCACCCTTTCCCGAAACCCGGCGATCTCATGACTGCTGCTGCGCCCCTCTCCATCTACCTCGTCGCCACGCCGGGCCTTGAAGCGCCACTGGCCGAAGAGGCGCTCGCCGCCGGCTTTGCCGGTGCCCAGATCGTCGAGGGCGGCGTGTCTTTCCCGGGCGGCTGGCCTGATGTCTGGCGCGCCAATCTGCAGCTGCGCGGCGCCACCCGCGTCCTCGCCCGCATCGCCGAATTCCGCGCCATGCATCTGGCGCAGCTCGATAAACGCGCCCACAAACTGGCTTGGTCCGACTTCCTCACGCCCGGCACCCCGCTGCGTGTCGAAGCCAGCTGCAAGCGCTCGCGCATCTATCATGCCGGCGCCGCCACCCAGCGCGTCGCCAAGGCGCTTGAGGATACGATCGGCGCTGTCATCACCGAAGACGCACTCCTGCGCATCATGGTGCGCATCGAGGATGATCTCGTCACCATCAGCATCGATACGAGCGGGGCGTCCCTCCACAAGCGCGGCTTCAAGGAGGGTGTCGCCAAGGCCCCGATGCGCGAGACCATGGCCGCCATGTTCCTCGCGCAATGCGGCTATACCGGAGCCGAACCCGTGCTCGACCCGATGTGCGGCTCGGGCACCTTCGTCATCGAAGCCGCCGAGATCGCCGCTGGCCTGCTGCCCGGTCGGGCGCGCAGTTTCGCCTTCGAGCAACTCCCTTCCTTCGACCCTTTCGCCTGGGCCGATGTGCGCGGCGTATCTGCGCCAGCCAAAACCGAACGTCGCTTCTATGGTTCTGATCGCGATGCCGGCGCCGTCCGCATGGCGACCGAGAACGCCACCCGCGCCGGCGTCGCCGATCTGACCCGGTTCGAAGCGCAGAGCGTTGAAAACCTTGAGCCCCCCGCCGGCCCGCCGGGCCTCATCATGATCAATCCGCCCTATGGTACCCGCATCGGCGATCGCGCCCCGCTGGTTCCGCTCCACCGTACCCTGGGCACAGTGCTCAAGACCCGGTTCCGCGGCTGGCGCGTCGGCATTGTCACCGCCGATAAGTCTCTCGCCCAGGCCACAGGCCTGTCGTTCCAGCCCATGCTGCCAACGGTTCTCCACGGCGGCATTCGCGTCGCGCTCTACCGCACCGCCCCCCTGTGACCGGGCAGCGAAACGCGTAAAATTTAAATCAAATGGTAACCATAATGGCAGCCTTGCGCTGAGCGCACGCAACCTTTGCCCCCAAAATGGCTTGCTTTGGCATCATCTTGATTCTGGTCGCCACCAGCCAAGGACCCCAGCCATGTCTGATCTTTCGCGCATCCTCGTAGCCGAGGACGAAATCTTGTTGCTTTTGTCGCTCGTCGACGGCCTTGCCGAAAGCGGCTTTGAGGCCGTGCCGGTCACCAGTGCCCGTGCGGCGGTCAGCCTGCTCGACACCGGCATTGATGCGCTGGTGACCGACATCGAACTGCCCGGAAACTATAGCGGCCTGCAATTGGCGCGCCTCACCGCCCGCCTGCGTCCAGGCCTGCCGATTGTCGTCGTCTCGGGCGGCGTCCGTCCGACAGCGGAAGACCTGCCGCCCGGCGCCATCTTCCTGCCAAAGCCCTATCGCGTGGAAGACATCGTCTCTGCTCTCCGCCACCAGCGCGTCGCCCACGCCGCCTGACCACAGCATTGGAGAGTGTCCATGCGCTTTTTGCCCTTCCTCGCTGCCGGTCTGCTCGGCTTTTTCGGCGCCGCCGCAGTTCATGCTGACAGCGCTGGCGAAGCCGCCCTCTTCGAACGAAACGACCCGGCCTTTGCGACGCTGTCCCTTAGTCGCGAGGGCGACGTCTGGCGTCTGGCCTTCCGTGCGGCCGGCCTCCCCAATGGCGCTGCCACCGCTGCCGATTGCGAAATCGTGGCCCATGGCGCGCAGGACGCCGACGATCTCATCACCGCGAGCGTTATCCCCTTCGAAGGCGAACTTACTTCCGTCACCGCCGACGATATCGGCACAGAGCCGTTGATCATAAAGATACAGATGGGCCCGGAGGGCGCATTCATCACCGACGCCGGGGCGGCCGCTCGCCTCTGCGGCATGGGTTCGGATATCGACGGCTTCTACAGCCGCATCGACACCCCCGCGTAAGCGGCCCGCCCTGCCACCTCTGCATGGGAGCCAAGCGTCACCTGCAGGGCAGCCCGCTTCTATGCCCGATCAGCCGTCTGAATCTGCGTTGGCGCAGGCGGCCTTACCCAGCGCAGCGCCTTCCGAGGCTGCGCGCTCGAGACAATCGCATTGCGCCTCAAAGCGCGCCTCTTCGTCCGGCGTCAGCTTCTCCCCATCCATCAGCAACTCCAGCTGAGAGCGGCACAATGTCGCCTCGGAAGCCATCATCCCCTGCCCTTGGGCAGGCGCGACCAGCAGAGTAACGACGAGGGCGGCGGAAGCGAATTTGACAAGTGGATCAATCATGCTGGTGGTTTGACCGGCCAATGCGGCCACTTCTTGACACGCCGGTCGCCGTTTGCCGAACCGCTGCCGACGCCAAAATGGGCCTGCGCGAGCACTAACAGGCGCCCCTGAAGCAGACTCCCCCCTTCCCTTCCGGCGAGTCTTCCGCTAAACCGCCCGCTTAACCACCATGTTCGGACTTTTCCCCTGCGCTGCAGTGCTCAACTGCCACGCGGGTTTCGCGCGGACAGGTGTGTCCGGGCGATTCTTCCCCTCGCCCGCCTCAGTAAGATCAGAGCAGAGCGAGCCCCGAATGCCGAAGCGTACCGACATAAAATCGATCCTCATCATCGGCGCGGGCCCCATCATCATCGGGCAGGCTTGCGAGTTCGACTATTCCGGCACCCAGGCGTGCAAGGCGCTCAAGGAAGAGGGCTACCGGATCATTCTGGTGAACTCCAATCCGGCGACGATCATGACTGATCCCGATCTCGCCGACGCCACCTATATGGAGCCGATCACGCCTGAAGTGGTCGCAAAGATCATCGAGAAAGAGCGCCCCGACGCGCTCCTGCCCACGATGGGCGGTCAGACGGCTCTCAACTGTGCGCTCTCGCTGCGCAAGATGGGCGTCCTCGAAAAGTTCGGCGTCGAGATGATCGGCGCCACCGCCGATGCCATCGACAAGGCCGAAGATCGCGAGCGTTTCCGCGACGCCATGAAGAAGATCGGGCTCGAAACCCCGCGCTCCATGCTCGCCCACAACACCATCGAAGCCCTCCAGGCGCTCGAAGTGATTGGCCTGCCGGCCATCATTCGTCCGTCCTTCACCATGGGCGGCACCGGCGGCGGCATTGCCTATAACCGCGAAGAATATCTGGCGATCTGCGAAAGCGGTATCGACGCCTCCCCCACCAATGAAGTTCTGGTCGAGGAAAGCGTCCTCGGCTGGAAGGAATACGAGATGGAAGTTGTCCGCGACAAGAAGGACAACTGCATCATCGTCTGCTCGATCGAAAACCTTGATCCGATGGGCGTGCACACCGGCGACTCGATCACCGTTGCCCCGGCCCTCACCCTCACCGACAAAGAATACCAGATCATGCGCGACGCCTCGCTGGCCGTCCTGCGCGAGATCGGTGTGGAAACCGGCGGCTCCAACGTCCAGTTCGGTGTGAACCCGGCAGACGGCCGCATGGTCGTCATCGAAATGAACCCGCGCGTGTCGCGCTCCTCGGCTCTCGCATCCAAGGCCACCGGCTTCCCGATTGCCAAGGTCGCCGCGCGTCTGGCTGTCGGCTACACCCTCGATGAATTGGACAATGACATCACCGGCGGCATGACCCCGGCGTCGTTCGAGCCGAGCATCGACTATGTCGTCACCAAGATCCCGCGCTTTGCCTTTGAAAAGTTCCCGGGCTCCGACAATCGTCTGACCACCGCCATGAAGTCGGTCGGCGAAGCCATGGCCATCGGCCGTACCTTCCAGGAATCGCTGCAGAAAGCCCTGCGCTCGCTTGAAACCGGTCTCACCGGTCTCAACGAAATCGGCATTCCGGGCATGGGTGAAGGCGAAGACAAGAACGCCATCAAGCAGGCCCTTGGCACCCCAACCCCCGATCGTCTCCTGCACGTTGCCGAAGCCATGCGTTTTGGCATGTCGAACGAAGACATCCACGAGGCCTGCAAGATCGACCCGTGGTTCCTCGAACAGATGCGCGGCATCGTCGACATGGAAGCCAAGGTCAAGGAATTCGGCCTGCCCAAGGATGCCGAAAACCTGCGCCAGCTCAAGTCCATGGGCTTCTCCGACGCGCGCCTGGCCCAGCTGGCCGGCGTCAAGGCAGCCGACGTGCGCAAGCTCCGTCACAGCCTCGAAGTGCGCCCGGCCTACAAGCGCATCGACACCTCCGCGGCCGAGTTCGCCTCGCCCACCGCCTACATGTACTCGACCTATGAAGCCCCCTTCGGCGGCAAGGTCGACGACGAGGCACGCCCCTCTGATCGCAAGAAGGTCGTCATCCTCGGCGGTGGCCCGAACCGCATCGGCCAGGGCATCGAGTTCGACTATTGCTGCTGCCATGCGGCCTTCGCCCTTTCGGACGCCGGCTATGAAACCATCATGGTCAACTGCAATCCGGAAACCGTGTCGACCGACTACGACACCTCCGACCGCCTCTATTTCGAGCCGCTGACCGAAGAAGACGTCATCGAAATCCTGCTCACCGAAAAGCAGAACGGCACGCTCCACGGCGTCATCGTCCAGTTCGGCGGCCAGACCCCGCTGAACCTGGCTGAAGCCGTTTTGAAGGCCGGCGTTCCGATCCTCGGCACCCAGCCGGATGCCATCGACCTGGCCGAAGACCGCGATCTCTTCTCCAAGCTTCTCAACAAGCTTGAACTGACCCAGCCCAAGAATGGCATTGCCTTTTCGCTGGAGCAGTCGCGCCTGGTTGCCGAGCGCCTCGGCTATCCTCTGGTGATCCGCCCGTCCTACGTGCTGGGTGGCCGCGCCATGGCCATCGTCCACTCGGCCAAGGAATTCGAGACCTATATCCAGGACACGCTGACCGGCCTCGTGCCGCCAGACATCCTGCAGCGCTACCCCAACGACAAGACCGGCCAGATCAACTCTGTCCTCAGCGACAACCCGCTGCTGTTCGACGCCTATCTCTCGGGCGCCACAGAAGTCGACGTCGACTGCCTCTGCGACGGCGAGACCGTCTTCGTGGCCGGCATCATGGAGCACATCGAGGAAGCCGGCATTCACTCCGGTGACAGCGCCTGCTCGCTGCCCCCGCGCACCCTCTCGCCAGAGATCATCGCCGAGCTCAAGCGCCAGACCGCTGAACTCGCCTTTGCCCTCAAGGTCGGCGGCCTGATGAACGTCCAGTTCGCCATCAAGGACGACGTCATCTACCTGCTCGAAGTGAACCCGCGTGCGTCCCGCACCGTGCCCTTCGTTGCTAAGGTTATCGGCGAACCCGTCGCCAAGATTGCCTCGCGCATCATGGCCGGCGAGAGCCTCGCGAGCTTCAATCTCGTCGAAAAGAAGCTCAAGCACATCGCCATCAAGGAAGCCGTCTTCCCGTTCAACCGCTTCCCGGGCGTCGACACGGTTCTCGGCCCTGAGATGAAGTCGACCGGCGAAGTCATCGGCCTCGACACCGATTTCGCCATCGCCTTCGCCAAGTCCCAGCTCGGTGCCGGCCAGAAGGTGCCGACCTCCGGCAAGGCCTTCATCTCGGTGCGCGATCAGGACAAGCCCGATATCGTCGACATGGCGCGCCATCTCGTCGAAGCCGGCTTTGAAATCCTCGCCACCGAAGGCACCCAGCGTTATCTGGTCGACAACAACATTGCCGCCACCAAGATCAACAAGGTGCTCGAAGGCCGTCCGCACATCGTCGACTCGATGAAGAACGGCGGCGTGCAGCTCGTGATCAACACCACCGATGGTCTGAAGTCGATCTCCGACAGCCGCGACATCCGTCGCACCGCGCTGCTCGCCAAGATCCCCTATTACACCACCATCGACGGTGCCATGGCCGCAGTGGAAGGCATCATCGCCTACCGCCAGGGCAACCTCCAGGTTCGCGCCCTGCAGGAATATTTCGTGGCCTGAGCCACAACCGAATATGTGCCTCCCCTGTGACGGAGAGGCTCGAAGGGGGTGTCGACAAACTCGACACCCCCTTTTTCATGCGCTAAATCTCAAGTCACCATGAAGTCTGCAGACCGAACCAGCGCCATCGCGTTCCTGCGCGCCTGACACGCGCCGAGGGAACGCCCTTCAGACCGGCCCCGCGCGCCGGCAATTGGTGCTGCGCGCCGACGGTCCTCTCAAATCGCTCTGCAATTTGCGCCGCCCCCCCGCGGCCACTTCTTCATGGATCGAACATGTCCAATTACTTCGAAAGCCCATTCCTCGGCATTCCGCTCGACCGCCAGGTTACCAATCCCAACATAAGCGTCGGCCGCTACAGCTATTATTCGGGCTATTACCATGGCCACGGCTTCGACGATTGCGCCCGCTACCTGATGACCACGCCCGGCGTCGATCGCCTCATCATCGGTGCCTTCTGCTCCATCGGCTCTGGCGCCGCCTTCATCATGGCCGGCAATCAGGGTCACCGGAACGACTGGGTCTCCACCTTCCCCTTCGCCTTTGTCCCCGATGCGCCCGAATTCGCCACGGCCAATAATGCCTTTCAGCCGGCGGGCGATACCGTCATCGGCAACGACGTCTGGATCGGCTCGGAAGCCATCATCATGCCCGGCATCACGGTCGGCGATGGCGCCGTCATCGGCACCCGGGCTCTGGTGACGAAAGACGTCGAGCCCTACACCATCGTCCGCGGCAATCCGGCAAAGCCCATCCGCAAGCGCTTCTCCGAGGAGGACATCGCGCTCCTCCTCGAAATGAAGTGGTGGGACTGGCCGGTGGAGCGCCTCACCGGTGCAATGCCCCTGCTGACCTCGGCTGACATCAGAGGCCTCCACGCCTTCTGGCAGCAGTCCTGATCACACGTGGGCGTCCGGTTCTCCGGGCGCCCATATTCATTTCTGGTTCAGTCGCCGCGCCTTAGCTATTCTCCCACCACGCCATTTGGGGGAGAGAGACATGATCCGCACCGCAACGACCCTGGCCCTGCTGCTCTCGGCCACATCCCTTGCGTCCGCCCAGTCCATCGATGACGCCATCACCGACTTCATCCACGCCGATGGCTTTGAGGCGCAACCCTCGTTCGACCTCGAGGACGCCCTCTCCGGCAATTGGCTCGATACCCACAAGATCACTCCCGGCGGCACTGTCGGCCCGCTCGAAAAGGCCATGCTCATCGCCGATCAGGCAATTGCCTCAAACCGCACCCGCTCGTTCATCTCCTATGGTGAAATGCTCGTCGACGAAGACAGTGCCTCGGTGCCCTACAGCTTCATCGAGATCCGCCACTATAATCTCGGCCCCACCATCCACGCCGAGACTGTCGAAGCCTATGGCGCCGAAAACACCGGCGACATCGAGGAGTTCGGCACCGGCGATCACATGGCGTGGCGCTTTGTCTTCCGCCCGCTGATGGGCACATCGGCCGCGCTCATGGACGCCAGCAGCCGCGTCATCACGCCCAAGCTGGCCTCACGACAGGACTGCAACGGCGCTCCCTGCCTTTCCACCGCACCGACCCACGAGGACATGGCCGCCTGGGAAGAGATCACCGGCGAGAGCAAGGGCTGGCCGCTCAATTATTCGGACATGTCCGACGAGATCACCACCCCGGCCTACGCCATTTCCTCGCTCGCGACCCTCGGCTACTGGGCCAATGCGGAAAGCGGCGAATATGAATGGACCGGCGGCGAGCACCCCGAGGCTGCGCGTGGCTACGAGCCCTACCGCTTCATTTCTGTCGAGCGCAATCTGGGCCAGGAGATCGGCCTCGACACCGTCTGGCGCGAGACCCTGCTCAACGACGATTCCATCCGCGAACTGCTCTTTCGCCACATCGATATCGCCGGATACCACACGGTCATGCGCGCAAGCGTCGAGCGCTGATCCAGAGCTGGCCGGGGCTATTGGCCCCGGCCCTGCCATCAGGCCGCAAAGAAGCGGTCGACCAGTCGAACCGCGCTCTCGACATCCTCATCCGTCACATCGAGATGGGTCACCCAGCGCTGTTCGCCATAGTGGCCGGAAATGCCGACGCCGTTCTGGGTCAGATAGGCCGTCAGCCGCTCTTCCAGCGCCGCCTCGGCATTCACCCACAAGATATTGGTGTCCGGCTGAGTCACATTCAGCGCCTTATGCTTGCCAAGGCCTTCGGCCAGCTGCTTGGCGCGGCGATGATCCTCGGCCAGCCGCTCGACGTGATGCTCAAGCGCATGCAGCCCCGCTCCAGCAAGTATCCCCGCCTGCCGCATCCCGCCGCCCAGCATCTTGCGGTTGCGCCGCGCCGTCTCGATGAGATCGGCCCGCCCCACCAGCACCGATCCAACCGGCGCTCCAAGCCCCTTCGAAAGACAGATCGAGACGCTGTCGAACGGGGCGGTAAAATCCGCGATCCCGATCCCAAGCGCCACCGCGGCATTGAACGCCCGCGCCCCGTCAAGATGCAGCCCGAGGCCATGCTTCTGCGCGATCGCGGCAATCTCCTCCATATAGGCCAGCGGCAGCACCCGGCCGCCGAACGTGTTCTCGAGCGCAATCACTTTGGTGGTGGCGAAATGAAAATCGCCAGACTTGATCGCTGCCTCGACCGCGCGCGGGTCCATCGTCCCATCAGCCCGATGCTCAATCGGCTGCGGCTGGATCGAGCCCAGCACGGCCGCGCCCCCAGCTTCATATTTGTAGCAATGCGCATTCTGCCCGGCGATGAATTCATCCCCGCGCCCACAATAGCTCATCAGCGCCAGAAGGTTCGATTGCGTCCCGGACGGCACGAAGATCGCCGCCTCCTTGCCCAGCAGCCCCTTCATCCGCTGCTCAAGGCGATTGACGCTGGGATCATCGCCAAAAACATCGTCGCCCACTTCCGCTGCAGCCATGGCGGCCCGCATGGCCGGGGTCGGCCGCGTAACGGTGTCAGAACGGAAATCGTGGCGAATCGTATTCATGGGGCACTCCTGGCGAACCCCATCCTTTTGCCAAGCGCCGGCAGATTGCGCTAGGCCGCGACGTCCCCGTCCTCACTGCCATCATTGGCAGCCGTCAGCTCCATCGCCGGCTTGCGGGCCACAATGAGAATACCGTCAATTGGCGCGCCGCGGTCCTGCCTCAGCACGGCCGTCTCGAAACGCAAAACCTCAAGCCCGGCGACCACCAGCGCATCCCGCGTTGCCTGCACGCCATGGGCGTAGCGCAGGCTCGGGCGCAGGAACACCGGCTCCTCGCCATCATGGGCCTCCAGCGAAAACGCCACCAGCCCGCCCGGCCGAAGCGCCGGCATCAGGGCTGCCAGCACAGGCTGCAGCGCCCCGCAATAAATGAACACATCGGCCGCCGTCACGAGATCCGCATCGGCGCGGCGCGCATTGAGCGCAGCCACCAGTTCGGCCTTCTGCAAACTGTCATAGATGCCCTTGCGCGCCGTCTCGGCGATCATCGCGGCAGAAATATCAACGCCCTCGAGATGATCCACCTTGGCGCGCATCTTCTCGCCCATCAGCCCGGTGCCGCAGCCGAGGTCAATCGCCTTGGAAAAGCGCGCAATGCCGAGCGCCGCCATCTCCTGGCTCACCAGCTCGTCGAGCATATCGGGCACCCGATATCCGAGCTTGCCGACCAGAGCCTGCTCGAACTTGTGCGCATATTCGTCGAACAGGGCTTCGACATAGCCGATAGCGGTGCCCTGCCCTGCCGGTCCCGCATCATGGGCGGCCAGTTTCAGCGTCGCCCCGAATATGCCCTCGTCGTCCAGCGCCTCAAGGCGACGCCAGGCGGAGATGGCCGCGGCAACATTGCCGGCCTTCTCATGATAGCTTCCTGCCAGATCCCAGCCCGCTGCCCAGTCAGGCACAATCTCCAGTGCCTGCATCATCAGCTCAGCGGCGGCTTCATGCTCGCCGGTCGTGGCCAGCTGCCGGGCGTAATCTGCACGCCGGTCGGCAATCACATCACCCGAAGAGTGAGACGACTTGCTCAAGATAGGGCACTTTCATGATATCACCGGCCGGGCTGGCGCAGCTGGCGGGATTTGCCGGATTCCGTGGTGATTTTCAAGATAATTGCGCAGGCCGTTGCCGGAAAATGCAGGAACCATTTTCTTCTTTAGGCAAGTGATATAGGATGAAACCACCAGACTCTGGAGCGGCCCCCTGGTTTCGGCGCCGCACTCCATACACCAGACTCTGCGCCCCATGCGGGCGGCTGCTTTGACCCCTCCCGGATCGAAGCTTTTTGATGGTCGAAAATAGTTTAACCTGGATTAGGAGCCTCCTTTTCCGGGCCATTCGTCGTGAGCATTCGACATATTGAAGTGCGTTCAAATTCACGCTAGGTTCACAATATCGAATATTGCGGCCGACTGATCTGTTGACGCGAATGCCATTCGCTATTGCTGACGTCATCTACCGATATTTCGATATCAACTAAGATCTCGGCCGGGCAAGGCTGGGGTCGCCTACAGCATCGACTGCACGAGGGAACGCGCATATGGCAACGGGCACCGTTAAGTGGTTCAATGGCCAAAAAGGTTACGGCTTTATCCAGCCGGACGAGGGTGGTGCGGACGTTTTCGTCCACATCTCCGCTGTCCAGCGTTCGGGTCTCAATGGCCTGGATGAAGGCCAGAAGGTGACCTACGAGATCGTCAAGGACAAGCGGACGGGCAAGTCCGCTGCGGACAATCTCCAGGCCAGCTAAGCCACACGTCGCAAGTAAAGAGGCGCGTCCACTTGGAAGGACGCGCCTTTTTCTTTCAGGACCCTTCGGGCGCAACCCGGATCAGCCGCCCATTGGCCGCATCGGTCACCAGATAAATCGCGCCGTCTGATCCCACCCGTACATCGCGGATCCGCCCCAGCTGCCCTTCGAACAGCGGCTCCACCGTCTGCACCGCATCCCCTTCAAGGTCGATGCGCACCAGCACATTGCCGCTGAGCCCGCCCGCCAGCAGATCGCCCTGCCATTCCGCCATCAGCTCGCCCTCGTAAAAATCGAGCCCCGATGGCGAGATGGACGGGTCCCAGAAGTGCAGCGGCTGTTCAAGTCCAGTCTTTTCCGTGCCTTCGCCAATCGGCAGCCCCGAATAGTCGCGTCCATAGGTGATGACTGGCCAGCCATAATTCTTGCCGCTCTCGGGCTTGTTGACCTCATCGCCGCCGCGCGCGCCATGCTCCACCGTGAACAGCGCACCGTCCTCGGGCCGCACCGTCGCCCCCTGCGGATTGCGATGCCCGATGCTCCAGAACGCCTCGTGCCAGCCTTCGATCTTCGGGTTGTCGGCAGGAATGCTGCCGTCGGGCGCGATCCGCACCACGCCGCCGGCCAGGTCCGCGGCGTCCTGCGCCCGCTCCATGTCCCCGCGATCGCCCAGCGTCACAAACAGGTTGCCGTCATTGCCGATGGCAATCCGCGAGCCGAAGTGACGGTTGGAATTGTTGAAAGTGTTCATCCGGAAGATGACGCTCTGTTCCTCGAGCCGCCCGCCCTCCCCGTCCAGCACCAGCCGCGCCGACATCACTGCCGTACCGGTGCCTCGCTGCAATCCCGCATCCGCCGCCGGCTCGGCATAGGTCAGGAAAATCCGTCCACTGCTTTCGAAGTCGGGCGCCAGCGCCAGGTCCAGCAACCCACCCTGCCCTTCGGCCACAACCGTCGGCACGCCTTCGATCGGCGGCCCCACGACGCCGTCCGCCACCACCCGCAACTGCCCGCTGCGCTCAGTCACGAGAAAGCGTCCGTCGCCGAGAAATCCCAGCGCCCAGGGATGGTTGAGGCCTTCGGCGATAACGCTGGCCGTCAGCATTCCGGCACTGGTGTCGATGGTCTGCGCCGTGGCCGGCACAGAGCCCATGGCCAGCGCCAGAACCGCCGCTGATGTCAGGCTGAAGCGCGAAAGTCTCATCACCATTTCTCCCTCTATTTTTGGCCATATCTTGAATGCGAACGAGACGAGCCTATCTCCAGTTACGTACATCCGCTTGACCAGAACGCGCCGTGCGGGCAAGTTGGGCCAGTCTTCCCAAAAACTTGTCGTGAAGCGGAGGCCGAACGCAGTTTGGCGAGGAGACAACATGCTGGATGCGCCCAAACGGTGCGCGCCAGCCCACACTAATTCGTGGCGCGTCACGGTGTTTCTCTTTCGAGATGCCGTGGCGCGCCGGATTTCTTTGCCGAGCCCACTGGAGGCGAGACGATATGGACAAGATCCCGATGACCATTCAGGGCCACAAGGCCCTGGGCATTGAGTTCGAACACCGCACGGCTACCGAGCGCCGCCGCATCATCGATGCGATCGCTGAAGCCCGCGCGCATGGCGACCTCTCGGAAAACGCTGAATATCACGCTGCCAAGGAGCAGCAGAGCCTCAACGAAGGCCGCATCAAGGAGCTGGAGACCATCCTGGCCCTGGCAGACGTGATTGACGTCACCAAGCTCTCCGGCACCTCGGTGAAATTCGGCGCCACCGTCACTTATATCGACGAGGGCACCGAGGAAGAAAAGACCTACCAGATCGTGGGCGATCCCGAGGCTGACGCTTCTGCCGGTCGCATCTCGATCTCCTCGCCGCTGGCCCGCGCCATGATCGGCAAGACCGAGGGCGATTCGTTCGAAGTCGCGGCCCCTGGCGGCTCGCGCAGCTACGAAATCCTCAAGGTGCGCTACATCTGACACCCGGATCGGGGCTTCGGCCCCTTTCTCCTGTGTCTTTCGCGCATAATCGGGTCATTGTCTGCTACCCGGCCTCACCAGCGCCTTGAAACCTGCCCACTTCGCCCCTTAACTAGGGGCGAGGGATAATCCCTTTGTTTTATGGAGAGCTGTCGCGATGCACGCGAAAGTCATCATCATCGGTTCCGGTCCTGCAGGCTATACGGCCGCCATCTATGCGGCGCGCGCCATGCTCGAACCCGTGATGATCCAGGGCCTCCAGCCCGGCGGCCAGCTCACCATCACCACCGATGTCGAGAACTATCCCGGCTTTGCCGACGTCGTTCAGGGCCCCTGGCTCATGGAACAGATGAAGGCGCAGGCCGAGCACGTCGGCACAAAGATCGTCAACGACATCATCACCCATGTCGATTTCGACCGTCGTCCCTTCGTCCTGACCTCCGACAGCGGCACCACCTACACCGCCGACAGCGTGATCATCGCGACGGGCGCCCAGGCCAAGTGGCTTGGCCTGCCCTCCGAGCAGAAATTCCAGGGCTTTGGCGTCTCCGCCTGCGCCACCTGCGATGGCTTCTTCTATCGCGGCAAGCAGGTGCTTGTCGTCGGCGGCGGCAATACGGCCGTCGAGGAAGCGCTCTTCCTCACCAATTTCGCCGAAAAGGTCATCGTCGTGCACCGCCGCGACGAATTCCGCGCCGAACGGATCCTGCAGGATCGCCTGTTCAAGAACCCCAAGATCGAAGTGCGCTGGAACACCGAGGTCGTCGAAGTCGGCGGCGCGCCCATGCCGCCCTCGGTCAATACGGTCAAGCTGCACAACCGGGTCACTGGCGAGACGTATGACCAGGCGATCGACGGCGTCTTCGTGGCTATCGGCCATGCGCCCGCCACCTCGATCTTCTCCGGCAAGCTGGACATGAAGCCCGGTGGCTACCTCCAGGTGAAGCCCGGCACCACTCAGACCAATATCCCCGGCGTCTTTGCCGCTGGCGACGTTACCGACGATGTCTATCGTCAGGCCGTCACGGCAGCGGGCATGGGCTGCATGGCTGCGCTCGACGCCGAGCGCTTCCTCGCCGAACACGAACTTGCCGAAGCTGCAGAATAGGCTGCGACAGCATGTTCTGTTTAAAACTTCAAAGCGCCACAATGATTTCCCACCTGCCCTGTAGGGCGGGATACGTGCCCTCACCCGGCTGATCGCCACAGAGAAAGCGTCAATGAAAATGCTCGACTGGGACAAGCTCCGGATTTTCCACACCGCCGCTGAGTCGGGCTCTTTCACCCACGCTGCTGAAAAGCTGGGCATGAGCCAGTCTGCCGTCAGCCGGCAGATCTCGGCCCTCGAAGACGATCTGGGCCTCAAACTCTTCATCCGCCATGCGCGTGGTCTGGTGCTCACCGAAGTGGGCGAGCAATTGTTCCGCACCGCGCACCGCATGCATTGGGAACTCCAGCAGGTGGAGACCCAGATGTCGGAGAGCCAGGACGAGCCCACCGGCCCGCTCATCGTCACCACCACGGTCGGCATCGGCTCCACCTGGCTCAGCTCGCGCCTCGACGAGTTTTTGAAACTCTATCCGCTGATCCAGCTCGAAATCCGCCTCAACGACGCCGAGCTCGATCTGGCCATGCGCGAGGCTGACGTGGCCATCCGCCTGCACCGGCCCAATCAGTCGGAAATGATCCAGCGCAAGCTGTTCACCGTCCACAACCACTTTTATGCCAGCACCTCCTATATCGATGAGCATGGCATGCCCAAGGCTGTGGACGACCTCGACAATCACCGCATCATCAGCTTCGGCGAGCCCGTCCCGTCCTATCTCGGCGACATCAACTACCTCGAACGTCTCGGCCGTCCCGACTCGAGCCCGCGCCGCGCCGTACTCAAGGTCAACGCCATCTATGGCATGATGCAGGCCTGTCGCGCCGGCATTGGCGTGGCCATGCTGCCCGCCTATGTCACGGAAAAGGAAGATGGCCTCGTCCAGGTCCTGCCCGAGATCGAGCTGCCCGCCTACGAAGCCTATTTCGTCTATCCGCCGGCACTGAAGAATTCCAAGCGCGTCGGCGTCTTCCGCGACTTCCTCGTCTCCAAGGCGCGGGAATGGTCATTCTGATCAAGCGCAAACGCTGCGCCGCCTGCCCAGCTTGAGATAGTGCGGCCCTGCCATTGGCGGGGCCGATCCACCTCTGCGGCCGGGCTCTTGCCTTGAGGGACACCGACATGGCCCGCATCACCACCATCGCCTTCGATGCCGACGACACGCTGTGGCAGAACGAACGCTATTTCCGCCTCACCGAACAGCGCTTCGCCGATCTCTTGGCCCCCTATAGCGACGCGCCAGATCTCGTCGAGCGCCTCATCGCCGCCACCACGCGAAACCTGCGCTTCTACGGTTTTGGCATGAAGGGCTTTGCCCTCTCCATGGTCGAGACCGCCCTCGAGGTCACGGATCACCGTGTGCCCGGGCCGGTCATTGCCGAGATCCTCGCTGCCGGGCGCGAACTCCTGACCTATCCGATCGAAACGCTGCCCTATGTCGACCAGACCCTGGCGGCCCTCGAACACGACTACCGGCTGATCCTGATCACCAAGGGCGACATCTTCGATCAGGAGCGCAAGCTCGCTGCCTCAGGCCTTGCCGAATATTTCGCCGCCATCGAAATCGTCGCCGACAAGAACGCCGCCACCTATGAGCGCATCTTTGCCCGCCATACCGAGGGCGCGGCGCACACCGTAATGGTGGGCAATTCCCTGCGCTCGGACATTCTGCCCGCTCTCGAGGCTGGCGCCTGCGGCGTTTATGTCCCGCACGACCTCACCTGGTCCTATGAACATGCCGAAGAGCCGCCACCCTCTCCGCGCTATGCGAAAATCGAGCATCTTGGCGCGCTGGAACAGGTGCTCGCGCACTTCACCTCAGGCGTCTGAAACCCGCCGGAAGCCCAGGCTGCGGCCAGTATTTGCGCAAGACTTCAGCATGCCGCCCAATCGCTCAGCTGTATGAACAAGAGTTGAGTGCATCTCGACCTTCTCGCTCTAGCCTTTGATTTTGCTGCTGAATTATCCGTTCCATGCGCTTTTTGCATATCTGACATGCCTCCAGACTGGTTGGCGAATGAGCATCCCGCCCATATATGCAGCACATCACAGCGCGCTTGTTTTCTCCCTCCTCCCTTGCAACGCGCTGCGTTCCCTCCTAGCGGGCCCCCTCGCCCGCGACCCTTATGGCTTCGCTCTCCCCTCGAGCGGAGCCATTTTTTTCGCGCTTCTTTCCGTTTTCTTGTGATCCATGCGAAATTGCATGGCTGACATGCCCATAACGCTATTGCCTACTGAACTGGTCGAGTTCATATAGGGCCCGTCGCTGAGACGTACTTCCGAACCCTCCTCCCTCGGAACTCTGTATCGCGACACCGAGCTGCGGATCTCTCCTCCTCCCTGATCCAAGGCTCCTGGCAGATTGGCATCTCCTCCTCCCTTGCCCTTCTGCCCCACTTTCGATCTGGCTCTGCCGATCATCGGGCTCCAACTTCGGTTGGAGCCCTTTTTTTTGCGCCGCATCTGACCACCGCTCTCACAGCCCTTCCGGCCTCTGCCACGCGCTGCAGATGATGGACAGAATGTCGCTGTGCCCAGCGCATGCCCCCCATGTGCACTCCGCTATTGTCTATCGGACGGGTCGAGTTCATATAGGGCGTGTCGCTGAGACGTACTTCCGAACCCTCCTCCCTCGGAACTCTGTATCGCGACACTGAGCTGCGGATCTCTCCTCCTCCCTGATCCAAAGCTCTTGGCAGAATGGCATCCCTCCTCCTCCCTTGCCCTTCTGCCCCACTTTCGATCTGGCTCTGCCGATCACTGATCAGGCTCCGCCTGATCATCAGGCTCCAACTTCGGTTGGAGCCCTTTTTTCTTCCCCCTCTGGAAACATCGGCGAGGCGCTCCTACGTCCCCTGTGACAAGGGTGCGACAATCTGCCTAATTATTGGACAGAATGCCGCTGTGCCTAATGCATAGCTGACATGCTCGTCTATGCATTGCTGACCAGACGGTCAAAATCTATATTGGCCCTTGTCGACGCGACGCCGCTCCTTCTCCTCCTCCCTAGGACCCGCGACGCTCGGCACCGGGTTTCAACCGTATCCTCCTCCCTCGGTTGGGGCCCACCTGGTTCGGCGCATCTCCTCCTCCCTTGCGCGGAACCTAAACTCTCGATTTGGCTTCGGCCCTATCATAAGGCTCCAACTTCGGTTGGAGCCTCTTTTTTTGCCTGTACCGCAGCGCAGGGAGAGACGCCGACCCTCGCGTAGAGACCCTGCGGTCCGCCCGTTGCTCCTGGCCCTGGCTCAGCGAATCTGCATGGCAGCACTTCCAAACGCGCGTTTGTGCCCCGTGCCAGAAGGTCGCATACTCATTTTCAACGGCGGGATCGTGGTGACCCGTCTCCTCCAAGGTCGTCAGCTCTGCTTATGACCTCTGGCCCCGCCCATCCCCTCGGGCGGGGCCTCTTTGTTTCCGCCCTCGGCAGTGCTGACCCGGCAATTCCTGCCCACCGCAACTGCCTCCGTGCAGTGCCCCCTTGAAATTGCAGGCTAATTTTTCGGCACAACACTTGCTTAACCATTTCCAGCAAGGAGCTTTGCCATGGTCGTCGTCACCTCCACCTATTATCCCAGCTACTCGACCACGCCCTATTCGCCCTCGGCCGGCAAATCCGGCACAGGCGCGACGACAACCCCGCCGCCCGCGGCAACCTCGGTCACCCTTTCGGACGCCGCCCGCGCCGCTCTGTCCGAGCGTGACCTCGCCACCGTGCTGAGCGATGCCCGGGCCAAGCTGGCAAAACTCCTCGAAGAGGTCGGCCGCACCTCCCCGCTACAGGGCGAAGAGCTCGCCCTCGATCTCTCAAGCCTCGACGCGCGCGAGCTCTATGCGCTGGCTAGCGACAAGAATTCCAAAGCTGATGAAAGCGAGGCCGCGACCCTCGAAATGCAGCGCCGCCTCGAGGCAGCGCTCTCTGGTCCCCTCGCCATTGCCAATGTCACCGGCGACTTCACCGGCCTCTACAAAGCCGCCGCCAGCTATTTTGACAGCCTTGGCCCCGAGGAAAAAGCCAGCGCCGACTGGAAGGCCGGCCGCGATGCCCTCACCGAGGGCCTCAAGCAGCTGCAGACCGATCCAAAACGCTTCCCCGATGCCGGAGAGGATGATCCGGTCGCTCTCTATATGGCGCTCGTCGAAGCCAAGGACGCCACCGGCCAGCAGAGCATGGTCACACTCGCCGCCAATGCCCGCGCCGTGCTCAACAGGCGCTATGCCGATGCCCACGCAGCCGGCAAGACGCCGAGCTTCAATCCCTATTCATCGCGCGGCGCCCATATCGATCTCTCCGATCTCTCCAGCCGCTCGCTCTCGGCCATCGTACTCAACGAGGGCGATCAGTTCACCGAAACCGAGATCAAGGCCGCCCAGTCCACCCTGCGCACCAAGTCCAGCGCTGCGCTGATGGCGGGATTGAAAGCAGCCGGTCAGTCTGGCGATCCCAGCGCCTTCAGCCAGAACGTCATCGCCGCCTTCTCCTCGCTCAGCCCCGAAGAGCGCCAGGCCGCAGGCTGGTCCGACAAGCTCTACGAAGCCGCTATGGCCAACTACACCACATCCAGCAAGCTCATGCAGATGTTCACCGAACTCAGCGGCACGAGCCCGACAACCAAGTCGAGCAACGGCCTCAGCGGCCTCCTGGGAAGTTTTTAAGCTCTTCCGGGCCTGAGCCTGAGCCGAGCCCCCCACCCATCGTCATTGCCCGGCCCGTCCGGGCAATCCACCTTGCCTTCGGACCTCCGCGTAACGCGAAAAGCCCCTACTTCACCCCGGCACAGAACGCCTGAATACGCCGCACCGCTTCCTCAAGCTCGGCGTTTGCCGCCGCATAGCTCAAGCGGAAATGACCCGGCAGACCAAAGGCGGTGCCATGCACCAGCGCCACGCCGGTCTCCTCGAGCAGCCCCATGACAAAATCCTCGTCAGTGGCGATCAGCTTGCCGCCTGCACTGGTCTTGCCGAGAAGCCCCTTGCACGACGGGAACACGTAAAACGCCCCCTGCGGCGTCAGGCACTCAACCCCATTGGCAGCATTGAGCCCCGCGACCACCAGATCCCGCCGTCCCTGGAACACGTCGCGCCATTCGGCCAGAAATTCCTGCGGACCATCGAGCGCCGCCACCGCCGCCCACTGCGAGATCGAGGACGGATTGGTGGTCGACTGGCTCTGCAGCTTCATCATCGCCGCCAGCAGCGGACGCGGACCCGTGCAATAGCCGATCCGCCAACCGGTCATGGCGTGGGATTTCGACACCCCGTTCATGGTCACAGTGCGCGGCTGCAGCGCCGGCTCCACCTGGGCGATGGTGGCAAAGGTGCCGCCATCATAGACCAGCACCTCATAGATATCGTCGGTGAGGATATGGACATGCGGATGACGCATCAGCACATCGGCCAGCCCGCGCAATTCGTCGGCCGTATAGGCTGCGCCGGTCGGGTTGGACGGCGTATTGAGGATCAGCCACTTGGTTTTTGGCGAGATCGCCGCTTCCAGCGCAGCCGGCGTCAGCTTGAACCCGCTCGTTGCATCGGCCACCGCAAACACCGGTTCGGCGCCGCACAGCCGCACGATCTCGGGATAGCTCACCCAATAGGGCACCGGAACCACAACCTCGTCACCCGGGTTCAGCGTCGCCATCAGCGCATTGAAAATGATCTGCTTGCCGCCCGATGAGATGAAGCAATCCGCCGCCGTCACATCGAGCCCATTGTCGCGCTTGAATTTGCGCGCCACCGCTTCCTTGAGCTCGGGGATGCCGTCGACATTGGTGTAGCGCGTCTTGCCTTCGTCCATCGCCGCCTTGGCGGCATCGCGCACATGCAGCGGCGTGTCGAAATCGGGCTCGCCTGCCGAGAGGGCAATCACGTCCTGGCCGGCCTGCGCCAGCGTGCGGGCTTTCTGGGTAATCCCCACTGTCGCCGATGGCGCCACGCGCTCGAGCGCATCAGAAAGAAAACCCATCGCAACGTCCCCCATAATTTGAACGGCATTTGTGTAGTCCATGGCGGCGATGTCGGGAAGGGCCATTAGCGCGGCGGTGCGGTCGTCTCCCGCACCACGAGTTCCGTCTCGAGAACCCGCCGCCCCTCGACCTGCTCGCCACCCAGCGCCGCCTCCACCGCCAGGCGGGCAATCGCCTTCATCGGCTGCTGCACCGTGGTCAGCTTGGGTGTTGCCAGCGCCGCCTCGGGAACGCCGTCGAACCCCACTACGGAAACATCCCCCGGCACGCTCAGCCCATGACGCATCAGCCAGTCGACGGCCCACATGGCAATCTTGTCCGACATCGCCAGAATGGCGGTGGGTCGTTCTGTCCCGGAAAACAACGCCGCCATGGTGTCATTCGTGCTCTTGGCGTCTTCCTGCGTTACCATGATCGGCGCGCTGGAAATCTCGATGCCGGCCGCAGTCATGGCCTGCCAATAGCCTATGGCGCGGTCCCGGGTCGTCGAATATTTCGCCGCCCGCATGTCAGCCTCGCTGGCCCGGCCGACATGACTGTCATTGATCTGGGTGGAGAGAATGGACAGGCGTTTGTGCCCCAGCCCGATAAGATGCTCGCCCGCCTGCCGTGCCCCGCCGACATTGTCGACGCCGATCGCCGGGATACTCGTATCGGCCGCTCCGATGGCAAGGGCCACATAGGGGAGCTTACGCGCTCGCGTCGTCTCGACCAGCCGCTCGCCACCCTCGACGCAGAGAAGAATGAACCCATCCACCACCGCCGACTGGATGTTCCAGTCCACCCGTTCCTCGCTCAGCGCCGACACCAGCGCGACCCCCGCCCCCTGCGCGTCGCAGATATCGGAAATCTCGGCCAGCAGATGCCGGGCCCACAGATCTTCAAAGAAATAGCTCAGTGGCTCGATCGCCGCGACCCCAACCGCATTGACCCGCCCGGCCCGCAACAGGCGGCCGGTTACACTGGGCCCCCCATAGCCGAGCTTGTCGGCCGCCTGAAGCACGCGCTCGCGGACTTCGTCCCGCACCACCTCGGGACGATTAAAGACATTGGATGCTGTGCCCTGGGATACGCCCGCTTCCCGTGCGACGTCGCGCAGTCGCACCAGTCCTTTTTCTGCCATGCCGATCTCCCTGTCGCTGACAGGTCTAGCCGAGTTTTTGTATCGGTTCAATTTTGACTTGACACGGGCAGTTGCCGGGTCAATATTTTGAACCGATTCAAGACGCAATCCGAAATCAGATTGAATCGATTCAAAAGGAGGCCAAGATGATCCCCGCAAGCTACCTGTTTAAGACCGTCTATGACGACGCCTGGACCCGCCCCACCCCTCCTGCGCACCAGAATGAGCCCCCTCCGCAGACCGGCCAACCCACCGCGATAATGCCCTTTATTGCGGCGGTTCTCGGCATTTTCGGAGACCAATGGTAACCATCCGCTAACCCATAAGGTCGGGGCGCCACATTTATGCCGCCAAATCGCCCCCCAGCCTCCTTAGTCGAACCCCATTCAGATGGTTTATGGAAAGCATCGGAAGTGAGTAAAAGTTTCAATCCCATGCAGCCTTCCAAAGCCATTCCACGCCGCAAGAAAGTCCGCCTGGCGGTCGCCCTGGGCTCCAGCGTCGCCTGCCTCGGCGCCGCCTCCATCGCCCTTCTTGGCGGCGTCACGCCGGCCGTTGCGGCCAATATCGCCAACCAGCCCGACGCCCAGATAGCCGTCTTCATGGTCCCGCTCACCCTCTTGCTGATGGCGATGCTTTTCGAGGCCGCCCGCTTCATCTGGCGCGGCCGCATCCCGGTCCAGACGCCGGCCAAGCGCTCTCTCAAGACCCATTGGCAGGGCCGTAATTAACGGTTTTCCGAGCCTCTTCTCTTCGACCTCCCTGACTGACTGGCCGGCGCTCTGCCGGCCCTTTTTTTGTTCGACTATTGGTGACTTGCCTCGCCCCGGGGGCGGGCGCACACTCCTCCCAGCACGGAGGATATGACCATGTATATCGAGACCATCCTGCAGACCAAGGGCACCACGGTTTTCACCCTGCCCGACACCGCGACGCTTGCCGAGGCCGTCGCCGAACTCAACACCCACAATATCGGCGCTCTTGTCATTACCGGTCAGGGCGACAGCGTCGTGGGCATCCTGTCTGAGCGTGACATCATCCGCCATCTCGGCACCGACCCCGCGGCCGCCCTCGCCCGCCCGGTCGGCGAGATCATGACCAGCGACCTCGTCACCTGTTCGCGCGACACGCCAATTGCGCACATCATGGACCGCATGACCCGCCGCCGCATAAGGCACATCCCCGTTGTGGACGCCGGGCGGCTTGCCGGCATCATCTCCATCGGTGACGTGGTCAAATCCAAGATCGAGGAGGTCGAACACGAGGCCGAAGCGCTGCGCGATTATATCGCGAGCTAGCCCGCACCTCGGCCAACATTACCAATCTCTCCAACTCTTCACCTTCTCGCAAGGCGGAGGAGAGGTTGGCTTGCCTAGTGTCTTCATGTGCCGGCGAACCGGTATCCCATGCAAAGGATAAATCCATGAAGACGATTTCGACCAAGATCATCCTGGCAATGATGACCGCGACCCTCGGCCTCGGCGCCATCGCGCCGGTCATGGCGCAAACCACTGCACCTTCGGCCGAAACTCGGAGCGTCGAAACTGCCCAAGAGGGCCAGAAATCCTTCCGTCCCGGACACGACGGCCCGCGGCGCGGCGGCGGCATGAGCAGCCTCCTCAACTTCGAGCGTGGCGCCGAAGCCATCGACATCGCCGTCGTGCGCCTCACACACCGACTCGATCTAAGCGCCGAGCAACAGACGCTTCTCGACACGCTGAAATCCGACGCTCTGGCCGCCAGCGAAACGCTCGCATCCGCAACAGAAGGACTGCGCCCGACACCACCTGCGAAGGGCGATGCGCCCAGCGCTCCCGATTTCAGCCGATCGCTGGAGAACCGCATCGCCTTCGACACCGCCCGCCTCGATGCGCTCAAATCCATCCAGCCCGCCGCGACCGCCTTCTTTGACAGCCTCACCGATGCCCAGAAGGCCGAGCTGATGCCGGATCGCGGCACCAGGGGTGACCGTGGCGGCCCGCGCCAGCACGGCCCCAACCGCGGCTGATCCCCGCTCCTGCGCTGAAGTCGACAAGCCACCGACCTGCCCCTCCCCATATCAGGGGGAGGTTGGGTGGGGGTAACAAAGAACGCATACCAAGATCGAGAAACCTCGGCTCTCCACAGCCGGGGTTTGCTTTTCCCCATTCCTGCCCTACCGTTTGGAAAATTGCCAACGGACCGAGCATGACCACCCTTCCCCTGGACCCCGCGCGCCTCCGCGCCCTCTTTCCCGCCTTTTCCGAACCCAGTCTTGCCGGTCAGGCCTTCTTCGAAAATGCCGGCGGCTCCTACACCGCCCAGCCCGTGCTCGATCGGCTCGACACCTATTATCGCACCAACAAGCTCCAGCCCTATGGCGCCTACCCGGCGTCAATCGCCGCGGGCGAGGCCATGGACCTGGCCTTCGAGCGCATGGCGGCGGCCCTCAATGTCTCGGCCGACTGGATTCACTTTGGCCCCTCAAGTTCGGCCAATACCTATGTCCTCGGCCACGCCTTTTCCGGCTGGCTGAAGCCGGGCGACGCCATCGTCGTCACCAATCAGGACCACGAAGCCAATACGGGCGCCTGGCGCCGCCTCGCCCAGCACGGCATTGAGGTGCGCGAATGGGCCGTCGACGCCCGCACCGGCCAGCTCTCGCTCGAGGCGCTTGATCGCCTCCTCGACGCAAGGGTCCGGCTCGTCGCCATGCCGCATTGCTCCAACATCGTCGGCGACATCAATCCGGTGGCCGAAGTTGCCTGCCGCACCCGCGCGCTGGGTGCTGTCCTCGTCGTCGACGGCGTCAGCTATGCGCCGCACGGCCTGCCCGACCTCGCCGCGCTCGGCGCCGACATCTATTTCTTTTCCGCCTACAAGACCTATGGCCCCCATCAGGGCGTCATGGCCGTTCGGCCGGAGCTCGCGGCACAGCTGCCCAATCAGGGCCATTTCTTCAATGATATCAAGCCGCGCTACCGCCTGACCCCGGCGGGCCCCGACCACGCCCAGATCGCCGCCAGCGCCGGCATCGTGGATTACCTTGAAGCCGTCGCCGATATCGCCGGCCCTTCGGTTGAAGGTGAAAACCCCTTCCGCCGCGCCCATGCCGCCATGCGGGCCCAGGAAGTTTCCCTTTCGACGCCGCTGCTGGACTATCTCCGCAATCGCAATGACATCCAGCTCATCGGCCCGAGCGATCCTCTACGCCGCGCCCCCACCATCGCGCTGCGCCACAGCGAGCCGGGCCTGGCCCTGGCCAAACGCCTCGCCACGCACGGCGTCATGGCCGGCGGCGGCCATTTCTACGCCTGGCGCCTCCTCGAAGCGCTTGGCATCGACCCCAACCACGGTGTCCTCCGGCTCTCCTTCGTGCACTACACCACGCCCGAAGAAGTCCAGCAGCTCATCGCCGCCCTCGACGCCGAACTCTGATCGCCTGTTCGACCGCAAACACCTTCATCCCCTCCCCCTTCTCGGGGGGCGGGTGAGGGTTCTCTATTTCAAACACCGAGCCCCCATGTCCCGTAGCGTCGCCACAGTCCTGCTCCTCATCTGCACCATGTTCTGGGGCTTTGCCTTCATCGCCCAGAAATCTGCCATGGACAGCATGGGCCCGCTGACCTTTGCGGGCGTCCGATATCTGCTGGGCGGTTTCCTCGTTCTGCCGCTGGCCCTCTATGAACGTCGCCGCCGCGCCATCGCGCTCACCCGCACCCACTGGCTGTTCATCCTCGCGATGAGCACGGTGTTCTTCCTCGGCTCCTGGCTGCAACAGGCAGGTCTGGCCACCACCACCGCCACCAATGGCGGCTTCCTTACCGGGCTCTACGTCTTTTTCGTGCCGCTGCTCGGGTATGCCCTTTTCCGCACGCGCCCGCACCCGATCATTCTGGTCGGCGTGCCGCTGGCGCTCATCGGCATCTATTTCCTCAATGGCGGCGGGCTCGAGAGCTTTAATTCCGGAGACTGGCTGATTGTCGGCAGCGCCCTCTTCTGGGCCATGCACGTCATCCTGCTGGGCCATGTCGCCCGCATGACCGGCCTGCCGATCTTTGTGTCCTGCGTCAGCTTCCTCATCGCCGGCATCGCTGCCAGCGCCATCGCACTGGGAACCGAAGCGCCGACCCTTGAAGCCATTTCATCGGGCTGGATCGAAATCGCCTATGCCGCAGTGCTGTCCACCGCCGTCGGCTTCACCTTGCAGGCCGTCGGCCAGCAGCATGTGCCACCGGCCAATGCGGCCATCATTCTCTCGGCTGAAAGTCTTTTTGCGGCCCTGGGCGGCGCGCTCATCCTCGGCGAACGCCTGCCGCTGATCGGCTACGCCGGCGCCACGCTCATCTTCGCGGCGATCCTGCTGGTCGAAGCCCTGCCGCCCCTCTGGGCCCGCCGCCGCACCCACATCCCGCGTACGACGAACTGATGCGCGTTCCCATCACCGCTGTGGCTCCCTCCTCTTGATGGGGAGGGACGGGGTGGGGTGAATGGGACCGCTCAATTTCCTCATCCGCGAACGAGCTTTCTCGGGCTCGACCCGAAGGGTCACAGACCTATCCCCTCCATCGTCATTACCCGGCTTGTGTGGAGGATCTGTGCTTTAGTGGTGGCATCAGCCGGGTTGCGCA
>JADGMW010000031.1_pt1 | contig 167346 bp, 154 predicted proteins | sample 8641801 | NCBI WGS metagenome assembly JADGMW01 (sample SAMN16272018, study PRJNA661076) | feces metagenome | isolation source: fecal sample from diarrhoea affected cattle A | host: Bos taurus | place: South Africa: Lokaleng Village, Mahikeng | collected 2019-09 | reverse complement strand
TCGCCATCACCTGGCGCTGGACCGGCTACAACATGATCTTCTATCTGGCGGCGCTGCAGAACGTCGACAAGTCGATCTATGAGGCCGCGCGCATCGACGGCATCCCCGCCTGGGCGCGGTTCTGGCACATCACCGTGCCGATGCTGAAGCCGGTGATCCTGTTCACCACCATCCTCTCGACCATCGGCACGCTGCAGCTCTTTGACGAGGTCAACAACATTACCCAGGGCGGCCCTGGCAATGGCACGATGACCCTTTCGCTCTACATCTACAACCTCACCTTCCGCATGATGCCCAGCTTCGGCTACTCGGCCACAGTCTCCTGGGTCATCGTCGCCATCGTGGCGGTGCTGAGCGTGATCCAGTTCGCCTTTGCGCGTGATCGCAGGAGGCCCTCATGAACCTCTATCTTCTCAGGCGCGCCGGCGTTTATCTCTTTCTCTCCGTCGCCGCCTTCGTCTCGGTCTTTCCCTTTATCTGGATGGCACTCGGCGCCACCAACAGGTCGGCCGATATCGTCACCGGCAAATTGTCCGTGGGGAGCAATCTGCTCGTCAACTTCCAGAGCCTGATGGCCCAGGTCGATCTGGTCCGGGTGTTCGGCAATTCCTTCTTTATTGCCATTGTCTCGACCATCCTCACCCTGGCGGTGTCCTCACTCGCCGGCTACGGCTTCGAAATCTTCCGCTCGCGGGTGCGGGAGCGAATTTTCCAGCTTTTGCTGCTCCTGCTGTCGATCCCGTTCGCGGCGCTGATGGTGCCGCTGTTCGTGATGATCTCGCGGGTGCAGCTGACCAATACGTTCACCGCAGTCATCCTGCCGTCCATCGCCTCGATCTTCATCGTCTTCTACTTCCGCCAGGCGACGAAGGCCTTTCCGGCCGATCTGCGCGACGCGGCGCGGGTGGATGGGCTCAAGGAATGGCAGATCTTCCTCTTCGTCTATCTGCCCACCATGCGCTCGACCTATGCGGCGGCGACGATCATCGTCTTCATGGGCGCATGGAACAATTACCTCTGGCCGCTGATCGTGCTGCAGACGCCCGAGAACAAGACCATCACCCTGGTCATCTCGACGCTCACGGCCGCCTACACACCTGACTACGGCGTCATCCTGTTGACCACCGTTCTCGCCACGCTTCCGACCCTCGTCATCTTCTTCGTCCTGCAGCGCCAGTTCGTGCAGGGCATGCTGGGCGCGGTCAAATGAGGGACATGAAATGAGCAGCCTCAGCCTCAAGAACATTCGCAAGTCCTACGGCCACCACGAAGTCATCAAGGGCGTCGACCTCGACATCAACTCCAAGGAGTTCGTGGTCTTTGTCGGCCCCTCCGGCTGCGGCAAGTCAACCCTGCTGCGCATGATCGCCGGTCTTGAACACATCACCGCCGGCGAGCTCGAGATCGGCGGGCAACGCATGAATGATGTCGAGCCGTCGCGGCGCGGCATTGCCATGGTGTTCCAGACCTACGCCCTCTATCCGCACATGAGCGTGCGCGACAACATGGGCTTTGCCCTGCGTTTCGCCAAGGTTCCACGGGACGAGATCGATCGGCAGGTCAATGCCGCCGCAAAGATCCTGGCGCTCGACCCGCTGATGGACCGCTACCCCAAGGAGCTTTCCGGCGGCCAACGCCAGCGCGTCGCCATCGGTCGCGCCATCGTGCGCCAGCCGGAGGTCTTCCTCTTTGACGAGCCCCTGTCTAATCTCGACGCCGAATTGCGCGTGCATATGCGCATCGAGATTGCGCGCCTGCACAAGGAGCTGCAGACCACGATGATCTACGTCACCCATGACCAGGTCGAGGCCATGACGCTGGCCGACAAGATCGTCGTGCTGCGCGATGGGCTGATCGAGCAGGCCGGGCGCCCGCTCGATCTCTATGACGATCCGGCCAACCAGTTCGTCGCCGGCTTCATCGGCTCCCCCAAGATGAATTTCATCAAGGCCGAAGTGGTCGAGGCTGCCAATGGCGCGGTCAATCTGCGGCTGGTCAACCAGGGCGGCGTCCATCTTCGGATGCCTCTGACCGGCGCCCCGCCCGCCGTGGGCAGCAATGTGCTGGTCGGCGTGCGACCCGAGCATTTCGCCGAAGCCGGGGCGGGCGATGTCGATCTCGCCCTCGAGGTCGATGTGGCCGAGCATCTGGGTTCGACCAGCTTTGTCTACGCCAATACCGCCTCCGGCGAGCCGATCACCATCGAGCGCGAGGGTGCGCGCGACCTCGGCAATGACTCCGCCTTCACTGTCGCCATTCGCGCCAGCCAGGCCTTCCTGTTCGACAGCGTCGGCAATCGCCTGCGCTGATCCTTCCCCCCACGGGGGAGTACTTACAACCTATCTTTCAGGGGCTACTTATGACCGACACTAAAATCCGCTGGGGCATCATCGGCCCAGGCAGTATCGCCAAGGCTTTCCGGGGCGGGCTCGAACAGGCCCAGCACGGCATACTTGCCGCCATTGCGACGCGCGACCCCAACCGGCCGGGTCTCGCCGAGGATTTCCCGGGCGTCCGCATCGTCAAGGGCTATGACGCGCTGCTCGCCGATCCCGATATCGACGCCGTCTATATCGCCGTACCCCACACCGGCCACGCCGAATGGGCCATCAAGGCCGCCGAGGCCGGCAAGCATGTGCTTGTCGAAAAGCCGCTGGCTCTCTCGGCCCATGAGATCGACGCCGTTTTCCATGCCCACCGCAAGGCCGGCACCTTCGCGGGCGAGGCCTTCATGTATCGTCTGCACCCGCAGGTCGTGCAGCTAATCGAGCTCATCCGCTCCGGCGCCATCGGTGAAGTGCGGCTGATCCAGTCCAGCTTCGGCTTCTCGATGGGGAAATTCCAGCCCGAGCACCGGCTCTTTGCTTCCGCCCTCGCCGGCGGCGGCATTCTCGATGTCGGCGGCTACCCCGTCTCCATGGCTCGGCTCATCGCCGGCGCGGCGATCGGCAAGCCGTTCGCTGACCCGGTCAAAGTGCGTGGCACCGCCAAGATCAATGATGAAGGCACCGATGACTGGGCTGCCGCCATCCTCACCTTCAAGAACGGCATCATCGCCCAGGTCTCCTGCGCCATCATGGCGAACCTCGATAATGTTCTGCGCATTCACGGCTCCGAAGGCCGCATCGAAGTGCCCGATTTCTGGTTCGCTGGCGGTGACCGCACCCGTGGCCCGGGCCGCATCGACATCATCAAGGGCGGCAAGACCGAAACGCTCAGCCTCGGCGAAGAGCGCCATGTCTATTCCTTCGAGGCCGACGCCGCCTCGCTCGCGATTCTGGAAGGCCGGACCGAGTTCCCCGCCCCGGGCATGAGCTGGGCCGATAGCCTGGGCAATGCCGCCGTGCTCGACCTCTGGCGCAAGGATGCCGGCATCGTGTTCTCCATCGAAAGACCCACAGTGCGCACCAAAACCCTCGACAATCGTCCGCTCGGACCGAACACCGGCGTCATCCCCAAGCGCTCTATCCCAGGTCTCGGCAAGCAGGCTTCGGCCGTCGCCCTCGGCTTTGAGGATTTCAAGACCTTCCCCTCCGGTGCCATTCTGCTGGATGCCTTCTGGGAGCGCGGCGGCAATCTCTTCGACACCGCCTTTGTCTATGGCGCCGGCTACACCGAAAAGCTCTTCGGCGAATGGCACACCAGCCGCGGCGTGCGCGACCAGGCCGTGCTCATCGGCAAGGGCGCCCACTCCCCCCTCTGCTATCCCGATGTGATCGGCAAGCAGCTGACCCAGTCGCTCGACCGTCTCGAGACCGATTATGTCGACGTCTATTTCATGCACCGCGACAATCTCGATGTGCCGGTGGGCGAATTCGTCGATGCCATGGATGCGGAGGTCAAGGCCGGCCGCATCCGCGGTCCCTTCGGCGGTTCCAACTGGACCAAGGAGCGCTTGGACGAGGCGATCGCCTATGCCGAGCGCACCGGCAAGACCGGGCCCCAGGCGCTGTCGAACAATTTCGCCCTGGCCGAAATGCTCGACCCGATCTGGGCCGGCTGTGTCACCGCCTCGACGCCCGATTTCAAGCAGTGGCTGACCGACCGTCAGGTCACCAATTTCTCCTGGTCGAGCCAGGCCCGTGGCTTCTTCACCGACCGCGCCGGCCGCGAAAAGACCGACAATGAGGAGCTGGTCCGCGTCTGGTACAACGACCAGAATTTCGGGCGCCGTGACCGCGCCCTGCAGCTGGCGGCGGAACTGGGCAAATCGCCCATCCACGTCGCCCTCGCCTATGTGCTCGCCCAGCCCTTCCCGAGCGTGCCCCTCATCGGCCCGCGCACCTTGGCCGAGCTTGACGACAGCCTCAACGCCTTCGACATCAAGCTCACCCCCGAACAGGTGCGCTGGCTCGAACAGGGCTGATCCTTGCAATTGTGGCGCGGTGCTCCGGCACCGCGCCGCCTCAGCGACCGAGATAGGCTGCAAGCTTATCGAGCGTCTGCAGGCCGTATTCCACCGCATTGAAGGCGAGGACCGCCTGACGCCGTTCGCGGCTCGGATGCATGTGGCGCATGGTCAGAACGGTCTTGCCGTCGCCCTGCACATCAAAAGTCACCAGCATGTGGAAGCGATAGGGATCATCGGGCTCGGGCGTGCCGTAATCAACCAGAATGCGTTCATTGGGCACGATCTGGATAAAGCGCATGAGGTTGGCAAAGCGCTGCTCCTGCCCCTCGAATGTGCCGACCATGTCAAAGCGCCAGACCCCGCCCTCGCGGATATCGGCCTCATGGCTCTCGATGCTGAGCCCCTCTGGCCCATACCATTGCGTCAGCGCCTCTGTATCCATCCAGGCGGCGAAAACCCTCTCGCGCGGATGGTTCAGAACCCTGGTGAGCACGATTTCCCGGTCGATCGACCAGGTGTCAAAAAGCGTGGTCATGCGCCCTCCTCCTCTGCCGTCCTGTCGAGATAGGTCTCAAGCCTGTCGAGCCGCTTCCGCCATCCCCGGCGCTCGGCTTCCATCCAGTCGGCCACTTCCTCAAAGCGCGGCTCAACCAACCGGCACCAGCGACTGCGGCCTCGCTTTTCACTGGCCATCAGTCCGCTCTCCTCGAGCACCTTCAGGTGCTGCATGAAAGAGGGCAGCGCCATGTCGAAAGGCTCGGCCAGCACGCTGACCGGCGCCTCGCCCTCCGCCAACCGCGAAACCACCGCACGGCGCGTCGGATCGCTGAGAGCATGAAAGGCTAGGTCGAGTTGGGTGGCGTCATGTGACATGCCCCTGCTTACGCCGCGCCCCCCCGACCCGTCAATTACATTTAGGCATTTGCCTTAGTATTCAGACATGATACTAAGGCAAAAAGCTAAGTGTTTTGCAGCGATCCCTGCAGGAGGACAAAATGGTCTACGTGCCGATCTCAATATCTCGCTCGATGGCTTTGCCACCGCCACCGACCAGACCACTGAAAAGCCGATGAGCCCGGACTGGATGCGGCTGGTCAGCGCCTATGTCGCCATCAAAACGGTGCGCGAACGGGTGTTCGGCGACGAAACAGGCAAGGGCACCACCGGCATCGACGACCGCTACGCCCGGGATTATTTCGCCGATGTAGGCGCCGAGATCATGGGCGCCGGCATGTTCGGCCTGCACAATACCGACGACGCCAACTGGAAGGGTTGGTGGGGCGATGAGCCGCCGTTCCGCATTCCGGTTCTGGTCCTCACCCACACGCCGCGCCCCGACATCACTTTTGCCAATGGCACGTCTTTCCATTTCCTCGACACCAGCGCGGAAGACGCCCTCGCGCGGGCCAGGGCCCTCGCTGGTGAGAGGGATATTCGCATCGGTGGCGGCGCCAGTCTTGTGCGCGACTTTCTCAAGGCCGGTCTCATCGACCGCCTCCACGTGGGCATCGCCCCGGTCATCCTCAGTCAGGGCGTCCGCCTCTGGGACGATCTGCGCCACCTCGAAGACAGTTACTCGATCACCAGCGAAGTCTCCGAGGGCGGGGTCATTCACGTCACCTTCGAGCGCTGAAACGTCCCAATTCTATCTCCATCCGATCCCTTGGATGGCTTTCGGCGGAGGCTGCAGGGTCGTGGATATGGCAAGACCCTGCATCTTCCCACCCGCCATGTGCAGCCCGCCTTTCCCAAAAGCTCCCGGATCGTTTCCGCCTCCCCCGGCGTTGTGCCAAAACCCCGCATACCCATCAGGAGGTGGCGATGACCACCATGTTCAAGGTCGGCTATTTCGTCGGCAGTCTTTCGAGCACATCCATCAACCGCAAGCTGTCCAAGGCACTTGTGCGCCTCACCCACCCCGGCTTCGAGATGACCGAAATCCCGTTCCGGGATCTCCCGCTCTACAGCCCCGATTATGACGCGGACTATCCGCCCGCCGCCCGGGCCTACAAGCAGGCCATCGCCGATGCAGACGCGATCCTCTTCGTCACCCCTGAATATAATCGCTCGGTGCCCGGCGGCCTCAAGAACGCCATCGACTGGGCCAGCCGCCCCTGGGGCCAGAATTCCTTCACCCGCAAGCCCTCGGCAATCATCGGGGCCTCCATCGGCGCCATCGGCACCGCCGTCGCCCAGCAGAACCTTCGGAGCATCCTCAGTTTCTGCAATTCTCCGATGATGAACGCGGTCGAGGCCTACATCCACTTCAAGCCCGATCTCATCAGCGATGACGGCACGGTCAATGATGAAAGCACCAAGGATTTCCTCGCCAACTACATGGCGGAGTTCCACCAGTTCGTGACCCGCGTCTACACCGCCCTGCCCCGCGACGAGTAGGTTTCGGTTTCAAGCCTTGCGCTGTCCTCTAACGACTATTCCCCCGGTCGGGGGCAGCGCACCGGCGGGGCTCTGGAAGATTTGCTATACCGGCCTGACCTCAGGCCCGAACATCTCCACCCAATTCCTGATCGTCATCCCCGCTCGATAATCGGCGAGCATTTCGGGGTCCAGCACTTCGATCAGCAGCCGGTTTTCCAGCCAGATTTCGACGCATTGAAACGGCCCGCGGTCGCAGAGGCGACTGATCCAGCCCTGCCGCCTCCCGATTGCAATGATCTCATCCGCCGGCAGAAGCGAGGCAATCGCTGCGTGAACGAATGTCTTTGCCGTATCGGGACCTGCCGAGCGGCACTCAACGGCGCCGTCACCCGGCACCAGCACCTGCGTGTCCGGATAGACTTCGATGGCGGTTCCATCGTCCTTGCCGGAAAAGGCGGGAAAAGCATCGCCTCCCCCGCGAGCACTTGTGCGAGAAAACGGGCGACAGCTTCCGGGTCGGACGCGCTGATGGAAAGATGCAGCAGGCTCATGGTTGTGATCCCTATTGCTAGCCCCTTCAAAACTATCAGGCGGTGGGCCGCGACAGACAACCCCTTCCAGGCCCCACATTGCGACCAAGAATCCTGCATCGTTCGAGGACGACGCACGGTTACTGCTTTGTGCGTACTTGTTTCAGGGGCACCACTGACCTAGATTTCCGCTGCAGGCATCGAACCCCTGCAGAGTTCTCAGGGCGGGGTGTAATTCCCCACCGGCGGTAAAGGCGGCAACGCCAAGCCCGCGAGCGCCTTCGGACCGTTTGGTTCGTGGGGTCAGCAGATCCGGTGTAATTCCGGAGCCGACGGTCATAGTCCGGATGAAAGAGAACGGGATCAGCGCCCAGCCGGGCGTGCGCGCCTTTTGGCGCGCCGACAATCCGGCCGTTCGTCTCCCGTAACCCTGAGGAAACTGGTTACGGAAAGGACGAACATGAACCAGATTTCCTCTTCTACCGCCAATGCCGCCGCCACCGGCGCCGCTTTCATGCTTGCGGCCAGCCTGGCGTTTGCCGGCACCAATACCCTTCAGGCCGTGCTGCCCTGGCAGTTCGGCATGAGCTCGACCGGTATGGCCTTCTGGCAATATCTCATTGCCTCGATCCTGGCCTTGCCCCTTATTCTCAAGATCGGCCTTCGCCACCTCAGGACCAACCACCCATGGGCGCACCAGACCCGCGCCTTTGTGTCGGCGCTGGGTGTGCATGTCTTTGTCTATGGCTTCGCCTCGGGCGTGCCGATCTGGCAGATGGTGACCCTCCTCGCGACAGGGCCGCTCTTCATCATCATCGGCTCCACCCTGTTCCTGGGAGAACGCGTCTCCGCCGCGCGCATCGGCGCCGCCCTCGTCGCCACGCTGGGTGCCTTCATTGTGTCCGGTGTCGGCTCGGAGACCCTGGGCCTGCATACGCTCGTGCCGGTCCTCGCCGCAGCGCTCTGGGCCGCTAATGACGTGCTCACCAAATATCTCTCCCGCGAAGAAAGCCCTGAGACGCTCACCGTCTCGCTGCTGGTTCTCGTCACGCCGAACCACCTGTTGATCCTCCTCGCCGTCACCGCGCTGGGCTGGGTGCTGCCGGGTGTGGTCCCCACCGGCCTTTCCGGCCTTCCCTTCGATCTGCCGTCGGGCATGGGCCTCGTCCTGCTGATCCTCCTCGGGGCCCTCACCGCGATCGCGCAATATCTCCTCTCCTTCGCCTATCGCGCTGCTGACGCCGCCTATCTCCAGCCCTTCGCCGATCTCAAGGTTCCGCTGGCCGGCATCGTCGGCTGGGTGGCGTTGGGCCAGGTCCCATCCATCTGGTTCTGGCCGGGCGCAGCCCTTATCGTCGGAGCCTCCATTTTCATCTTCTGGGCGGAAAACAGCAATCGCCAGGGCGGACTGCAGCCGGCGTAACCAATTTCGCGCCAGGCTGCGCTCAATGCTAACAGTCTGCTAGCACTATCGGGTCAAAGGGCAGAAACGCGTTCAAACGCGGTTTTGCCCTTGATTTCGACCAGACAAACCGTGCATTCCATCTGCGGAACAGGTTTTCCAAGAAGGCTTGCGCATGACGGATGTTTCGCCCCAGACGGCTCCCGAAGATTTCGACACGCTCCGCGCCGTCATTCTTGAGCGCAAAGGCGAATTGCCCAAGCGGCTGACCCAGGTCGCGGCCTATGCGCTCGATCATCCCGATGAAATCGCCTTTGGCACGGCGGCCAGCATCGCCATTTCGGCGCAGGTGCAGCCGTCCACTCTGGTGCGCTTTGCCCAACATTTTGGATTTGATGGCTTTTCGGGCCTGCAGCACGTTTTCCGCGCCCGCCTGCGCGAGCGCAATTCCAGCTACGAGGACCGCCTCAAGAAGCTCGAAGAAGGCGAAGCCTCGCTGGCCGAGAGCACTGCCATCCTCAATAAATTCATTTCTGCCGCCCATCGCAGTGTTGATGCGCTGAGCGCGGCGATCGATCCCGAGGGCTTTGAGAAAGCCGTCGAAATCCTCGCCAGGGCCGACACCATCTATCTCATCGCCAAGCGCCGCTCCTATCCCATTGCCAGCTACATGGCCTATGCCTTCGGCAAGTTGAAGGTGCGCTGCCAAATGGTTGGCACGGCAGCCGGAATTGACGACGACCTCTTGGGCATGGCCGGCCCGAACGACGCCGCCTTTGCCATCAGCTTCTCCCCTTACGCCTCGGAAAGCGCTACCCAGGCCCGCGCCCTTGCCTCGCGTGGCGTGCCGGTCGTCTCCCTCACCGATTCTGCCTTTTCGCCGTTGGCCGAGTGTTCCAGCGTATGGTTCGAGCTCGTTGAAGCAGATCACGCTGGCTTCCGGTCCCTGTCCGCCAGCATGGCCTTCGCCATGGCATTAACCGTCTCCATCGCCGAAAAACGCCGCCGCGCATAAGGGAATGTGTACATTCCACATTTGGAATACACGTTCCATATTGACTGACTTTCAGAACCTGTGTTTCATGACAAGCAGAAATACAGGCCCTGAGGAGATCAGCCGTGACCGCCCCCCGGGAGGACCAGACACTCGACGTCATCACCATCGGCCGCGCCTCTGTCGACCTCTATGGCCAGCAGATCGGCACGCGGCTGGAAGACGTTGATTCCTTTGCCAAATCAGTCGGCGGCTGCCCCACCAATATCGCCGTAGGCACCGCCCGGCTGGGCCTGAAATCAGCGCTGATCACCCGCGTCGGCAATGAGCAGATGGGGCGTTTTATCAGCGAACAACTGATCCGCGAAAACGTCGAAACCCGTGGAATCGCTACCGATCCAGAGCGTTTGACCGCCCTCGTCCTGCTCGCCGTCGAGAACGACACATCGTTTCCGCTGATTTTTTATCGCGACAATTGCGCCGACAACGCCCTCGATGAAGGCGACATCGATCCTGAATTCATCAAGTCGTCCAAGGCGGTACTGGTCACCGGGACGCATTTCTCCAAGCCGCATACCGACGCTGCGCAGCGCAAGGCCATGCGTATCGCAAAAGAGAATGGCGCCAAAGTTATCCTTGACATCGATTACCGGCCTAATCTGTGGGGGCTCGCCGGTCACGACGCCGGTGACAGCCGCTACATCGCCTCGGACAAGGTCTCGGCGCATCTGCAGACTGTCCTCGCCGATTGCGATCTGATCGTTGGCACGGAAGAAGAAGTGCTGATTGCGGCCGGAGCATCGGATCTGCACGCGGCTTTGCGAACCATTCGCAAATTCTCCAGCGGTACCATTGTCCTCAAGCGCGGCCCCATGGGCTGCATCGTCTATGACGGGCCCATCCCCGACGACCTCGAGGACGGAATCGTCGGACGCGGCTTTCCCATTGAAGTTTATAATGTTTTAGGCGCAGGCGACGCCTTCATGAGCGGTTTTCTGCGGGGCTGGCTGCGCGGAGAACCGCACGAAACCAGCGCCACCTGGGCCAATGCCTGCGGTGCCTTCGCCGTGTCACGCCTGCTCTGTGCGCCCGAAATCCCGACCTGGGACGAGCTCAGCTATTTCCTCGAAAATGGCAGCAAGGAGAAGGCCTTGCGCAAGGACGAGGCCATCAACCACATCCATTGGGCCACCACCCGGCGCCGCGCCATTCCAAAGCTCATGGCGCTGGCCATCGACCATCGCAGCCAGATCGAGGACATGGCCGGTGGCGACGTCCAGAAGCTGGCAAAGATCCCCGATTTCAAGGTGTTGGCCGTCAAGGCTGCCGCGCAGGTCGCTGCCGGCCGGGACGGTTTTGGCATGCTGCTCGACGACAAATATGGCCGCGACGCGCTCTATGCCGCCTCGGCGCTGAGGGATTTCTGGATCGCCAAGCCGATCGAACTCCCCGGCTCCCGTCCGTTACAGTTTGAATTCACTCAGGATTTGGGCTCCCGCCTCACCGAATGGCCGATCGACCACTGCATCAAGGTTTTGTGTTTTTTCCATCCAGATGACCCCAGCGACCTCAAGCAGACGCAAATCGCAAAACTCCGTTCGGCCTTTGACGCCGCACGGAAAATCGGTCGCGAGCTCCTGGTCGAGATCATCTCCAGCAAGCACGGCCTAGTGACCGATGACACCATGGCGCGAGCTCTTACCGAGATTTATGACGCCGGCATCAAGCCGGACTGGTGGAAGCTCGAGCCGCTGGCCACCACCGGCGCCTGGGAGGCGCTGGACAGGATCATCGATGCCCGCGACCCCTTGTGCAGGGGCATCGTGCTCCTCGGCCTCGACGCGCCGCAGGATCAGCTGGAGGCCGGTTTTGCCACGGCGCAATCCTCGCGCTGGGTCCGTGGCTTTGCCGTCGGGCGGACGATATTCGCCGAGGCTGCAAAGGCTTGGCTGGATGGCGCGATGACGGACGACGCTGCGGTGGAGCAGATGGCCAGTCGGTTCAGCGCCCTGGTGGACATTTGGGAAAGACAGGCCAAAACTGGCGTGGCCGCATAAGCGCCTTTGGGAGTTGAGGATATCGGCATGAGCCAAAACACCGTTCGCCTGACCATGGCCCAGGCCGTCGCGCGCTTCCTGACCGCGCAGAAAACAGTCATTGATGGCGAGACCGTGCCTATTTTCGGCGGCGTCTGGGCCATTTTCGGCCACGGTAATGTTGCCAGCCTCGGCGAGGCCCTGCACGCCGTCAAGGACACGCTGCCGACCTATCGAGGCCAGAACGAGCAGAGCATGGCCCACGCCGCCATCGGCTACGCCAAGGCCAATTTCCGCCGTCGCTTCATGGCGGCCACCAGCTCGATCGGCCCGGGTGCCCTTAACATGGTCACGGCCACCGGGCTCGCCCATGTCAACCGCATCCCTGTGCTCTTTCTTCCCGGCGATGTGTTTGCCAACCGCCTGCCCGACCCGGTGCTGCAGCAGGTGGAAGCCTGGGGCGACGGCACGGCTTCGGCCAATGATGCCTTTCGTCCGGTGAGCCGCTATTTCGACCGCATCACCCGGCCGGAGCAGATCATCCCGGCGCTGCGTCGCGCCATGCAGGTGCTCACCGACCCCGCAGAATGCGGCCCGGTGACACTAAGCCTCTGCCAGGACGTACAGGCGGAAGCTTATGATTATCCAGAAAGTTTCTTCGCCGAGAAAATCTGGACCCAGCGCCGCATCATGCCGGACGCCGAAGAGTTCGCCATGGCGGCTGCCGCGCTAAAACTGTCCAAGAAGCCGGTGATCATCGCCGGCGGCGGGGTCCTCTATTCCGAAGCCTCCGACGCGTTGGCCGCTTTCGCGGAGACACATGGGGTTCCTGTCATGGAGACCCAGGCGGGCAAAAGCGCCCTGCCCCACGGCCACAAGCTCAATCTCGGCTCGGTCGGCGTGACCGGCACTTCGGCCTCCAACGCCATGGCCGAGGAGGCCGATCTCGTCCTCGCGGTCGGCACCCGTCTGCAGGATTTCACAACCGGCTCCTGGGCCCTGTTCAAGAATCCGGACGTCAAGGTGATTGGCCTCAACGTCCAGCCCTTCGACGCCCACAAGCACAACGCCCTGCCGCTCGTATCCGACGCAAGGGTGGGTCTCGCGGCGCTCGATGCAGCGCTGATGGGTTGGCAAACCGATTCCGATTGGACCGACAAGGCACTGGACGAAAAAGACAATTGGTTGCGCGACGCCGACGACGCCCGCGCCGCGAGCAATGCCGAGCTGCCGTCCGACGGTCAGGTCATTGGCGCGGTGCAACGCGGTCGGACCAGGGCAACGCTGGTCTGCGCGTCGGGCGGCTTGCCGGGTGAATTGCACAAGCTCTGGCGCGCTGAGGGCCCGGGCTCCTATCACCTCGACTATGGGTTCTCGACCATGGGCTATGAGATCGCCGGCGGGCTCGGCGTCGCCATGGCGCGGCCCGATGATGACGTCGTCGTCATGGTCGGTGACGGCTCCTATCTGATGATGAACTCGGAAATCGTAAGCGCCGTAATGATGGGCATACGCATGACCATCGTCGTGCTCGACAATGCTGGCTTCGGCTGCATCAACCGCCTGCAGATGGCCACCGGCGGCGCCAACTTCAACAATCTCTTCCGCGACACCTACCACATGGAACTGCCCAACGTGGACTTTGCGGCGCACGCCGCGGCCATGGGCGCAAAGGCGAAAAAGGTCGGCTCATTATCTGAGCTAGAGACCGCCCTGCGTGAAACCGAAGGCGCCGCAGGCGTCCATGTCTTTGTCATCGACACCGATCCCCTGATCACCACCGACGCCGGTGGTCATTGGTGGGATGTCGCAGTTCCTGAGGTCAGCGACCGGCCTAGCGTCAATGCGGCGCGCGCGGCCTATGTCAGAGCCCTGAGGGCCCAGCAAATCGGATAGTGACCCCCCGCCTATCCGTGCCGTCACCATCCGGTTTGTCAGGGTGGTGACGGAAAAATTCCAGATTGCCGACGACGAATTCCGGTCTGTGGCAGAACGACGTTGAGCGCCGAAGCGCGCAGGGAGACGAGCTGAATGAAGGCCAAACTTGGCATGTCGCCAATCGCCTGGTGGAACGACGACCTCGTCGAACTCAGCGACGACGTCTCCCTCGAGGAATGCCTCAGGCAGTCGCGCTCGGCCGGGTTCACCGGCATGGAAAAGGGTCGTCGCTTTCCGGATGACCCCAATGTCATGTTGCCCATCCTCAGGGCGGCCGACGTAACCCTCTGTGGTGGATGGTTCTCGGGCACGCTGGTTGACGAAGAACTTGCAGCCAACAAGGACCGCATCGCGCCGATGATCGAGCTGTTCAAGGCCGTCGATGCACCGTGCATCGTCTATGGCGAGGTTGGCCGCTCGATCCAGGGCAAGCGGCACATCCCGCTGGCGCAGAAGCCGCGCCTGTCCGACGACGAGATGAAGGCCTATGCCCGCAAGGTGACCGAGTTCGGCGAATGGTGCGCAGACAGGGGCATGCCCCTCTCCTACCATCATCATATGGCCGCTGTGGTCGAGACTGAGCCCGAGCTCGACGCCTTCATGGCCGCTTCCGGGGCCGGCATACCGCTGCTGCTCGACGCGGGCCATCTGGCCTTCGCCGGCGGCGACGTGTTGCGCGCCATCGACAAGCACTACGCCCGGATCAACCATGTCCACGTCAAGGACATCCGCCGCGAGGTGGTCGATGGGCTTGATCGCAACCGGCAGAGTTTCCTCGACGCCGTGGCGCTTGGCGCCTTCACCGTTCCCGGCGACGGATCTCTCGATTTTGGCGCCATCGTGCAACGCCTGGCCGATCACGGTTATGAAGGCTGGTTCGTGGTAGAGGCAGAGCAGGATCCGGGCAAGAGCCCGCCGCTCGAGATGGCACGGATCGGCCATGCCGAGCTGATGCGGGTGATGACTGACGCTGGTTACACCGTGGAAACCGAGGGTTTTCCGAAACACTGAGTCTTTTGAATGGGCTGTGCTAAAGCCTTGCCGAACTGAATCAAGCGGGAGGGGTCGGCATGGCGCTCAAGGAAAACGACGTTAACTGGTTTCGGCCACTCTGGCGCCGGGTCGCTGTGGCAGTCTTCCTCACCCTCTGGCTGGGTTGGGAACTGCTCTACACGGGCGATCAATTCTGGGCCGTGCTGGTCGGCCTGGCGCTGGCCTATGTTGCCTGGAATTTCTTCTACAGGTTCCCCAAGGAGGAGACACCAAATGAGCAGATCCCCTCTTCTCGTTCGCCCGACGACGCGGACCGGCAAGATCCATGATGTCACGCCCGCTTCGGCGGGCTGGACCCATGTGGGATTTGCCCTGCACAGGCTGACACCAGGCGAAGTGTTCGGCGGGGCCTCCGAGGATCGCGAACTCTGCCTCGTCATTGTCAGCGGCAAGGGCAAGTTTGCGGTCGATGGCGAGGAGTTCGGCGAACTGGGCGAGCGCATGAGCCCGTTCGAGGGCGCGCCCTGGGCGCTCTATGTGCCCGCGGGTCGCCATTGGGCCGTCGATGCGACAACCGATCTCGAGCTCGCCATCTGCTCGGCTCCGGGCGGCGGCGATTATGCGGCAAAGGTCATTCAGCCGGGGACCCATCCGCGCATCACCCGTGGCAAGGGCGCCAATATACGGCACGTCTACAACATCATGCCCGAGGACGACGCTTCGGCGCATGCCCTGCTCGTCGTGGAAGTGATCACGCCGCAGGGCAATACCTCGTCCTATCCACCGCACAAGCACGACGAGGACAATCTTCCGCACGAGAGTTTTCTCGAAGAGACCTATTATCACCGGATGAACCCGCCGCAGGGCTTTGGCTTCCAGCGGGTCTACACAGACGATCGCAGCCTCGATGAGGCCATGGCAATCGAGGATGGCGATGTGGTTCTGGTCCCGCGTGGGTACCACCCTGTCGCCACTACCGCAGGCTACGACCTCTATTATCTCAACGTCATGGCTGGGCCGAAGCGTGTGTGGAAATTCCACAACGCGGCAGAGCATGAGTGGATGCTGAAGGACTAGAAGGCGCTGACTGCGCGCCGGTCAGGCGTAGCGACCCGAGTTCGGCGACTTGGGGGCGGGTGTTTCGGCTTCCGCCGTATCGAGCTTGCGCCGGAGCTTGGCCATGGCGACGCGTTGCATCTGGAGGCGCGTGGCGTTGAGCGGCGTGATGACGATGACTTCCGTTCCCGTGACCTCGTCGATGGCAGCGACGCGCATCACTTGGCCCATCTGAACGAATTCGAACAGAACACCCGCTGACATCTCACCTCCAAGCGCGGCAAGGATAGCAAGATTCTTGCCTATGCCTATACGGAAACGCCCTCCTGTGAGGAGGGCGCTTTTAAACGATCAGCTGAACGAGACTTTGCCCTGCTCGTCGAACTTGTAGACGTCGTCGCGGAAGCTGACGGTGCCCTGCTTGTTCGCCCAGGCCGTGATGTAGGTGGTGTGGATCGGCACCTTTGCCGTGACCTGCACATCGAGGCGCTGCAGCGCGTCGAATGTCGAGTCGACCCGATTCTGGTCCCAGTCGCCATTGTCGCGCAACAGCCAGTTGACCAGCTGGTTGACGCCTTCCACGCGCACGCAGCCGGAAGAGTGGAAGCGGGCGTTCTCGCCGAACAATTCCTTGCCCGGGGTGTCATGCAGATAGCAATCGTAGGGATTGTAGAAGTTAATCTTGCAGTGGCCCATCGAGTTGGCGGCGCCGGGCTCCTGGCGATACATGTAGTTCACCTGAGCGTCGGTGATGTTCGCCCAGTTGATGGTCTGGGGATCAACCTTGTTGCCGCTGCCGTCGTAGATGAAAATATTCTGCTCTGCGAGGTAGTTCGGGTTTTCCTGCATGTACTTGGTCAGGTCCTGGCGGACCAGCGACTTGGGCACGTGCCAGTAAGGGTTGAAATTGATCTGGTGGATGTTGGACGCCATGATCGGCGTCGCCCGATCGACGCGGCCGACAACGGCCGTATGGCGCTGCTCGACCATGCCATCGTTCACCGCTTCGATTGTGGCGGCCGGGATGTTGACCACGATATAGCGCGGGTTGAGCTTGGCGGCCATGTTCTGGACGCGGGTGTAATTGAGATAAAGCTGCTGCAGGCGGGTCCCTGCGGGAACGGAGAGCGCATACCAGGTCGCCTCATCCACTTGGCCGGTGACGCGAAGACCGTGGCGGGCCTGGAAAGCACGGACGCCACGATCGGTCGCTGCGTCGAAAACTTCGCTGACATTGTCGACCAGCGGCATATCGCCAGACGAAATCAGGCGGCGCTTGAGCTGCACGACATGGCGGGTCGACTTGCCGAGGTTGAGGCCATAGGCCTCCTGCGGCGTCTCTTCCCAGCCGCCAGCGGCGACAAAAGGTTCATACTGGGAAATGGCCAGCTGGAGATTATAGGCCGTATCAAAGCTGAGGATCGGTTCATTGGTCGAAATCAGCGCCTCTGCGGCAGCCGTGTTTCCACCCTGATCCGCATCACGCAGGACGCGGTTTCTTGCGAACATGTCCCATACGGACTCGCCTTCCTGCGCCCTGACGATGGCCGGCATGGCAACGCCAGCCCCTGCAACAGCGAGAGTACGGAGAAGAGAACGTCGATTTAGCCGCATTGAATCACCCAGCAGAACGCCCATCATCAGATGGCGCGGTTAGCATTGCCGCACCGGCCACACAACGTCTGTCAACGCCTTGTGAACCATCAGCACACCCATCCATAAACGGGAAATGGTTTCAAACCACGTAACGGTGCTGCACTCAATTTGAGGCACAAATGAGAAAACGCCGGCCAGAAGGCCAGCGTTCACGCGCAGGTGTGGCGCGGAGGCAACACGCGCCCCCACCCGCCCGAAATGCTCTTCGGTGACCCGGAGATCAGAGCTTGTAGAGGATCTGATCGACCCAGAAGCGCTCGAGACGCGCCAGCGACTTGTTGAGGTTGTCGAATTCTTCGTCGCCCAGGCCGCCGACCTTATCGATCGACTTGAGGTGACGGTCGTAGAGCTCGTCGATCACTTCCGCCACTTCTTCACCCTTGGGCGTCAGGCGGATACGGACCGAGCGACGGTCGGTGCGCGAGCGCTCCTGGAAGATGTAGCCGGTTTCGACCAGCTTCTTGAGATTGTACGAGACATTCGAGCCGAGGTAGTAACCGCGCGAGCGCAGCTCGCCAGCCGTCAGTTCGCTGTCGCCGATGTTGAACATCAGCAGCGCCTGGACGGGGTTGATATCGTCCCAGCCCATACGGTCGAACTCGTCCTTGATCAGGTCGAGGAGACGGCGATGAAGACGCTCAACGCGGGAGACGGCTTCGAGGTAAAGGGGCTTCAGACCTTCGCTGCGTTCTGGAACGATGTTCTCTGCGGTGTTCGACTTGATTGCCATTTGTGCCTCACTGTTTTTTCTGCGTGCGATTTTTCGCATCTCATGAGGCCAAACTACGGCCCACGGACTAAGATCACCCTAAGCGGCACGCTTAAAACTATCTTACTGGAAACCAATGGGAATTTGGCTTTATGGATCGTTACACCGGTTGATAAAATTGTAACCTTACGAGGGTGTGAAGGGCGGCACCCCTATACTTCCGAGCATTGCGCGCTGGGGATCGGCCCGTGGATAAGTCTGTAAGGTCACGGCGACCGGCGGGCGCGACAGCGCCCTGCAGCCGGACGAAAGCGGTTAAACCAGAGCACGCCATTTTAGGAGAATGCAGGCCTCCGCATTCGGGGCCCGGCGAGGTCTTCTCAGTCAGCGGCCTGGGCGCGGCTGATCCGGATACTGAGACCAAAGATCAGAAGAATGGCGACGAGAAGGACGACGCGGACGGAAAAGCCGACAGCGCTCATATGAATATCCGGGCTGCCCGCAACATAAAGAGCGAGCTCGGTTGCTGTGGCTCCAATTAGGAGCACGGCTCCCCAGCTCGCCTTGATCCACAAGCCCACGCCAGCAAAGAGGCGCGCGAGGGAAAAGACAGCGAGGAAGACAAAGGCAGACTCGCCCATGACGGCCAGAGGGCTGGTCGAGCCCAGATTGACCCCGAGCAGACGGCCCGCATCGTTCAGCCCCAGAAAGAGGCTGAGGATCGCGACGATCCGGATATAGAGACCGAGTTGGGGCGCCTTGAACAACATGGACGTCTTGATAGCGATTGCCGGCCCCTGCGACAAGCGGTGGCTTGGACCGCCGTCGCGGCACTGATAGGAAGACCACAGAAACGGAGCGCCTGAGAATGAGCACTGATTGGCCAAAGCATGACATGTCCTTCCTCGCCGGCAGCCGACTGCGCCGGACACGGCAGGCCGGCTGGAGCCGCGACATGGTCCGCGAAACCCAATTGCTGCCGCGGGACCTGATCTGGCCGCTGTTCGTCATCGAGGGCAGCAATGAGCGGACCGCGATCAAGACCATGCCAGGCGTCGAGCGCCTCTCCATCGATCTCATGGTTGAAGCCGCCAAGGCCGCTCGCGACGCGGGCATCCCTGCCCTCGCCATTTTCCCGAACACCCCCGACCATCTGCGCGCTGAAGACGGCGCCGAGGCCTATAACCCAGACAATCTGATGTGCCGCGTTCTCAGCGCCATCAAGAGTGCTGTTCCCGATATCGGCCTCATCGCCGACGTGGCGCTCGATGAATATTCCAGCGACGGCCAGGATGGCCTCGTCCGCGACGGCGAAATCCTCAACGACGAGACCGTCGCCGCAATGGTGAAGTCCGCGCTCGTCCAGGCGCGCGCCGGCGCCGATATCATCGCCCCGTCCGACATGATGGACGGCCGCGTTGCCGCGATCCGCGAGGCCCTGGATGGCGAAGGTTTTGAGCATGTGCAGATCATGGCCTATTCGGCCAAATATGCATCCTGCTTTTACGGCCCGTTCCGCGAGGCCGTCGGCTCTGGAAGCCGCCTCAAGGGTGACAAGCGCACCTATCAGATGGACTACGCCAATACCGACGAAGCCCTGCGCGAGATCGAGCAGGATATCGCCGAGGGTGCCGACAGCGTCATGATCAAGCCCGGCCTGCCCTATCTCGACATCATCCGTCGGGCCAAAGACGCCTTCAACATCCCGATCTATGCCTACCAGGTGAGCGGCGAGTACGCGATGATCGAGATGGCCGGCGCGGCTGGAGCAATCAATCGTGATGCGGCAGTGCTCGAAAGCCTCTGGTCCTTCAAGCGCGCAGGTGCGAATGGCATCCTTACATATTACGCACTTGAAATGGCCCGCAAGTTGAGCCACTGACCAACCTGGTTTATCGCCAAGCAACGGATTACAGGCCTCCGCCTTTTTACGGAGGCCTTTTCCTTTCGCTGCGTGGACAAGACCGACATTGCTTCCACAGACAGTGAAATACCAAGACGCAATCTGAAAACTACCGGAGTTCCCAATGTCGGCTGATGTCGAAGGGCGCTGGGCCGAGATTTTTGGCCCAAAATATCTCGCTGCGACCATCATCCTCTGCCTTGGGGTCGCGCTCCTGGCGTTCAACGCCTTCCTGTCCTCCACGGCTTTGCCGACTGCGGTCAAGGAACTCGACGGCGCCGAGGTGATCTCCTGGTCGACGACCCTTTATCTGGTCTTTGCCATTGTCGGCGGTGCCGGCGCGGTGCTGGTCAAACAGCGACTCGGTGCACGCTGGGCTCTGCTCGCCATGGCCGGCGTGTTCCTCCTCGGAACACTGGTTGCGGCGGGCGCCGGCACCATGACTCAGGTTCTGGTCGGCCGGGCCATCCAGGGTCTTGGCGAAGGCGTCGTCGCGGCACTCTGTTTCTCGCTGATCCCCGAGCTTTTTCCCAACCGGCTGGTGCCGAAGATTTTTGGCATGCAGGCCGTTATCTGGGCTATCGCGGCCTTTGGCGGCCCGGCCGGCGCTGGTGCGCTGACCGAGTTCGTCTCGTGGCGCGCCGCCTTCCTCGTCAACGTGCCAGTGGTCGCCATTTTCTGCCTCATGGTGGCGCTGGTGGTGCCCAACAAGCGCGGCGGCGATGTCCAGGCAGGCTTTCCGGGCATCCGGCTTATGGCCATCGGTGGCGGCATCCTTCTACTCGCCATCGCCTCCCTCCTGCCCGGCCCTGAGGCGCTTGCCCTTGTGGCGGCGGCGGCCCTGGCGCTGTTCGTCGCCATCTGGATGGATCGACGCAGCAAGAGCCCGCTGACTCCTACCGGGGCCTTCTGGTCGGACTCCCCACTGGGCCCCGGCTTCTGGGTCGTGCTGCTGATGCCGGTGGCGGGCGCCTTTACGGCGGTCTATCTCGTTATGCTGTTGCAGCAATTGTGGGGCTATGGGCCGACCGCAGCCGGGGCCGTCGGCGCTGTCATGTCCGTTGCCTGGAGCCTCTCGTCGGTTACCGTTGCCAATGTGCGCAAGCGCTCGACGCGCCACCTGCTGATCCAGCTTGGGCCGGCGTGCCTCTGCATCGGCCTGCTCGGCGTGCTGTCCGGCTTCCTCCTCAACCTGCCGCCGCTGCTCATCCTCTCGCAGCTGGTGATCGGCGCCGGCTTTGGTATGTCGAGCGGCTATGTCCTGTTGACGCTGATCGAGGCCACGGGGGACGCCGAGCGCGACCGGACCTCGGCGCTGATCCCGACCACGCAGTCGGCCGGCAATGCCATCGGCGCGGCAATTGCCGGGCTGGCCGCCAATAGTGCGGGCTATGCCGTGGCGACCAGCACGGACGAAATCCTCGCCACGACAGTCCCGATCTTCGTGACGGCGGCGGTCATCGCGGCCTTGGCCGGGGTCACGTCCGTGGCCATGGTGCGTCGCGCGACCAGTGAGGGCGTCGGCGGGGCTGAACTGATCCAGGCAACCTAGCCGCGGACGCAATTTCTCGGCGCCAAGCTCTTGCACTGGGGCGCGGCTATGACAATCTTCTGGCCATGACCCAAGACACCGCCTCGCGCCCCCAGCTGCCCGATCCTGCAACGGCTCCCGAACTTTTCGAGGGCCTGCTGACCCGACGCACCATCTCCGGGATCATCGACATCATCCTGATCTCATTGATCGTGGCTGTCGTGTCGATCGTCGGCGGCATCATGGGCTTTTTCACCTTTGGCCTCGCCTGGGTCTCGCTCCTCGTCGTCATTCCCGCCTCGATCGTGATCTACTATGCGATCACGCTCGGATCGGCAAAGCGGGCGACTGTGGGCATGCAGATGATGGACCTTGTCCTCACCCCGACCCGTGGCGTGCCACTCGACGGCTGGATGGCGGTCATCCACGCCCTCGTCTTCTGGCTGACTTTCTGGATTTCCTGGCCGGTCTCGCTCGTGTTCGCCCTCTTCACACCGCGCCGCCAGATGATCCACGACCTCATCGTGGGCACGCTCATGGTGCGGCGCTCGCCGATGATGCGTCATTGGCAGCGGATGCGGCAAACTGGGGCTTTCTGAGCCGTTGCAGCGGAGCGGGTGCGAGAGTACAATTAGGGCTGTCGCAGCTTTTGGGTCCTAGATGACCAACCAGTCCCCGGAATCCACCCAGCTCTTTCTGACCGCCGCAATGCCGTGCCCCTACCTGCCTGACCGGCAGGAGCGGAAGCTCTTTACGCATCTGACGGGCAGGCGCGCCTCGGCGCTGCATCACCTGCTGAGTGACAATGGGTTTCGCCGCAGCCAGAACCTGATTTATCGCCCGGCCTGCGAGGGCTGCAATGCGTGCCAATCCGTACGCATTGTGGCTGAGGAGTTCGCGCCCTCAGGTCGCTTCCGCCGCGTCCTGCGCAACAATGTCGATCTCGGCATCACCGTGCGCCAACCCCAGGCGACCGCCGAACAGTTCGACCTCTTCAAGACCTATCTCGACGCCCGCCATGCCGACGGCGGGATGACGCAGATGAGCTATGATGACTATGAGTACATGGTCGAGGACACGCCGGTTCAGTCCGTCGTTGTCGAATATCGCCTGCTCAGCGAACCCGGCGAACCGCTGGTGGCCGTGGCGCTGACCGACGTCATGCCCGACGGTCTATCGATGGTCTATTCATTCTTCGACCCAGCCCAGGCGCACCGCAGCCTCGGTACATTCCTCATCCTCGACCACATCGCCCAGGTGAGGTCCGCCGGCCTCGATTATGTCTATCTCGGCTATTGGGTGAAGAACTCGCCAAAGATGGCCTACAAGGCCCTTTATCAGCCGCTGGAAGTCCAGCGCGGGCATGAGGGCTGGGTGCGCCAGTCCCTCACCGATGCCGAGCCGTCCCCGACGGTTTAGACGGCCATATCGAAAACGATGAGACCGTCTCGGCCGCCCTCGAGCGCTGCCACGAGACGCCCGCCCGCCGCCTTGTGCGCGGGATGGACGAGATAGGCGTCGCGCGCCGCTTCATCCGTAAAATCCATGGTGAAGCCATCCATATAGCCCCGGTGCAGGCCCTCGGGCGAAACGTTGGAACCATAGGCCATACCTAGGAATCCCGGCACGACTTCGCGCAGCGATTCAAGCTCGGTGTAGATCGCCGCGCGTTCTTCAAGTGATACATCGGCACGGAAGCGAACAAACACGCAGTGGCGGATCATTTGATGAGTCCCTTGAATCGGTTAGCCGACAAACTTGTTGTTGCGCGGGAAGCCCGTTGGGGGCTGACGGCCAGCTGCAGCGCGGTCGCCAAGCCAATCGACCAGTTCCTCGGTGGGCTTTGAATAGGTCCTTCCCGAACTGTCCATCCAGGTCAGCCCATCGGCCGCATAGAAGGTCTTGATGTCGGAAATCCCGCCGTCCTTGTAGCGCTGGAGGCGCACGCCCTTGCCGCGGGTCATGGATGCGAGCTGGGTCATCGGGAACACCAGCAGCTTGCGGTTCTGTCCGATCACCGCGACCCGGTCGCCGTCGCAGGGGACGATCAGCTTGGCTTCCTCGGGCGCGGAGACGTTGAGCACCTGCTTGCCCTTGCGGGTATTGGCGATGAGATCGTCCTCGTTGACGACGAAGCCATATCCGGCCGAGGACGCGATCACACGCTTTGTGCCCGGCTTGTGGACGAAGAGCGCGACAATCTCGTGGCCTTCCTCGATGTCGACCATGATGCGGACGGGCTCGCCCTGCCCGCGACCACCCGGGAGCTTGTCTGCACCAATGGTGTAGACCCTGCCGTCCGTCGTCATCATCAGGAGCTTGTCGGTGGTCTCGCAGTTAAACGAGAGCCTCAGCTTGTCGCCGCTCTTGAATGCCTTCTCATCGATCGTGGCATTGTGGCCCTTGGGCGCGCGGATCCAGCCCTTCTCGGAGAGAATGACGGTGATCGGCTCGCGCTCGATAAAGGCTTCGGTGATCTCGGCAGCGTCGGCAGTGGGCACGGCACCAATCGAGGTGCGGCGCGCGCCGAGAGGATGCGGCGTCGTGCCGTCCTTTTCAAACAGCGGGTAGGACTTCTTGAGCGTCTCGACCTGCTTGGCGACCTCGCCCCAAAGGCGCTTGTCCGAAGACAGGAGATGCTCGAGCTTGCCCTTTTCCTCGGAGAGGTTCTTGTGCTCCTGGCGAAGCTCCATCTCCTCGAGCTTGCGCAAAGAGCGCAGGCGCATGTTGAGGATGGCTTCGGCCTGATTGTCCGTCAGATTGAAGGCGGCCATCAGGCTGGCCTTGGCATCATCCTCTTCACGGATGATGCGGATCACCTCGTCGAGGTTGAGGTAGGCGATGATATAGCCTTCGAGCACCTCAAGCCGTGCAGCGATCTGCGCCAATCGATATTCCGAACGGCGGACCAGCACTTCCTTGCGGTGATCGAGCCAGGCGCGCAGCGCGTCGGCAATGCTCATCACCCTTGGCACCGTGCCGCGGTCGAGCACGTTGAGGTTCAAGCCGAAACGAAGCTCGAGCTCAGTCAGCTTGAACAGCTGCTCCATCAGGATGACGGCGTCCACCGTGCCGGCGCGCGGCTCGAGGATGAGGCGGATATCGTCCGCGCTCTCGTCGCGCACGTCTTTGAGCAGCGGCAGTTTCTTGGCCAGAAGCAGTTCGGCGATCTTTTCCACGAGGCGCGATTTCTGCACGCCATAGGGGATCTGGGTCACGACGATCTGGTAAACGCCGCGACCCTTTTCTTCCTTCTCCCAGACCGCGCGGGTGCGGAAAGCGCCGCGCCCGGTTTCATAGGAGTGGACGATGGACGCGCGCGTTTCGACCAGCTGTCCGCCCGTCGGGAAATCCGGACCACGGATCAGATCGTCCATGGATGGCGGCGCCGACAGATCCTGATGGATCAGGTCGTCGACCGTGGCCGCAGGATTATGAATGAGCTTCAGCGACGCATTACAGAGTTCGACGATATTGTGTGGTGGCACCGAGGTCGCCATGCCCACGGCGATGCCGGTCGAGCCATTGGCCAACAAGTTCGGGAAATTGGACGGCAGGACCACCGGCTCATCGTCTTCACCGTCATAGGTCGGCTTGAAGTCGATGGCGTTCTCGGTGATGCCCTCGAGCAGGCGCGTTGCCACCTCGGTCATGCGGCTTTCGGTATATCGCATGGCCGCGGCGCTATCGCCGTCGATGTTACCAAAGTTCCCCTGCCCGTCCACCAGCGGATAGCGCAGGGAGAATTCCTGCGCCAGGCGCACGAGCGCATCGTAGATCGACTGGTCGCCATGAGGATGGAACTTACCGATCACGTCACCGACGATGCGGGCGCTCTTCTTGTAGCCCTGATTGGGATCAAGCTTGAGCAGGCGCATGGCGTGCAGAATGCGGCGATGCACCGGCTTGAGGCCGTCTCGCGCGTCGGGCAGCGCGCGCTGGGTAATGGTCGAGAGCGCATAGCTCAGGTACCGCTCCTCAAGCGCCTGCTTGAGATCGACGATACGCTGATCGTCGGCCGGCGGACTGGTATCGGTATCGGACATGGTGGCTCGAAATGAGAACGAATCAGGAGCAGAGTATAGCGAGCTAGAGGCGCGGAAGCCTATTTCCCCAAGGTTTTCCCGCAGAAACAGCCGATTTTTTCGCGACGTCCGCCGTCATTCGGCTTTCGCCATCAGCCGGTTGAGCAGCATGTCGCGTACTGCCGGAACATCGACGCGCCGCGGGCCCCAGACGTGGCGCTCGAGAAAGAAACCCGAGAGGCGAAACGCGTCTTCGATATCGCCTGGGGACGCATTGCCGCGGGCGACCAGAAAGCTCGGCAGTTTCAAGAGCTTGTCGCGATAGGGCTCGGCTGCCGCGCGCGACACCGCCCTGCCGGACCGGGGGGAAACATGGGTAAGATCGGTGGTGACGCCGGTCGCCGCGCAGCTTTCGAGATCAAGCCCGAAGCCGAGTTCGTCGAGAACGGCCAGTTCGAACCTGGCGAGAGCCACCCCGTCGGGCGCGTGGTCAATCAGGCTCAACGCCATGCCCAGTAGCCGGTCGTGCGGGTCCCGTTCGGGCAAAAGCCTCAGATGCTCGCAGACGAGCTGGCTGAGATAGAGCCGCGTCGGGTCGGCGATGAGTTCGGCAGCGCGGGCCTGCAGCAGTTCGATGCTGAACTGGCCGAGCTGATCCTCGGTGCGCGCCCGCCAGGTCAGCTGAACTGTGTTCCCGGCCTGCAGCGTCGCCGCGAGGCGTGGCGACCGCCCGCCCCGCACGAGGCCGAGATAGCGTCCGCGTCCGGCAACCATGGCCTCGGCAATGACGCTGGTTTCGCCATGGCGCCTGACGCCTATCAGCAGGGCTTCACCGGTCCATTCCATTGCGATTGACGCCCCGAACAATGCCGGGGCGCGACCTCATTTCTTGTCGTGGGGGAATTCCAGCCCCATTTCCTGGTAGCGCTCCGGATCGTCAGCCCATTTTTCGCGGACCTTGACGAAGAGGAAGAGATGGATCGGCACTTCGTACATCTCCATCAGCTCCTTGCGCGCCTCAGCGCCAATGGCCTTGATGGTCTGCCCGCCAGCGCCGAGCACGATCTTCTTGTGGCTGTCGCGCGAGACATAGACGACCTGGTCGATCTTGTAGGACCCGTCCTTCTGGATCTTGAAACTCTCGGTCTCGACCGTGGAGTTGTAGGGGATCTCGTCGTGGACACGCAGGAACAGCTTTTCGCGCGTGATCTCGGCGGCGGTGATCGCCATGGTCAGATCGGTCAGGTGATCTTCGGGGAAGTGCCACGGGCCCGGGGGAATGTGCCCAACGCACCAGTTGATGAAATCCTTCACGCCATTGCCCTTGAGGGCGGACAGCATGAAAGTCGCCTCGAAGCGCGTGCGCTCATTGAGCGTCTGCGAAAGGGACAACAGGCTCTCGGGCTTCACGGTATCGATCTTGTTGAGGATCAACACCTTGGGTTGGCGGATGTTCTCCAGTCCTTCGAGCAGCTGCTCGATATCGGGCGCGATACCGCGACCAACATCGATGATGAAGGCGACGATATCGGCGTCCCCTGCCCCGCCCCAGGCATTGTCCACCATGGCGCGTTCGAGCCGACGCTTGGGCGCAAAAATGCCCGGCGTATCGACGAAGACGAGCTGGGCCGTATCGAGCGTCAGCACGCCGCGAACCTGGCTGCGCGTAGTCTGGGCCTTATGCGTGACGATCGACACTTTCGTGCCGACCAGAGCATTGAGCAGGGTCGATTTGCCGGCGTTCGGCGCACCCACAAGCGCAATGAAGCCGCAGGATGTGTTCGTTAGTTCGACGGGGTCGGTCATTTCTGTTCCTTCCAGACTTTCTGCTGGACCAGGAATTCCTGGGCTGCCTTGTGCTCGGCAATCTTCTTGGAGGGGCCGGTCGCAGCGACCCGCTCATATCCGGCGAGATCGATGGCGATGGTGAATTCGGGGGCGTGGTCGGGCCCGGTGCGCTCCACCAGGGCGTAGGTCGGCGGCTCGAGGCCCTTGGCCTGGGCCCACTCCTGCAGAGTGGTCTTGGCGTCGGCGCGATGGGTCTGGCCGTCGGCGATGAATTCCTCGAAATGGCGCTGGACGAATTCATAGGCCTTGCCCATGCCGCCATCGAGATAGATGGCGCCGATGATGGCCTCGGTCACGTCGCCCAGAATGGCTTCCTTCTCAGCGCCGCCAGTGCGGGCTTCGCTGTCGCCCAGGATCATCTCCGGACCGAGATCAAGCTGGCGCGCGATCACGGCGCAGGTTTCCTTGCGCACCAGCGAATTGAGCGTGCGGCTCAGCTCGCCCTCATTGGCCTTGGGAAATTTGCGATAGAGCATGTCGGCCACAACGAGGCCGAGCACCCTGTCGCCTAGGAACTCAAGACGCTGGTAGGAATTTTCCACCCGCTTGCTGGGCGAAATGGCACTGGAATGACTCAGCGCGCGCTCGAGCAGATCCGGATCGGCAAAGCGATAGCCGAGCCGGAACTGGAGCTTTTCATGTCCATTGCTGCGGCGACTCACGGCGTCGCCGTCGTGTCATACGGCTGGTCGGTGTCGACGTACTGGAACATGCGATCCCAGCGGACGTTGGCCGGCCACTGCCAGATCTGCCAGGGCGGCAGATTGTCCTTGATCGAGAAGAAGCGCGCCTCTGCCTTGGCGATCAGGTTGATCGCCGGCACATAGCCGACCTGGCTCAGCACGCGGCTGTCCGCCGAGCGGTCGCGATTGTCGCCCATCATGAAGTAATGGCCGGCTGGCACCACATATTCAGGTGTGTTGTCGAGCGGCAGGTTGTCGCCGACTTCCTGGATGATGTGGCTTGTGCCTTCGGGGAAGGTCTCGCGATAGACGGTCACTTCGCGCGCGTCGCCATTGCTGTCGACGTCCTGCTTCTTGCCGATTTCCTCGCGTTCGACCATCGTGCCATTGATGAGCAGGCGACCATTGGTCACCTGGATGCGGTCACCCGGCAGACCGACGATACGCTTGATATATTCGATGTCCTGCGGGACCGGACGGAACACGGCGATGTCGCCGCGATTGGGGTCGCGACCCATGATGCGGTTGGAGATTGGCAGTTCGAAGTCGAGCGCCGAGAAATTGCCGTAGCGTCCCAGCGAGAACGAGTGCTTGCCATAGCCCCAGACGAATTTATTGGCGACGAAGTAATCGCCGATCATGAGGGTCTGCTGCATCGAAGCGGTCGGAATGGAGAAAGGCTGGAACAGGAAAAAGCGCAGGACGATGGCAATCAGCAGCGCTTCCACCACGACCACAAAGGTATCCCACCACTCGTTGGTGGCGGGTTTCTTGGCGGTCTTGTCGGCAGATTGGGTCATCTTCGTCCCCGGAACGGCAATGCGGAAGCGTTAGAGCGTTGCCGCGGCGGGGTCAACGGTTCTGGGTAGCGCTTCGATGATGACGAAGGCCTGGGCGAGCCCGGCATCGTCGGTGATGGTCAGATGGATATGGGGCTCGTGGCCGGGCGGCACAAGCCGCTCCAGCGCCCGCAGCGCGCCATTGGTCAATTGCATCGTGGGCTTGCCGGACGGCAGGTTCACCACGCCCATATCACGCCAGTAGACGCCATAGCTGAGGCCAGTGCCGAGCGCCTTGGAACAGGCTTCCTTGGCAGCAAACCGTTTGGCGTAGGAGGCGGCGCGCTGGGCGCGGCGATCAGACTTGCGGCGCTCGATCTCGGTAAAACACCGGTTGGTGAAGCGCTCGCCATGCTTGTCGAGCACTTCGCCTACACGATGAATCTGGATGAGATCGGAACCTAGCCCAATGATCATTTGACGCCCTGGATACCGCGACTGCCAGGCTTCACCGCCGGCAATGCCGCCAGTTCGGACGGCAATTGGTCTGCGGGATAGGCCGGTACCTTATACTGGATAAGGCTGACGAGGGGAACGCCCACGTCGGCTTCGCCTCCCGAGCGGTCGATCAGGCAGGCGGCTGCGACCACATTGGCGCCGATCTTGCGCAGGGCGTCGACGCATTCGCGGATCGAGAGGCCCGTCGAGACGATGTCTTCGACGACGATCACCTTGTCGCCAGGCTCGATCTCAAAGCCACGGCGCAGCTCGAACTGGCCATCGACGCGTTCGGTGTAGAGCGCCGGAACGCGCAGGTGACGGGAAGTTTCATAGCCCGGGATAATGCCGCCGATGGCCGGGGACACCACCTTGGTCACATCACCAAAGCCTTCGCCGTGGATCTTTTCGGCCAGCGCCTTGCACAGGGTTTCGGTGTGCTCAGCGTACTGGAAGACCTTGGCCTTCTGCAGGAACACGGGAGACCGCAGTCCCGAGGACAGAATGAAGTGCCCCTCCAGCATGGCTCCGCACTGGCGGAAAATATCGAGGACTTCATCTTTCGTCATCACGCGCACTCCTGTCGACTTTGCCGTCCCACTCAAGGGTCGAGATCATGCCTGCTTCGCGGGCACCAGCCCTCTGGACGGCGGAGAGGCCCGGGCTGCGCTTGAGCGTTGCCAGAACATCGGTGAGTTGCGCAAGGTCGCGCACCTCGATTTCAAAGATCATCTGGTGGAAGTCGGGCGAAATCATCCGCATCACCAGGTTATTGATATTGGCGTCACACGCCGCGATGGCCGACGAAATCTGCGCCAGCGAGCCGGGCTTGTTCAGCGATTCCATCGAAATCACATTGGCGAAGAGCCGGTCCTCCTCCCCTGCCAGATCCCAGCGCACGTCTACCCAGGCCACATCCTTGTCGTGCATCTGGGCGAGCACTTCGGAGTGGATCGGATAGACAACGATCGGCGCATCGGGCTGCAGGATGCCGACCAGACGATCGCCGGGAACCACGCCCTCACCCGTAATACTGACCGGCGTGTGGAAATCGAGCTGGGCCAGCGCCGCCTTGGCAGCCGGGCCACCATGCTGGCCGCCGGGCACGCGGAACTTGAACAATTCGGTGGCGCGCAGGGCAAACCAGCCGTCCGCCGTATCAGCCACCGGCAGATCGAGCTTGCGGCGACGCTTGCGGATGCCCTTCACCTTGGCGAGCGCATTGCCGAGGTCTTCGCTGCCAACCTTGCCCTCACCCAGCGCAACGAGCATGTCGCGGCGATTTGGCAGGCTCAATTCTTCGGCGAGCGTCTTGGCCTCGGCATCATCGAGCATGACGCCTTCGCGCTCGAGCATCATGTTGAGCACATGTTCGCCCAGAGCATGGGCGCGCTGCACCGCGGCCTGACGCACTGCACGGCGAATGGCTGCGCGCGCCTTGCCCGTCGCGGCAATGCCGATCCAGTTGGACGGCGGACGATGGTTCTGATCGCGGAGGATCTCGACCTCATCGCCGGAGCGCAATTGCGTCACCAGCGGCAGGATGAGGCCGTTGATCTTGGCGCCGACGCAGGTGTCACCAATGTCGGTATGCAGGGCATAGGCAAAGTCGATCGGCGTCGCGCCACGCGGCAAGGCGATAAGGCGCCCACGCGGCGTGAAGCAGAAGACCTGGTCCTGGAACAGCTCGAGCTTGGTGTATTCGAGGAAATCCTCGGCCGAGATGCCCGAGATCAGGTGGCTGATGGTCTGGCGCAGCGAGCCATAGGCCTGTGATTCATTTTCGATACGCGTCAGATTGGCCGAGGCGCCATCCTTGTAAAGCGCGTGGGCCGCGATGCCGAACTCGGCAATCTGGTCCATCTCCTCGGTCCGGATCTGCAGCTCGACGCGCTGCCGGCTGGGCCCGACGATCGTGGTGTGGATCGAGCGATAGTCATTGTGCTTGGGGACCGAGATATAGTCCTTGAACCGACCGGGCACGACCTTCCAGGTGGTGTGGATCAGCCCCACGGTGCGATAGCACTGCTCCAGCGACTCCACGATGACCCGAAAGCCGATCATGTCGGACAATTGCTCGAGCGCGATGGACTTGCGCTCGATCTTGGAGAAGATCGAATAGGGCGACTTCACCCGCGCCTTGACCCGCGCCTTGATCCCCTCGGCGCCGAGGCGCTCGGTCAGCTCGCGCGTAATGGTCTCGATGGTCTCGCGGTTTTCGACCTGCAATTGCTCGAGCCGCTCGACAATAGCGGCGTACTGCTCGGGGTGAAGAATCTTAAACGACAGATCCTCAAGCTCATTGCGCATGTCCTGCATACCCATGCGGCCCGCCAGCGGGGCATAGATATCCATGGTTTCCTGGGCGATACGCACCTGCTTGTCGGCGCGCATGAACTGCAGCGTCCGCATATTGTGCAGCCGGTCAGCCAGCTTGACGAGGAGAACGCGCACGTCCTGGCTCACGGCCAGCAGCAGCTTGCGCAGGTTTTCCGCCTGCGCTTCCTCGCGACTGACCAGGTTCAGCCGGTCGATCTTGGTCAGCCCATCCACGATGGTGGCGATCTCGGGCCCAAACAGTTGGTCGATCTCGGCCCGGGTCGCGTCAGTGTCTTCAATCGTGTCGTGCAGCAGCCCCACGGCCACGGAAGCGTCATCAAGCTTAAGCTCGGTCAGGATCGCCGCGACTTCGAGGGGATGATTGAAATAGGGGTCGCCCGAGGCGCGCTTCTGCGATCCATGCTTTTGCATGGCGTAGACATAGGCCTTGTTCAACAACTGTTCGTCGGCGTTCGGGTTGTAAGCCTGAACACGCTCAACGAGTTCATACTGACGCATCATGGAGGTGGCTGCTCTCGCTCTGATCCCATACTTAGCGTCTCGAATGAAAATGGGAAGGGTCGCACCCCAAGAGATTGTACATCCAACACAAAAACACCCCCGGAATGACCCGGGGGTGTTTTGCAATAACAGCTTCGGAAAAAATCCGATTAGTCGTCGCGACGCTCCGGCGGAGCCAGGCTTTCGATACCGCGAAGCAGTTCTTCTTCGCTGATCGTGTCGAAATTGATCGAGTCGTCGTCGCCGGAGCCTTCGAGCATGGGAGCAGCGTGGCTCTCTGGCTCGTCGACCTCGACATATTTCTGCATCGAGTGGATCAGGTCCTCGTGCAAATCTTCAGGTGAAATGGTGCCATCGCCGATTTCGCGAAGGGCAACGACAGGGTTCTTGTCGTTGTCACGCGGAACAGTGATCTGGGCGCCGGAGGAAATCATGCGCGCGCGATGAGCGGCCATGAGCACGAGGTCGAAACGATTCTCGACCTTCTCAATGCAGTCTTCAACGGTGACGCGTGCCACGAACGTCTCCAATAATTTACGGAACGAAGGTTGGCCATACACCATGCAGCGGGCAATGACAAGTTTGCACGCTGCCCGTATCCCCCGCCCTGCCTTGCGAGCCATTTCGAAATATGCGAAGAGCGGCGCAAGAATAAAGTCCGGACACGAACTTACTCGACCGCACCACGCCCCCTTGCAAATCCAGCGGCAACAATACAGAATAAAAGCTGTTCATTGGAGCGTTTGACAGTATGGGAATTGATCCTCGGGAGAAAATTGCGCTTTTTATTGATGGGGCCAATCTATACGCCACATCGAAGGCAATTGGGATCGATATAGACTATCGAAAACTTCTCAGCGAGTTCGGCGCTCGCGCCTATCTGCTGCGCGCGAATTATTATACCGCCCTGGTGGAGGACCAGGAGTATTCTTCCATCCGCCCCCTGATCGACTGGCTGGACTATAACGGCTACACCGTGGTCACCAAGCCCGCCAAGGAGTTCACCGACGCCCTTGGCAGGCGCAAGGTGAAGGGCAATATGGACATCGAGCTCACCGTGGATGCGCTCGAACAGTCGGCCTTTTACGACCACCTGATTCTGTTTTCCGGGGATGGTGACTTCACCGCCCTGGTTGCCGCCCTGCAGCGCAGAGGCAAGCGCGTCACCGTGGTTTCAACCCTGACCACGCCGACGCCGATGATTTCGGACGATCTGCGCCGTCAGGCGGACTTCTTCCTCGATGTTGCCGATTTGGCCAAGACCGTGGGCCGGCCCCAGGTCACCCGCCCGGTCAATCCGGACGCATAGCGCGGAAGACTATCCGCGCCCACCCTCTTTCATGATGCGCGCCTTATCCCGGTTCCAGTCGCGATCGCGACTGGTGGCACGCTTGTCGTAATTCTTCTTGCCCTTACCCACACCGATCAGCAGCTTGGCTTTTCCGTGGTCATTGAAGAACAGTTTGAGCGGCACGATCGTATTGCCGGCGCGCGCGACTTCGGCATCGAGCTGGGCCAGCTGCTTCTTGCTCACCAGAAGCTTGCGCGGCCGCCGCTCCATATGATTGAAGCGGTTGGCCTGCAGATATTCCGGAATATGGGAATTGATCAGCCAGAGCTCGCCCTTTTCAGGGGAGGCATAGGCCTCCGTGATCTGAGCCTTGCCCAGACGCAGCGATTTGACTTCCGTACCCGTCAGAACGACGCCGGCCTCGATCGTATCGCCGATTTCATAATCGAAACGCGCACGACGGTTTTCAGCCACGAGACCGTGGCTGATGAGACCGCTCTTGGATTTGTTCTTGTCGTTCTTCTGAGCCATGAGCCTTAGATAAGTCCGGCGTGACGCATTGCAAAGTCCATCGCCTCTTCGCCGGCGGACGTCACAGGAACGATCGGCAGGCGCACTTCGTTCGCGCAGAACCCCAACTTGTTTGCACCATATTTTGCAGGCGCCGGGCTCGGCTCGACAAAGACGGCCTTATGAAGGTGAACGAGCTTGTCCTGGATGGCCAGCGCCCCTCGGAAATCGCCGGCAAGCGAGAGCTCCTGGAGCTGCGAGCACAGCTTGGGCGCCACATTGGCGGTCACCGAGATGCAGCCATTGCCGCCATGGGCGTTGAAACCAAGCGCAGTGATGTCTTCGCCCGAGAGCAGGATGAAGTCATTGCCAAGCTTGGCGCGCTGCAGGCTGGCGCGGCCGAGGTCAGCCGTCGCATCCTTGACGCCGATGATATTGGAATGGGCTTCGTGCAGACGCGCGATTGTGTCGACCGTCAGGTCCGCCACCGTGCGACCGGGAACCGAATAGAGGATGACCGGAATGCCGACAGCGCGCGCCACAGCCGAAAAATGCTGGAAGAGGCCTTCCTGGCTCGGCTTGTTATAATAGGGCACGACCGACAGCACCGCGTCGGCGCCGGACTTTTCAGCATGCTGGGCAAGGGAAATGGCTTCGGCCGTCGCATTGGACCCTGCGCCCGCCAGAACCGGCACCCGGCCATTGGCGACTTCCACGCAGATGTCGACGACGCGATTGTGCTCCTCGTGGCTGACCGTGGGGCTTTCCCCGGTGGTGCCGACAGGCACCAGGCCGTGGGACCCCTGTTCGATTTGCCATTCGACAAAGCGGGCAAAGGCTTTCTCATCAACGGCCCCATCGCGCATGGGTGTGATGAGAGCCGGAATTGAGCCACGCAGCATTTGTCGGTATTCCCTGGTTGGTGCCGGGCATTCGCCGGCAATCGTCTGGTGAGTATCACTTATCCGGACTGTGCCGGAGAGAGGCGCACCATACTTTCAACTTTTGCCCATCACAAGGCGGATGGCGACAAACTCCACCCACTTGCCCTCACTTGTGCATCGCGGCGCAAAGGGCTTGAACGCGCGCGCCCGCTGGGGCCACATGTCCCCGCCTGTCCAGCGTGATTGGAGACCAGTTTGCGCAACCGCCGCAGCGTGCCAGCGGATCATCCGCCCTTTGCCGAACTTCCGGTCTCGATGATCGAGACGCGGGACACGCGGGTGCGCATGGCCGTGCATATCGCCGGTTCGCTTTCCGACCCACGTCCACCCTTGGTGTGCCTTGCGGGCCTCAACCGCAATATGAGCGACTACGCCAACTTCCTGGCCTTTTTCCGAAGAGCAGAAATGGGAAACTGGCCAGTCCTCCTGATTGACCTGCCCGGACGCGGCCGGGCCGACGACCGCATGGCCGCCACTGACTACAGCTCCATCGCCGATGCGCGAGATGTCGCCGATTGCCTTGCCGCCCTCGGCATTCCACGTGCCGTGATCCTTGGTCAGGGCCACGGCGGCCATGTTGCCATGGCTCTGACTGCCGCACATCCTTTGCTGATCGCCGGCACCATCCTTCTCGACGCCGGGCCGGTGGTCGATTCGCGCGGCATCGTCCGTCTCCGCAACAATCTCGCCCATGTCGAAGGACTGCGGGGCGCAAAGCTCGTCACCGCCGGCTTCCGCCGCATGATGGCCGGCGACTATCCCGGCCTCAGCGACGAGGCGCTGGACCGCCTCGCTCTCCGCAGCCATTTCTCTGACAAGCGTGGGCGCGCGCAGCCCCTCTACGACCGTTGTCTCCTCGCGCCGCTTGCCGCGATCAATTTCGATGATGTGCTGACGCCGCAGTGGCCGCTATTTGACGCCCTGTCCGTCGCGCCCCTCATGATCCTCAGAACCCAACTGACGGATCAATTGCGCCGGGAAACATTTGAGGAAATGGTCCGCCGCCGGCCGGACGCGATTGCCTACACAATCGCCGGACAGGGATCCCCTGCCCTTTTCGACCAGCCGGAAGAAATCGCCGCCATCTCGCGTTTCGTCTCAGAGGTCGGAACCGGCAAACGCAAGACGGCGGCAGCCTAGAGGCCGCGATCAGTCAGCGCGTACCGAAACAACGATACGACGGTTCTGGGCCTTGCCCGCCGAAGTCGCATTATCCGCAATAGGCTGTGCCTCGCCGAAACCAAGAACATAGAGACGTTCGGCCGGAATTCCGCGCTCCATCAACCCATTGGAAACGGCTTCCGCGCGCGAAACCGAAAGGGCCAGATTGGCGCGGGCGTCGCCGTCGCTATCGGTGTGCCCCTCGATATTGACCATGACCGCGGGGCAATTCTGCAGCGTCGCCGCAATCTGGTCGAGCATGGCCCCAGCCTCGGCTGCAAGGATGGCCGCGCCGGAGCGGAAGAGAATGCCGTTTTGCGCCGACAGAAGTGCCAATTGTTCGACGCACTGGGCGCGCTGATCGGCATCAGACAAAACCGGCGCTGTGACCGCAGCGCCCCCCGGGGCAGCGCGTGCGATCGCTTCCGGCGCGGCCGGAGCAGGCTCCGCGTCGGGTACCGTCGCTTGTGCTTCTGCACCGGCGGCGACAGGGGTTGGCGATGCCAGGCTCAGGCCCCATCCAGCTTCGGCCAGCTTGCGCTCACTGAACTGGGTCTCGATCGAGCGAGCAGCTTCAACCGATGCCGGGGTTCCTGCAATGTACCAGGCGCGGCCGTCGAACCGCACCTCACCCTCGGACATGAGAGGCAGAAGCGCCAGGGCCTGTCGCGCCGCGCCATCAAAATTGAGCGGTTCGCCCGAGCCATAGCGCAGGCTCGAAATCGCGCCATTGCCAGCCAGAGCCATGAGCGCTGTTTCAACGCCGGGACTGGGCACAAATCCGCTCAACGTCACAACACCGGCCGCACCGCGCTTTGCCGAAAACGCGAATGGCTCGGCCAGCGGCGCTTTTATTTCAGCCATTGCAACGATCAGACCCTGCGGCAGCGACGCCGACAAGGCACCGTGTGCTGCGGCATAAGCATCTGCGCTGGCAGCGACGCCCGATATCGAGACGATATTGCCGCGCACGGCGAAGCGTCCCTCACTCATCCGTCCGAGAACATTGAGACCAAAGGCGACGATTTCATCGTAGCGTACCGGAGCGCCCGCCCCGAGTTTGAGCCAATTGGTGTCGGCGCCGTCAACCTGTGACAGGCGCTGCCGGGTCTGCTCGTCGGGGGCATAACCATCAAAGACCAGCGTGCCGCCGGGCTGGCGGGAAATGCTCAGCCAATATTCGTAGATTTGCGGCGGCGGGACGGCGATGACCGAATTCTGCGCGATCGCGGCACCCGGAAGAACGATAGAGCCAAGGGCAACGACGATACCGCCCGCCGCCCAGGTAAGGAGCCGCCTGTTCATGCCAAACCTTTAGAAACCCGCAGTTTTCCGGACCCTAGATGATTTGGGCCAGGTGACAAAGAAAAATGCACGCCGGAAACGCCTCGCGCCGTTCGCACCAGCCTGGGCAGGCGGTCGACGTCGCCGTTCAGAGAGACGTCCCTGCCCCACAATCCAGCTCAGAGCCGGCGATCGCAGTGGGGATGCTTGGCGCTCGCCCCAACAGGGCTGGCTCAACGCGCAGAATAGCCAACACATCTTATTCGGCTCTCACAGAGCCAGGGTGCAGAACAGACATCACCCCAAAAAGCAGAAAGGCCCGGCAAATGCCGGGCCTTTCCGTTCGGATAACCGAGCTTCCAATTACTGGAAGGACTTGGCAGCCTTGAAGGTGACCTTGTAGGCACCGTTCTGGTGAGCTTCGCCCTTGAGCGAGGAGGTGAAACCACCGCCCGGAGCCCATGCGAGTTCAGCCGAACCGTAGAAGTCGGTCTGCTGAGCGACTGGCTTGTTGGTGCCATAGACACCGACTTCACCGGTCAGCTTGACGGTTTCGGTCACAGCAGCGACGAGCTGCAGAGCGACCTGGTAGCCTTCGTCGTTGGCAAGGCCAGTGTTCTCATCGAACCAACGGCCGCCGAGGTTGACGCTCACGCCTTCGGTGATTGCTGCACCGATGGAGCCACCGAGACCAGCCTGGTTAGCGATGGCAACGCCATTGTCCTGGCCGCCGGTTGCTTCACCCGACAGAGCGATGGTGAACATGTCGAAGGTGGCCTGAGCCGAACCGAGGACGTTCCAGTAGGTGTCGGAAGCATTGTTGGCGCCATAAGCACCGGCAACGCGGACCTTGAAGTTGTCGAAGGTGCCGGTGACGCCAGCGTGGACGCCCCAGTCTTCAACGATACCGTCGAGCACGCCACCAGCAACGCCGGTGATGTGTGCGGTGATGCCTTCACCAGCGTAGTTCACGACGCCGACGAGGGTACCAGCAGCCTGTGCACCGGTGGTGGCGTTGTAGAAGCCAGCCGGGTTGGTACCGAATGCGCCAGTGCCTTCGTTGCCGAGGTTTTCGAGACCAACACCGACGTTCACGCCGTTGCCGAGATCCGAAACGACCTGGATGGCATAGTTGCCAGTGCGCGGGTGCTGACCAGCGTAACGAACGCCCTTGTCAACTGCGTCGGAGTTGAAGAGACCCAGGAAGTTGAAGGGCTCGTCGTCGCCGAGGTTCGCGATCGAACCCTTACGGCCAGCGGAGATGATGGTGGTGTCGCCGACCGAGACGAAAGCCTCGTCGATGATCCATGCGCCGTTCGAACCAACACCGTTCGTGGTAGCGTCGCCACCGACGGTCGGGCCGACGTAAACGCCAGCAGCGTCATAACCTTCGTTGGTCACGACCTGGTCGAAGAAGGACTTGAGCTTGATGGTGGCCTTGGCCGGACCGAAATCGCTGTCGGCGGTGCCGACGAACTTCAGCCAGGTTTCGACCTTCGTGCGCCAGTCGTTATCGAAGGTGGAACCACCAACGACGACGGCGTTGTTGTCATCAACGTTGCGAGCGCCAGCCTGTGCAAGGATGCCCATGCCCGGGAACGTGCCGGCATAGTCGCCCCATGCGAATTCGTACTTCACTTCGCCCGAGATCTGCAGGCAGTTGGTGTCGGACGAGATGGTCAGGCCCGAAAGACCGAGAGCGTCACAGACGTCCAGCGAGGTGAGAACGCCGAGATCGGCAGCGAAGCCTGCGGTCGAGAGACCAGCGGCGGCAACAGAACCGAGGATAAGGCTCTTGAGTTTCATTATTTGACCTCCAAAGTCAGTCATTTTTGGTGCCGGTTACCCAGCGGTTTGTCGAAACGCGACCACACTATTCGTGGTGCAGTGTGTTGCCGTCGCGCTGCGACCGACAAACGATCCCATGCATGGATTCGCAAGACCCACTCTACGCATGGGAGATGCAGACGCAATCACGCAAAGCTGGTTTCAACCGCGCCACAATATGGTTGGGAACCGGATGTTGCAGATTCAGCACACACCCGGAAACCTTCTGTTAACACTTCTGAACAGTGGCTTAAGAATCCCGGGCTTCCGGGCTTTTTCGCACACACCAGTGCGTGAGGAGCACCGTTCTGCCTGCCGTTTGACAGCGGATTGGCTTTGCCCGACAGATGGCGGCGACATGGCTGGAATAAGGGAGAGAGCACTATGACGCCTGCCGGATACGCACTTGTAACAGGAGGCACCTCGGGCATCGGCCTTGCCACGGCGCGGGGACTTTCGGACGCCGGCTGGCGCGTCGCCATATGCGGACGGCGCGGTGACCTGGTGGAGAACCTGTCCGCAACCCATGGCTTCGTTGGGCTCACCTGCGATGTCACCGACGCGGAATCGGTGGCCGTCATGTTCGCAAGCCTGAAGGCGACTTTCGGCCGGCTGGACCTCGTGTTCAACAATGCCGGTCGCTTCGCCCCTGCCCGATCCTTCGGCGATATCGAGGTCGATACCTGGCGCGAAATGGTCGATACCAATCTCAACGGCGCCTTCTATGTCGCCCGCGAGGCTTTCCGGATGATGCGCGATCAACAGCCCCAAGGCGGCCGCATCATCAACAACGGCTCCATCTCCGCCTATGTGCCCCGTCCGCAGGCGGCGTCCTACACCGCCACCAAGCATGCGATCACCGGATTGACCAAGGCGATCTCGCTTGACGGGCGGGCCCACAACATCGCCTGCGGACAGATCGACATCGGAAATGCCGCCACGGACATGACCAGCCACATGAACGCCGGCTCACTGCAGGCCAATGGGACTTTGGCGCCCGAGCCGACCTTTGATGTGGCGCACGTCGTTGACGCAGTTCGCTACATGGCCGGCCTGCCGCTCTCGGCCAATGTGCAGTTCATGACCGTCATGGCCACGACCATGCCCTATATCGGCCGCGGCTAGGCCGAAACAAAAACCCCGGGTCAGGTACCCGGGGTTTCCATTTTACTTCTGCCAGACGCGTTCGCCTGAAATCCAGGTCGACTGCACCGCGACATCCTTTGTCAGGTGCACAAAACTCGCGAGAGCTCCTGGCCGCAGATGGCCGTATGTCCCGTCGATCCCCAGCGCCTCGGCCGGATAGAGCGAGGCCATGCGGAACACCTCATCCAGCGGCACGCCGATTGTGTTGTGCATGAAAGCCACAGCATCGATCATGTCGAGGTCGGCACCGGCGAGCGTGCCGTCGGCCAGCCGCAGCGCACCGTTCGAGCGGGTAATCGTACGGCCATTGAGCGTCATCTCGGTGATGTCGGTGCCCGTCTGCGACATGGCGTCGGTGACGAGGAACATCCGACCCGGCGCACTCGCCTTGGCCCGACGCGCGATCTCAATGCTGGTGGGGTGGACATGGATGCCGTCGGCGATCAGTCCGGCGAAGACATTGTCATTGGCGAGAGCCGCCCCGACAACGCCGGGCTCGCGATTGCCCATCTGGCTCATGGCGTTGAAGAGATGCGTCACCATGGTCGCGCCCGCCTCGAATGCCGCGTTCGCCACCTCGGCGCTGGCATCGGAATGGCCGATGCTGACGATAGCACCAGCTTCTACCAGTGCCGAGATCTGCTCCGGCGTCACCGTTTCAGCCGCGACGGTACAGATCAGATTGGGCAGGCTGCGGGCAGCAGCCATGGTCCGCGCGAGATCACTCTCATCCATCGGGCGGATCAGCGCCGGATCATGGGTTCCCTTGCGCGCCAGCGCCAGGTGTGGGCCCTCGAGGTGCAGGCCGAGGAAGCCGGGCACGCGCGCAGCCACAGCCTCATTGCCGGCAGCAATGGCGGCGACATTGACTTCGGCAGTATCGGTGATCAGCGTCGGCATCAGGGCCGTGGTGCCGAACTGCGCGTGTGCTTCGCAGATGGTGCGCAGCCCTGCCAGGTCCGGCTGGTTGTTGAAAAGCACGCCGCCGCCGCCATTGACCTGAAGGTCGAGGAAGCCGGGCACGATCATACCGTCGCCAAGCTCGATCTTTTCGGCATTGGCCGGAATCTCGCTGCGCTGAACGATGGCGCAGACATGGCCGAACTCCACCAGAAGCGCGGCATCCTCGTGCCAGTCATGCCCATCAAAGAGCCGGCCACCAATAAATGCCGTCAGGTCGCTCATGTCGTCTCCATTCGTGTCGTGACGCCGGTCGTCTCCGCGTGACCCAACCGGCGCTCTCAATTTCAGATCAGTCCCCTGCCCACTCTGGGGGCTGTGTTACCGCGCTGTCCCATTGGCCTGCGCTTCGCCCAGCCGAAGCTCGGCGACAAAATCATAGGTATCGCCCCGATAGATGGAGCGGGTGAATTCAATGACCCTGCCCGAGGCGAGATAGGATGTGCGCTCAATGTTCAGCCCGGCAGAACCGGTGGGAACATGGAGCAGGCGCGCATCATTCTCATCCAGATTGGCAGCACGGATGAGCTGGATCGCCCGCACGGGGCGATTGCCGCTGCGATCAAGATGCTTATAGAGCGAATCTCCGATAGCGGCTGGATCGGGCAGGATATCGCTGGAGAGGCTGGCACGCTCGATGGCCAGCGGCGTTTCTCCACTCAGGCGCAGGCGGGCAATCCGCGCCACCTGCTCGCCCGGAGACAAGCCCAGAATAATGGTCTCTTCCGGCGACGGCGCATAAAGCCCGCGATCAAGCCATTCGGCATGCACTTCCATGCCACGACGCGCCATATCCTCGGTGAACGAGGTCAGTTGCGACAACGATTGCTCGACGCGCTGGGCCGGTGGCGCCACAAAGGTGCCGGAGCCATGGCGCTGCACCAGCAGACCCTCCTGGACCAGCTGCAACACGGCCTTGCGGACAGTCACCCGCGACACTTCCACCCGCAGCGCCAGATCGCGCTCGGACGGCAGGGCATCACCGGGTTTGATGGCTCCGCTCTTTATGGCATCTTCGATCCAGCGCTTGAGCTGGAGATACAACGGCCCGCCCTGGGGCAAGGTCACCGGGTTGCCGGAGAAAAACGTTTCGAACGTCTCAGCCACGCGTTTCTCCTTGTTCCTCAGGTACTGGTCCGCAGTTGGCGAATAAACCCACCTCCGCGCTTTGACAATACCAATAAAATACCATTCACCAAGTGCTAAATGCGCTTGAGATCGTGTCTTAGCAGTTTGTGAAGTGGGGCGGGGATTTGCGCTGCGCAAATTGCGCTGCGGTCTGCCGTACTCGACAAGTGGTATTTTTTTGGCATTATCCTTCCCGGAGGAGAAAATACCATGCGACAGACCGAGATGCGCCATCCCGATGCTGGAGGGCTGGAGACGCTTCCAGCAGAAAAAGTTCTCCTGCTTCTGGCACAAGGACAGGCGGCCGCGGCAGACAGCGTCCAGCCAGCGATTCCCGACATAGCGCGCGCCGCCCATCTCGCCGCTTCAAAAATTGCAGCCGGCGGGCGGCTGATCTATGCCGCCGCCGGCAGTTCGGGGCTGATGGCACTTGCCGATGGGCTGGAACTGCCCGGCACCTATGGCATCGACCGGGTCGAGATCGTGCTGGCCGGCGGCATGGAATCGCTGCGGCGCATGATCGGCGGACCGGAGGATGATCGTGCCGCAGCCCGCGAGGCCATCGAGGCGCTCTCCCCCAGTGAGCGGGACTGCGTCATTGCCCTCACCGCCAGCGGCCAGACCCCATTTGCCATGGAAGCGCTGGCGACCGCCCGCGAAGCCGGGGCCGCAACCATCGCCATTGCCAATAATAGGGGCGCCCCGATCCTCGGGGCCGCCGACGTCGGCATCTGCCTTCCAACCCCACCGGAGCTCATTGCCGGTTCAACCCGAATGGGCGCGGGCACGGCGCAGAAAATCGCGCTCAACATGCTGTCCACCATGATGGCGATCGAGCTCGGTCATGTTCACGACGGCCTGATGGTCAATGTCGTCGCCGACAATATCAAGCTGCGCGCCCGGGCCCGCGACATCGTTTCGACCATCGCTTCCGTCGATGAGGCGGCTGCCACGTCCGCACTCGACATAAGCCAGGGCGCCGTCAAACCTGCTGTCCTGATTGCCGCCGGGGCAGCCGATCTGGCGACAGCCAATGATCTACTCTCAGCGCACAAGGGGCACCTGCGCCCTGCCCTTGCCGCGCTCAGCAACGGGTGACGAAACTCAGTCCCGCGCCCGCACCTGATCGCGACGCCAACTGAAAGCGTGGCCAGCGTGAGGGATTTCGTGTCGATTATGTCGAAGGAAGACTGCGACCCTCGTCGTCACTGCATAACCCGGCCCTTTGAAGGAACGAATATGACCCAGGATACATCGCGCGATCTCGTACTGACACGGCTGATCGATGCCTCGCCCAAGGCGCTTTTCCGCTGCTGGACCGAGCCGGCGCTGATCACGCAGTGGTTCGCGCCCAAACCATGGAGCACCCCGCGCGCGTCCGTTGATCTGCGCCCGGGCGGTCGCAGCGAGATCGTCATGGCCGATGAGAACGGAACGGAATTCCCCGGACCCGGGCAATATCTGGAAGTCGTCCCGAACCGGAAACTGGTGTTTACCGATGCCTATGTCGGGGACTGGGAGCCGTCGTCCAAGCCGTTCTTCACCTGCATCCTCACCTTCGAAGAAGAGAACGGCAAGACGCGCTACACCGCCACAGCCCGACACTGGACCGTCGAGGACAAGGAAGCGCACGAGAAAATGGGGTTCCACGAAGGCTGGGGCCTCTGCGCTACCCAGATGGAAGCGCTGGCAAAGACACTTTAGCGCCAACAAAAAGGCCGCGCTCCACCCCGAGTGCGGCCGAACCGAACAAATTACTTGGCGACGATGACTTCGATGCCGCGGCGCTCGAATTCGCGCTGGTCTTCTTCGGTAATGCCGTCATCGGTGATGAAACCGCTGACCACATCGAGGGGGCCGAGCGAGGAGAACGACGTGCGCCCGATCTTGGTGCTGTCGGCAACAAGATACACCTTGGATGCCGCCTTGATCATGGCGCGCTTGACGTACAAATCCGCCATGGCCGGGAAAGTCAGTCCGGCCTCGAAGGACACGGCTGCCGTCGCGAGGAAAAGTTTCTCGGCAAATATGCCCTGGAAAAACTCGCCCGCCTTCTCCCCGGAGAGCGACAATGTCGGCGCCTTGAAGTGACCACCCGACATGTGAACCGTCATGCTCGGCAGGGCGCCGAGCAGCAAGGCGATATTGATCGCATTGGTGATGACGTTCAAATTCTCATGCGAAACGAGATTGTTGGCGATTTCGGTCGTCGTCGAGCCGGCATCGAGGATGATGGTTTCGCCAGCGCCCACCAGACCCGCCGCGGCGCGCCCGATCTTCTTCTTGCGATCCATATTGATCATGTGGTGCAGCGACATCGACTGCACCTGCTGCGGCACGGACTTCAGATGCGCACCGCCATGCTCACGGTTGACGAAGCCATCCGCATCCAGCCGCTCGAGATCCTGCCGGATCGTCGCCTCGGACACAGCGAAAGCCACGGACAGGTCGCGCACCCTTGCGCTGCCTTCTTCCTGCAACCATTCGAGAATTTTCATCCGCCGCGGTTCGGCGAGCAGGTTCTGACGACCAGCTTCCGCCAGGGATTTCCGCCCCTTGCGCGCTGCCGATTCGACTGGCTTCGAGTTGGAATCGGCCAAATTACGCCCTCCGATCGCTTCTGCTAACGATTTAGCCTTCGCTTCCGGCGATCGCAAGGTCACGCCTTCGCATTTGCGCAAATTGAAACGCAATTGCACCCAATCGCACATAAACCGAAAAAATCAACAGTTCGTAATACGAGCGACTGTCAGCAGATCATACAAAGCAACACAGCGCCCCCGCCCCCATCCAGGTCGGAAACGCTGTGTCCATCGGCCGGACGGCCTCCTCACGCGGAGCTGCGTACAGCCATACATCCCCCGAGGCCTGACCTCAGACGCCAGTCGCCACCGCCGTGCGCGGCATTTCCGAGAAAATTTCAGCCTTGCCATTGCGGATCATGACGATCTCTTCCAGCCGCAGGCCGAACCTGCCCTGCAGATAGATGCCCGGCTCGATCGAGAACACCATGCCCTCATCGAGCACGGTCTCGCTGGTGCCAGTGATATAGGGGGCTTCGTGCACGTCGATGCCGAGGCCGTGCCCGGTGCGGTGCAGGAATTTTTCGCCATAGCCGGCAGCGGTGATCACATCGCGCGCCGCCTTGTCGATTTCCTTGGCCTGCACACCCGGCTTGACCGCGGCCAGGGCTGCTTCCACTGCCTGGTCGACGATGGCATGGATCTCGTCATAGCCTTCCGGCTTGCTGCCGAAATAGCCCATGCGGGTCATGTCCGAAGGATAGCCGTTGATTCGCCCGCCAATGTCGAGCAGCACGGCATCGCCCGCCTTGAGCCTGGTGGCGCCGGTGTGGTGATGCGGGAAGGCGCCATTGGGGCCAAAGCACACCGAGATGAACTGCGTCGTCGCGCCATTGTCCTTGTAGAATTTTGCGATCACTTCGGCCACTTCGACCTCGGTGATGCCTTCCCTGAGCGCGGCGAAACCGGCGGCCATGGCGCCGTCATTGAGCAGGTGCGAGGCCTTGAGCAGGTCAAACTCGGCCTGGTCCTTTCGCGAGCGCAGATAGCCGACAGTGTCCTGCGTGAACCGGCGTGTTGCCCCCGGCAGCGCATCGAGCAGCAGCAGCGCAAAGTCGGCCCGCATGGTTTCGTCGATCACCACCGAGGGACTGATGCGCGAAATGCCGGTTGCGTCGATCAGCTGCTCGAGGGCAGCGTCCGGGCCATCGGCGTCGGCCCATGGGAAAAACGGCAGATCAGTGTGCTGACGCGAGCTGTCGACATTGAGCGCCGGCATCAGGAAGCCGGCAAAATCCTTGCTCACCAGCAGCATGACCGGGCGCTCGTCCCCATGCGGGGCGAGATCGGCCAGATAAGTCATGTGGCTCGAAGGGCCGATCACGACGAGATCGGTATTGGTCTCGGCCATACGCTTGCGCAGCTTGGCCATGCGGGCGGAAAGTGTTGGATTCATGAGAATAACTCGCTGGTTGCTTACGGGGCGCGGCCCCTCACCCTAACCCTCTCCCCACAGGGGCGAGGGAAGACGACCGGCGCGCTTGCAGAGATTTTGCCACAAACTCGATCCAGTCCCCTCGCCCCTCTGGGGAGAGGGCTAGGGTGAGGGGTCTATCAATTTTAAAAAAGAGGAGGCGGAGCCGGACGGGAGGAGGATGCCCGGCTCCGCGAGACGGCGACACGAGGGACAGTCGCCGTCTATCTGGAGAACCTGCGGGGCCGAAACCCCGCACGAATCCGCTGTGGGATCAGTTCTTTGTTACGAGGCGGTAGTACACGAAGTCCGAATTGGAGCCATTCACATAACCGTCAACATTGCTGCCCATGGCGATCTGCAGGGCGGCCTGGAACATGATGACGATCGGGCTCTCGGCCTGAACCTTCTTCTGAAGGTCGATATAGAGCTCGTTGCGCTTGGACTGGTCGGCTTCGGCCAGCGCTGCGGTGACTTCGTCGTTCATTTCCTGCGGCACAGCCCAGGCGTTACGCCATGTGGTCGTTGCAGCATAAGTCTCGTCCGAATTGTTCGAGTTGTAGGCGAACGCCTTGGCATTGGAGTGCGGATCCATGAAGTCCGGGCCCCAATAGAGCAGCATGGCCTGATGCGTGCGCTCACGGTACTTCGTGATCACCTGGGCGCCGGTGCCCGGCAGGATGTCGAAGTTGATGCCTGCTTCGGAGAAGCCGGCCTGCAGCGACTGTGCAATGTCGGTGAACGGGGTCGAGTTGATCACGTCCAGCGTCACATTGATCGGCGTTTCGATGCCGGCGTCAGCAAGGATCTGCTTGGCCTTTTCGACGTCATAGGTGAACGGGGTCTCGTCGTAGGAGCCCGGGAAGCCCTTCGGCCAGAAGGCCTGGTGCTTTTCCATCTGGCCCTTGAGGAAGGTCTGGGTCATGCCGTCATAGTCGACGAGATAACGCGCAGCTTCCCAGATCGCCGGGTCGGTCAGCTCGTCGGTCTTCTGGTTGAACGAGAGGAAGTGCACGGCGGCCTGCGGATAGGTTTCCACCTTGACCGCATCGCTCGAAAGACCCGCCACCTGGTCGGAGGTCAGGTTCTTGGCGATATCCACGTCGCCGGAGTTCAGCAGCAGCTGCTGGGTTGCGGCTTCGGCCACATGACGGATCAGCACCTGCTTCATTGCCGGTGCGCCGTTCCAGTAGGTCTCGTTGGCGGTGAGGCGCACGAGTTCAGCCGGACGGTAGTCGGTCAGAACGAACGGGCCAGAACCGGCCGAATTGGTGTTCAGCCAGGCATTGCCCCAGTCGCCGTCGACTTCGTGCTCGCGCACAAGAACTTCGTCGACGATAGCGCCCGGACGGGCAGCCAGCACGTTCAGCACGAAGGCCGACGCGAAATCACCGCTCCACTTCACGACGACCTTGTTGCCGTCCACGGTCACCATCTCGTCGATGTTTTCCGGGGTCCAGCCGAGCTGGGTCAGGATGAAGGCCGGGGTCAGGTTCAGCGTCACGACGCGCTTGAACGAGAAGTGCACGTCTTCGGCACGAACCGGATTGCCGGACGCGAAATTGGCGCCATCACGCATGGTGAAGGTCAGCGTCTTGGCTGCTTCGTCGGCAACCCATTCCGAGGCAAGGCCCGGTGCCAGCACGGTGGTGTCGGCAGCGTCGTACTGGACGAGCTTGTCATAGAGGTTGGCATTGATCTCGCCGGCCGAGAATTCATAGGCCTGTGCGGGGTCGAGGGCGACGATATCGTCGATGTTCTGGGCAATGACCAGCGCATCGGCGGGGGTGGCGGCGTAGGCGGCACCTGCCGCCAGCGGCAGGGCCAGCGCGGAGGCCAGAAGGGCGGCGCGGAAGAGCTTCATGTGCGTTTCTCCTTAGGGGTGATTTTTTTGTTAGCCGGCTTATTGATGCCGGGTTTTGGCTTCGTCGTGGCTGACCGTGGTGGTCGGGCCGTCGAACGGAAGAGTGCGAGCGTGCCCGTCCACAGGAGACGCGCAGGCTGATCTGTGTGGTTGGACCAGGAATGGGGGCGATTGCCGCGAAAATGCAGGCTGTCGCCGGCATTCATCACCATGTCCTCGCCGTCGAGCCGCTGGGTGATCGCGCCTTCGAGCACGAAGAGAATCTCTTCCCCTTCGTGGGCGACTGTCTCCGAGCGATAGCCCGGCGGCACGGTCATGAGAAAACTCGAGAGCTGATTGCCGGGAAAGTCGGCCCCAAGCCGCTCATAGACAACCGATGATCCATCGATCGAAAAACGGTTGCGCTCGCCCGTGCGGGTCAGGGCGTTATGCGTGGCTGGCGCGGAAATGAAGTAGTCGATGGAGACCCCGAGGGCCCGGGCAACCTGCGCCAGCGTGCCCAGAGAAGGTGTCGCATGGTCACGCTCCACCTGGCTGAGATATCCAACCGAGACGTCCGCCGCCTCACCCAATTGCATCAGGGTCATGTGCTGCTGGCGCCGGCGAGCGCGGATCAACGCGCCCACTTTCGGATGCTCTCCTTGCGCTCTTGCAGTGGCCTCTTGCGCCATTATCCCTCACCAAAGTTTTTTTGATATAAGCAAAGTTTCTTGTATGGTGAAAGGGAAATATCAAGGTTTCCCGCTCCGCAGGATGGTTATTCTGCGGCGATAAGTTTTTGTTTCTACAAGAGGTTTTCGCGTGAGCGTTGATCAGCCCTCCATGGAAGTAGCGCCCGCTGCCGCAGCCCCGAAAAAGCGTCTCGGACGGCGCTTTTCGGCCATTGCCGGCTTCCTCATCACGCTTTTCCTCACTTTTCTTGGCCTCATGGCCATCACCTTCTTCATCGGCCGGGTGATCCCCATCGATCCGGTGCTCTCGGTGGTCGGCGATCGCGCCACGCAGGCGCAATATGATGCTGCTGCCAGCGCCATGGGTCTCGACCGCCCGCTCTATGAGCAGTTCATCTCCTATGTGGGCAATGTGCTGACCGGCGACCTCGGCCGCTCCGTCTCGACAGGACGCCCCGTTGCCGAGGACCTCAGCCGGTTTTTCCCGGCCACGTTTGAAATGGCAACGCTCGGTATCCTCATCGGCGTTGCCCTTGGCGTACCGCTCGGGGTGACCGCCGCCGCCCGGCAGGGCAGCTGGCTCGATCAGGCGATCCGTGTCGTCGGCCTGCTCGGCTATTCAGTGCCGGCCTTCTGGCTTGGTCTGGTCGGCCTCGCGCTCTTTTACGCCCGCCTGCGCTGGGTCGGCGGACCGGGCCGGCTCGACATCTTCTATGATGGCCTTGTCCAACCGGTCACCGGCATGATCCTGATCGACAGCCTCATCCGCGGCGAGATCGATATTTTCTGGAATGCCGTCTGGCACATCATCCTGCCGGCGTCGGTGCTCGGCTTCTTTAGCCTTGCCTATATCGCCCGCATGACGCGCAGCTTCATGCTCGACCAGCTCAACCAGGAGTTCGTCACCACGGCGCGCGTCAAGGGCGTGCCCGAGCGGATCGTCATCTGGCGCCACGCCTTCAATCCGATCCGGGTTCCGCTGATCACCGTCATCGGCCTCTCCTACGCCGGCCTGCTCGAAGGTTCGGTGATGATCGAGACCGTGTTCTCCTGGCCCGGTATCGGCAATTACCTCACCACGGCGCTCCTCAACGCCGACATGAATGCCGTGCTCGGCTCGACCCTGGTGATCGGCGCCGTCTTCATTTTCATCAACAAGGTCTCCGACGTGCTCTACCGCGTCCTCGACCCGAGGGCACGCTAATGACCACTCGCGACTGGCTCCTTGCCGATAGCCCCACCTCCCGCTGGCAAGCCAATGCGGGACGCGCCTATCGCGTCCTGACAGCCCTGCTGCGCAATCCGCTCTCCGTCCTCGGCGGGCTGATCATCCTCGTCCTGCTGCTCACGGCCGCCTTTGCTCCGTGGATCGCCCCCTACTCACCCACCGGGCAGAACCTCGGCAATCGCCTGCTCCCGCCCTCGGGCGACCACTGGATGGGCACAGACGAGCTTGGCCGCGATATCTTCTCGCGCGTCGTCTACGGGTCCCAGATCACGCTGACCATCGTTCTGCTTGTGGCCCTGATCTCGGCGCCCCTCGGCCTCTTCATCGGCGCCATCGCCGGCTATTTCGGCGGCTGGGTCGACCGGATCCTCATGGGCTTTACCGACATCTTCCTGTCGCTGCCCAAGTTGATCCTGGCCCTCGCCTTCGTCGCCGCGCTTGGCCCGGGCATCAACAATGCCATCATCGCCATCGCCATCACCTCCTGGCCCGCCTATGCGCGTATTGCCCGCGCCGAAACGCTGACCATCCGCAATGCCGAATATATCTCGGCCGTGCAGCTGGCCGGTGGTGGCCCGATCCGCGTCATCGTCCAGCACATCCTGCCGCTCTGCACGTCCTCAATGATCGTGCGCGTCACCCTCGACATGGCCGGCGTGATCCTAACCGCGGCCGGTCTCGGCTTCATCGGCCTCGGCGCCCAGCCGCCGCTGCCCGAATGGGGCGCAATGATCTCGCGCGGCCGCACCTTCATCCTCGACCAGTGGTGGGTTGCGACCATGCCGGGCTTTGCCATCATCATCGTCTCGCTCGGCTTCTGCTTCCTCGGCGACGGGCTTCGCGATGTTTTGGACCCCAAGAACGAGGGCAAGAGCTGATGACCAAGCCCCTTCTCGAAGTCGAAAATCTGCGCGTCTCCTTCCCGACCCATTCGGGCCGCGTCGAAGTGGTGAAGGGCCTCTCCTTCACCCTCGGCCGCGAACGTCTGGGCATTGTGGGCGAATCTGGCTCCGGAAAATCCATGACCGGCCGCTCGATCCTCAAGCTCATCCGCAAGCCGGGCGAGGTAACCGCCGACAAGCTCAGCTTTGAAGGCATCGACATTCTCGCCCAGAGCGAAAAGCAGATGCGCTCGATCCGTGGCGCCCGCATTTCCATGGTCATGCAGGACCCCAAATTCTCGCTCAATCCGGTGATGACCGTGGGCGAGCAGATCGCCGAGGCGCTCGTCACGCACCAGAAGCTGCCGCGCCGCGATGTGCAGGCTCGCGTGCTCGAAATGCTGCGCGCCGTCCGCATCAACGACCCCCAGCGCGTCGCCAAGCTTTACCCCCACGAGGTTTCGGGCGGCATGGGCCAGCGCATCATGATCGCCATGATGCTGATCCCCGAACCCGAACTGCTCATCGCCGATGAGCCCACTTCGGCGCTCGACGTTTCCGTCCAGGCCCAGGTGCTCGACATCATCGACGATCTTGTCACCCGCAAGGGCATGGGCCTCATCCTCATCAGCCATGACCTGGCGCTCGTCCGCCGCTATTGCGACCGCGTGCTGGTGATGAATTCGGGCCGCGTGGTGGAAGAATGCGCTGCCGGTGACCTCGACAAGGCACAGCACCCCTACACGCGGGGCCTGCTCGCGGCCATGCCTGTCATCGACGAAGTCAGAGATGAACTGCCGGTGCTCGACCGGACACAATGGGCCGGCACATGATCGCTATCGACCTCAAGAACCTCGACATTTCCTATGGCGACAGCAAGGTCGTCCATGATGTCACCCTGTCCATCCCCGAAGGCGAGAGCTTTGCCCTCGTCGGGGAAAGCGGCTCGGGAAAGTCGACCATTTTGCGCGCCATAGCCGGGCTTGCCCCGGAGTGGACGGGCGAGATTTCCGTCCTCGGCCAGCCGCGCAATCACAAGATTGATCGCGCCGTGTCGCGTCAGGTCCAGATGGTGTTCCAGGACCCCTATGGCTCGCTCCACCCGCGCAAAACCATCGACGCAGCCCTCACCGAGCCTTTGGCCATCCACGGCATCGGCAATCGTGGCGAGCGCGTCGACGCGGTCCTGCGTTCGGTCGGTCTCGACCAGCGCTTCCGGTTCCGCTTTCCCCATCAGCTATCCGGCGGCCAGCGCCAGCGCGTCGCCATCGCCCGGGCGCTGATGCTCGAGCCAAAAGTGCTGCTGCTCGATGAGCCGACCTCGGCGCTCGACGTTTCGGTTCAGGCGGAAATCCTCAATCTCCTCAAGCGCCTCCGCCGCGAGCAGAACCTCACTTATCTCATGGTGACGCACAATCTGCCCGTCGTCAGCTTCCTCTGTGATCGCCTCGCCGTCATGCGCCACGGCCGGATCGTGGAAGTCGCTGACGTGGCCCAGCTCAAGGCCGGCAAGCTCAACGAGCCCTACTCCATGGAGCTGCTCGCCGCCACCGAAGGCGGCTGACCGGAGCCAATCCTATCCCCTCCCCCTACCCGGGGCGGGACCGGCAGTGGAGGGCCGCAAGCCTCTCCATGCCACACGTTTTCACGACCAAGGACTAGCCAAAATGACTGACCACCAGGCCGCTCTCGCCACTTTCGACGTGGCAATCGCCAAGGCAAAGACTGCCGAGCAGGCGTTCACCGCCCTCCAGACCCTCGTTCAGGCGACCGTCGGCGCAAAGCTCTTCACCGTTATGCAGGTGGATATGGCCGCCGAGCTGTCGCGCCGCGCCTATACCAGCGATGCCGCCAATTACCCGGCCTCCGGCACCAAGCCGCTCAACTACGGCCCCTGGTTCGACGTAGTGCACGGTCGCCGCGAATATTTCGTCGCCAACACCATCGAAGACATCGCCAAGGTCTTCTTCGATCATGAGCTGATCAACTCGCTCGGCTGCCAGTCGGTGGTCAACATGCCCGTTATCGTCGGCGACGTGCTGGTCGGCACCGTCAACATGCTCGACGTCACCGACTACTACACCCCCGAACGCGTGCAGCAGATCCGCGATCTCATTTCGATCCCCGCCAAGCTCGCCATGCTGGTCGCCCTGCGCGCCTGATTTTTTGGGTTTTTAAGTCCACCCCCACCCAACCTCCCCTGACAAGGGGAGGAGTTCTCCGGGGCTCACCAGCTTCACACCAAACTCGATGCGTCCCTCCCCCTATCAGGGGGAGGTTAGGTGGGGGTAGCGTGCCCCCGGCCTCCGCCCATTTTCATATGCGTTGACCACCTCGCGTCCCCGCCTCCCACCCAAAAGAAAAGGGCGGGAGAATTTCCCCCGCCCCTTTCGTTCAGTTTTAACCGGCTTCTGCCATCAGGCTGGCATTCCCGCCGGCGGCGGTCGTGTCGATACACACCTGCCGCTCGAGCTGCAGTCGGGCCACGTCGCCGGGGCTCGTCAGCAGGGGCAGGATAGCCCCATCGCGGCCGGCCAGGGCCTTGCGCACGGCTGCGAGATCATCGCCCTCGCCGAAAAACGCCACTGCCTCAAAGGTCGTGGCATTTGCCAGCATCTCAAGATCAACCGGCACCACCAGCGGCACGCAACCAGCCGTTTCAGCAATGCGGCGCTGGGTCACCAGATCCTGTCCGCTTGGCCCAAGGCAGAGCACCGTCCCACGCGGCGCAACATAAAGCGTATTGCTCTCGCCGGTCGGTCCCGGCAGCGTCAGCGCACCTGCCTGCGGCTCGGCATAGCCGGTGGTAAAGCGCGGCAGATAGTGCGGACCGCCCGCCTTGGGGCCGGTGCCCGAAAGCCCCTCGCCACCAAACGGCTGGCTACCCACCACGGCACCGATCTGGTTGCGGTTGATGTAGATATTGCCGGCCTTGACCGCGGCGGACACCTTCTTCACCCGGCTCGAAATGCGCGTGTGCATGCCAAAAGTCAGGCCATAGCCAGAGGCATTGATCGCCGCGATCACCTTGTCGATTTCGTCGGCCTTGAAGGTCGCCACATGCAGGACGGGCCCGAAGATTTCCTCGGGGATCTCTTCGACGCCCGACACTTTCACCACGCTGGGCGCAACGAAATTGCCCGTGGCAGGCGCCTTGAGGGCGTGGATCACCTTACGGGCGTTCACGCGGAGATAATTCTCGATTTTCTCGCGCGCCGGCTGGTCGATGATCGGGCCGATATCGGTCGCCAGATCCCAGGGGTTACCCAGCGTCAGCTCATCCATGGCGCCCTTGAGCATGGTCAGCGTGCGCTCGGCCGCATCGTCCTGCACATAGAGCACGCGTAGCGCCGAACAGCGCTGGCCGGCCGACTGGAACGCCGATGCGAGGATATCGCGCACCGCCTGCTCCGGCAGCGCGGTCGAGTCGACGATCATGGCATTGAGCCCGCCCGTCTCGGCGATCAGCGGCGCCTTGGGGTCGAGGTTTTCCGCCATGGCGCGATCGATGCGATGCGCCGTCGGCAGCGAGCCGGTAAAGGCCACGCCGGCGATCCGGCTGTCCGAGGTCAGGGCCGTGCCCACATCCGGGCCACCCGGCACCAGATGGATGGCGTCTGCCGCGATACCCGCCTCATGCATCATCTGCACGGCGCGGTAGGCGATCAGCGGCGTCTGCGGCGCGGGCTTTGCCACCACGGCATTGCCGGCCACCAGGGCTGCCGCAATCTGGCCGGTGAAAATGGCCAGCGGAAAATTCCACGGCGAGATCGCCGCGAAGACGCCGCGCGGCGCGCCCAGTTCGCCCTGCTCTGCCTGGGCCGCGTAGTAGCGCAGGAAGTCTACGGCCTCCCGCACTTCGGCCACCGCGTCCGACCAGCTCTTGCCGGCTTCGCGGGCGAGGAGTGCGAACAGCTCCGCCCGGTGGGCCTCATAGAGATCAGCCGTCTTGCGGAGGGCTGCTGCGCGGCTGCCGACAGGCGTCCATGCCCAGTTCGATGCCGCCGCTGCCGTGATGGCCGCCGTCACATCGCCTGCGGTCGCCGCCACGACATGGCCAACCACATCCTGCGGATCGGCCGGATTGATCACGGGAGCCGCAGTGCCTGCGGCCTCGCCCAGACCGGCGGACGTGGGGATCGTCGTTGCGACCCACTTGTGCGCGCGGAACTTTGTCCGCTCGGCGTCGACAGCGCCCAGCGCTACCGGGTCGGTGATATCGAGACCAGCCGAGTTCGTCCGACCGCCAAAGATGTCCTTGGGCGCGGGGATGGCCGGGTTGGCGAAGGTATCGAGCGCCAGGAGCTTGCCGATCGGGTCCTCGGCCACCTGCGAGGCCGGAATATCCTCGTCGGCGATCTGATAGACGAAGGAGCCATTGGCGCCGTTCTCGAGCAGGCGCCGCACGAGATAGGCGAGCAGGTCCTTGTGCGCGCCGACCGGAGCATAGATGCGCGTGCGGGTCGAATGATTGGTCCGCAGCACTTCATGCAGGCGTTCGCCCATGCCATGCAAGCGCTGGAATTCGTAGCTGTCGTTGAAGCGACCGGCTTCGGAGGCGAGATGCAGCACTGCTGCCGCCGTGTGAGCATTATGCGAGGCAAACTGCGGGTAGATATGCGCGCAGCTGAACAGTTTCCGCGCAGCCGCGATATAGCTGACGTCGGTCGTCGCCTTGCGGGTATAAACCGGGAAGCCGTCGAGACCCAGCACCTGGGCCCGCTTCACTTCGGCGTCCCAATAGGCGCCCTTGACCAGGCGCACCATGATCTTGCGATCAAGACGGGCGGCCGTCGCTTCCAGCCAGTCGATCAGCGGCAACGCGCGCTTGCCATAGGCCTGCACGACGATGCCAAATCCATCCCAGCCGGCCAGTTCGGGCGTTGCAAGCACGGCCTCGATGATCTCCATCGAGAGGTCGAGCCGGTCGGCTTCCTCCGCATCGATGTTGAAACTCATATTGGCAGCGCGGGCGGCCAGCGCCAGCTTGCGGGTGGAGTCCACAAGTTCGGTCAGCACCCGCTCGCGCTTGGCGAATTCATAGCGCGGATGCAGCGCCGAGAGCTTTACCGAAATGCCCGGGTTGTCGCGCACGGAAGCCGAAGTGCAGTGCGGCGCAAGGCTCGCAATGGCGCTGGCATAGGATTGAAAGTAGCGTTCGGCGTCCTCGCTGGTGCGTGCGGCCTCGCCCAGCATGTCATAGGAATAGCGATAGCCCAGAGCCTCAGGCTTCTTGGCATTGCTGATCGCCTCGTCGATGGTGCGGCCAAAGACAAACTGGCTGCCCAGAACGCGCATGGCCTGCGCCACCGCGGTGCGGATCACCGGTTCGCCCAGACGGGCGATCGCGCGGTGCAGCGCGTTCTTGGGGCCTACTTCCGGATCGCCCAATACATCGGCCGTCAGGCTCAGCGCCCAGGACGAGAAGTTGACCAGCTGGTTGGACGAGCCGCCAAAATGGCTCGCCCAGTCCGAACCGCCCACCTTGTCGTGGATCAGCGCATCGACGGTCTCGGCATCCGGCACGCGAAGCAGCGCCTCGGCCAGCGACATCAGCGCCACGCCTTCATCGGTCGCCAGACCATATTCGGCTAGGAAGCTTTCCATCAGCCCGAGCTTGTTGCCGCTGCGGACCGTCGTCACCAATTGCTCGGCATGGGCCGAAACGGCGCGCCGCTGCGCCTCGTCAAGGCCGGTGGCTTCGATCAGCTGGGGCACCAGCTGGTTCTCGTCTGCGTAGATGCGGGCGCGCATTGTCGCGCGGATGGCGTCGATATCAGTCATGGACATCACTCAAAAAGCGTTGCCAACAGATATGCCAGAGCTGTGACAGGCGTTTCGCCTGATCATCTGGGAAAGCACGTCCACCAATGATAATATCATGGCGTCAGACAGGCGAAACGACCATGAAAACCGTAACTCACGAGACTTTGGACCAGATCGACCGGCGCATCCTCGATGAGCTCTCCCGCGACGGCCGTCTCAGCATAGCCGAGTTGAGCCGCCGGGTGAATTTATCCAAGACTCCGTGCCAGGCGCGCATCAAGCGGCTCGAGGCCGAAGGCTATATTCTGGGCTATCGCGCCGTCATCGATCCCGAGCGCCTGGGCCTGCCGCATGTCGCCTTCGTCGAGGTCAAACTCTCCGACACCCGCAAGGCTGCGCTCGCTGCCTTCAACAAGGCCGTGCGTGCGCTGCCCGAGGTCGAACAGGCCCATATGATCGCCTCGAGCTTCGATTATCTCCTGAAAGTACGCACCAAGGACATCGCCGCCTATCGCGAAGTGCTGGGCGAAAAACTCTCTGCCCTGCCCCATGTCGCCCACACCTCCACCCATGTCTCGATGGAGGCGGTCAAGGACGACGCCGAGTAGACGCCTTTCCCCTGCGACAAATTCCGCTTTGCCACAGACTCCACAGGCAAAGCCCAAGAATTAACCTTGTATTACAAGCGCTGAAAAAATAGGCTCCCTTCCGCAGGGACATCAACTATCAGCTTGCCTCGCGGTGCCTCACCCGAGGGAAAAGGGACTCAATAAATGTCAAGGTTCGTCGCAACTACTCTCGCGCTTGGTCTTGCCGCCACCACCGCATTTGCCACTCCGGCCTTCGCCCAGACCAAGACACTTACCATCTCCTGGTGGGGTTTTAACGGCGAAAAGCTGGAATCCATCGTTCTGGCCCCCTTCCGCGAGCAGTGCGGTTGCGAGATCCAGTTCGAGACTGGCAATAACGGCGAGCGCCTGAACAAGCTCCAGATCCGCAACGGCGCCGGTGTCGACGTTGCCTATTTCTCCGACAGCTTCAGCCAGCAGGGCATCGAGCTGGGCGTGTTCCAGAAGATCGACCCGTCCAAGATCCCGAACCTAGAAGGTATCTACGACCTCGCCAAGGATCCGCAGGGCGGCTACGGCCCGGCCTACACCATCGGCCGCGTCGGCATCGTCTATGACAGCGCCAAGCTCGAAAACCCGATCACCTCGTGGAACGACCTGTGGCGCGAAGACCTCGCCTCCTCGCTGTCGCTCCCCGGCATCACCACCACGGCCGGCCCGATGGTCGTGATGAAGGCCGGCGATCATGAAGGCGTCGACGCTTTCGAGAACGCCGACAGCGCCTTTGCCGGCGTCGAAACCCTCAAGCCGAATGTGGTCAAGAACTACAACACCGGCTCGGAGATGATTAACCTCTTCTCGACTGGCGAGATCACTGCTGCCATCGCGCAGGACTTCACCCTGGCACAGATCCAGGCTGCGGTTCCGTCCGTCGTCTGGGCTGACCTCGACGAGGGCTCGATCGCGACGCTGAACACGGTCAATATTCCGAAGGGCGCCGCCGAGCCGGAACTGGCCCACGAGTTCATCAACTTCATCCTCTCCCCTGAAATCCAGCAGCAGCTGGCCGAACAGGGTGTGGACGCTCCGGTCGCCAAGGCCGTCACGCTGACCCCGGAACAGGCTTCGCTCTGGACCTATGGCGCTGACGTCATCGAAGGCCTGCAGCGCGTCGATTACGTCAAGATGAACGCAGCCAAGGGCGGCTGGGTTGATCGCTGGAACGAAATCTTCGGCATGTAATGCATTCTGGGGCGTGGCGGTTTTTCCGCCATGCCCTTTTTCCTCGCACCACCTGCTGTCCGCTGGCGACACGATCACAGCGCCGATTGGGCGTCGCTACCGTAACCGGGGTGTGACGATAAGGCACTGAACCCGCGGTGCTGAGCCATTTCCCAGCGGGTATGACTTCCTGTAGTACACCGCAATCCGATCAAATTCCTGTTCCGCAGGAAAGAGGCCCCGCCAGTGGCGGGCGCACCGTCATTGTGAAGGCGAGAATATGAAACGCTTCGCAGGCTGGACGCTGGCATCGCCCGCTACCCTGTTGGTCCTTCTGGGCCTGGTGGCCCCCGTCGCCGCCACCATCTACACCACCTTCGGCACGCCCGGTGGCCCCTTCGCCACCTATCAGGCCTTCTTCGGCAGCGGCTTCCGTCGTACCGTGCTGATGCGCACCATCAATGTGTCGCTGATTGTCACCGCCATTGCCCTCGTTGTCGGCTTCATCACCGCCTATGTGGTCTCGCGCGCACCGGGCTGGCTCAAGTCCATCCTGATCATCGCCGCCGTCTTCCCGCTGCTCACCGGCGTCGTGGTCCGCTCCTTTGCCTGGCTCATCATCCTGGGCAAGAACGGCATCCTCAACTCGACGCTGGTCAATCTCGGCATCATCGCCGAGCCCTTGCAGATGCTCTACACCCAGGGCTCCGTCATCGTGGCCATGGTCTATCTCTTCGTGCCCCTGATGATCCTGACGCTTGTCGGCGTTTTGGAAGCCATCCCGGATGATCTCATCCAGGCGTCCGCCTCGCTGGGCGCCAAGCCGACCGCTACCTTCTCCCAGGTCATCCTGCCGCTCGCCGTGCCCGGCCTCATCGTCGGCGCCGTGCTGGTCTTCACCGGCAGCTTCACCTCCTACGCCACGCCACAACTCCTCGGCGGCGAACAGGTGATGATGATGGGCACCCTCATGTATCAGCAGGCCATGGTCACCTTTGACTGGGTCAGCGCCTCCACCATCGCGGCCATCATGGTGGTCTTCACGATTGCCATTGTCATGGCGATGAACGCAGCGGCTCGCCGCCTCAACCCGATGACCGTCTGATGCCCACAAAACTCCATCCCGCACTCATCGGCTTTACCGTCCTGGTATTCTTCTTCCTGGTCGGGCCGCTTGTCATCGTCGTCGGCTCCGCGCTGAGCGACACCACCTATCTCACCTTCCCGCCGCAGGGGCTGAGCCTGCGCTGGTTCGAGAACATCTTTGCCATCGACGCCTTCCGGCGCACGATCACCACGAGCCTGCAGGTGGCTGTTATCTCCACCTTCATCGCCCTCCTGATCGGCATCCCCGCGTCCTACGCCATGAGCCGTTATCGCATCCAGCTTCCCGGCTGGCTGTCGACGCTGTTCGTGCTGCCGGTGCTGGTGCCCGAGCTGGTGCTGGGTTTCTCGCTCCTGAAAAACCTCGCCTTCCAGTTCAATGCGCCGATCTTCATCTCGCTGATCATCGGCCACACGATCCTGATCCTGCCCTACGTGATCCGCGTCATTTCGGCCTCGCTCGCCTCCTTCGACTTCTCCATCGAGGAAGCCGCGATCAGCCTGGGCTCGCCGCCGCTGAAGACCTTCTTCACCGTGCTCCTGCCCAATGTCCGCTCGGGCGTCATCGCCGCGTTCATCCTGGCCTTCATCACCTCGATCAACGACGTGTCGATCTCGATCTTCCTCACCGGACCGGGCATTTCGACCCTGCCTATTCAGCTGCTTGCTCATATGGAGCAATTCTTCGATCCCACCGTGGCTTCGGTTTCGGTGCTGCTCATGGTGCTCACCGTGGCCGTGATGGCCATTGTCGAGCGCACCCTGGGCCTCACCTTCCTTGCCAAATAGAGGTCTTGCCGTGACCAAACCGCTTTCCATCCGCAACATCACCGCCCACTACGGCCAGACCAAGGTTCTCGAAGACCTGTCGCTCGATATCGCAGAGGGTGAACTGGTCTCGCTGCTCGGCGCCTCGGGCTGTGGCAAGACCACGACCCTGCGCCTCGTCGCCGGCTTCCTGCAGCCGACTTCGGGCACCATCACGCTCGGCGGCAAGGATCTCACCCGCCTGCCCGCCCATCAGCGCGACATCGGCCTCGTCTTCCAAAACTATGCGCTCTTCCCGCACCTGACCGTCGCCGACAATGTCGGCTTCGGCCTCAAGCAGCGCGGCGTATCCGGCGAAGCCAAGACCAAGCGCGTCAAGGCCATGCTCGAGCGCGTCGGTCTTGACCATCTCGCCGAACGTCTGCCCGGAGCTCTCTCGGGTGGCCAGAAGCAGCGCGTGGCACTCGCCCGGGCCCTCGTCATCGAGCCGCCCCTGCTCATGTTCGATGAGCCGCTGTCAAACCTCGACGCCAAGCTGCGCGTCGACATGCGCGTCGAAATCCGCAAGCTCCAGCGCGCCAATGGCACGACCTCGGTCTATGTCACCCACGACCAGGAAGAAGCCTTCTCGATCTCGGATCGCGTCGCCATCATGCACGCGGGCAAGATCATGCAGCTCGACACGCCGGAAAATCTTTACCAGCGTCCGGCCAATGCCTTCGTCGCCCGCTTCGTCGGCTTCGAAAACCTCGTGCCCATGAAGGTTGTCACCCGCGACGACGCCCAGATCACGGCCGAAGCTGCCGGTGGCGTTCGCCTCACGCTCAGCCTCGAGCATTACGGCGCAATCCCCGATGAGTTCGTGCTCGCCTGCCGCGCCGATGGCCTTGCCGTCACCGACGACATGGCCGCCGAAGGCATCCCGGCAACGCTTGGCCTGCGCACCTATCTCGGCCGCGCCTACCAATACCAGGCCGAAAGCCCCGCCGGCGCCCTCCTCGCCAACGGCCCCCTCACCCGCATCCTCGAGCCCGGCGCCAACGCCAAGCTCGTCCCCGTCCCCGAGCAGTGCACCATCCTGCCTGTGGAGTGAGGTTTTTCTGACTGGGGTGCCGCCCCTCATCGGAGCGATCAGCTCTTTCGCTCCCTCCCCCTCGTGGGGATGGTAGCAAAGCTAGGCCACAGGCCGTAGCGTCGCTGGGGTGGGGGCCCTACCCAAACGCTTTGTGCCAGATGGCCCCCCACCCTCACTCCCTCCCCACAAGGGGGAGGGAAGCTAAGCCGGTGAAAATTCTCGCAACGCGCCCCAAACGCGATGCTACCCCTCCCCCTACCAGGGGGAGGCCGGGAGGGGGTGACCGAGAGCCCCAATCTCCCATACACACACGATCTGCCCGAGGGACCATCCATGACCACCATCCTCACCAACGCCCAGATCATCACCATGGATGACGCCCTCACCGTCCATGAAAAGGGCTGGCTGCAGATCGATGGCGACACCATCACCGCCCTTGGCTCAGGCACACCGCCCGCCATCCCCGGCACCGAGACCATCGACTGCAATGGCGATTTCGTCATGCCGGGCATGGTCAACACCCATTGCCACATGGCCATGTCGGTGTTTCGCGGCCTTGGCGAAGATGTCGACGACCGGCTCTATCGCTACATCCTGCCGCTCGAGCGCAAATTCGTCTCCCCCGAAATGGTCCGCGCCGGCTCAGCCCTTTCCGCGCTCGAAATGATTCAAGGCGGCGTCACCACAGTCGCCGACATGTATTACTTCGAAACCGAAGTGGGCGACGTCTGCGCCGAGGCGGGCCTGCGCGCCATTGTCGGCCAGACGCTGGCCGATTTCGCCCCGCCCGACCACACCAATTTCGACGAGGGCTTTGCGCGCGTCGAGGAGCTGGTCGACCGCTATGCCGGCCACAAGCTCGTCACCCCCTCCATTGCCCCGCACGCACCCTACTCCACCGGCCGCGACACCATGGCCCGCATCGCCCGATGGTCCGCCGACCATCCCGATGTGCCGGTGCAGATGCATCTGGCCGAATCCACGCTCGAGGTGAACTGGGCGATGGAGAACCACGGCAAATCCACCGTAGCCGTCACAGCCGAATCCGGGCTTCTCAAACCCAATCTCATCTGCGCCCATTGCCTGCAGCTCGACGACGCAGACATCCGCATGATGAGCGAGCATCAGGTGACGGTCGCAACCAATCCCCGCTCCAATGGCAAGGCAGGTCGCGGCATTGCACCGGTCGAAAAGATGCGCAATGCCGGCCTGCCCGTCGGCATCGGCAGCGATGGCGCGATGAGCGGCAACACGCTTGACCTCTTCAGCCAGTTCGCCCCCGTCTCGATGTTCGCAAAACTCCTGGCCGGCTCTCGCAAGCCGCTGCCGGCAGTCGAGATCATCCGGATGGCGACCATTGAAGGCGCCCGCGTCCTCGGCCTCAATCTCAAGACCGGCTCGCTCGAAGCGGGCAAGCAGGCAGACCTCATCCGCATCAGCCTCGATGCGCCGCGCCTCCACCCGATCTATGACCCCTATTCGGCCCTCGTCTTTGCCGCCATGCCCACCGACGTCACAGACACCATGGTGGCCGGCCGCTGGCTCATGCGCGACCGGCGAGTGACATCGCTCGAGCCCCGCAAGACCCTTGCCGACGCCATGCAGATTGCCGGACAGTTCAAGACTGAAATGCGCGAAATCGACGCGCGCGCCTGATCAGATAGCCCAAGCGGAAGAAGCCAGACCATGACCAAACGCGTCATCATCGACACGGACCCCGGCCTCGACGACGCCGTTGCCATTCTCTTTGCCCTTGCCAGCGGGCGCTTCGACATTATCGGCATGACGACCGTGGCGGGCAATATCGGCATTGAACGCAGCACCACCAATGCAGCGGGCCTCCTCGCCGCGATGGACCGCGCCGATATCCCGCTTTATTCCGGGGCCGAACAGCCGCTCCTGCGCAGCGCCATCGACGCCATTGTCGTCCATGGCGATGACGGGTTGCGCGGCGTCACCCTGCCCGCCCCCGCCGCTCCTGCCCGCGCCGGCGCAGTCGAGTGGATGGCCCAAACCCTGATGCGCGAGCCCGCCGGCTCCATCGACATTCTCGCTCTAGGCCCGCCGACCAATATCGCGCGGCTGATCAATGAGCATCCCGATGCCGCGAGCCGCATCGGCCATCTCATCGCCATGGGCGGCACGATTGACGAGCCCGGCAATTCCGGCCCCGCGTCCGAGTTCAATTTCGCCAGCGATCCCGAGGCGGTCGCCATCATGCTGCGCGCCGATATCCGCACCACGATCATTCCGCTCGACGTCACGCGAAAAGTCCGCGCCGACCGCGACTATGTCGAAGCGCTGCGTGGCACGACGGCCGGCGATATCGCGGCCGACATCCTGATCGCCTATCTCCAGGACGAAAAGCGCAGCCGCCCGCTGCATGATCCCTGCGTCATGCTGCTGGCCGTCGCGCCGGAGCTGTTTGGCGTCGACTTCCTGCGTCTCTCGGTCAATCTGGGCGACGATGCCGATGCCGGCGCGCTCACGCGCACCGACAATGGCAGTCCGGTCGATGTCGCCATGCGGGTCGATGTCCCTGCGGTGCTGAAGCTCCTCGCCAGCGGCCTCCGCTAAGCGGTTAGTTCCTGCTCAACCAGCGTCGCCCAGAAGCGGGCGCCGGTGGCGATGGCGTCATCATTGAAGTCGTAGCGCGTATTATGGTGCAGCGCCCCGTCCACCGCGGGGCCATTGCCCAGCCACACATAGGCCCCCGGCACTTCGGAGCCGAAGAAGGCGAAATCATCACCAGCCGTCGAAGGCGGGAAATCGGTCACCACCGGCCGCCCCGTCGCGGCCTGCGCCGCCTTCAGCGCCCGCGTGGTCGCGTCGGCATTGTTCACCACCGGCGGAATGCGCCGCAGGAAGTCATATTCCACCTCGATCCCGAAGGTCGCGGCAATGCCCCGCGCCACAATGCCGATCTCGGTCTCGAGCTGGTCGCGCACAGTCGCTGAATAAGCCCTCGCCGTACCGCCGATCCTGACGATATCCGGGATGACATTGAGCGCCTTGAAATCCCCGGCCTCCAGCGCGCAGGCGCTCACCACCGCCGGCTGCAGCGGATCGACCACGCGCGCCACGATCGTATGGATGGCCGTCAGAAAATGCCCCGCCGCCGTTACGGCGTCGCGCCCCAGGTGCGGCTTTGCCCCGTGCGTCCCGACGCCCTTGAATGTCACGGTCCAGCTGTCTGAAGACGCCAATTGCGGTCCGGCCACCACGGCCATCTCGTCCGTCGCCAGCCCCGGCATGTTGTGCAGGCCATAAACTGCGTCGACCGGAAATTTGTCGAAAAAACCTTCTTCCACCATGGCCTTGGCGCCGCCGCGCCCTTCCTCGGCCGGCTGGAAGATGAAATGCACCGTGCCGGAGAAATTCTTCGTCCGCGCCAGATGCCGCGCTGCCGCCAGCAGCATCACCGTATGCCCGTCATGACCACAGGCATGCATCACGTTCGGCGTATTGGATTTATAGGGCCGGTCCGCCATCTCCGGCATGGCCAGCGCGTCCATATCCGCACGCAGGGCAATCCGCCGTGTGCCGTCGCCCACCTTGAGCGTGCCAACAACGCCGGTCTTGCCCAGGCCCCGATGCACTTCGATCCCGGCCTCGGCCAGCTTCTCGGCCACGATGGCGCTGGTGCGCACTTCCTCAAAACCCAGTTCCGGGTTGGCATGGAAATCGCGCCGCAGCGCAATCATGTCATCAAGTTCAAAGGGATCGTTGCTGGCCGATTGCATTGTTCTGTCCGTCTTGCCATAGCTCCACCCTGCGCACCTTTGCCCCCAGCGGGCTGCACAATCAAGGATCAGGCATGACTTTTGAGCCGCATGATTTCTGGCAGAGTTTTGCCCAGCCGGGCACGTTCGAGGTTTCGCCGCCCGAAGGCCATGTCGGCTTCTATCCCGCCACCCTGCCCGATGGCCGGCAATTGCCCCTGCCGCTGCGCGTCCTGCCTGGTGATGGCACAGCCGCCGTCTCCTCGCTGATCCTCAACCAGGCCAGCTTTGCCGTCGAGGATGGCCTCGCAACCGCGCTAGCCGAACTCCTCCGCCCCCTCGCGCCAGACGTCATCATCGGCGTGCCCACGCTCGGCCTGCCGCTCGCCTCCAACGTCGCCCGGCGTCTCGGGCACACGCGCATGGTCCCGCTCGGTACCTCGCGAAAATTCTGGTACCGCGACGAGCTCTCCGAGCCGCTCAAATCCATCACCAGCCCCGGTGCCGGCAAGACCATCTATATCGACCCGCGCATGCTGCCCCTGCTCGAAGGCAAGCGCATCGCGCTCATCGATGACGTCATCAGCACCGGCCAATCGATGGAGGCCGTCCTCCGCCTTCTCGGCCACGCTGATATCACGCATGTCGCCATCGGCTGCGCCATGCTGCAGGGCAGCGCCTGGCGCACATCTCTTGCCCCCTGGCTTGACCGGATCATCGCCCCGCTGGCCACGCCGCGCTTCCGCAAGACGGACACAAATCGCTGGCTGCCCGACCAAAATACTTCAGAAAAATCACTAGGGTGAATGAATTGCCCCCATCGGCTGGGGGCATTTTCGTCGATATTTCAGTACCCCCGCCAAAACAGGGTTTCTGACCCCTTAAACGGGTCAATAAAATTGCACCGCGCGTCCCAACTGCCCCTGAATTCCTGATCGATATCACCAGACCCAGGCAAGAAATGCTTTGGGGTGATTTCAATCATGTCGGCAGTAGTCCGCGTCCTCTCTTCGGGTACCAAGTTCATCGACGATCTTCTGGCCTCCCGCAAATGGGACGCCGATACCATGACCTTCGGTTTCTCTCAGTCCACATCCGTTTATTCGGCCAGCTATGGCCGCGGCGAAACCAAGAGCTTTGCCGCACTCAGCAGCAGCCAGCAGAAGGCCGCCAATGACGCCTTCCAGATGTGGGACGAGCTGATCGCCCTCGACCTCAAGCAGACCGGCGCCGCCGATGCCGACATTCGTCTCGGCGTCTCCACCATGCCCAAGACGGCCTGGGCCTACACCCCCTCCGAGTCCGCGCAGGGCGGCGACGTCTGGCTGGGCACCACCTATCTTTCCTCTCCCGCCAAGGGCAATTACGCCTATCTCACCATCATGCACGAGATCGGCCACGCGCTCGGCCTGTCGCATCCCCACGAGACCTCCACGCTTGGCGCTGCCGCCGCGCATGACCACGATCACGATCATGATCACGGCGACGACGATCATCAGCACGCCAACGCCTCTGGCGGCAGCTCTGCCGCTCGGACCAGCATCACAGCGACGGCCATCGACGCCATGGCGCATACGATCATGAGCTACCGCTCGTTTGAAGGGCAGTCGATCTCGGTCGGCTACACCAACGAGACCTTTGGCTACGCCCAATCCCCGATGGTGCGCGACATCGCCGCCATGCAATATCTCTACGGCGCCAATTACAGCACTCGCGCGACCGACACAGTCTATCGCTGGAGCGAAACCACCGGCGAAAAATTCATCAACGGCGTCGGCCAGGGCGCGCCCGGCTCCAACAAGGTCTTTGAAGCCATCTGGGATGGCGGCGGCCGCGACACCTTTGATTTTTCGCAATATTCCACCGATCTGCGCATCGATCTGACACCCGGCGGCTGGTCGAGCTTCGGCAACAACCAGCGTGCCCATCTGGGCAATGGCCAGTCGGCCCCCGGCAATGTCGCCGTCGCCCTGCTGCACGAAAACAATCCGCTGGCCCTCATCGAAAACGCCATCGGCGGTCGCGGCAACGACATGATCATCGGCAACGGCGCCGACAGTGTCCTCGTCGGTGGTGCGGGCAACGACACGCTCAATGGCGGCGCCGGTCGCAATCTCCTCGTCGGCGACAGCCTCGGCCAGGAACTCTCGCTGATCGGCCTCAACATTCGCGATTTTCTCACCGTCACCCTGCCCAGCGCCCCGACGCAGGCCGGCAATGACATCCTCATCGGCGGCGAGCACAACGACATCTTCATTCCCGGCTTCGGCCGCAATGAGGTGCGCGGCGGCGCTGGCACAGATACGCTCGCCCTTGACCTCTCGCTGAAGGCCCTGAAAATTTCGGGCGACCCGAACGGCGTGATGAACATCGTCTATGACGGCGGCAGCGTCGCCCTCAGCGGCGTCGAAATCCTCGCCATCAAGGACGGCATCTTCTCGCTGGTCGGCCCGATCGCCGAGCTGGGCGAACGCCAGTTCGTCGACGAAATCACCCTGCTCTATCGCGCCGGCCTCGGTCGCGACCTCGACGCTGGTGGCCTCGACTTCTGGTTCTCCGCCCTTTCCAACGGCACCGATCTCGACCGCATGGCGCTCAGCCTCATCGACAGCCCGGAATTCGCCGACCGGTTCGGCACGCCCGAAACCCTGGGCGACGATGAATTCGTCTCCATCCTCTACAAGAACGTTCTTGGCCGCGACGGCGAAGCCGAGGGTATCGCCTTCTGGCAGGACCAGATCGCCAATGGCGCCGGCCGCGCGGACCTGCTCATGTCCTTCGCCTACAGCGAAGAAAACCGCGCCCTGGCCTTCGGCAATGGCGATGGCGTCGAACTCATCGCCGTCGCTCACGCCCAGTGGGCCCAGCTCTGGAGCTAATGCGTAAGGCAGCCCAGCACTCAACCCAAAGGCGCCCCACGGCGCCTTTGGGTTTTTTATATCCACTCCCCCCGCCCAACGCACCGCCGTCATTGCCCGACTTGTTCGGGCAATCCACCTTCGCCCATGCGTGAATGGATCACCCGGACCATCCGGGTGATGACGATGGAACTGCGCTAAGTAGGCGCCAAAGATCCCCCGTGTGCAAAAGCCCATCGCCGCCTGCGTCTCCCTCCCCCTTGTGGGGAGGGACCGAGGGAAGGGGGGTACGGGAGCCCCGCCCCATAAACTCCTGCGACCACACCCAATTCCCCGAATAAATCATACTTCTGGCGCTCAACCTCTGGCCGGAAATCGATATTGTCGCTAGATTGCGGCTTTCCCGATTTTGCGAGCAGTGATCACCGATGGATGCTAGCGCCGTTTTCGCCCGTTTTGTCGCTCTAGTCGGTTCCGTGGCCGTCGCCATTCGCCATTCGAGCGATGGTCCGCGCCCGCCCGCCTATGGCCTCAAGCCCACTATTCCCGGCCCCAAGCCGCAGGGCGCCATCCCGACGCTCAAGATGCCGACCGCCAAGGGCTGGGAAAACGGACGCACGCCGGTCGCAGCACCGGGCCTTAGGGTCAACGCCTTTGCCACTGGCCTCACCCATCCGCGCCAGGTGTATATCCTCCCGAACGGCGATGTTCTCGTGGCCGAATCCATGGGCGAGTCGGGCAATCCCAAGACGGTGTTCGACCATGCCATGACAGCGACGATGAAGCGCGCGCGCGCCTCGGGCGAAAGCCCCAATCGCATCATCCTGCTGCGCGATGCCGATGGTGACGGGGTCGCCGAAGTGCGCCACGTCCTCCTCGAAAACGTGCGACAGCCCTATGGCATGGTGTTCCTCAACGACACGCTCTATGTCGGCGCCAGCGATGCCCTCCTGGCCTTCCCCTATGAGCTGGGCCAGACCAAAATCACCGCTCAGGGCCGCAAGCTGATGAGCATGAAGCCGGGCGGCCACTGGACGCGCAATCTCATTGCCAACAAGGACGGCACCAAGATTTATGTCGCCGTGGGCTCGCTCAGCAATATCGGCGATGCCGGCATGGAAGCCGAGATCGACCGCGCCTGCATCTTTGAATATGACATCGCGGCTGGTACGCACCGCCTCTTTGCCGGCGGCCTGCGCAATCCGGTCGGCATGGCCTGGGAGCCCACCACCCAGACGCTGCACACCGTGGTGAATGAGCGCGACGGTCTCGGCGACGAAACTCCGCCAGATTACCTCACTTCCGTCGTCGACGGCGGCTTTTACGGCTGGCCCTATTGCTACTGGGACCGCACCATCGACGAGCGCGTGCCCCAGGACGCAGGCAAGGTTGCCGTCGCCCTGCAGCCCGATTTCGCGCTTGGTGGCCACACCGCTTCGCTCGGCCTCTGCTGGCTGCCCGAAGGCGCCCTGCCCGGCTATCCTGCCGGCATGGCCATCGGCCAGCACGGCTCGTGGAACCGCAGCAAGCTCTCGGGCTACAAGCTGACCTTCGTCGCGTTCGAGAACGGCAAGCCGGTCGGCATGCCGCGCGACATCCTCACCGGATTCCTCTCGCCCGACGAGAGCCACTCCTACGGCCGCCCCGTCGGCGTCGCCCACGCCGCTGACGGCTCCGTGCTCATGGCCGACGACGTCGGCGACGTCATCTGGCGCGTCACCGGCGCGTGATTTCTTTGGGTGTGTGGGGGGCAAAATCCCTCCACCATCGTCATCACCCGGCTCGTCCGGGTGGTCCACCCAGCCACAAACTGGATTGCCCGGACAAGCCGGGCAATGACGGCGACTTCGAGAGAGATGCGCGTCTACGCGCCCAGTCTCAGCCCCGAACCCTCAGCTCCTGCGCCTCCCTCCCCCTTGTCAGGGGCTTCGAGGCGACCGGAGGGATGATCGCTCCAGTGGAGCGATCATAGCCGAGAAGGCCATGAGAGCTGTGCTCGAATGGCGAAGCAAAGCTAGGCCGTAAGGCCGTAGCGGCGCTGAGGTGGGGGTACCTCCACCCCAAAACCCCTCAGTTCAAAAACACCGTCACACTGTCCCCCCGCCCCTCGGCGTCCACCACGGACAGCGTCACCGTCCCCGGCCCATCGGGTTGCCAGATATCCTCGCGGGCAAAGCGTGGCCGGCCGAATGGCGCGCCATTGGCGAAAAACGTAAACGGCGGCACGCCATTGCGCACCTTTACCGTCAGCGCCGCTTCCGTCCCCTCCCGCAGTCCCAGATCGACATCCACCCCATCGCCCGGAAAGGCGATTTCCGGCGAGGCGACCCGCGCCACGAGATTATCATTGGGATGCCGGAAGCGCCGCAGCGGCTCGGGAAGCTCAGTATTGGACGCGAACAGCACGCCCGGCGGAGCCTTGGCCAGCGGCGCGCGACGACTGCCCAGCCGGTCGAAAGCCTCAAACAATACCGGCGCGGCCCCGGTAATACCGGACAGCCCCGGCACCGGCGCCCCATCAGGCCGGCCCACCCAGACACCGATTACCGTCTTGCCATCAAATCCGATCGCCCAGGCATCGCGATAGCCATAGGACGTGCCGGTCTTGTAGGCGACGCGCCCCGGCGTGCCATTGAGCGGCGGCGGCACGTCGGCCAGAATATCGGCGACATACCAGGCCGCCACGCGGTCGAGCACCGGCGCCGATACGCCATTGCTCTCCGGCTTGGGCTTGTCAATGCCATCGCGCAGCACGACAGGCATGCCCCCTCGCCCAATGGCAGCATAGAGCCCGACAAGATCACGCAGGCTGATGCCCACCCCGCCCAGCCCCACGGCCAGGCTGGGGGCCGTGTTGACCGGCAACCGCGCATCGGCATGGGCCCGCCGCAATCGCGACACCAGCCGCGCCGGCCCCACGGCATCGAGCACCACCACCGCCGGAATGTTGAGCGACTGCGTCAGCGCATCATGGATCGTCACCGTGCCGCGATTGAACCCGTCGAAATTGACCGGCACATAGCCCCCGAAGGCGGTCGTGCGGTCCTCGATCAGGCTCTGCGGATGGGCGAGGCCGAGCTCGAACCCCAGCCCATAGATCAGTGGTTTCAGCGTCGATCCCGGCGAGCGGATCGCCGTGGTCATATCCACAAAGCCGGCGCTCTCGGTCGAGAGGAGCCCCGCCGATCCCACCGAGGCAAGGATCTCCCCGCTCTCCATATCGGCCGCAAGGATCGCCACCGACACTTTTGGGTCGATCATCCGCGCCCGCGCCGCAGCGAGCCGCTCCAATGCCTCCTGCAGGCGCTTTTCGACGGTCAGCGCGATGGTACGCGCTCCCGGCTGCGCCTTTCGCGCCTCATGGGCGCTGTGGGCGGCCAGCATCGGAAACTGCTTTCGGCCTGTGGGGATCGGCTCGAGCTTTGCCGCCCGCGCTTCCTCGGCGGCGATCGCATCGGTCGCCACCAGCCGGTCGAGCACCATGTCCCGGCTGCGCCGTGCCGCTTGCGGGTCGCGATCCGGCCGCCGCGCTTCGGGCGATTGCGGCAGGGCCACCAGCAGCGCCGCCTCGGCCGTGGTTAGCCGCGTCGGCTCCTTGCCGAAATAGGCGAGACTTGCCGCGCGAATGCCTTCGATATTGCCGCCATAGGGCGCCAGCGTCAGGTAGAGATCGAGAATATCGTCCTTGCCCAGCTCATCCTCGAGCCGGTCGGCATGGACCATCTGGCGCAGCTTGCCCCAGGCGTTTCGCGTCGGCTGCCCCTCGATCAGCCGAGCCACCTGCATGGTCAGCGTCGAGCCGCCGGACACGACCCTGCCCCCGGCCCCGACAAACTGCAGCGCCGCGCGCGCCATCGAGTTCCAGGCAATACCTTCGTGCCCCTCAAAGCCGCGATCCTCATAGGCGATCAGCATGTCGATAAAGCGCGGATCGACCTCCGCCTTGCGCACCGGCAAGCGCCAGCGCCCATCGCCCGTCGTGAACGGCCGCAACAGCGCCCCATTCCGATCCACCACCGCCACCGACACTGGCAACTCGGCGAGCACCGGCGTCGCCGGCAGTTCCGCCCGGATCGTCGTCACCCAGGCCGTCATCTGGATCACCCCGGCCACGCCGAGCGTGAACAGCACGAAGCCAAGCAGCGTCAGCCGCGCCACCCAGCGGCGCGGCTTTGTCCCGGAAATGGGCGTCGTCTCGCTCATCGCCCGGCTGCAGTCACCTCGACCGAGCCAGAGGCCGTGTTGGCCCGCAGCTGGGGACGATACATGTCCTCAACGCTGGCGCCCGGCAGCACGAATGTGCCCGGCGACACCGCCCGCACCATATAGGCGGTCGAGATTTTCTCGACCTCCGAATAGTAGCGGAATGCGGCGACGAACTGGTCGGTGCGCGATTCCACATGGGTCGGCGTGTTGACGCTGAGCCAGCTGAACTCGGTCACCCCGGCCGCCGCCGAAAGGTTCGGGTTCTCGATCTCAAAACCTGCCGGCAGCGGATCGGCGATCACATATTGGCCCGACCCAAATTCGGTCGGCCGCACTGTAATCACCACCACGAGACGATCGTTCTGCGTCATGGCCCCGGCCTCAGGATCGACCGGCGAGCCATCGGGCAGGAAATAGCTCCGCTCGATGACAAAGCCATTGCTCGAGGCTTCGGGCGGCGTTGCCGGATAACCCGTCACCGTCACCTTGACCTCGCTGTGCGTCGCGCCCTCATTGACGATCTCGATCCCGTCAAATCCGGCCTCTTCGAACCGGCGATAGACCTGACCGGTCAGCGCCTCGCCATTGATCGAGATCGAGCCATCGGCCGTGCTCTGCCCCAACGCCGCTGCCGCCAGCAGCGTCCAGCTTTCTTCCTGCGTGGAAGTGTAGCGGGCCCGGTCCAGCATTTGCGCCAGCTGGTTAGTGAGGGTCAGAAGGTCCACGCCCTCGGCCTTGAACTCAGCCGCCAGCGCGATCACCCCGGCCGTATCCCGCAGCTTTGAGCCATAGTCGAGCCGGTAGCGCCGTGTGTTCTCGGCCTTCCCAAAGCTCTCCACCGCTGCGGCAAATGCCCTATTGGCACGCGTGCTGTCGCCGTAAAGGGCCAGCGCCGCACCCACCTGCGCCTTGGCCAACGGGGTTGCGAAAGCGTCGAGCCGCGCCTCGAAATAGTATCGCAGATCGCCCATCGCCACCCGGCCTGCGCGCGCCAGATCATAGAGCGCATAGGCCACGTCCTCGCCGCCATCCTCAAAATCGGCCGCATAGGAGAGCTGGTTGGAGAGGTTATCTAGCGCCATGCTCATCGCCTGCTCCGGAACCGAGTAGCCATTGGCCTTGGCCCGCAGCAGGAAGTCGGTGACAAAGCTGTCGAGCCAGAGATCGCCACCGTCATAGGGGCCCCAGAGCCCGAATCCACCGGCTGAGGTCTGCTTGGCCAGGATGTTGGTGATCGCGTCGGTCACCACCTGGTTGAGCTTGTCGTCCCCGGCAATGCCGATCAGGCTCGCGACGTCATTGAGGTAGAGCAGCGGCAGCGCCCGGCTCGTCACCTGCTCGGCGCAGCCATAGGGATAGCGGTCGAGCGACATCAGCAGACCCGGCACATCGAGCCGCGCCAGCGGCCCCACGGCAAGGGTCATCGTGCCGGTGTGGGCCAGAAGTCCCTCAAAGCTTTCCGCCCCAAGCCCGATCCGCTGGCCCGATCCGATCGGCATGAGCCGGGTTGTCGTAACCGGCGCACTCACCGGCCGCACACCCAGCAAAAGCTCCTTGGTCTGCTCCAGCCCGCCCGGCCCGGTAATGGTCAGCATCACAGGCCAATCGCCGATCTGCATGCCATTGAGCCGGAGATCGAGCGCGGTCCTCTCGCCCTCGCCCAGCTCCATCTCGGTGCTTTCGGATGGCGTCGAAATCCCCTCGCCCGTGGAAAGGCTCACCCCATAGCTACCGGCCGCGCCGCCGATATTGTTGATCTCGACCAGAAGCCGCGACTCGTCCCCCACGCGCAGGAAGCGCGGCGGGCTCAGCGTCACCACCACCGGGTCGCGCACGATCACGTCAGCCGAAGCATGTCCCACCGCTGTGTCCGTCCAGGCCATGGCCATGATCCGCACCGTGCCGGTAAAGTCCGGCATGTCGAATTCAACGCTGGCCTTGCCGTCTTCGTCGACAGTGACAATGCCCGAATGCTGGGCCACCAGCACGGTGATCGGCGGCGGCGTACCGAGGCGCGCAGCCTCGCCGTCACCGCCCGAGCGCAATGCGCCCGCCATGCCCTGATTGGGGTCGATCAGCGCGCCATAGAGATCGCGGATATCCATCCCCAGCTGGCGCTGGCCGAAGTAATAGTCATCCGGCGCCGGCACCTTGAAATTGGTGAGGTTGAGAATGCCGAGATCGACCGCAGCCACCGCGACATAGGCCGTCTCACCCGGCGCCACATTGCCCAGTTCCACCTCGACGGTGAAACTCTCGCGCGGCAGCGTCACCTCCGGCGCGGTCAGCGCCACATCGAGCTTGCGCTCGCCCGGGTCCACATCGGCGAAGGCGAGACCCAGCGCGCGCGCCGGCATCCGCTTTTCCGCGGCATCAGCAGGGCGATAGAGAATAGCCGTCACATAGGCGCCCGGTCCCCATTCCTCGGTCACTGTAAGCGGCACGGTGGTGCCCCCTTCGGGCACCTCCACCGCCTGCATGTCGATGACGCGATTGTCGATCACCATCACCAGCGCTGTGCCGGCAAATTGCGGATCGAGCTTGAGATTGGCCGTGTCGCCTACCCGATAGGCCGGCTTGTCCAGCGCCACCTGCAGCGTGTCGGGCGTGTCCGATCCGGCATCGGCATAATAATAGCCGGCGTAGAATTCATAGCTCGACGAGGTGGCGTCGGCGCCAGTGGTTTCCACCTCCAGCCGATAGCGGCCCCAGTCGACCACATCCCCGACAATCGCCGGCTTGCCGTCGCTGGTCGCGGTCGTGCCATTGGCCACTTCACGCGTCGTGGTAATGGCCTCCCAGTTCCAGGTGCTGCCGCTGCGATACCACTGATAATTGGTCTCGATGCGCGACAGCCGCCAGCTGATCCCGTTCTCGGCCACGGCCTCACCCTCGGGCGAGACGGCGATGATCTCGAACTCGGCCTTGCTGCCCTCGCCAAGACCCGTGGCGTCGCTGAACACCGGCTTGATGCCGAGCCGCAGACCATCGGCCAGCACGGGCCGTGTGATCGCGCGTTCCACCGAGCGCCCGCTGGTATCGATCAGCCGCAGCAGAATCTGCGCTTCGAGCGGCTTTGTCGTCACCTGCGCCTCCGGCAGGGTCACCGCGGCAATGACATTGCCCGCTTCGTCGGTGACGCCAACCAGGCCGAGCGGCTCGCGGCTGGTTTCAATGGAATCATCGAGACGACCAAAGCTGTAGCCGGGGAAATCCGGCAGACTTGAGCGAGGCCGAATGACAGCGTCAGCTTCCACCCGGAGGTCGGGCGCCGTGGCCCCATAGAGATATTTGGCCGCGACCGCGATCTCATTGACCTCGCCAGCCTTGAACGGCCCCTCTTCAACGGGCTTGATCTCAAATGCCAGTCGCTCAGGCTCAAAGTCCTCAACCAGGAAACTCGTGCGCGCCAGCGCCTCGGCATTGGGGTCCGAATACATCCGCAGCGTCCACGAGCCGCGCATGGCTTCGGCCGCCATCGGCAGGGCCACAAAATACCCGCCCGCCCCTTCGTCGCGCAGCACCTGGCTGCTCGCCGTCACCCCATCAGGCCGCTCGACCTCAAGGGTCAGCGGCAGGCCGGTCACGGCATTGGCGCGTTCGTCGCGCAACAGCGCGGTCAGGAAAACCGTCTCACCGGGGCGATAGACTCCGCGCTCGGTGGTGGCGAAGAGATCGAGCGGTCCGGGCGATGGCCGCCCCTCGACGCCCCGATCGGTCAGATCAAAGGCAGGCCGCGACAGATTGAGGAAGGCATAGTCGCCGTCGTCGGTCTCGGCCACCAGCAATTGCGGCGCGCGACCACCCTGCCCGCGGGCAAGACCCGGCGCAAACACCGCTTGGCCATCGGCATCACTAATTGCTTCGCCCAGGATTTCATTGTTCACCGCAACAAGCCGAACTTTCGCGCCTGCAACCGGCTCGGTCGAAGTCAGCCCGCGCACAAAGGCATGGACGCCATCATCGCCGGCAATGGTGGTCAGCCCGAGATCGGTGACGATGAACCATTGCGTGGCGAGATCGGACCAATAGCTGTCATTCTCCTCGCCCTTCACCCGTGCGGTCACGACATAAGCGCCCGCAGTGATCTCCCCGAGCACATCGGCCACCGGGATGGCGGTCGTCACCAGCGCGTTGGAATCCCCCTGCGCCAGATCGACCTCGCCGCTCCAGATCGCCTCGCCCAACCGATCGGCAATATCCTCGGCGCCATAAGGCGAAAGACCATTCTGGAAAATGCCATCTCGCACCGCCATGGCAATCGAGCGGTCGCCCACGCGATAAATCTCAATCTCGGCCGTTTCGGCATTGACCGAGGTGATCGGCAGACCGCCACCCAGCCCGGCCGGCATCACATAGGCATTATTGGCAAAACCAACGAAGGGCGTGCGATCCGGAATATAGACGCTGAGCTCGACATCCTTGCCCAGTTCCTCGCCATCAGCCGAGGCAAGACCGGCGCGGAATTTGATCGAGTAGCGATTGCCGTGCTGAAGCCCCTCGATACAGATCTGCTCATGCTCGGTTTCGACCGAGGCCTGCGGCGCATTGGCGACCGACACAAAGGCCGAAAGGTCGGTGCTGCCGAGCGGATTTGAGAAAACCGCACACACCCGTGGCGCTGCCGGCTCGGCATCAACGACATGGTCGGTAATGCGGAAACCATGAATGGCCACGACGCTGGCGACATAGTCTTCGAGCGCCGTGTCCGGCATCAGTTCGAGGCTCAGGCGATAGGCCGCGATCGCCTCGCGCCACATCTGCCGATATTCAATGCCATTGGCCAGAGCGCGCAGGGCCAATGCGCGATTGTCCGTGCCGGCCGAGCGCAAGAAGGCATTGATCGCCGCTGCCGTCGACATCTGCGCCAGTTCGGCGCTGTTGTCGCCCTCTTCCAGACCCTTGACCGCATCGGCGCGGCGCAGCCCGGCTTCCGCCAGCGCCTGCCAGATGGCCGGATCATTGGCATTGATCGCCAGCGCCTGTCGGAAAGCGACGATGGCCGAGGCATAATCCTCCACAGCCGCCGCCTCATTGCCCGCGCCCACCAGCGCGCCATAGACCGCCCCCTTGGGCGGCGCATCGGTCTCGGGCAAGTTCCGGGCAAAGCGCTTGGCCTGTTCCACCAGAGACTGGGCCGGGAATGGCAGCTCGGCCAGCCGCTCTTCCTCGGTTGCAGCGGGGCTCGGAGCGCGGGTTATGCGGCCCGAAATTGCGCCGGTGAACGCCACTTCCTCGGCCGTATCGCCCTTGAGGAAGCACCATTTGGACTTGTCGTTGAAGGTGAAGGCGCGGCAGATGTTGTCGTCCACGCACTCGGCCCGACAGGCGTCGAGATCAGTGTTCTTGATGATCGAATAATCAAAACCGGGAAGGTCGATATTTTCGAGGAGGCTAATCTTGGACTGCCCCGAGGCCGACCCGATCATCGCGAGGCCCACTGCCATTGCGGCAGCCCATTTCCGTGCAGCGCCAAAACCAGCAAACATGCTGTCCCTCCCAGAACCCCTTGGCTTCTATCAATGCCAAGGGGGCGGAGAAATCAAGCGAAGTTGGGGCAAGGCCGCGCCCCGGGAATTGTCCGCAGTCGCTTTTCGCACCCGGGTGCTGTCAATGCTAACAGTCTGTTAGCAAAGTCCCGCGAAATGCTAACCGTTCAAGAGCAGAACGAAGACCATGACAACGCCCCGCCCCAACCAGATCCGCCTTCCCTTCATCACCCAGCGTCCCCTTGAGGACGGCTGTGGCGCAAGCGTCCTGCAGATACTCACCGGCAAGCCGCTTGCCGAGATCGAAAGCCATTTCGGCTGGAAAAACGGAGAGTTACGCCGCTCGAACTGGGAGGACATTATCCGCATCCTGCCTCTTTACGGCTGGCAGTTTGGCGCGCGGCAGGAGGTCGAGAGCTGGGACGAGGTCCATGGCCTTGCCGTCATGCATGTCCACGACGACCACTTCATGCTCTACGATGCCGACACCAAGGTTTTCTATGACCCGTGGGAGTTCGAGGGCCCATCCCTTGTCACAAACCGCAAGCCGATCAGCACCTTAACCGTCTGGAAGAGTGCGGACTGGGCTTATCCCCGCGCAACGAAAATCGGTTAGGATCATTTTCTTGAAGTGGAGGAGATCAGGATGAATACCGCAAATCTTCAGCTCGAAGGCCTGCTCATGGCCATCGCATCGATCAACAAGACCCTGGTTTCAAAGGGAATTTTGACGACAGAAGAGATCGACAAGGCGCTCGCGACATCCGAGCAGCTGGTCGTCGGTGATGATCGGGCCGTCGAAGAACTGTCGCCGGCCAATCGCGACGCCATCGCCTTCCCGATCCGCCTGCTCCGACAGGCCAACAGCCAGGGGTCGGATGACACCAGCAGCTTCTCGCAGCTGACCCGGACGGTCGGAGAGACCAAGGATCGTTACAACGACCAGCTCTGACGATTTGGATCTACGGGCGCTTCTTCACGCCTGCAGCAGCGCGGGAGAGGTGCGGAAGGAGACCAGTTCGCTCAGCGGCGCAACAAGGGTCCAGCGTATGAAGTCGCTGCCGCGTTCGACATGAGCCTCGCCCCTGAGTGAAAACGGCACCGCGCGCTCCAGGACTACCGACCCAAAACCACGCCTGACCGTCGGATTTACAGGAGAAATCTCACCACCCGTGCTCTCGTTCCAGGTCAATTCGACGAAATCCTCGCCATCCCTGTGCGAGATTTCCCACTCGATCACGATCTGCCCCTGACCGCTGCCGAGCACGCCATACTTGACGGAATTGGTCCCCAGTTCGTGCATGGCCATGCCCAGGTGTTGAACCGCATTGGAATTCAACGTCACTGACGGGCCGGTGGTGACCACCTTGTGCTCATTGCCGAAGGCACCGAGCTGTTGCTCGATCAATTCGGCCAGGCTTGCGCCATTCCAGCCGGTGTTGACCAGCAGGTCCTGAGAGCGGGCCAGGGCGAGAATGCGGTCGCGCAGCTGCCGCTCGAAATGCTCGGGAGACTGCGAGCGGTTGCTTGTCTCGCGAATGATGGACAGGATCACCGCGTACTGGTTCTTGACGCGATGATTAACCTCTTGAAGTAAAAGGCGAATTTTCCGCTCAGCTTCCCTGGTCTGGGTGATGTCCCGGGCGATTTTCGAGGCCCCAACGATGTTCCCATCGGCATGCCGGATCGGGGAAATGGTCAGGGAAACATCGATCTTGGAGCCGTCCTTGCGGAGCCGGACCGTTTCGAAACTCTCGACCCGCTCCCCCTTGCGGATCCGCTCGATGATATCGGCCTCTTCGCTTTGCAAATGGGGCGGTATCAGCATGACCACCGACTTCCCGACTGCCTCATCTGCAGTATAGCCAAACATCCGCGCGGCCGCGGCATTCCAGGTCTGGATGATACTATCGAGGTTTTTGCTGATGATCGCGTCGAACGAACTGTCAACGATTGCCGCCAATAGATAGGCGGTATGATCATCCACCGAAGGGTTACTACCGGGCTGCGCCTGTGGCTGCGTGAGCATTTCTACCTAACTAGCTGATCGCCCTGAACACTGCGCTCATAGTTCACCGGAGGCAATTGCACCAGCTCCTAAAATCTTTCGCAGGTCCGGAATTTCGCAGTGAACTTCAATGAGGTCTGGGCGTTACTGCACCAATGGGCAGCGAGGCTAAAATGCACGATCATGACTCCGACGCAGACTTTATCGAAGGTTTCGCCCTGCTTGCGGGCGCACTCTGGATTGGCAGCGCAATATTTTTTCTGACACTGGCGTCGATCGGTCGCGGCATGTTCTGAACTGGGGAATTCGTTTCGGTGAACAGCCGGCCAAAGACACATCGCGTCCATCGCAAGATGGGCCAACTGCATGGGATATAAAGCGCGAGAAACCATAAGGTTGCCCCGCTGATCAAATTTTTATGGCGATCTGACACCGATGGAATGGGAATGTGCGGGTTGAGCGTCGCGGGCTCGAACTATCCGCCCCCCTGATTAACCTATGTTAGCGCGATAATTTCCCAGAGCGATATGGTGGGTACCGAATCGTCCGGTTTGCGGTGGCTGTGTTGTCCTCGGTTGAAGACGTCCGAATCCTGATTTGTGAAGACGAATACCTGCTGGCGAGTGGCCTGACTGCGGATCTGGAAGCCTTGGGCGTGCGCGTGCTTGGCATAGTGGCGCGCGCGGCTGATGGCATTGCCCTACTCGATGAGCTGTCCGACGCAGGCCTGAACGCGGCAATCGTTGACATCCGCCTCTTGGACGGCTCGGCCTTCCCGCTCGTTGAACGCCTCCGCGAAAAGTCGGTTTCTGTCGTGTTTTTCAGCGGCTACTCCGCCGAGGACGTGCCGGACCGCTTCAGCGAGATACCGGTCGTCACCAAACCGGGCCATATTGATGAGCTGATGAGTGCCCTTGAAGTCGCCCGGTCCCAAAGGGCCGCACCCACCGCCTAAAATCTGCAGGATGAGTTCGGGGACTGGGTCCCGCGGCGATAACGCCGCAGGACCCCACATGTTTGGCAGGCCTAGTTCGGCTGCCAGTATTTGGCCAGCGTCGCCGGCGTGTGCATGTTGTTGTAGAGGTATTCCCAGAAGGCTTTGCGCTGCTCGGGCTTGACCGTCTTCCACACCGCGTTCACCGCCATGTCGCCACCGTAATAGGCATAGACGAAGGGCGCGCGGAGGTTGTGGCTGAGGAAGGCCAGGCGCGAGCGCATGGTCACCGGGTCCTGCAGGGTCTTGTCGGCGACAATCGGGACGATTTCGTCCAGCGACATCCCCTGAGCATGCATCATCCAGGCGGCATTGCACCGCATGGCGCTCCGCAGGCGCTGTAGCGCAACGCCAAGCTCGTCTTCCGGACCACTGATCCAGTCGAGAAACTCCATGCCATTGTCAGCAATGCCTTCAAAGAGGGCGGAGCTCGCTGAACTGGTCACCACCTGCGCGCCATCGAGCGGCATTGTACCATCGGCCACGCGGTTCTCGCGGATGTTCATGTGCACCAGGTGCCCGGGGAACACTTCATGCGTCGCGAGGTGTTTCAGTGAGAAACGCGTGTAGGGAAAGTCGAGGTTCAGCAGCACTTTTCGCGTGGGATAGTCGCAATAGGCCGAGAACGGGACCGCGGTGACACCTTCCGGGGTCATGCCTTCATGATCATAGGGATACATGGTGGCGGTGACTCGGGTGCGGGCCTCGGCGATCAACTCGTTGAGAACCGAGAGCACTTCGTCCGTGGGAACGCGAGCCTGCGCTTCGTAGCACTCAAAATCCTCGGCGAGCGTACCGCCCGTATAGCCGAGCTCATCCAGCTTTTCGCGGATCGTCGTGCGATAGCATTCGATTTCTGCATCCGGAACAAGGGTTTGCGGCACGCGGATCTGGCGGGCGACGCGATCTGCAAATGAGATTGGCGTGCCGTCAAACGTGTCAAGTAGGGCCAGGAGCGAGTCGATCATCTCCGCAACATAGTCCGCCCGGAGTGGGCTCTCCGCCTCTGCGGGCAGGCGCGCCGCGAGCGCGTGCAGCTTTTCGCGGGCATCGTCGTAGCTGGCCAATGGCAGCGGGAACACCTCTGCCATAGCGACCGGGACCAGGCCTTCCTTGTTGAGAAAGCCATCACTGCTCTGCATTGAGCGATAGAGCGCATCGATGCCAGCAGTGAGTTCAGCGAGTTCCTTGCCGATCTTCATTGCGGTTTCCTCAGACGTGGCCGGCAACGCGCTTCGGCTCATAGGGAGCCTCGAGCTGGGCGATGTCTTCCGGGGTCAGCTTGACGTCGAGCGAAGCGATCGCGTCGTCGAATTGATGCAGTTTGGAAATGCCGACGATCGGGGCGGAAATGCCCGGGCGGCGCGCGACATAAGCATAGGCGATCTGCGCTGCGGGGCGGCCATGACGTTCCGCCACGGCCCGCACTGCGGCGATGACCGCATCGTCTGCATCCTTGGTCCGATCATAGAGGGCCTGGGCCGTCTTGTCGGTCTGGGACCGGGTGGTGTCAGCTTCGGGACGTGCTGCGAGCCGGCCACGGGCCAGAGGCGACCACGGGGTAATGCCGATGCCTTCAGAGATACAGAGCGGCAGCATTTCGCGCTCTTCTTCACGATAGATGAGGTTGTAGTGGTTCTGCATGCAGACAAACTGCGCCCAGCCATTGGCACGCTGGATACCGATTGCCTTCATGAACTGCCAGGCGTGCATGGACGAGGCGCCGAGGTAGCGGACCTTGCCCTGACGGACGACATCGTTGAGCGCGTCGAGGGTCTCTTCGAGCGGCGTTTCGTAGTCGAAACGGTGCAGGGAATAGAGGTCGATATAGTCGGTGTTGAGACGCTTCAGCGTGCCATCGATGGAATCGAAGATATGCTTCCGCGAGAGACCGCGATCGTTCACATCACCGCTCATGGGATTGTAGAGCTTGGAGCCATAGACGAGCTTGTGGCGCGGGACGTCCTTAAGCACGCGACCGACCACCTCTTCGGAGGCGCCCAGCGAATACATGTCAGCCAGATCGAAGAAGTTGATGCCGAGGTCGACGGCCTTCTCGAGAATCGGACGAGAGGCAGCCTCGTCGAGCACCCACGGCGCCCAGGTCGGCGAGCCGAAAGTCATGCACCCGAGGCCCAGCTTTGAGATCTTGAGGCCCGTCCGACCAAGATTGACATATTCCATTAGTACACCTTCCCCGGCAATTTTCAGTAGCGGGCCACAGTAGCATCGGCAGCGCGGCGCATGAAAGCCCATAAACCCGGCACATGATGCTCATAAAAGATGCTAATTCACAAGCTGCGCGAAAAATCCCCACACCCTATTGCGCAGGGCCGAACGCGTGAGTACGGTTAGTGTATCAACCGGATAGAACACATGTTCACCTTCGACCCGTCCAGCATCGACAAGTCGCTACCCGTACCGATCGGGACGCAGCTGCACGGCCTGTTGAGCTACGTCCTGTCCTTCAGTGACACCCCGTACGGCACCAGGCTGCCATCTGTGCGCCAGCTCGCCGCCGAGTTGGGCGTGGCGCCGATGACGGTGAACCAGGTCTACCAGCAGCTGCGGGATGAAGGTCTCGTGGAGATGCGTCCCGGCCTCGGGGCTTTCACCATGCGCGATCCGCGCAAGGCCCTCGACGACAACCAGCCCATCAACGCACTGAGCCGCGACATTGACGCGATCATTGCCAAGGCAGAAATGCTGGGCGTCCCGCCCATGTCGCTCGTTGCGATGATTAATGCCCGCGCGCACATGCGCCGACCGGACACTGGCCTCAAACTGGTCTTTGTCTGCATCTTCGAAGGCCCGGGGCGCGACTATGTCGACGACATCCGCTCGGTCCTGTCCCCGCTCGACACGATTGATCTGGTCACCCTCGAGTCCCTTCAGGCGGACGGGCCGGAATACCGGCTTTGCATTCAGGCCGATCTCGTGATCACCTTTGGCCATCGCGAGGCGGAGGTCCGCAGCGCGGTCAAGGGCGCAACGATCCTGGGGCTCCGTTTCCTGCCATCGCAGCGCACTCGCCAGACCCTTGCGGGTCTCGACCCGCGCTCCCGCGTCGCGGCCGTCACCCATTTCCAGGAATATATTGCGATCATGCGTCCCAGCGTGCGCGAGTTTGCCCCGCATGTCTCAGACATCCGGGTCACCTGGTCCTCGGCGCCAGACCTGGCCGATATCCTTTCAACCTGTGACGCGGTGGTCTTTGCTTCGGGCGCAGACCACGTGGCTACGCTCGTGCGGCCCAGTGTCCAGTGCTTCGAATTCCGGCATGCGCCAGATCCTGGCGCGCTGGAGGCAATCCTAGTCCCAAAGCTCGCACAATTGCGCCAGGCAAAGGCGAGCCCAGGATCGGAGAGAGAGACAGCATAATGTCAAGGAAGGGAACAAAAATGAAGAAGTTTCTTCTCACTACCAGTGCGATTGTCGCCCTGAGCTTCATGCCGATGCATGCAGCCATGGCGCAGGACACGACCACCCTCGTGGTGGGCATGGACGTCGACGCAGGCACGCTGGACCCGCGCCTGATGCGCGACACCACGGCCTCGCGCACCAATGACCTGATCTATTCGGGCCTCGTGCACATCACCAACAATCTCGAGGCCGTTCCGGACCTCGCAGAGAGCTGGGAAAGCCCGGATCCGCAGACCGTTATCTTCAAGCTCCGCCCGGACCTGAAGTTCTCGGACGGCAGCGCGCTGACCGCTGACGACGTGGTGTTCACCTATACCACGCTGCTCGACCCGGATTTCAACGCTCCGCAGCGTGCCCTCTACACCCCGATCACCGCGATCGAGGCTGTCGATGCGCAGACCGTCAAGTTCAGCCTGAGCGCACCTTACGCGCCGCTCCTGAGCTACCTCGACCTCGGCATCGTGTCGAAGGCCCTGGTCGAAGCTGGCCACGACATCGCGCTCAACCCTGTCGGCGCAGGCCCGATGAAGCTCGAAAGCTGGAACCGCGGCAGCGAAATCACCCTGGTCAAGAACGAGAACTTCTGGGGCGCAGATCCGGCCTTCGAAAAGATCTCGCTCAAGATCATCGGCGACAACTCGGCCCGTTCGCAGGCTTTCGAGGCCGGCGATCTGGATGTCATCCAGTCCCCGCTTCCCCCCCAGGATATCGAGCGCCTCAAGAATGACGACCGCTTCGGCAATGTCATCATGGCTGGCCTTGGCGTGACCTACGTCAACTTCAACGCCAATGACCCGCTGCTGGCCGACCCGAAGATGCGTCAGGCCTTCTCGATGCTGATCGACCAGGAAACCATCGTCAACGACATCTTCCAGGGCGTTGATGAAGTTGCGACCTCGATCATCCTGCCGTCGTCCTGGGCCTATTCGGCTGACATCGTGCAGCCGACCTTCGACGTTGAAGGCGCTGTCGCGCTGTTCAACGAGCTGGGATGGAGCGACACCAACGGTGACGGCTACCTCGACAAGGATGGCAAGGCGCTTGAAGTCGTGCTGTCGACCCACTCGGAAGACACCAACCGCGTCCAGACCGTGGAATTCCTGCAGGCCATGTTCGAAATGGCTGGCGTGAAGGCCGTGGCCCAGATCAGCGACTGGCCGAGCTTCTCGACCAACTATGTCCAGCAGGGCAAGCACCAGATCGCCCTGCTCGGCTGGCTCAACATAGTCGATCCCGATCGCCTGATGTTCGCTCAGCTCTCGACCGGTGGCCCGACCAACTGGGGTGGCTATTCCAACCCGGAAGTTGACGCCCTGCTGCAGGAAGGCCGTTCGACCATCGACCAGGCTGGCCGTGCTGCTGCCTACCAGAAGGCCGCTGCGATCCTCGCGGAAGAGCTGCCCTACTACATCGTCTCGGCCCAGGGCTACCAGCTGTTCTACAGCAAGGACCTGCCCGTCGAGGTGCAGGCCACGCCGCGCGGCAATCTGCGCGGCCTGATCGGCCTCAACGACTAAGCCAATGGCTTTGGGTCGGCGCTCCGGCGCCGGCCCATCCCCCAACGCTCCAGAGCAGGACGACCGTCATGACTTTCAACCAGCGCCTCAGCGCCGAGTTTTACGCGCGGGTACAACGCGACATTCGCGCAAAAATGTCCCAGCAGGGCATCGACGTCCTTATTCTGGATGCCAATGACGACGTCGTCTACACGACCGGCTTCTCGCATTACTCCAATGAGCGGCCGATTGCCGTCGTCCTGACTGCGACCACGACCTATCTGCTGATCCCTGAGCTTGAGCGGCACCATGCCAGCTCGCAATATGATGGCGCAGAGTTCGTCGTTTATTTCGAATTTCCGGGCCGCGATCCCGCCTTTGCCGTGCTGGCCCGTACTCTGGGTGACCTCAAGGGCACGATCGGGCACAGCTTCGGCATGTCCAATGGCCGCGTCGCGCAGATCCAGCGCGCTTTCCCGAATGCACGGCTGACGGCCACTTCGATTGTCACCACCCAGCGCTACATCAAATATCCCGAAGAAATTGTGCTGCACCGCGAGGCTGCCCGCATCTCTGACAGCATGGTCAATGCCGGGGCCGAGTTGATCTCGGAGTCGCTGCGCACCGGCAATACCATGCCGACCGAGATCGAGATCGAGAACTTCATCATCAGCCACGCGCTCGAGATCATGCAGAACGAGCACGAGGACATCATGTATGTCGCCGGGATCGCGGGCGGTCTTGTCTATTCGGGGCTGCGGTCTGCCTTCCCGCACGGCATGCCGACAGCCCATCGTCCACAACGCGGGGAAAGCATGATCCTCTCGCTCGGCTGCCGCGTTGGTGGACGGGCGGCTGAAAGCGAGCGCACCTTTATCCTCGGCGAGCCCAATGCCGAGCAGACAAAGTTTTACAATCTGTCCCAGGAAGCCCAGGGCATCGGCACCGCAGGGCTCCAGCCCGGTGCCACCTGTTCTTCCGCAGATGATCGCGCCCTCAATTTCTACCGGGATCAGGGCGTGTTCCAGTTTTGCCCGCATCGCGTCGGCCACGGCATGGGCGTGATGTTCCATGAGCCACCGTGGGTGGAAGGCGGCGACGAAACCGTCCTGCTGCCCGGCATGGTCTGCTCCTCCGAACCGGCGCTCTATGTGCCCGGACTTGGCGGCTTCCGGCTGGCCGACACGGTCCTCGTGACCGCGTCCGGTCCCGAAAGCCTCACCAAATATCCCCGCAAGCTCGATGAGGTCATCCTGGGATGACCCTCTTCCGCTCGAACTGAGGTAGGTCGCCATGCTCGCCTACATAGCCCGCCGTCTTCTCCTGCTCATCCCAATGGCCATCGGCATGGTTGTGGTGACCTTTGGCCTGTTGCTCATCATTCCGGGTGACCCGGCTGCTGTGCTTCTGGGTCAGGACGCCACGCCCGAGGCGATCCTCAACCTGCGCAATTCGCTGGGTCTGAACGATCCCTGGTATATTCGGCTCTGGAACTATTTTGCCGCCCTGCTGCAGGGCGATATGGGTCGGTCGATCTTTCAGAACCAGCCGGTGAGCGAGATCATAGCGGGGCGTCTCGGCGCCACCATCGAGTTGGCCGTTGTTGCCCTTTTGCTGGCCAGCGTGATCGGCATCACCCTTGGCGTGCTGGCGGCTATCCGTCAGGGTTCGTGGGTCGATACCGTAACCATGCTGTTCGCACAGCTTGGCGTGTCCATGCCCGTATACTGGCTTGGCCTCCTGCTCATGCTATTGTTTGCGGTGCAGCTGGGCTGGCTGCCCTCCATCGGTCGCGGGGTGCCCATGCATGAGGCTCTCTGGGCCGCACTGACGGGTCGTCCGCAGGTGCTCTGGGAGTCGTTCCGCCACATTGCCCTCCCCGCCCTCGCTCTCGCTGCCAACTCGGCCGCCATCATCTCGCGCCTCGTCCGCGCTTCCATGCTGGAAGTGCTGCGCGAAGATTTCGTGCGCACCGCCTATGCCAAGGGGCTGCGCAAGGGCCGTGTCGTCGTCCGCCACGCCCTGCGAAACGCCCTTCTTCCGGTGCTCAGCGTTATCGGCCTGCGGTTTGGCGCCCTCCTCGGCGGTGCCGTTCTGACGGAGTCCATCTTCGCCTGGCCCGGCCTTGGTCAGCTGACCATCTCGGCCATCTCGCAGCGTGACCTACCCCTTATTCAGGGCATCGTGCTGACCTTCGCCATCGTGTTCGCTCTGGTGAACCTGATCGTCGACCTTCTCTATGCCGCGGTCGATCCGCGCGTACGCCTCGGATAACGCCATGCGATTGCCGAAAGCTCTCACCAACATCTCGCTGATCGTGGGCGCGTTGATCACGCTCACAATCATCGTCCTCGCTGTTTTCGCGCCCTGGTTTGCGACCCATGGCGTCGAGCAGATGGACATGCGCAACCGCTTCGCTGGCCCGACTGCGGACCACATCCTGGGCACCGACAATTTTGGGCGCGATCTCTGGTCCCGCCTGATCTTTGGTGCGCGCATCTCGCTCACTATCGCCGTCATCTCTGTGACCGCCTCGGCGATCATCGGCACGGTTGTGGGCCTCGTCGCCGGCTATTTCGGAGGCTGGGTCGACCAGCTGCTGATGCGCATCACCGACATCTTCCTCGGCTTCCCTGCCATCGTGCTGGCGCTTGCGATCGTCGCGGTGCTTGGACCGGGCGTGTTCAACGTCGCGCTCGCCATCATTGTCGTGGCCTGGACCGAATATGCCCGTGTCGTGCGCTCGACCACGCTGGTGCTGCGCGAGCAGAATTATGTGCAGGCCGCCAAGGCGCTCGGCGCGGGTCCGATCCGCATCATCTTCAAGGAAATCCTGCCCAATGCTCTTGGCCCGATCATCGTGCTGGCGTCGCTCGGCCTCGGCACGGCGATCATCTCGGAGTCAGCACTGAGCTTCCTCGGCTTCGGGCTTCCCCCGCCGGAGCCGACCTGGGGCTGGACCCTCGCCTACGGCACGCGCTTCATGCGCGACGCACCGTGGCTATCCATCATTTCGGGCGCGACCATCATGATCACCGTGCTCGGCTTCAATCTTCTCGGTGACGGCCTCAGGGACATTCTTGATCCCCGCCAGCTGTCCCGTGGCGGCGGCAAGTCCGCCAAGTAACTAAGGAACTGCATCATGGTAAAAGCGATCAATCAGCTTCGCCCGAAATTCACCACCAATGCCGACGGCTCCGATGCCGTGATCATTATGCATGAGCTGGTGGGCGAAGAGGACGGCCCCACGATCGGTATCTCGGCTGCCATCCACGGCAATGAGAACACCGGTTCGCAGGCAATCCTGGAACTGTTCCGCGTGCTCAAGGACATGTCGATCAAGGGCCGCATCCTGCTGCTGCCGGTGGCGAACCCGACCGCATTCGCCTTCAACGAACGCTATTCGACCATCGACAAGGTCGACCTCAACCGCCAGTTCCCGGGCAATCCGAATGGTACGCACAGCCAGCAGCTGGCCCATGCGCTGACCAATGAGTTCCTCAACAAGATCGACGTGCATATCGATCTGCATTCGGGCACCGACCGCCCGACTGTAGACTATGTCTACATCTGGAATGACGAGCGCCTGTCGCGCGCCTTCGGCTCGAAGGTTCTTTACCGTCCGGTGGAAAACAAGCAGGGCACCGTTTTCGGCGGCACGACCAAGACCGTAACGATCGACACCCGCAACATCCCCGTTGCCGTGATCGAATTGGGCGGCGGTATTGTCGACCAGACCGGCTACGTCAAGCAGACGGTCGATGGCGTGCTTAACATGCTCAAGACAACCGGCACCATCGCCGGCGAACCTTGGGAAAACCCCAAGCAGATCGTGGTCACCGAGCTGGCCGGCGTCCGTCCGACCCAGGGCGGCTGGATCGAAACGCTGGCTCCCGCGAACGGCGAGATCATCAAGGGCGGCGAGCTGCTGGGCCGCGTGGTCAGCCCGTACAATTTCGAAGTGCTCGAAGAGATCAAAACCCCGTTCGAGAACGGCATCATGATCATGCAGCACCTCACGCGCAACCTCGTCCACTCGGGCGACTATGCGTACATGATCGGTAACCTCGACGGCGCTACCGACTGAGTGAGCACGAATCTGGCCTGCCCCGGCCGGTAAAGGAGACGACGGCGATGAGCCAGACAAGCGCAACGCAAAAAGCGGCAATCGAGGTGTCCGATCTCAATATCGAGATCAGAGGCGCCCAAGGCTCATTCGCCGTTGTCTCAGACATGAGCCTTTCGGTGCATCCGGGTGAAACTCTCTGCATCGTGGGCGAAAGCGGTTGTGGCAAATCCATGACTGCGCTGTCGCTGCTGCGCCTGCTGCCCGAGGCGGCACGCGTTACCAGCGGAAAAATGCTGATCGATGGCCAGGATTTCCTGGCCATGGGCCAGCGCGAGGTCGAGCAGTTCCGCGGCGAGAAGATCGCCATGATCTTCCAGGAGCCGCTGACCGCACTCAACCCGGTGCTGCGCATTGGCGAACAGATCGCCGAAGCCGTGCGCGCCCATCGCAAGTGCACCCACCGCGAAGCCGATCAGCGCGCCATCGACGTGCTGCGTCTGGTGCAGATGCCCGACCCGGAACGTCGCGCCAAGCAGTTCCCGCATGAGCTTTCGGGCGGCATGCGCCAGCGCGCCATGATCTCGCTGGCTCTCGCCTGCGACCCCAGCATTATCATCGCCGATGAGCCGACCACCGCGCTCGACGTGACTATTCAAGCCCAGATCCTGGGGCTGATCTCTGATCTGCAGAAGCGGCTCGGGACGGCTCAGATCCTCATCACCCACGACCTCGGCGTGGTGTCCGAAGTCGCCGACCGCGTCATCGTGATGTACGCCGGTCGCAAAGTCGAAGAAGCCAGCATTTATGACCTCTTCGACAATCCACTTCACCCGTACACCGTTGGCCTGATGGGCGCGGTGCCCGGCGCGGGCGCCTCCTCGCAGGAGGGCGATCGCCTCGCCGATATTGCGGGTACGGTTCCTGCGCTCTGGGACCTGCCCAAGGGCTGTGCCTTTGCGCCCCGTTGCCCCAACGCCTCGGCGCGATGCCTCGAGGAACGTCCCCCATTCGAGGAAAAACGCCCCGGCCACTGGGCCGCTTGCTGGGAGCACGATGATGCAGCCTGATCAAACGCCACTTCTCAGCGTCGAGAACCTGCAGGTCCATTTCCCTATCCGTGGCGGCGTCCTCCAGCGCCAGATCGGCTCGGTGAAGGCCGTCGACGGCATCAGCTTTTCGCTCAATCGCGGCGAGACACTAAGCCTTGTGGGCGAGAGCGGATGCGGCAAGTCCACAACAGGCCTCGCGCTCATGGGGCTGGTCAAGCCGACTGGCGGTAAGGTCGAATTCGACGGCCTGGCTATCAAGAGCTTCAATCGCACCGCGCTGAAATCCTATCGTCGGCGCATGCAGATCGTCTTCCAGGACCCGTTCTCCTCGCTCAATCCGCGCCAGCGCGTCCGGGATATCATTCGAGCGCCACTCGATATTCATAAGGTGGGTACGCGCGAAGAACGCGAGGCACGCGTCGCCGAGCTGATGCAGCGCGTGGGCCTGCGTCCCGATCAGGCCGACAGCTTTGCGCACCAGTTCTCCGGCGGCCAGCGCCAGCGCATCGGTATCGCCCGCGCTCTGGCGTTGAACCCGGACGTTATCGTCTGCGATGAGCCCGTGTCGGCGCTGGACGTGTCGGTACAGGCCCAGATCCTCAACCTGCTGAGCGATCTGCAGCGTGACCTTGGCGTTTCCTACCTCTCAATCTCGCACGATCTTGGTGTGGTGGAATTCATCTCGCACCGTGTGGCTGTGATGTATCTGGGCAAGATCGTCGAGATCGCGCCCAAGAAGACAATCTTCTCGACACCGCTCCACCCCTATACCGAGCTACTGATGCGCTCGGCGCCGTCGCGCGACCCGCGCAAGCGACACAGTTTCAGCGCGACAAATGACGACATCCCGAGCGCCACGCGCAAGCCGAGCGGCTGCCCGTTCCATACGCGCTGCCCGCTGGCGACCGATCTTTGCAAGACGACCGAACCCGCTCTCACCGCGCGTGAAGACGGTCAGCTTGTCGCCTGTCACCACCGCTGAGAACCGATATGACCAAGACCATCATTTTTACAGGCGGCCGTATTCTTGATGCCGAAGCAGGCGAACTGCGCGACGGGCTCGATGTTCAGGTCGAGGGCAATCGCATCGCCGCGATCGGAGCCGCACTGCCCCGCCCTGCCGACGCAGAGATCATCGATCTTTCCGGCAAGACGCTCATGCCGGGCCTCATCGACTGCCACGTCCATATCGTGGCCGAGACGCTCGATCTCTGGGGCAATATGATTGCCCCGAGCTCGCTGTCCGCCCTGCGCTCGGCACGGGTGATGGATGAAGCGCTGATGCGCGGCTTTACAACGCTGCGCGATCTGGGCGGTGCCGACTACGGTCTGGTGCTGGCCGTCGAAGAAGGTCTCATCGACGGCCCACGCCTCGTCATCTGTGGCAAGGGCCTGACCACGACAGGCGGCCACGCCGATCTGCGCAAGCGCACGGACGACCGCCCCGGAATCTTGTCCGAACGCCTCGGCTCTATGGGTCTCATCGTCGATGGCGTCGACAATGTGCGCGCCGCCTGCCGGACAATGATCAAGGAAGGCGCCAACTTCATCAAGGTGATGGCCAACGGCGGCGTGTCCTCCCCCAACGATCCGATCCATTCCATCCAGTACTCTCGCGAAGAGATTGCGGCCATGGTGGAAGAGGCGGACAATGCCGGTCTCTATGTCTCGGCCCACGTCTATACCGACAAGGCCATCCGCCGCTGCGTCGAGCTTGGCGTGCATTCGCTCGAGCATTGCAATCTTATCGAGCCCGAGACCGCAAAGCTTGCTGCTGAAAAGGGCTGTATCGCCGTGCCGACGCTCGTCGCCTATGATGCCCTCGCTATTGAAGGCGAGGCACTGGGACTTGGTGCCACCGAGTTTTCCAAGATCGAGACTGTGCGCAGCGGTGGCCTTCGCTCGCTCGAGATCATGCGTGACGCCGGCTTGCCCATGGCCTTCGGCTCGGACCTCCTGGGTCAGCTTCGCAAGTATCACTGCATGGAGTTTGAGCTGTTGGCAAAGGTGCTGAGCCCGGCTGAGATCATCCGCTCCGCCACGACAATCGGCGCGCGTCTCTGCCAGCTTGAGGGACAGGCCGGCATCATCGCCGAAAATGCCTATGCGGACCTGCTGGTGATTGACGGCAATCCACTCGAGGACATTACCTTGTTGCAGGACGACGGCGCGCACATGTCGCTCATCATGGCCAATGGCAAGGTGGTGAAGCACACGCACTAGCCCGCCATTCGATAGCCCGTCAGGGCACGGCCAAGGAGAAGGCGAGGCAATGAGCCAAGCGAGCAAGACGGAACCGGCACGGCCGGCGTTGACGCCGGTCGCAATTCTCGCGGGTTTTGCGGTGCTGCTGGGATTTCAGCTGGCGGGCGAAACCCTTGTCGTCGCGACACGGCTCGTCCTGCCGTCTTTCGCCTTCCCAGGGCCGGTGGCGGGCATGCTGCTGCTGCTTGGTTTTCTCGTGCTGCGCAAAACGCTCGATGCCAGCACCAACGCGGTGTCCACTGGCCTGATCGGGGTCCTGTCCCTGCTCTTCGTGCCTTCGGCGGTCGGGGTGATCCAGTATGGCGGCGTCCTTGTCGACTGGGGCGGACCACTGCTCCTGGCAGTTGTGCTCTCGACGCTCGCCACCCTGCTGGTGACTGTTTTCACGTTCCTCTGGATCGCCAAGCTGACCGGAAAGCAGTCGTCATGAGCGGCATCAGCACGATCTGGGTCTATCTCAACACCAGCCCCCTGCTTTGGCTAGCAGTGACGATCGCAGCATTTCTGATCGCTCATGTCGTGGGCAAAAAGCTGGGCGGCTCGCCTCTGGCCAACAGCGTTCTCATCGCAGGGGCGATCATCATCACGCTGCTCCTGGTTTCGGGCACACCCTATACGACCTATTTCGAAGGCGCGCAGTTCGTCCACTTCCTGCTTGGCCCGGCAACCGTGGCGCTGGCGGTGCCGCTCTTTAAAAATCTCGACAAGGTCAAACCCGTCCTCCTGCCGATGGCCGGCGCCCTGGTTGCAGGCTCGCTGACCGCCATTGGCAGCGCCGTGGCCATTGTCGCCGCTTTCGGAGCGCCAGCCGAGATCATTGCCTCAATCGCCCCGAAATCGACCAGCGCGCCAATCGCCATGGAACTGGCGCGCAGCCTTGGCGGCGTCCCGTCACTGGCCGCGGTCCTTGTTATTCTCACCGGCATCACGGGTGCTGTGATCGTCACCCCGTTGATGAACGCCCTTCGCATCAGGAACTTCGCGGCCCGCGGATTTGCGGTCGGGGTCGCCTCCCATGGAATCGGCACGGCCCGGGCCTTCCAGGTCAATGATGTCGCCGGCGCGTTCGCCGGTATCGCGATGGCCCTCAACGGTGCGCTCACCAGCCTTTTGGTGCTCGTCTGGAGCCTCTTGCTCGGCTGAGGGGCCGCTGAGCGCCCCTTACCCCCCACCTTCCGAGTAGCGAGACGCGTCAAAATTTGACCGTCCGGAAAATTTTCCACGTCCTATTGGAATAAAAGAGGGGTTTACTTCGTATACGAACGACGCGTCGCGACGGTTCGTATAGTCCCGCGATTCCAGCCACTTAGGTTTGTCGACGCACCATGGGCCGATCCCTGGAAGTAAATTTCGCGATTGTGAGCGAGTGAAAACAGCAATGATCGATTGATTTGGCACAAAAACTGGGCTCTCGTGTGGAACAAGCCTCCCATGAATTCAGCGAGGAGGTCGATGCTCAGGAACGGAGAGAACATTGATGCAAAAGTCACTTGCCCGCATTACCGCGGTGCTTATCACCTCGACAGTGCTTGTCGGCGTGGCCAACGCCGAGACCATCCGCTGGGCGCGTTCTTCTGATGCGCTGACGCTGGATCCTCATTCCCAGAACCAGGGAAACACGCACACCCTCGCACATCATATCTATGAGACGCTGCTTGGCCGCGACAATGACGGCAGCCTGACACCGCGCCTCGCGACCGAATACGCCCTCAAGGAAGGCGATCCGACCGTCTGGGTCTTCAAGCTGCGTGAAGGCGTGAAGTTCCACAACGGCAACGACTTCACCGCCGAAGACGTCGTCTATTCGATCGAACGCGCCAAGAGCGAGTTCTCGAACATGAAGCAGCTGCACGCCGAAGTGGAATCGGTGACGGCAGTCGACGACTATACCGTCGAGTTCCAGATGACCGGCCCTGCGCTGATCTATCCGAACAACCTCACCAACACCTTCATCATGGACAAGACCTGGTCGGACGAGAACGATCTCGCCGTCGTCCAGGATTTCGCCAGCGGCGCCAGCAACTACTCCGTGCTGAACACCAACGGCACCGGCCCCTACACCCTGACTTCGCGCGAAGTCGACGTGAAGACCGTGCTCGACTACAACGAAGGTTGGTGGGGCGATAAGCCTGCCGTCGACAAGATCGAATATCTCACCATCGCCGATGCCCAGACCCGTATCTCGGCTCTGCTCTCGGGCGAAATCGATATCGTCCAGGACGTGCCGCCGCAGGATATCGAGCGCCTCAGCAACACCGATGGCTTCAAGGTCGAAATCGGCCCTGAAAACCGCTTCATCTATTTCGGCTACCGCTTTGGCGATGAGCCGCTGAAGTCCTCGAACATCACGGACAGCAACCCGTTCAACAATCCGCTGGTCCGCGAAGCCATGGAACTCGTGCTCGATCGCGATGCGATCAAGCAGGTCGTCATGCGCGGTCAGTCGATCCCGACCGGCATCCCGAACCCTCCGTTCGTGAACGGCTGGACTCCCGAGCTTGACGCCTATCCGAAGCCCGACGTGGAAAAGGCAAAGGCCCTCATGGTCGAAGCCGGCTATCCTGATGGCTTCACCGTCACCCTCGACACGCCGAACAACCGCTATGTGAACGACGAAGCCATCTCCACGGCCTATGTCGGCATGCTCGGCCAGATCGGCATCCAGGTGACGCTGGCATCGCGCCCTGTCGCCGAGCACAGCCCGATCATCCTCGCCAACAACTCGGACTTCTATCTCCTCGGTTGGGGCGTTCCGACATTCGACAGCGCCTATGTCTTTAACGACCTGATCCACTCCAAAACGGATCTGCACGGCACCTACAACGTCGGCCTCTACACCAATCCTGAGCTGGACGAGAAGATCATCGCCCTCGGCACCATGGACGACATCGCAGCGCGCGACGCGACCATCGCCGAAATCTGGGAAGTCGTGAAGGCTGACCGCGTTCTTATGCCGGTCCACAATCAGGTCCTTGCCTATGCAATGCGTGACGGCGTGACCCTGGCTGTTCAGCCAGAGAACCAGCCGAACATGACCACGGTCACTTTCGACTAATTTCCGTCAATCCAGAGCCGCCGCGCGGAGAGTCCATCTCCCGCGGCGGCTCCATTTTTAAGGGGGCGTCATGCTCGCCTTCATTGCCCGACGACTCGTGCAATCCGTCATCGTCATGCTGGTCGTGGCGTTCATCGCATTCCTGGTGTTCCGCTATGTCGGCGACCCGCTCGCCGCGCTGCTCAGTCAGGATGCCAAGCAGGCTGACTACGACGCTGCACGCGAACGACTGGGCCTCGACCAGCCCTTCTACATGCAATTCTTTGCCTTCGTGTCCAACGCACTGCAGGGCCAGTTCGGCATCTCCTATCGGCTTCAGCAACCTGTGAGCCAGCTGATCCTCGAGCGCCTTCCGGCCACGATCGAACTTGCCTTCGCCTCTTCGATCATCGCCCTGGTTGGCGGGGTTTTCCTGGGCATCTATACCGCCCTTCGCCAGCGGACGTTCTCAACTGGCGTGATCATGACCCTGTCGCTCATCGGGGTGTCGCTGCCGACCTTCCTCATCGGCATTGGCCTCATCTATGTTTTTGCCGTTGAGCTGAAGTGGCTGCCGTCCTTCGGGCGTGGCGAGGTGATCCAGTTGGGCTGGTGGCGCACGGGCCTGCTGACGCAATCCGGTCTCCGTTCGCTGATCCTGCCGGCAATCACCCTGTCGCTTTTCCAGCTGACGCTGATCATGCGTCTTGTTCGTGCGGAAATGCTCGAAGTGATGCGGACCGACTACATCCGCTTTGCCAAGGCGCGTGGCCTGTCCAATCGCGCGATCAACTTCGGCCATGCGCTCAAGAACACCATGGTGCCGGTCATTACCATTACCGGCCTGCAGCTCGGCTCGGTTATCGCCTTCGCGATCATCACTGAAACCGTTTTCCAATGGCCAGGTGTCGGATCGCTGTTCGTCAACTCGGTGGCCGCGGTCGACGTACCAGTGATGGCCGCCTATCTGGTCTTCGTGGCGCTCATCTTCGTCGTCATCAACCTCATCGTTGACATCCTTTATTTCATCGTCGATCCGCGCCTGCGCGACGGCGTCAGAGCCGGGAAGTAGCATCGTGACAGACCTACCCCATTCGCCGGATCAGCCTGTCCCTGCCGCAAAGACTTCGCGCTGGAAGACTTTCATTCGGTCCGACATCGTCTGGTCCTATCGGCATTCGTCGATCACGATCGTCGCCTCCATCGTGGCGTTGCTACTGGTGCTGATGGCGATCCTGGCGCCGTGGCTTGCCCCCTACAATCCGTTCAACCCGGCGACATTGAACCTGATGGACGGGTTTACCCCGCCCAATTCGACATCCATGTCGGGCAAGTACTTCTCGCTCGGCACTGACAGCCAGGGCCGCGACATGCTCTCGACCATCATGTATGGCTCGCGCGTTTCGCTGTTCGTCGGCGTCATGGCAACGCTGTTTGCCATGGTGATGGGCGTCGGCCTGGGGCTGGTGTCGGGTTATGTCGGCGGCGTTGTCGATGCGATCATCATGCGCATCGCGGACGTGCAGCTGAGCTTTCCTGCAATCCTGATCGCGCTCCTGATCTTTGGCGTCGCCCGCGGCATCATCCCCCCCAACCAGCAGGAAGGCACCGCTGTCTGGGTGCTGATCATCGCCATTGGCCTTGCCAACTGGGCGCAGTTTGCCCGTACGGTGCGCGGCGCTACCATGGTCGAACGGCAGAAGGATTATGTTGCCGCCGCTCGCATCCTCGGCGTCAACCCAATCATCATCCTCTTGCGCCACGTGCTACCCAATGTCACCGGCCCGGTTCTCGTGATCGGCACGATCGGCCTGGCCCTAGCCATTATCGAAGAGGCGACGCTGTCCTATCTCGGCGTCGGCGTTCCTCCAACCCAGCCGTCGCTGGGTACGCTGATCCGCATCGGCCAGCAGTTCCTCTTCTCCGGTGAGTGGTGGATCCTGCTGTTCCCGGCCGTCACCCTCGTGCTGCTTGCGCTCTCGGTCAACCTTCTCGGTGACTGGCTGCGCGACGCCCTCAACCCCAAGTTGCGCTGATGACCGAGCCAGTTCTTTCGATCAAAGATCTCGTCGTGGAATTTCCTTTCCACGATGACGTGTTCACCGCCGTCAACGGCGTCTCATTCGACATCATGCCGGGCGAAGTGGTCGGCGTGGTCGGCGAGTCCGGCGCCGGCAAGTCGATGACCGGTGCGGCCGTCATTGGCCTCATTGATCCTCCCGGGCGCATTGCCCGGGGCGAAATCCGACTTAAAGGCGAGCGGATCGACAACCTGCCCGAAGAACAGCGGGCCAAGTTGCGCGGTAAGCGGATCGGCATGGTCTTCCAGGACCCGCTGACCAGCCTCAACCCGCTTTATACGGTGGGCCAGCAACTGACGGAGACCATCCGTGCACACCTGCCCCTTAACGAGGCGGAAGCACGCCAGAAAGCCATCGACCTGCTGGTCGAAGCTGGTATTCCCAAGGCTGCCGAACGTATCGACAGCTATCCGCACCAGTTCTCCGGCGGTATGCGCCAGCGCGTGGTTATTGCCCTGGCAATTGCTGCAGGTCCGGAACTGATCGTGGCCGACGAGCCGACATCGGCGCTCGACGTGTCGGTGCAGGCGCAGATCATCAAGGTACTCAAGAAGCTCTGCTCCAACCATGGCGCTGCGGTGATGCTGATCACCCATGACATGGGCGTCATCGCCCAGACAGCCGACCGCATGGTAGTGATGCATCAGGGCAAGGTCGTGGAGACAGGTACGGTTGGCGATATCATCCGTCGCCCTCGCGAGCCCTATACGATCAAGCTGATCGAGAGCATTCCCACCATCGTCCGCCAGGAAGGAGCCGTGGTTCCGAGCGCAGCTGCCAACGACGACAAGGCCTATGTCCAGGTCAAGTCGCTGGTCCGCGACTTCGAAATTGGCGGCGGCAGCTTCACCAAACTTTTGCCGGGCAAGGTCGAACTGTTCCGCGCGGTCAACGAGGTAAGCTTTACAATCAACAAGGGCGAAACATTTGGCCTTGTTGGGGAAAGCGGCTCTGGCAAGTCCACCTGTGCCAAGATGATCGTCGGGCTGGTGAAGCCGAGTTCAGGGCAGATCCTCGTCGATGGCCACGACATCTGGGCCGGCGGCAAGGGACATCAGGAGCGCCGCAAGCGCGTCCAGATGATCTTCCAGGACCCGTACGCCAGCCTCAATCCGCGCTGGCGGGTCAAGGACATCATCGCCGAGCCGATGCGCACGCTGGGCATCGCCCGCAACCGCGCTGAAGTCGACCACCGGGTGGCAGAGCTCCTCACCAAGGTTCGCCTCGACCCTAGCGTCATGCGGAAATTCCCGCATGAGTTCTCGGGTGGCCAGCGCCAGCGCATCGCAATTGCCCGCGCGCTCTCAAGCCAGCCGGAATTCATCGTTTGCGACGAGCCGACCTCGGCCCTCGACGTTTCGGTGCAGGCGCAGGTCCTCGACCTGATGCAAGCCCTGCAGGACGAGTTCAACCTCACCTATCTTCTCATCAGCCACAACCTCGCCGTCGTGCGCCAGATGAGCAACGCCGTGGGCGTCCTGCACAATGGCGTATTGGTCGAAAAAGGTCCGACAGACCAGATTTTCGACAACCCGCAGGCCGAGTACACGCGCATGTTGCTCGACGCCGTGCCGGACATCTCCAAGGTCGCATAATAGCGGCGACGACGATGTCTCCGTTCTAAACACATTGCGTGGCAGAAGAGCCCTGGCTCTCCTGCCACGCGATTTTGAAGAGCCGATTGCCGCGATACCGGCCACATGGGCGCCCCCTCCGCGCAACCCACCCTTTCCAAGACGAATACAGCGGCAGTCGCGCGTTGCCAGTTCGCAACGGCGGTCTCTTTCTGCCGCTTTGACCGAGAAACCGCTGTCAGGCGTATTGCCGAGAGGCAATTATCGACGTCCAATAGCCGTGAAAGGTGAGCGATACCGGGAACTGCTCCATCGCTCGTCAGGAAACGGACAGGCACGGAGAACGCGCACATGGACCCGATCATCAATTTTCTCAACGAGATTTTCTGGGCTATGTGCTGATTTACGGCCTGCTCGCAGTCGGGTTGTTCTTCACCATCAGGCTTGGCTTCGTGCAACTGGTGCACTTCCCGGAAATGTTCCGGGCGGTGATGGGATCGAACAGAAACGACAGATCTGGCATCACCCCATTTCAGGCGCTTTGCACCAGCCTCGCCTCTCGTGTCGGCACAGGCAATCTGGCGGGCGTCGCGGTTGCCCTCTATCTCGGCGGTCCTGGCGCACTCTTCTGGATGTGGGTGGTCGCCTTCCTTGGCATGGCCACGGCTTACGCCGAATCCACGCTTGCCCAGCTCTACAAGATCAGAAACGAGGCCGGAGACTATCGCGGCGGGCCTGCGTTTTATATCGCGCGGGGCCTTGGCGCGCCTTGGGCTGGGGGCATTTTCTCTGTCTGCCTGATCCTCGCATTTGGCCTCGTGTTCAACGCGGTTCAGGCCAATTCCATCGCCGATGCTTTCCAGGGCGCTTTCGGTTTCGACAAACTCTGGGGCGGGGTGGGGCTGGCCGCTCTTACCGCAGCGGTGATCTTCGGCGGGATCAGGCAGATTGCACGCGTGGCCGAGTGGATCGTGCCTTTCATGGCCGTCATTTATCTTGCGGTGGCGCTCTACGTAGTGATCACCAATTTTGCAGAAGTGCCGGGAATGCTCGGCATGATTGTGCAGAATGCGTTCGGCTTCGGGGCGGCGACTGGCGGTATCGCCGGAGCGCTGCTCAATGGCGTCAAGCGCGGTCTGTTTTCCAATGAGGCCGGCATGGGTTCGGCGCCGAACATCGCTGCGGTTGCCACGCCAGATCCTCACCACCCATCAGCGCAAGGTTTCGTGCAGTCGCTCGGAGTGTTCATCGACACGATCCTGATCTGCACCGCCACCGGCCTCATGATCCTCCTCTCCGGTGTCATGGTGCCGGGCAGCGAGCTCACCGGCACACCGCTCACCCAAGCCGCAATGAGCGTTCATATCGGGGGTGCGGGCCATCCCTTTATCGCCATTGCCATACTGTTCTTTGCGTTCACTTCGATCATCGGCAACTACTCCTACGCCGAGAACGCCCTTACCTTCCTCCGCCTCGGCAATCGCCCAGGGCTCATCGCACTACGCCTGGGCGTCATCGCCATGGTGATCTGGGGCGCTTACGAGAGCGTGGCGACCGTGTTTAACGCTGCGGACGCGTCCATGGGTCTGATGGCGACGGTCAATCTCATAGCCATCGTCCTTTTGTCAGGCACGGTTGTAAAGCTGACAAAGGATTATGCGGCACAGCGAAAGGCCGGGCGAGACCCGGTATTCCACGCAGCGGATTACCCCGAACTCAACGGCAGGATCGACAAGACCATCTGGACCCGGGACAACTAGGTCCCGAACCCGGGTTGGTCGGCAGACAACACCGCTAACCGCTGCAGGTTGGCGGTGTTTTTGCACGCGCCGTTGAGGCCACCAGGGGCTCAAGTGAACGGAAGCGCGTCCTTTGGTTAATCCTGGGTTCAGCCAGCATGGGAGATGGTGAGAATTAACTGACTGCATGACCCCGCGGGTCAAACGCTCAGGTCGATAGGGCGGAATGTTCGCTGGATGAACCTGAGTGCATCTTGCGGGGCTCAAGGAGACTAAGGCCAATAAGCAGCTACACCGTTCTGAAGAAACCACGTCTGGAATTCGGTTTGCACGAAAGCAAGAACCGGTTCAACTTCCGGCTCGACGATCAGGGCAAGCACGGCGTGGGCAGCATGGAGATCGATACCTGCATCGAGACACGCGAGCTCATCTCTATGGCCCTCGAGATGCTGGTGTTCGCGTCGCGCTACACCGACCGCGCATGCTTTGAGAACGCAGTTCTGGTCCATGGTCAGGCCTGGCCCGGCAAGATTGATCAACTCGAAGCCATCGTCGAGATGATCAGTCGAGGTCTTGAACTCGACACACCGCATCAGGAGAGCGTCGAATGGCAGTAATTCTCAGGTGACATTGCCGGGATCAGGCGCGGTCTCTTTTTCAGACACCATCCAGTAATGTGTAGTGGTCTCAACCACGTCGCGACCGGTTTAGCTCCACGGCGCGCGGACACCCCGCGCGCCAGATCCTGTTGGCGCCCTGCACCCGAAGGGGACGCCGAAACTCAATCGAAACTACAATTTTTGGCCTTTATAACGTTGCCGCGCTGGCAGCCTTCGATAATCTATGTTTAGAATTGCTACGACGACAGGATACTTTGGTCTCTTTGGCCCCTTGTACGTAGTACAGTACATGTGGCTTCGAAGTACCTTGGGTGCACCGCGTGTGGGGCAAGCGGCGCGCCGGATATCGTCTAGAAACACGTCATCTTCGCCCTCACTGCCACTTGCCTCGAGGGGAGCAAGGCATGAGCACTCTGGAACGACGAATATGTACCGTGCTTGAAGAGTTCAGATGGGGCGAAACGCTTGCCCCAGAACTCAGAGAACGCATCGAGCGGCACGTCAAGGAAGCCGGTCGAGAGCCGGCGAAAGATGACGGCCAACTTTATCTGCAATGGCTCAGATTATAACGCGCAGCTCAAGTTTTAAGCCGATCCCACTCGCACATTGCCGTCGAAGGCGCGCCAGAGCTGCGAGCTTTAGGTCGATGATATTTAACAGATTGAGACGGTCGGTGACCTCGCGCTCGGAACTCCCGAAGCCGCAAGAACGCATCGCTGACCCAGCCGGCTCGATATAACCCGTGACAGCAAATTATTCGCCCGCACAGACACGGTCTGTTCGTGATCGTTTTGACTGTGACGACGGCTGAAATATGGGGGAAACACCTTACCCGGTCGGCGTAAGGAAAGTGGCGGAGAGGAAGGGATTCGAACCCTCGAGACCGTTCCCGATCTGCACCCTTAGCAGGGGTGTGCCTTCGACCACTCGGCCACCTCTCCACACAAGGCGGGTCTATCGGGAGAGGGTTTGATTGGCAAGCGCTTTTTCCGATGGTCGGCAGCAATGCACGGGAAAGAGGTTAGGAGTGTAGATCCTGGGCGCCAAACCGCGCGTAGGAACCACAAAAGCTTCGATTTGCGCCGCCCCATGGCCGAATCGCCAAACTTGGGCTTCCCTAGCGCTCGCTATGATGAGGATCGCTGATGCGCGCACACCAGACCGCTGCCTCCCTCGGACTTTTTCTCGTTTTTGCCTTCGCCACACATTCTGCCGCCCAGGCGCAGACTGTGGCGCCGATTGAAGGGGTCTGGCGGACGGCGCTGGCTTCCGAGGTCACCATAGCCCCCTGCCCCGCGGGATTCTGCGGCTATCTCAGCAAGATCATTGTGCCTGAAGGCATGCTGAGCAGCGCGGAGGCAGAAGCCGCGGCAGCGATGGAAGTCGAGGAGTTCTACGATGAGCGGAACAAGGATCCGGCGCTGCGAAGCCGGCCGATGCTGGGACTGCAGATCCTGACTCTGCGGCCCGGGGAACGGCCCACCGTCTTTGACGGAGAAGTCTACAACCCGGAGGACGGCAACAGCTACTCGGGCTATATGGAAATGCTGGGACCAGACCTCGTGCGCCTCAATGGCTGTGTGCTGTTCAATGTGGTGTGCCGGGGCGAGGACTGGGTCAGGGTACCGCCGGAAGAGATCGACCCCGGCGCCGTGGCACCGGGGTCGTGAGGAAAATCAGCGCGCGCGCTGATTGAAGAGCATCTTCTGGGCTTTCTTGTCATTGGCAAGGTCGTGGTTCGGGATGTCCTTGCCATAGGCCAGTCCCGACTGCACCGCCGGGCGAGCGCCGACGCGTTCAAGCCAGGCGTGGACATGGGGGAATTCTTCGCGGGTGATCCCGTAGCGCTCCCAGGACTGGGCCCAGCCGATGGAGGCGATGTCGGCGATGGAGTAATCGCCGGCGATATAGTCCTTGTCCGCAAGCTGCTTGTTCAGCACCCCGAAAAGACGATGGGTTTCATCGCTGTAGCGCTTGATGGCGTAGGGCACCTTCTCGGGCGCATAGACTGAGAAGTGATTGTTCTGGCCGAGCATTGGGCCAAAACCGCCGACCTGCCAGAACAGCCATTCGTCGACCTTGACCTGGGCACGCTGGTCGGCGGGGTAGAACTGACCGAATTTGAGGCCGAGATATTTGAGGATGGCGCCGGATTCAAAGATCGAGATTGGCTCACCGCCCGGCCCCTCAGGGTCAACGATAGCCGGGATCTTGTTGTTGGGTGAGATGGCGAGGAATTCCGGGGTGAACTGGTCGCCCTTGCCGATGTCGATGCGGTGGTAAGTCCATGGCACACCAAGCTCTTCGAGCATGATATGCACCTTCTGGCCGTTCGGCGTCGGCAGGGAATATGCTTCGATGGGCTTGGTCTGGGTGGTCATGGAAAGGCGTCCTCTCATTGATGGACGCATTCTATCGGCAAACACCGATGTAAGACAAGGTGCTGGAGAAGAAGCATAAACTCCTCTCCAGCCCCAGTTATCCTACTTATTCCTGCTCGACCTGCATTTGCGGTTTTCCATTTCCGCGCAAAGCGAGCGAAATACCGCGGACATCGACGGTCGATGTCACGCGATGGCGCAAGGCGGCGAACATGAAGTCCGGCGTGACATTGATGGGGTCATCGAACTTTACCGTAAGGGTAAAGCTCTGCTGGTCACCAGCCATCTGGACGCCGATCACGAGACCCTTGAAGGGCCGCTCAAGATAGAGCCCCTTGACCCGCATGCCGACCTGGAAGGGCACCATTACCCGTTCCGGCACGGCGGCGCGCGCCGTGTTCCAGTCTCTAAACCCATGGCGCCTGGCGATCTCTTCAAGAGCGGCGCTATGAGACAAGGGTTCGCCGGAGCGACTACGCTCGTCGCGAAGAGCTTTGGCTTCGGCCTTAAAGGTCTGGGCAGACGGGGTATCCAGAGAAAAAGTCATGTCGTATCCTCTCCGAGAAGAGGCGACTGGTCCATGGGAGCTCGCTTTGCCATGATGCGCCTCGGAGAAAACGACTGCGTTTCTCATAGGGCCGGGCTTCACCTTGGGACAGAAGTCCCGCGAGCGGCTGGTGCCGGCAACCATCGCCTAAATGATCCTCCATCGCTGTTCTGTCAAGGCGCCATCATTTGCGGTGATGAGGCCAGCAAACAATTGTGTTGGGCTCTCTGGCATGACTAGCGTAAGCCTACCCCGGTCTGCCCGGGGGAGGAGTTCGAGGATATGACTGAAATTCTGCTGTTTCTGGCGGGGCTTATTGGCGGGGCCGTCAATTCCCTCGCCGGGGGCGGATCGTTTATTGTGTTTCCGGCGCTGCTGTTCGCGGGCGTGCCCCCGGTGCTGGCGAATGCCTCCAATACCTATGCTGCCCTGCCCGGCTATGTCAGCGGTGCGATGGGCTATTGGAAGTCCATGGCGGCCTACAAGGACCGCCTGATCAGCTACGGGCTGATTGCGGCGCTCTTTGGCTATGTCGGAGCCGAGCTGTTGCTGGTGGTTTCCGACGAGCAATTTTCCAAGGTTGTTCCGTGGCTTATGGCGTTTGCCGTGGGGCTGTTCGTATTGGGAAATCAGATCAATTCGGCGATCAAGGCACGGGGGGGCGAACGGCGGGGCATGAAAGTGCTCGGCGCGGTTCTGCTGCTGGGCTTGCTGGCCGCCGTCTGCATCTATGGCGGGTTCTTTAATGCCGGGCTCGGCATCCTGCTGCTGGCGTTTCTGGCGATGGCGGGGATGACCGATATCCACGCCATGAACGGGCTGAAACTCTATATTTCTTCGGTGGTTGCGCTGGTGGCGGTGATCCGCTTCGCCCTTGGCGGAACGATTGACTTTTACCATGGCTCGATCGCCTTGGTAGGGGTGACGATCGGTGGCTATGCTGCTGCCCGGCTTGCGAAATTCATCCCCAGCAACTGGATCCGGATGGGCGTCATCCTCTACGGGATCGGGATGACGCTTTACTTCTTCTGGACGGCCTATTTCGCCTGATCGGAAGGACGAATCCACACCGTACAATCGTGAAAAACTGCGCCGCCAAACGGTGGCGCAGGGGTGGAGTTGGTTAGCACATTGATACCGTTGAAACCGCGATGTGCGGAATTTCGGTGAAGCCCTTCGGCGATGAGGACGCCTGTCGAAACGACATCGGTGATGCGTAGGGTCAACTCGACCGTCCCGCGTCGGTTTCCGACCGTCACGGCATCGCCATCGGCGAGATTGAGTCGGATCGCATCAGTCGGGTGGATGAAGACCGAGGGCTCGCCCTCACGCTTGAGACTGCCCGCGGTCTGGTTGAAGGAGGAATTGAGGAAGGCACGCGCCGGGCTGGTGGCGAGCTTGAACGGATGCTCCGCGTCGGGCTTTTCGGTGATGTCCCAATGATCGGCGTAGCGCGGCATGATCGCGGGATCGCAGACCCAGCGATAGCCTTTGAGACGTGACACTGCATCCCAATCGGGCTCGAAGCGATACCGTCCGTCAGCCCAACCGAAGCCATTGGCAAAGCGGGCGACCTCGTCGGGGCGTTCCTTGTCGACAAAACCGGTCTTTTCAACCTCTTCGAGCGACGGTAAGCCGGACCGGGCGAAGGTTTCACTGACGACCGCACGGTCGGTGGTGGAGAAGACGGGATCGTCGCTGCCCAGGCGCTGGGCAATTGCGTTGATAAACTCGTGGTTGGACCGGGCCTCGCCGGGCTTCTCGAGGATCGCGGGGCCATAGAGAATGCGCGTGTGGCCACCGCGCGTATAGTAGTCGTTGTGCTCGAGGAACATGGTCGCGGGCAGGACGATGTCGGCGAGTTCGGCCGTTTCGGTCATGAACTGCTCGTGGACGACGAGGAACAGATCCTCGCGCAGGAACCCCTCGCGGACGAGGTTCTGGTTCGGCGCGACGGAGGCCGGATTGGTGTTCTGAACGATTATGGCGTGGACCGCGGCACCGCCCTGGAGGGCCTTCTTGTCGCCTGTGAGGATGGGCCCGATCTCGGACATGTCGAGAAGGCGGGGTGTGCCCTTTTGCAGATGCGTGCCTTCGAGGCGGGACTTGTCGAGACCCCAGGTGCCGGAATTCGAATGAAAAGCGCCGCCGCCGCGGTGCTGCCAGGCGCCGGTCATCGCCGGAATGGAGAGCGCAGCATGCATGGCCGTCGAGCCATTGGACTGGCGCGAGAAGCCATAGCCGAGGCGGAAGAAGCTCCGCGGCGTGGTGCCGACGAGATGAGCGAAGGCTTCGATCTCAGCGACGCTGAGGCCGGTGATCTCGGCCGCCCATTCTGGTGTGCGGGTTTTGAGATGGGCCTCGAACTCAGGCGAGAAATCGGTGTAGCGCTCCATATAGGCGCGATCGGCGAGGCCATCGCGCAGGAGGACATGCATGGTTGCGACCGCCAGCGCGCCATCGGTGCCGGGGCGCAGGACCAGGCCCATATCAGCCTGCTGCATGGTGGCATTGTGATAGATGTCGATGACGACGATCTTGGCGCCGCGCGTTTTGCGGGCCTTCATCGCGTGGGTCATGACATTGACCTGGGTGTGCACCGCATTGGTGCCCCAGATCACGACGCAGTCGCTTTCGGCCATCTGTTCGGGATTGACCCCGCCAAGTAGGCCGGTACCGGCGATATAGCCGGGCCAGGCCAAGCCGGTGCAGATGGTATCGTATTGATGTGAATAGCCTCGCACCGCGCGCAGTCGCTCGATACCGTCGCGGTGCACGTGGCCCATGGTCCCGGCATAGAAATAGGGCCAGACGGATTCGGCGCCGTGGGTCTTTTCCACTTCGAGGAAGCGGGCGGCGATTTCGTCCAGGGCCTCATCCCATGAAATCTGCTGCCACTGCCCTGCCCCCTTGGGGCCGGCACGGCGCAACGGATGCATAAGCCGCTCGGGATGGTGAATGCGCTCGGCGTAGCGGGCGACCTTTTCGCAGATCACACCCGCCGTATAGGGATCATCCTTGGCGCCGCGCACCCGGCCGACCTTGCCGTCCGGCAGGATGTCGACATCGAGGGCACAGACCGAAGGACAGTCGTGCGGACAAACGGAGCGGATGGTGCGGAGCGGGGTAAGGTCGTTCATGGCTGCGACGCTAGCGGAGGCGCGGCGCGGTCACAATCGCATTGTGGTGATGAGCGGTATTCTTGAACGTGATGGGGCCTCGCGAAGACCCCCACCTAACCTCCCCCTGGTAGGGGGAGGAACATATCGAGTTGGTTGTTGGGCCGGGCTCCCGATGGATCACCCGGACACGCCGGGTGATGACGATGGAGCCGTTGGTCAACTCAAGCGGAAGACGGGACTAGCCTAAGCGGCGACTTCTGCACTGGCCGTGTTGCGGCGGGCGCGTTGGGTGGCGTGTTTGGCGAGTTCAGCGGCGCCGCCATGGAACTGAGAGAAGGTGATGGCGCAGCCGCCGGTGGAGATGGTAATGCCGCGCCAATTGGGGGCGACGGAACGGACTTCGGACCAATCGATCTCAGTGAGACGGCCGAAGGCGTTGCGGTGTTCGACGCGCTTGAAATCCCAGCGCACGCGGGTGAAGAGGCCGGCAAGGCCGATGCCGAGCGCACCACCAGCGAGCAGCACCACCGCCGCATAGGCTGCGACAAGCTGCGCCGTATCGGTGGAACCGCCCATAAAGACGATGGCGGAGAGAATGACGGCCGCGAGGGCCGCAGCACCGTAGCAGGCAAAATATTCGACCATGGAGGGTCGCAGTTCGGACCAGCCGTCGACCATGACGGCCTCCTCAGGCTGGACGAGGCGCAACGCCAGGAACGCGGCATAGCCGAAGGCGACCACGCCAGCGGCGCGGGACAGCGGAAGATGGGCCGTGGCAGGCACATATTTCAAGGCAATGAGGATGGTAATCACGATGAGTGGCATTGCCACTTCCTGCCAACGCAAGGGCACTCTGCAGTCTCCAGAAATAATCGGGGCCTATGACGCTATTCGGCGGCTGATGTCCTAAAAGAGGGTGTAATGGCCGATTTGGCTATTCACAATTCTGCCATAGCCAAGGCGAGGCCCGACACTATTGCAAAACTGCAATAGCGCGACATGGAGAGCGGCTGAGCAGCCCGCTCTCCGACATCTGTTCGAGGTTGTTTGTTCGGCGCGGCTCACTCCACGCGCGAAGCGGGAGCAGGTGCGCCGGTGGCTGCAGCAAGAGCGTTTTCGTCGGAATCGGTCTCGATCTTGTGGGCCTTAGCACGCGATCCTGAAACGAAAGGCAGTTCCTCGACCAGCAGCGTCAGGATGAACGCCAGTGCGGCCGAACCCGCAGCGACGAAAAACACCGGATGGAGAGCCGACGCCAGCGCTTCGAGCACCTGATCGCGCAGATCGATGGGCAGGCCTTCAAGCATGGCGGGGGAGAATGCGCCTGATGTCTCGGCGCCAGGCGGGAGGATGTCGGCGATACGGGAACTGAGGCCGGATGCGAATAGTGCACCCAGTACCGAAATGCCGATGGAGCCACCGACCTGGCGGAAGAGCGTGGCACCGGCCGTGGCAACCCCGACCATGGCCGCAGGCGTCGCATTCTGAATGGCGGTGACGCTGACGCTGTTGACCGGACCAATGCCCATGCCGACCATCAGCATGTAGATGCTCACCTGCCAGCTCGGCGTATCGAGCTGCATGAAACCGAGCATGATCAGCCCGATCGTGAGAATGGCGGTGGAGAGGCGCGGCAGGAAACGATATCGGCCCGTTCGCGTCATCAGGAAGCCGGAGGCCATGGACGCGCCGATCATACCCGCCATCATCGGCACCAATTGCAGGGCCGAGGCAGTGGGTGAAACGCCCTTGGCCATTTGCAGGTAGAGCGGCAGGAAAGTGATCGAGCCGAACATGGCGATGCCGACGAGAAAGCCGATGGCGTTAAAGAGCGTAAAAGTCTGATTGCGGAAAAGCACCAGCGGCATGACGGGCTCGGCGGCCTTTGTCTCGACGTAGAGGAAGGCAGCGATAGCGGTCAGCGCGAAGACGGCGAGGCCGATGATCTGTGGCGAGGTCCAGGCCCAGGTGCTGCCACCAAGAGACGTGGCAAGCACAAGCGCGGTCAAGCTGGCCGAGAGCAGCACGAAGCCGAGATAGTCGACAGAGCGCTTTACGCGCTCACCCTTTGGCTTGAGCACCATGGTGATGACGATCAGGGCGACGATGCCGACCGGCAGATTGAGCAGAAAAATCCACTGCCAGGAGAAATGCTCGACGATGAAACCGCCGAAGATCGGGCCGGCAATGGCCGATACGCCGAAGACGGCACTGAAGAGGCCCTGCACCTTGCCGCGCTGGCGGGCTGGAATGACGTCGGCGACGACGGTCATCGCAATGACCATAAGTCCGCCACCGCCAAGGCCCTGAATGGCGCGAGCGGCAATGAGGAAGGTCATAGAATTGGCAGATGCCGAGAGCACCGAGCCGATCAGGAACAGCACGATGGCGATCTGCAGCACGATCTTGCGACCGTAGAGATCGCCGAGCTTTCCATAGATGGGCGCGACCACGGTGGAACTGAGCAGATAGGCGATGACCACCCACGTGAGGTGCTCGAGGCCGCCAAGCTGACCGACAATAATGGGCAGAGCGGCCGAAACGATGGTCTGACCAAGGGAGGCAAGGAAGATGGTGGTGGCAATGGCGCCGATGATGAGGCGCACGGACTGGGCCGGCGCCGCCTCGACAGGCGATGAAGTCGTGGACATAAGGCAAATCCCGGGCGGGTGCCTTACCAGCAACCAGGCCCTTGCTAAAGAATGATCGGCACCATACTTGTGCCCATAGCATTTACATGTCAACAGCATGCAATTGCTCCCAGCATTGAACAGGGGCCGAGATGCCTGACAAGAACGCGAGCGCGATCAACGCCCTGCTCAAAAAGGCAGGGATCAGCCCTGAGACGACGGATGTCGTGCTGACGGTAGACGCCGTGTTGCAGAAGTGGCGGCGACGCGCGATGCGGCGTGAGCTGGGCCACAAGGCGCTGATTGATCTCAAGGCCGGCATCGACCTTGCGCAACTTGACGTGCTGATCGCCATCGAGGGGCCAGAGCCGGAATTCGGCGAGACCGAAGGCGAAACAATGATCGCGACCGTGGCCGAACGGCTGGGCATCGACCCCTCGCGCGCCAGCCGGGTGGTGAGCGAAATGGTGGAGCGCGGGTTTGCCCGGCGCGCGGTCAGCCAGGCTGATGCGCGGCGCACCATTATCGAGCTGACCGAGAGCGGGCGCGCCCTGGTCCAGGCGGTGCAGGCTTACAAATTCCTGGTGATGGGCGATTTCTTTTCCGGCTGGTCCGCCGAGGACCTCGACGTCTTCCTTCCCCTGCTGCAGCGTTTCGCCAGCTGGAGCGAGGGCATGGACCGCTCGGCCGAAAAGTTTGCCGACGACATTGCAGAGCTGTCCAAATCGATACAACCGGGCCGTTAGCATCAATTTCGTGAATGGATGCGCGCCTGTTTTTTGATTGCACAGGATCGGCTTGAGACAATAGCTCTGTGCGGCCTTGAGGGGGGACGCCATGGCCGATCGATCTCGCATGCCGGTCACGGCACTGCTCGGCAGCAATATGTTTTTCTCGGGCGTCACCTACGCCGCGACCATTCCCTATGCGTCGCTGGTGGGTATCGACACGCTCGGCCTGACGCCAGCGTGGTTCGCGACGATCATGGCCGTGGGCTCGGTTCTGGCGACATTTGTATCGGTGGCTTTGGGCTATATTTCGGACAAGCTGCCCGACCGGCGCCTGCTGGTGGTGATGACCGCGATTGCGGGCATGGTCGCCCATGGCATGATCTATGCGTGGCCGACGCAGGCGAGCTTTGCTATCGCCATGGGGCTGGTGATGCCGGTGGCCGGAGCATGCTATTCGCAGTGCTTTGGCTATGTCCGGGTTTATTACGCGCGGCACCGGCCAGAGCGGGCTGACTTCATGGTCACGGCGCTGCGGACGGTGTTCACGCTGGCGTGGATCGTCGTCCCGCCCCTCGCCGGCTGGATCGCAGCCGAGTTCGACATCTTCAACGTCTATCTGGCTTCTGCGGTGAGCTACGCCGCCATTGCGGGGATTTATGCCGTACTGATGCGCGACCCGGCGACCCGCATCGAGGCCTCCGCGCCCCGGCGGCTTGATGGCGACTGGAAGACGAGCTTTGCCCTGCAGCCGGGTATCCTGGCGGGCCTGATCGGGCTGATCGTGATGACAGGCGGCTCGCGGCTCTTCACCTTTACCATCCCGCTGTCCATCGTCAGTGATCTGGGCGGCGGGCTTGCCGATGTCGGGCTCTATGCCGGCATCACGGCAGCTACCGAAGTGCCTGCCCTGTTCCTGCTCGCCTATCTCGGCAACAGGCTCTCCAAGGAGACGCTTCTGGCGGCGGCGGCGGGAGTGGTGATGGCGGTGTTCATCGGGATCGCCAGCCAACTACATACGGTGAGCGAGCTGTTCTGGCTGCTTGCGCTCAACGGCCTAGGAACCGCGGCACTGATGACGATCAGCCTCTCCTATGTGCAGGAGGCGATCAAGGATCGGGTGGGGTTGTCGACGTCGCTGCTGGACGTGGTGGCCATCGCGGCCAATCTATTGGGCGCAATGGCGTTCGGTGTGCTGGCCGCAGATGGCGACTATCGCTTCGCGCTGGTAATCGCGGCGATCATCTCGGTCGCCGGGGCGATCATACTGGCGCTGGGCAATATGGGTCGGCTCGGCGCAAAGACGAAGACGGCGGACGCCCCAGTCTAGGGCGCCCGCCGGATTGGCATCAGTCGTTGGCTGGCTTGCGCTTGGCCGGACGGGCCTTTTCGCCATCCTTGGACCAGGCTGGCTTGCCCTTGTCCTTGGAGAAGGTCTTCTCCTTGTAGGGCTTGTCGGACTTGTACGCAGGCTTGTCCTTGGCGGCAGCAGGTCGGCGCTTGGCCGCACCTTCGCCATCCTTGTTCCAGCTCTTGCGCTCGTCGCCGTCCTTGTTCCAAGCCTTGCGTTCCGGACGCTCACCACGCGGGGCAGCATCGAAATCCGGACGCTTGTTGCTGGGGCGGCTGGACCGCTCTGGCATCGGGGCATCGCCCTCAACCGGGGAAATATTGATACCCTTTTCGCCCGAACCGTTCTTGGCGACATAACGCGCATAGGCGTCGGCCTTGTCGGCAGAAATCTCGAACAGGCTTTCGGTATCAAAGATGCGGATCGAGCCGATGTCGCCCTTGGTCACCTTACCAGCCTTGCACAGCATGGGCAGGAGCCAACGCGGTTCGGCGCGCTGCTTGCGGCCTACGCTGACGCGGAACCAGCTCCCACCAGCAAAGTGCTCGCGGGTGCGCGGGGTGCGGGTGTCGAGCGAGGCGCCTGCCTCCTGAGCCGTGACATCCTCGGGGATGGGACGGGCAGCGAGCTGCTGGCGCAGATAAGCCGCGGCGATGGCTTCGGGCGTGTGACGCTCCATCAGCTGGGCGACCAGCTGGGCTTCGTCACCATTCTCCGGTGCTTTGATCGTCTCGGAGGAAAGGATCGCTTCCTTGTACTTATCCTCGATCTCGGACGCCAGCGGCGGTGTCATCAGCGAAACATCGAGCTTTGCCGTGCGCAGGATGCGCTGGGCAACGCCACGACGGTGTGCGCCGGCGATAATGACGCTCGTGCCCTTGCGGCCGGCACGACCGGTGCGGCCCGAGCGGTGCAACAACGTATCGGCATTGGTCGGCAGATCGGCGTGGATGACGAGATCGAGATTGGGCAGGTCGATCCCGCGGGCAGCCACGTCGGTGGCGACGCAGATGCGGGCACGGCCATCGCGCATGGACTGCAGCGCGCTGGTGCGCTCGGCCTGGGTCAGTTCGCCCGAGAGCGTGACGACGTCAAAGCCACGATTGTGCAGGCGAGCGGACAGATGTTTTACGCCTTCGCGGGTGGAGGCGAAAACGATGGTGTTGGCGCTGTCGAACCACAGGAGGGTGTTGATGACGGCGTTTTCACGCTCTGCTGCAGGCACCAGCATCAGGCGATAGTCGATGTCGGCGTGCTGCTCTTCCGAGCTCGTGGCCGAGATGCGCAGGGCATCGCGCTGGAAGGTCTTCGCCAGCTGCACGATCGGACGCGGCACGGTTGCCGAGAACAGGAGGGTACGACGATCTTCGGGCGCGGCAGCGAGGATGAATTCGAGATCTTCGCGGAAGCCGAGGTCAAGCATCTCGTCGGCTTCATCGAGCACGACGGCGCGCAGGGCCGACATGTCGAGGGCACCGCGGGTGATATGATCGCGCAGACGGCCCGGGGTGCCGACGACGATATGGGCGCCGCGTTCGAGCGCACGGCGCTCGGTGCGCGCATCCATGCCGCCGACACTGGCAACGATGCGGGCGTCGAGCTGAGCATAGAGCCACTCGAGTTCGCGCTGCACCTGCAGGGCCAGTTCGCGGGTCGGGGCAATCACGAGGGCCAGCGGCGCTTCGGCGTCGGGAAGCGTGTCAGCTTCGCCCAGGATGGTCGGGGCGATGGCCATGCCGAAGGCGACGGTCTTGCCAGAGCCGGTCTGGGCGGAAACCAGCAGGTCACGACCTGCAGTTTCGTCTTCGATGACGGCGGACTGAACGGCCGTAAGATTGGCATAGCCCTTAGCGGCTAGTGCACCGGCAATAGCCGGGAGAATAGTTTCTGGAAGTGACATGTCGTGGCTTTCAAAAGCGGGTTAGCCCCGTGAGCACGAAGTCACTCCCGTCACAACAATCGGGAAATTTCGCAAGCAAAAGGGCATCTCGGCGCCAGGGTCTGCGGGAAATGCAGAAGGGGCGCATTCGTTCAGTGGCATGATACCACAGGAAAAAGCAAAAAGGCCGCCCGGCTGGGCGGCCAGATGTTCGTGGAGGGAGAACCGATCCTTTGCAAGGCTCAGGGCGTTTGTCCCTCAAATCGCTCTACCGGAGCGATTTGCCGGCTGGCCGAAGCCAGCCGTCGGGTGTTACCCAACCAGCTCTTCGTCCGAGAAGAAGAACTTGATTTCTTCGGCAGCAGTTTCCGGAGCGTCCGAACCGTGGACGGAGTTCTCGCCGACGGAAAGAGCGAATTCCTTGCGGATGGTGCCTTCAGCGGCGTTCGCCGGGTTGGTGGCGCCCATGATTTCGCGGTTCTTGAGGATGGCGTTTTCGCCTTCCAGAACCTGAACAACGACCGGCGACGCGATCATCTGCTCAACCAGTTCGCCAAAGAAGGGGCGTTCCTTGTGCACAGCGTAGAAGCCTTCGGCCTGTTCGCGCGTCATGTGGATCTTCTTGAGGGCGATCGGGGTCAGACCGGCTTCCTCGAACTTGGTGAGGACCTTGCCGATGAGGTTGCGACGGACGGCATCGGGCTTGATGATGGAGAAAGTGCGTTCAATCGCCATGGCGAGTTGTCCTGCTTACTGCTTTGGATGATGGCGCCTTTTAGCGGGAGAGTATTGCGGGCGCAAGACATCCCGGCAGACCAGAGCTGATCTGCCGCAAATGGCGTGTAAAGCCGTCTATTCCAGAGGCTAGTCACGCTCGACGTCGGTCGAACCAGTGGCGATGACGGCACCATCGGCCCCAATGAGGGTGACATCGATGCGGTCAACCGGGTCCTCGGTGTCGATAGCCTGCTTTATCTCATGCTCCTCGATCTGCATGGTGCAGACCTCCGATGTCGCGGTAGCTGGAAAAGTGACGGCCAGCGTCCCGTTCACAAGTTCGCCGATCTCGGCGCGGCCGACGGCCTCGCAGGCGCTACCGCCATATTCGAAATCGATAAGGATCTGGAACGAGTTGATGCGCTTGGCATCAAGATCGTCGAGGCGCTGGGACTGGTCCTGCGCCTGAACAGGAACCACGAGACCGGCGGCGACCACGAGGGCAAGGGCGAGGCGTGCATCAAGCATGGGGACGTCCTTTCGAGCTTCTGGAGCAGAATGCGGTGTACGCCGATTGGATGCACAGAGTTTTCACGTGCGGCGAAGTGTCCGCCGGGAGGCTGCCATGGTGCTTTGGCCGGTTGCCATGGGAGGGGCATGTCTTTATCCAGCAGCCTAGACATTTTTCGCAGCACCCTGCCCGCACCGGGCCAGTTCGTGGGCTGCGCTCCTCGCTCGGATCCCTGTTTGCCGCCATGCTGACCATTTCCAATCTCACCTATCGCATCCAGGGCCGCCCATTGTTCGAGGACGCCTCGGTCGTCATCCCGACGGGCTCCAAGACCGGTTTCGTGGGCAAGAACGGAACCGGCAAGACAACGCTGTTCCACCTGATCCAAGGCCATATCAGCGCCGATTCCGGCAGCACCGACGTGACCAGGAAAGCGCGGATCGGCGCGGTTGCCCAGGAAGCGCCCGCGGGCAATGAGACAGTTCTCGATGTAGTCTTGGCCGCAGACAAAGAGCGCAAGGCGCTGCTGGCGGAAGCAGAGACTGCAACCGACCCCAACCGGATCGGCGAAATCCACACGCGGCTAGCCGAGATCGAGGCGCATAGCGCCGAGGGGCGGGCTTCGGCCATTCTGAAGGGTCTGGGGTTCGAGCAGGATCGCCAAAACGGGCCGACCCATCAGCTGTCCGGCGGGTGGCGCATGCGCGTGGCACTGGCGGCAGTGCTATTCAGCCAGCCCGATCTGTTGCTGCTCGACGAGCCAACCAACTATCTCGACCTTGAAGGCACGCTTTGGCTGGAGAAGTACCTTTCCACCTATCCTTACACGGTCTTCCTCATCAGCCACGATCGCGACCTGCTCAACAAGGCGGTCAATTCCATCGTGCATCTCGAGCATCGCAAACTGACCTTCTACAAGGGCAATTACGATACTTTCGAGACCACCCGTCGCATGCAGATGGAACTCAACAACAAGAGCCGTGAAAAGACGCTCGACCAGATTGCGCATCTGCAGAAGTTCGTTGATCGTTTCAAGGCCAAGGCCACCAAGGCCAAGCAGGCGCAGGCCCGAGTCAAGATGATCGAAAAGCTGAGGCCACCGGAGGCGATGTTCGACGAACACGGTGCGCCATTCCAGTTCCAGCAGCCTAAGATCGAGCTGCCCACGCCGATGATCACGCTGGACAAGGTGTCCACCGGCTATGGCGACAAGGTCATCCTGCGCAATATCACCCAGCGGATCGATCCCGATGCCCGCATCGCCCTGATCGGCGTCAACGGCAACGGCAAGTCGACTTTCGCAAAGCTTCTCGCCGGCGACATTCCCGTGATCGACGGCAGCATGAAGATCCACAAGAAGCTGGAGATTGCGCACTTCGCCCAGCACCAGATGGACAAGCTCAAGCCAGAGCTGACACCGCTGGAACATGTCGTCGAGCTGACGCCCTATGACAATGAAGCCAAGCGCCGGAGCCGGCTGGCCCAGATGGGGCTGACCACGAGCCGCATGGACACCAAGGCGAAGAATCTTTCGGGCGGCGAGCGGGCGCGTCTCCTGATGGGTCTGATCACCTTTGGCGGCCCGGCGATGATGATCCTCGACGAGCCGACCAACCATCTCGACATCGACAGTCGCGATGCGCTTGTGCACGCGCTCAATGACTATCAGGGCGCTGTTTTCATCATCTCGCACGATCGCCACCTGATCGAGGCTACCTGCGACACGCTGTGGATCGCCGAAAACGGTACGATCCGTGAGCTGGACGAAGACCTCGACAGCTATCAGCGCAGCATCACCTCCAACAAAGAGGGCAAGAACAGTTCAGGCGACGCCAAGGGCGAGCGCAAGCTCTCCCGCCAGGAAGCGGCAGCGCGTCGTGCCGAACTGGCGCCGCTGAAAAAGCAGATCACCGACGCGGAAAAGAAGATGAGCCGGCTCAAGACCGAGATCGACAAGATTGACGCGCAGCTGGCCGATCCGACGATCTACAATGGCCCGGCAGACCGGCTCATTGCGCTGGGCAAGGACAAGGCCCGGTTCGGCACCGAGCTCGAAACTATCGAAGAGACCTGGTTGACGCTAAGCGCGGAGCTCGAGGAAGCCGAACGCGAACAGGAAGCGTAAAGGCCAATTTGGGTGGCGAGTTGACAGCGCGCCGCCATTGCACTCTGCTGATAGTCGTTTGAGCAGCAAGGGCTTTTCATGCGCGGTATTTTGTCTTGTCTGCTCGTTGCGACTATGGCGTTAACGTCGCAGGTGGCGCAGGCGCAGGACCTTACCGGCTTCAGCAAGGCGCAACGCGCGGACACGATCCGCTTCGCCGCGAACAACAGCCTCTTCGTTCTTTACCATGAGATGGCGCACCTTCTGGTGCACCAACTGGAACTGCCGGTGCTGGGGCGGGAAGAGGATGCCGCCGACAATGTCGCGACCTGGATGCTGCTCAACAAGCGCTCCGGGGAAGCCGACAAGGCGCTTGCTGACGCGGCAGAAGGTTGGCTCCTGTCCGGCGTTGCCTATGGCAGCGGCGAGTATGAGGAAGATTACGCTGCGGGGCACAGCCTCGACAAGCAGCGCGCCTATCAGATCGTCTGCATGATGGTGGGCAGCGATGGCAAGGCCTTTCGCCCGATCGCCAACCAATATTCCATCGACCACGACCGGCAGAGCGACTGCCTGTGGGACTACAAGCTGATCAACCGCAGCATCAAGAGCCTGTTCGGTGACCGCACGGAAACCAGCAAGTCCACCGTGGTCAACGTGACCTATCACGACGCCGGCGGCCAGCTGCGCTTTGCTGCGGACGCCTTCCGCTCCAGCGGGGTATTCGACCAGGTGGCGCAGGACCTGCGCGACACTTTTGGTCTGCGCCGGCCGGTGCGCTTCAACGCCAAACGCTGTGGCGAAGCCAATGCATTTTATGACCCCGACACCATAGAAATCATCTTCTGCTATGAGTTGATGAAAGAGTATATGGAGCTCTATGCCGCCGAATTGCCAAGGCCATCGGCGCCTGCGCCCCAGGGGGGCGGCGTGGGGAAAGAGAAAGCAAAGAGCTATTAGGCCGCGCGCCTGATTTTCCGGAGATCGATGTATGCGCACCCTGCGTGCTACCGCCCTGGCGGCCTGCGTTGTGGCGTCCGTGTCCCCTGCCCTTGCGGCCGAGGATGAGCTGTCCGTGCTGAGCGATGCGATGGACTTTGCCATGCATGACGCGACCTTCACCATGTATCATGAGATCGGCCACATGCTGATCAGTGAACTGGGCCTGCCCGTGCTGGGGCGCGAAGAGGACGCCGTGGACGCGCTGGCGACGATCTGGCTGCTCACCGACGAGGGCGATGATGACAGCTGGAATGCGCTGATCGACGCGGCTGACGGGTGGTATTTTAACGCGGTCGCCTCGACCGGCTCGGGCGTCGACGACTTTTCATACTACAGCGACCATAGTCTCGATATTCAGCGTGCCTATGCGATGGTCTGCCTGATGGTCGGCGCTGAGCCCGATGTGTTTGGTGAGGCGGCAGACGCTTACGACATCGCTCCGGACCAGCAGGAGGCCTGCGCCTATACCTATGAGCAGGCGCGCAGCTCATGGGAAATGCTACTCGAGCCGCATCGCGACGATGAATATTACGGCGAGCCCATCCACATCATCTATGAACCGGCCGGTGCGTACAAGAAATTCGCCAAGGAATTCAGGTCCCGCGGCATCATGGAGCATGCAGTCGAGCTGGTGATGGAGAACTACGTCTTGCCGAAGCCCGTGACGTTCCGGGCGATGCAATGCGGCGAGGCAAACGCGTTTTTCGACCCCAGCGAGAGCGAAGTGATCTACTGCTACGAGCTCGCCGAATACATGTACCACATGTATCTCTACGACATCGTCGGCTGGGGCGACACGGCCAACTAGCTGAAGCCGACGTAGCGGCCCGGACGGTGGTTGAGGGCGACGATCATGTTGAGCACAAGCGCGCCCAGGATCGAATAGATGACGCGGTCGAGCGGCAGGATGAAGAACGCTGCCGCGAGGATAACCGCGTCCACCGCCAGCTGAAAATAGCCGGCCCGGATGCCGAAATTGTCCTGGAGGAAGAGCGCCAGGATATTGATACCGCCGACGCTGGACTTGTGGCGGAACAGCGAAAGTACGCCGAGGCCGATGAGCCCACCGCCGACGAGCGCGGCGAACAGCGGATGGATCGCCGAGATATCGAGCCAGACTGGGATCTGGATGGTCAGCCAAGAGACCATGGCCACCGAGGCGAAGGTCTTGATGGCAAACGGCCAGCCCATGCGGAGCACAGCCAGGACATAAAACGGAAGATTGATCGCGAAGAACAGGACGCCGAAGGGCCAGCCGGTGGCGTATTGGATGAGGAGCGCCAGACCCGCCGTGCTGCCGGTGGCGAGCTGGACCTCTGAATAGAAGACGATCCCCAGCGACACCAGGACCGTGCCGATGAGCATGGCGAAAATGTCTTCATGCAGTTTGTGGCGGCTGGGTATCGAAAGGTCTGGCGTCATGCTTTCTTTGACCAGCGTCCGTCGGGTTCCTGTTGCCAGTAGGTAACCGTATTGCCGGCGCGCAGTTCCCGCCAGGCTTGCCGGGCCTCGGCCACGGCTTCGGGATCATGGCCGGAGAACATATAGACCAGCCGCTGATAGGCCTCGGGCGAATGCGGCACGGCGCGATCAACGAAAAAGCGCACGGTGGCATTGTTGGGGTTCGACTGCTCGGTCGTGAGCAGGATCGGCTGGAGGGCATCGGCCTCGTCGCCGGCAAGACCGTGGGCAAGGAAACTGTCGTCGCGAAATGTCCAGAGGTGGGCGTCGAGCGCCTCGGCGCGTTCACGAGAGCCGCATTCGACAACAGCGCGCCAGCCCCGCTCCAAGGTCTTTTCGAGGAGCTGGGGGAGGACCGCCTCAAGCGGGCGCACTTCAAGATGATAGAACAGCACTTCAGCCATAGCCGGACCTTATCCGTCTGCCGGGCGGAACGCTACTGCCGGACCTGCAGGTCAGCAATGAGGCCGGATTTCCCACCGATTTGTTGATGGCAGGTAGAGGCAATTGTCAGGTCCGACGAACTGCACCATGGTGCCGTGGCACCGTGGGCCTTACTTGCGGCGCAGGGGGATGCTATCGGACGCCCATGAGACGACTGACAACTTATCTGGCGCGCCTGTTTGCGACCGACGCGCTCGTGCTGTTCGGCATCGTATGCTTCCTGCTCTGGCTGGTGAACTGCCTGCGGTCATTCGAAGTGGTGTCGGTCAAGGGACAGGGCTTTGCCACCCTTGCGGTGCAGGCGCTCTACACCATGCCGCAGCTGGGGCTGGCGTTCTTCTATATCTGCGTTGGCATCGGGCTGGTGCGGGCGCTGACGGCGCTGCAGAGCAGCCACGAACTGCACATCATCCACACCAGCAAGGGAATCAGCGGTCTTTGGCGCGCAGCGGCCATGGTCACCAGCGTTGCCGTGGTTGCGGTGATGCTGTTCGCCCATTGGGTAGAGCCGAACGCCAACCGCAAGTTCAGCGAGCTTTCGGCCAGCGTGGCGGCTGATCTCGTCAGCTCCACCCTGCGGCCGGGTCGGTTTACGCAGGTAACGCCGGGGGTGATCCTGCTGATCGGTGGACGCGGGCCGGATGGCGAAATTCGCGAGTTTTTTGCCGATGACCGCCGCGAGGGTGCGACGCGCCGAACCTTTATCGCTGAAAGCGCAAGGATATCGAGCGACGGCGAAAACTATGTGCTCGAGTTGCGCAACGGGTCACTGCAATATGTGCAGGAGGACGGGCGCTATTCCGAGGTGCGGTTTATCCGCTACGATCTCAGCGTCGACAGTTTGAGCCAACCGTTGATCATGGGCGACTCGCTCGCCGAGCGCGACAGTTTCGACCTTATTGCCGAGGCGATGGCGACCAGGCAGCTGGAGCAGCCGGTGCTGCAACGACTGCTGGATCGGTCGGCAGAGGCACTGCGCGTCATCGGCATCTGTCTTTTTGTTTTGGCGATTGCCGCCTTCCCCAGCGGACGACGGGCGCGCATTCCTGTGCCACTGGAAGCTGTGGTGATGTTGGTCGCCTTTGGCGAGCGCGGCATCGGCACCTATAGCCCTCTCGGGGTCGGGACCGGGTCGGTCCTGCTGATCCTGATTTCGGGGGCTGTGATGGCCTATCGCCTGTGGCCGCGCCGTCCGAGGAGCATTCCAGCATGATGACGCGGATCGACTGGCTTGTACTCAAGCGCCTCGCGGGCCGCATCGGCGCAACGGTGTTCATTTTCTACGGGCTGATCGCGCTGGTGGAATCGCTCGACACCTGGCGCTTCAATGCGGTGGCCGAAAGCAACGGCGTGCTGATGGCGCTGGTGATGGTGGCGATGAGCGCGGTGCGCTGGACCATCAAGACCCTGCCGGTAACAGTGCTGATGGGCGCGATCCTCGGGATGGCCGACCTCAAGGCGCGCCATGAACTGACGGTGATCAAGGCCAGCGGCATATCCATCTGGCGCGCCATGCGTGCGCCCACAATTGCGTTGATCGGGGTCAGCTTTCTCGTGGCGCTGGGGGCGGAAACGGCCAGCACGCAGATCAACCGCGAGCTGTATCCGACGCCGCCGGGTCAAGCGGCGCTGCTGACGCCGCCGGGCGAAATCTGGCTCGAGCAGCGGGGCGACGGCGTGCACTATGTGATCATGGCGCGGCACATGTCTCCCGGCGGCGGAGAACTGGGCGACGTGACACTGTTCCATCTCGCCCCTAATCCCGTTCCCCGGCTCGAGGCGAGTAATGCGGTGCTCGAGGATGGATTCTGGGTTCTGCCTGCGGCCATTGCGCGCTCGCCGGATACGCAGGCCCGTACCGTCTTTGACTATCGCGTGCCCACAGAGTCGACTGCTGCGGAGATCCGGCTGACATTGGCCTCGACCGAAGACATGACGTTTTTCGACCTCGCCCGCATGCTCCAGCAAGGCGTTTCGGACCCTTCGGTGCGCGCCTCGGCGACGATGCGGCTGATCAAGCTTTTGACGCTTCCGCTTGTGCTAACCGGTTCTCTGTTCATTGCCTTTGCGTTTACCGCAGGTTATCGAAGAAACTCTAGTCTAGGTCCCGCGGTCCTCTATGGCATCGTGCTCGGATTTGTTGTGTTCGTGATTACCGAGATGGCCGACCGCGCTGGGTCGACCGGCGTTCTCGACCCAACTTTTGCGGCAGTCGGACCGGCACTGGTAGCTATTGTCATCGGCATGACAGTGCTGCTGCATAAGGAAGACGGACGAACGTGACGACTATCGGCCGAAACGGGTTTGAAAGGCTTGCACGCGCGCTGCTCGCGGGCGTGGCCCTGTGCCTTTTGCCTGCCGGCCCTGCTCTGGCGCAGAATCTCGTTCCCGCCAATTTCTTCAACGCTCCGGTCAATCCCAATGGCGACGCCGGCGTGGAAGCCAACAGCCTCACCTTTGACGCGCGCACCAATGTCATCCGGGCCTCGGGCGATGTGGTGCTGTCGCATGAAGGCTATGTGGTTCGCGGCGATACGCTGGAGTTCAACCGGCGCAGCAATTCCGTTCGCCTGACCGGGCGCGTGAGCGTGACCGACCCGTTCGGCAATGTGATGGAGACCGATGGTCTCGACATCGGCGGCGGAATGAAACAGGCGTTTCTCAACGCCCTGACCATCACCTCCTTTGACGGTTCGCGCATTACCGCCGACAGTGTGGACTATGACGCGGCGCTCCAGTCAGTGCTGGTCAATGCGAGCTATGCGCCGTGCGGAGACTGCATCGACGACAAGGGGCGCCGCATTGGCTGGTCGGTCAATGCCGCAAAAATCACCCACGACTCGGAAAATGGTTCGGTTGTCCTCGAGCAGCCGACGCTGTCGCTCCTTGGCATGCCGGTCGCGTGGCTGCCGTATCTCTGGCTGCCGGGCACGGACAATCAGGCCCTGTCAGCGCTGCGGATGCCTATCATCGATTACAGCGACACGACCGGACTGCGCGTTGGCGTGCCGGTGATGGTCTATACCAACCGCTGGACCGACATCATCCTCACCCCGACACTGTCGACGCGGCAGGGTTTCCTTATGGGCGCGGAATGGGTACAGCGGTTTGATGCCGGCTCGTTCCAGGTCAAGGCTTCAGGAATCCACCAATGGGACCCAGCGGCTTTTGTCGGCACGGTCGGTGATCGGGACTGGCGCGGGGCGCTGCAGACCTCCGGCTCCTTCACGCCGATCGAAAACTGGTCGGCAGGCTGGTCCTACACCGCCTTTTCCGACGCGGCCTATCTCGGCGATTACCGCCTGACCACGGCCAAGTCCACGGTGAACGAGGTCTATGCGACGCATCTGACCGACGACACCTATCTCGATGTGCGCCTGCAGGAGTTCAATCTCCTCGGTAATGTGACACCGCAGGAGCAGGCGCAGCAAGGGAAGGCCCTGGCCGCGGTCCGGTTCAATCATGTCGTCGATCTCGAGCCGGGAATGGGCCGGGTGACGCTCGATGGGCAGTTGCTGAGCGTGCAGCGCGAGGCCGACGCGGTCAAGGCCGCCAATGGTGTGCCCTATGTGTTCGGCCATGCCGGCAACAAGACGCGCGCATCGCTGCAGGCCGGATGGCAGACGCAGTGGATCAATAGCGGGCTGGTGTTCACGCCCTATGCCGGTCTGCGCGCCGACATGGCCTATTATGACGGCACGAGCCCGATCCTGCCCGGCGAGACCAGCCTTTTCAGCGCCACGCCGATCGCGGCGATGGATATCCGTTACCCGCTGATCGCTCATAACGGCGCCGATGTGCACCTGATCGAACCGATCGGACAGATGGTCTATCGCGGATCGGGCACGAGCCTTGTCGGCATCACCAATGACGATGCGCAAAGCTTCGTCTTCGATGACACCAACCTCTTCAGCTACAACCGCTTTTCGGGCTACGACCGCCAGGAAACCGGGCTGCGCGCCAACATCGGTGCACGCTACCAGGCTAATTTCGCCGATGGCGGCTATGTCGAGGTTGTCGGGGGGCAGTCGTTCCAGCTTGCCGGGACCAATGCCTTCGAGACCGCTGACCCTGCCGGCGCGCGACGCGGATCGGGCATGGAGGGCGCTGCCTCCTATGCGGTCCTCGGAGCCTATGGCTCGTTTACGCCCGGCCTGTCATTTGGCGGCAAGGTGCAGGTGGACACCGAGGACTGGGCGCTGGCCCGGGCCGGCGCCGGCATGAAGCTAGACCTCGAACGCTATTCGGCGACGGTAGACTACCGGTTTATCGCTGCGGACGCTGCTGTGGGCACGCTGCAGGACCAGCACGAAGTGGGCGGCGAGCTGACCGTGCCTGTTTCTGATTACTGGAGCCTCAAGGGCAATGCGGCCTGGGATATCGGCGCCAACAGCTGGCTGCAGGCCGGTGGCGGGCTCTATTATGACGACGGCTACCTCGCCTTCGGCGCCAATGCGACCCGCACCGGAGCGACACATACAACGCCCAACGACACCCGCGTGACGGCGACATTCCAGCTCAAGGCTCCGGCCGGGCTGAATGCCGGTGGCACGACGAGCGTGTCGGTGCCAGAATTTTGAACGCCAGCAGAGTAACGCTGAACCCGCAGACCGGCAGCCGTCGGGCCTACTTCGGATTTTGGCCGTATTCATTGGGCAATTGACACCACGAACCAAGCGCCGCATTGAAGTGGCACATCGCATGGAAATGGACACGACCATGATCTTCGCACATCTGCGGCGCATTACGGGCGCCTTGTTCCTGGGCCTTACCCTCGCGACAGCTGCAGTCGTCCCCAGCATGGCCGCAACTGTCGTCACCGTTAACGGCACGCCAGTGACCGACGTGCAGATCGACCAGCGCCTGCGCCTGTTCCAGATGGAAGGCAATCGCACCGGCCGCAAGGGTGCGACCGAACAGCTGATCACCGAGGCGATCCAGATGTCCGAGGCCAAGCGCCTGGGCATCACCGTTTCAAATGCCCAGGTTGACGAGGCTTTCCTGCAGATTGCCCGCAACCTCAAGCTGAGCCAGGACCGCCTCGCGGAAATGCTGCGCCAGAGCGGCGTCAGCAATGACACGCTCAAGGATCGCCTGCGCGCTGCCATCGCCTGGAATGGCGTGGCCGAACGCGCAGTGATGCCGAACGTCCAGATCTCCGAGCTCGATCTCGACCAGACCGCTGCAGGCCGCATCGCCGACTTCCAGAATTTCGACTATATCCTCAAAGAGGTTATCTTCGTTGCGCCGGGCGGCCAGGGTGCCAGCGGGCGCACGGCACAGGCCAATCGCTATCGCTCCGGCTTTGCCGGCTGTGACAGCGCAGTGCAGCTGTCGCTGAACTATACGGACGCAGCCGTGATCGATGTCGGTCGTCGGCACGCCACCCAGCTGCCCGAGGCAGTCGCCAAGGAATTGGCCGGCATGAATGTTGGCGGCATCACCAAGCCCCGCGTCATCGAGTCCGGCGTGTCTATGCTCGCCATCTGCGAGAAGACACAGGCCGAAGACCTGACCTTCGTGAAGGACGAAGTGCGCGCAGAAGTCGGCAACGACACGATGCAGAAGCAGGTCGACGACTACATGGCGACCCTGCGCAAGAACGCAAAGATCATCTATAACTGAGTGATCGGGCGGTTCGCCCGCCACACGCAGAGACACGACTGTTTTGCGGAGCCGCATCCCCGGATGTGTCTCCGCTCTCTTTTTGGGGGTTAGCATGACACAGCCGCTGGCCATTTCCATGGGCGAGCCCGCCGGCATCGGCCCCGATCTCCTTTTATCGCTTTACACCCAGCGCGAGGCCCTCGGCCTCCCACCGTTTATTGTCTATGGCCATGTGCCGTTCTTGCGGGCCCGGGCGGCGCGGCTGGGGCTCTCCGTCGAGATCGTCGAGACAACTCCGGACACGGCAGCGTCAGAATTTGACCGTGCCATGCCCGTCGCAGCGGTCTATGGTGACGTGCCGGACACCCCGGGAGCGATTGCGCCTACTGCCGCCCCAGTGGTTATCGAGGCGATTGCGGCGGCGGTCCGCGATACACGTGCCGGCCTATGCCGCGGGCTCGTGACAGCGCCGATCCACAAGGGCGCGCTTTATCATGCTGGCTTTGCCTATCCCGGTCACACGGAATATCTGGCGGCGCTCTGTGCCGAAAGCGGGAGCACGCCACTGCCAGTGATGATGCTCGCGCATGAGGGGCTGCGCGCTGTGCCGCTGACCATTCACGTCCCGATCAAGGATGTGCCCGGGCTGATTACCGCCGAGCTGATCGCCGACACCTTGCGCGTAGTCGACCGCGATCTGCGCGCGCGGTTTGGCGTGGCTCGGCCGCGCATTGCCGTGGCGGGGCTCAATCCGCATGCGGGCGAGGATGGCGGCATCGGCCGGGAAGAGCTGGACACCATCCGCCCGGCGCTCGAGACCGCGCGCAACGAGGGGCTGGATATCATCGGCCCCCTGCCCGCTGACACGCTGTTTTACCCCGCCCACTGGGCGAGCTATGATGCCGTGGTGGCGATGTATCACGATCAAGCACTGATTCCGATCAAGACCGTGGCTTTTGACGAGGCGGTGAATGTGACGTTGGGCTTGCCCATCGTGCGGACCTCGCCCGACCATGGCACTGCATTTGACCTTGCCGGAACCGGCAAGGGCTCGACGAAAAGCTTTGCGGCCGCTATCGCCTTGGCCCACCGAATGACAAAGAGCGCATAATGAGCCAGATCGACAACCTTCCTCCGCTGCGCGACGTCATCGCCGAACATGGCCTCCAGGCCAAGAAGGAACTCGGGCAGAATTTTCTGTTCGACCTCAATCTGACGGCACGCATTGCGCGCGTTGGCGGCTCGCTGGACGGTGTTCGCGTGATCGAAGTGGGTCCGGGCCCGGGCGGGCTGACACGGGCGCTGCTGGCCGAAGGCGCGCGCGAAGTGATCGCCATTGAGCGTGACGCCCGCGCCCTGCCCGCGCTGGCCCAGATTGCAGAGGCCTATCCCGGCCGACTGACAGTTATCCATGGCGACGCGATGGAAATGGACTATCGGGCACTGGCGGACGGCCCGACCCGGCTGGTGGCGAACCTGCCCTATAATATCGGGACGCCGCTGCTGACCGGCTGGCTGACCATGGAGCCGTGGCCGCCGTTTTTCGAGAGCCTGACGCTGATGTTCCAGCGGGAAGTGGCCGAACGCATCTGCGCCAAGCCGGGCGACAATCATTATGGTCGGCTCGGCGTTCTCGCAGGCTGGCGCACGGACGCGCGCATCGCGTTCAATGTTGGCCGACAGGCCTTTGTGCCGGCACCAGCAGTGACCTCGGCTGTGGTGCATCTGGTGCCGAAGCCGGTCGAAGATGGGCTCCCGGTCAAGCTGGTGGAACAGGTAACGAAGGCGGCCTTCGGCCAGCGCCGCAAGATGGTGCGCCAGTCGCTGAAGTCTCTGGGAGTACCGGTTGAAGGGCTGCTCGCCGCAGCCGACCTCAAGGGAAACGAGCGGGCAGAAGAACTGCCGGTTAAGGCGTTTCTCGCCATGGCGCGGGCGCTGCCGGGCCTTCGCTGAAGGGGCCTCAGGCCCCCGGGCCGAGGGCGTCGATCTGGCTTTGCAGATCCTGGACGAAGTCCGAGAGATTGATCTGGCGTTCGCGCTTCAAACGCGCCGAGGCCAGGATCGAGCGGACGCGCTGCACGGAGAGCTCGAGGTCGCTGTTGATGATGACATAGTCATATTCGCTGGCGTGATCGAGTTCGATCCGGGCGTTGCGCAGGCGCTTTTCGATGGTTCCGACGCTGTCCTGGGCGCGCCGCTCTAGACGAGCGCGCAGCTCATCGATTGTCGGGGGCAAGATGAATACCGTCACCATATCAGCGCGGCAGTTCTCGTAGAGCTGCAATGTGCCCTGATAGTCGACGTCGAAGAGAATGTCCTTGCCGGCAGCAAGCTGCTCTTCGACCTGGGCGCGCGGGGTGCCGTAGAAATTGCCGTGAACCTCGGCCGATTCAAGCAGACCGCCCTCGGCCTGCATGCGCTTGAAGGTCGGGACGTCGACGAAATAGTAGTGCGTGCCTTCCACCTCATCGCTGCGGCGAGCGCGCGTGGTGGCGGAGACGGAGAGGCGGATGTTCGGGTCCTGCTGGAACAGGGCACGAGAGATGGACGACTTGCCGGCGCCTGATGGCGAGGCGATGACCAGCATGACGCCACGACGCTGAAAATCCATTGCGCTCTCTATTCGATGTTTTGGACCTGCTCGCGTAATTGATCGATCACCGCCTTGAGGTCAAGGCCGATGGTGGTCAGTTCCACCGCGTTCGATTTAGAGCAGAGGGTGTTGGCTTCGCGGTTGAATTCCTGGGCGAGGAAATCGAGGCGGCGGCCGACTGGACCGCCCTGGGAAACCAGCTTGCGCGCGCCGGAGATGTGGGCGCGCAGGCGATCGATCTCTTCCTGAATGTCGGCCTTGGTGACCAGCAGTAGCACTTCCTGGGCAAAGCGCTCGGGGGCAATGTCGGTCTGCTGACTAAAGGCTTCCATCTGGCTCCTGAGGCGCGCTGCGATCTGGTCGCGGCTGCGGGAGGGATGGGCTGCGGCGGCTTCGACGAGTGTGGCGATCTGATCGATCTGGTCGAGCAGTGTGGTCGCGATGCGTGCCCCCTCCTCCCGGCGTGACGCCTGGAGGGCAGAAAGGGCCTGCTGGGCTGCCTTGGTCACAAGGGCTCCCACGGCCTCCTCATCGAGCGCGTCGGCCTCCTCGAAGGCCAGGACGCCCGGCAGGGCGAGAAGGCCATCGACACGCGGCGGGGAGACTTCGAGACGCTGGGCCAGATCATTTGCGGCTGCGATGACAGTGGCCAGAGCCGCTTCATTGACTGTGATCGGCTTGCCGGAGGCGCCACGATCGAGCGTCAGATTGACGTTGAGGGAGCCGCGGCTGAGGGCATTGGAGAGCAGCTGGCGCACGGGGAGGTCAAACGCATCAAGACCCGGCGCGAACCGGGTCCTGATGTCGAGGCCACGTCCATTGACCGATTTGATCTCGATCCGCACGCGCAGGGCCCCGTCGGAGGCGTCGGCGCGGGCGAAGCCGGTCATGCTGGCCAGGGGGGCACTCATTGTGCGGGTGCTTCCTCGGCTTCCTCTGCCTCGAGCGCCTGACGGGCAGCCTCCGCTTCGGCTTCGGCCTGTTCGGCGGCCTCGCGGGCAATCTGGCGATAGCGGGCGACGTTTTCCTGATGCTCGGCATAGGTCTCGGCAAAGACGTGACCTTCGCGGGGGCTGGCGCCCTTGGCAACGAAGTAGACGTAGTGGTGGCTATCGGGATTGGCCACGGCCTTGAGGGCATCGATGCCAGGATTGGCGATCGGCGTCGGTGGCAGGCGATCGATCTGATAGGTGTTGTACGGCGTCTTGGCCTCGATCTCGGAGCGGCGAATGCCACGGTCGAGCGTCGATTGGCCCAAGGTGATGCCATAAATGATCGTCGGGTCGGACTGCAGGCGCATGTTTGTACGCAGACGATTGACGAAGACCGCAGCCACCTGCGGACGCTCCTCGGCGACACCAGTTTCCTTCTCGACGATCGAGGCGAGGATCAGCATCTCGGCCGGCGACTGCAGCGGCAGATCAGGCTGGCGGGTTTCCCAGATTTCGGCAAGCGCCTGGGTCATCGCCTGCTGCATGCGCTCGAGCACAGCCTGACGGGTATCGCCGGGCATGTAGTCGTAGCTTCCGGGCAGGATCGAGCCTTCGGGCGGCAGGACATCTATGGTGCCGGTCAGGCGATCATCGTCATTGATGCGCTGCACCACCTGCCAGGAGGTCCAGCCTTCCGGAATGGTGACGGCATAGCGGATGGGCGTACCCTCGGTCAGCTCGCGGAAGATCTCCGACATGCTGGCATTGGCCGGGAGCGTGAAGTCGCCGGCCTTGACGACGGTACTCTTTTCGACCCGTTCGCCGAACTGGCGGAAAATGAATGCGTTGGAAATGAAGCCCTGTTCCTCAAGGCGTGTCGCCGTCGAGGTCAGCGTATTGCCGCTCTCGACGCGGAAGACGCGATCTTCGGGAATCGGACCGTCGCCATAATATTGCGAGGCGACAAAGAGAAAGCCGCCACCGACGACCACGAGACCAATGACCAGCAGGGTCAACAGGGCGTTCAGAACATCTACCAGGCCGTTGGAGGAGCGGCGGCGGCGTTTGCTGCGGTCATTCATTGTGGGTCGTCACCTTCGCTGTCCATATCTGACGAATACGGACCGTGTTGTGGTTCTGGCGCCAAACTGTGGCAAAGCGCCTGCATTTTTTGCAATGGCTTGCCACAAAGACAAGGGGCACACCGCGCGTCGGCGCGATGTGCCCCTCTTGAAAGGTGGAAAAGTCAGGCGACCTTGCGCATGACCAGCGTGGCATTGGTACCGCCAAAGCCGAAGCTGTTGGAGAGGGCCACGTTGATTTCCTTCTTGAGGGCCACCTTGGGAACAAGGTTGATGGCCGTCTCGACAGAAGGATTGTCGAGATTGAGAGTCGGCGGGGCAATGCTGTCCCGCATGGCGAGGAGGCAGAAGATCGCTTCGACGGAGCCGGCCGCACCCAGGAGGTGACCAATGGCAGACTTTGTCGAGCTCATCACCGAGCGCCCGGCAGAATCGCCGAGAACACGGGTCACTGCGCCCAGTTCGATCTCATCACCCAGCGGCGTCGAGGTGCCGTGAGCGTTGATGTAGTCGACTTCGCCCGGAGCAATGCCGGCGCGCTTGATGGCAGCGCTCATCGCGCGGAAACCACCATCGCCATCGGGAGCCGGGGCGGTGATGTGGTAAGCATCGCCGGACAGGCCATAACCGATGATCTCGCCGTAAATCTTGGCGCCGCGTGCCTTGGCCCGCTCGTAATCCTCGAGAACGACGATACCGGCGCCCTCGCCCATCACAAAGCCGTCACGATCCTTGTCGTAAGGACGGGAGGCAGCAACAGGATCGTCATTGAAACCGGTCGACAATGCGCGTGCTGCAGCAAAGCCGGCGAGAGCCAGACGATTGACGCAGCTTTCGGTGCCGCCAGCCACCATGACGTCGGCATCGCCGAGCGCAATGAGACGGGCCGCATCACCGATGGCATGAGCGCCGGTGGAGCAGGCAGTCACGACCGAATGGTTCGGCCCCTTGAGGCCGAAACGAATCGAGACATAGCCAGACGCGAGATTGATCAAGCGCCCCGGAATAAAGAAGGGGCTGATGCGGCGCGGCCCTTTTTCATGCAGCGTCACGGAAGCATCATAGATGCCACCAATGCCGCCGATGCCAGAGCCGATCAGAACGCCTGTGCGCTCCTGCTCTTCCTGGGTCTTGGGCTCGACGCCAGCGTCCTGAATAGCCTGTGTAGCAGCAGCCATGGCGTAGACGATAAAATCGTCGACCTTGCGCTGCTCCTTGCTCTCCATCCACTCGTCGGGATTGTACTTGCCATCGGCATAGTCACCCAGCGGCAGGCGGTGAGCAATCTGACAGGCGATATCATCGACTTGAAATTCGTCGATACGCCTGGCCCCACTCTTGCCTGCGAGAATATTGGCCCACGTGGCCTCCACTCCGCAACCAAGGGGCGTGACAAGTCCCAATCCGGTGACGACGACTCGGCGTAATTCCATGTCTCGACCTGATCCGTCCAGCTTAGCTGGTGGCCTTGGTCAAAAATGCAACCGCATCGCCGAAGGTCTGGATCGACTCAGCAGCGTCATCAGGGATCTCGACCGAGAATTCTTCCTCGAAAGCCATCACCAGTTCGACCTGATCAAGGGAGTCTGCACCCAGATCGTCGATGAAGCTGGCCTTTTCGACAACCTTCTCGGCGTCCACATTGAGGTGTTCCACAACGATCTTGCGGACCCGATCAGCGACATCGCTCATATTTGACTTCCCTTTTCGAAATCTAGTTCGTTCGCTTCTTATTGGCGTGTAGCCAAATCATCAAGCTGTGTTGGCTTGTCCGGCAATGTAAGCGGCCTTCTTGGCGCTCGCAAGGCACAGAGCAAGGGGTTAACGCGGCGGCGATTAACATGTTTCCATCGGGTTTGCCAGCCGCAGAAGGCCCGCTTTCCAAGGCTTTCGCCTCGAAAGGGTCAGATCATCGCCATTCCGCCGTTAACGTTCAGCGTATGTCCTGTGACATAAGCGGCCGCATCGCTGGCCAGGAAGACCGCGCAGGCAGCCACTTCCTGGGCCGTTCCGAGACGCCCTGCAGGAACGCTCGAAAGGATCGACTCACGCTGCTTGTCGTTCAGTTCGTCGGTCATCGCAGAGGCAATAAAGCCCGGCGCGATAGAGTTGACGGTGATGTTGCGGCTGGCGACTTCGTGGGCGAGCGCCTTGTTCATGCCGATGAGGCCGGCCTTGGAGGCGGCATAATTGCCCTGCCCCGGATTGCCCATGACACCCACCACCGAGGAAATGCCGATGATGCGACCCCAGCGCTGCTTCATCATGCCACGCAGGACGGAGCGATTTAGATGGAAGGCAGCGGTCAGATTGATGGCGATGACGTCGTCCCACTCCTCATCCTTCATACGCATGAAGAGATTGTCGCGGGTTACGCCGGCATTGTTGATCAGGATATCGAGCCCACCCATTGCCGCCTCGGCGGCGGGGACAAGCTTGTCGACCTCATCGAGCTTGGAAAGGTTACACGGCAGGATCGGGCAGTCCTTGCCGATTTCCTTAGCCGTATCCTCGAGGGCGCTCGTGCGCGTGCCCGAGAGGGCAACAGTGGCGCCGGCAGCAGCGAGTGCCTTGGCGATCTCGCGACCAATGCCGCCGCTGGCACCCGTCACAAGGGCGCGTTTTCCGGTGAGATCAAACATTTCTGCTCCTTGGTGGAGAATTGGGGTCCCTGGCGAAGCTTACGCGTGGGATGTGAGTTGAGCCACGAGGGCATCGATGTCAGCCGGCGCGCCGACGGCCTGGGCAGTGACGTCGGGGGCAATGCGCTTGGCGAGACCGGTGAGCACCTTGCCCGCACCGATTTCGACGAGGGTGGTGACGCCACCCTGCCCCGCCAACCAGGTGACGCTCTCGGTCCAGCGCACGACGCCGGTGACCTGCTCGATGAGGCGCTGGCGGATTTCGCCGGCATCGGTGATCGGCGCCGCAAGGACATTGGCGACAAGCGGAACGACGGGGGTTTTCATCTCGACTTCGCTCAGGGCCGCAGCCATAGCATCGGCGGCAGGCTGCATCAGCGAGCAATGGAACGGAGCGCTGACCGGTAGCTGAAGGGCGCGCTTGGCGCCGCGGGCCTTGGCGATTTCAATGGCGCGCTCAACAGCGGCGATGCCACCGGAGATCACCACCTGGCCAGGCGCGTTGTCATTGGCAACGTCGCAGACTTCACCCTGCGCAGCCTCGGCAGCCACTGCACGGGCCGTTTCGAGATCAAGACCAAGGAGTGCAGCCATGGCGCCGTGACCGACGGGAACGGCCTTCTGCATGGCCTGGCCACGGGTGCGCAGCAGGCGCGCCGTGTCGGCGACAGTGAAGGTACCGGCGGCGCAGAGCGCAGAATATTCACCAAGCGAGTGCCCGGCGACATAGGCGGCGTGATCAGCAAGGCGAACGCCCTTGGCCTCAAGCACGCGGATAATGGCCATGCTGACCGCCATCAGGGCGGGCTGGGCATTTTCGGTCAGGCGCAAAATATCTTCCGGACCTTCAAAGAGAATTGCAGAGAGGCGCTGGCCCAGGGCTTCGTCGATTTCCTCGAAAACCGCACGCGCCTCTGGGTAGGCCGTGGCAAGATCCTTGCCCATACCCACGAACTGGCTGCCCTGGCCCGGAAAAGTGAACGCAATGGTCGACATCGTCCAACCCCCTTTTTGAGATGGCCCCAACATGCGGAAGAGACCGGTTCAGGGGGCTTTGCAAGCACTATGAGGCAGAGTCAAGGCGTAGGAACAATGCCGCCATCCCCATGCCGAGTTTGTTAACCGGGAAAGAGCACAGTAAAAGAAGGGGGGCAACTTCGCGGCTAAAGCCGTTCTTCGAGTGTGCCATGACGACGATGACATTGCCAACGCGCAGCGCGTTGGTCGAATCGCTGATAGTCAGCGCCCTGGTGTTTGCCGCCTGCATGGTCGGCATCCAAACCCGCCTCCTGTTCTCCCTAGCAAGTATCTGGCCGGCAAACGCTGTGCTGTTGGCCTGCTCATCCTGCGACCCGCGACAAACAATGCGACAACCTGGAGTCTTGCGGGACTGAGTTTCGTCGCCGCCGACCTTCTCACCGGCAGCAGCATGGAAAATGCCATGCTCCTCAATGGCGCCAACCTGGTCGGCATCAGCGTCGGTGTTGCGGTGGTAGAGCGATTGAGTCGGCACGCGGACTATCTCACCCGTCCGACCGATGCGGTTTCGACGATCGGCGCCATTATGGTCGCGGCGGCAGCCACGGGCGTCGTCGGCGGCCTGATCGGCCCCCTCCTGTTCAACATGAGCTTGCAGGAGAGCTTTGGACTGTGGTTTGCGGCCGAAGTCGTCAGCTACATGATCTTCCTGCCGCCGCTTCTGGCTCTGATCCGGCAGGACGAAAACTCTTTGCGGTTTTTGTCGCGCAATGAAATCCAGCGCCGCCACCAGATATTGGCGCTGGCGTCGCTTTTTCTATCCATCATGGTCATCCATGCGTCGGGCGGGCCAGGCGGAGCCTCCTACATGATCCCCGCACTCATCTGGTGCGCGGTGTGTTTCCGCCCTTTCGCCTGCACGATAGTGACTATGCTGGCCTCGGTCTGGCTGCTGATCGCCGGTCCGCTGGGGATGATGCCGCTCAATATCGATTTCAGCAGCGCCAGCAACGCCTCATCGTTCCGGCTCGGGGTGGGCATGATCGCGGCCGGCACGCTGGCGGTGTCGATCATCAACAGCGCCTGGCGCGCCACGCACGCCGAGCTCACGGCCGTTGCTTCGCACGACGCACTGACCGGTCTGCTCAACCGCGGCGCCTTCATGGACCGCCTCAACAGCGCGTTTGGTCGACGGGCCGCGGCACCGTTTTCCGTGCTGATGGTCGATATCGACCACTTCAAGGCGATCAATGACACGCATGGCCACCCGGCGGGTGACGCGGTGTTGCAGACCATGGCGCGCGTTCTGGAGAGCAATCTGCGCGGTGGCGATGTCTGCGGCCGCATCGGTGGCGAAGAGTTTGCGCCGATCGTTATGGGCGCAGCCGGCAACCAAGGCCTCGCGGTCGCTGATCGCATCCAGCGGGCGGCGTTGATGGAGACCACGCCAGTTGACGATGGGCTGCCTATACAGGCAACACTCAGCATCGGGGTGGCAGACAGCGCTGCATATCACAGCGTGGAGCAATTGCTGATCGAGAGCGACAAGGCGCTTTATGCCGCCAAGCACGGCGGTCGCAACCGCGTAACGCTGGCCCGCGCCAAACCCGTGGCGATCTAACGCATCAGAGACGGCAACCTTGCCATGGGGCACAATCTCATCTATAGAGCGCCCAGCAATTCGTTTGGCCGGGGGCTGAACGGAGGGTTTTTGCTTTGGCAAAGACAGGATTTCTGATCCGGCCTCCCGTGTTCCCGCTCTTTGCAAGACTGCTTTGACGCCTTTCCGGCTTCAAAGAGGCTCCGCGCCAAACATTGCGTATCGAAACCACAAGGAAGGCGCATTCATGGCCCTTTACGAGCACATCTTCCTGGCGCGCCAGGACGTTTCCCAGCAGCAGGTCGAAGAACTGACCACTGCGCTGACCGAGATCCTCGCCCAGGGCGGCGGCAAGGTCACCAAGAACGAATACTGGGGCCTCAAGGGTCTCTCCTACCGCATCCGTAAGAACCGCAAGGCTCACTACACGCTGCTGAACCTCGACGCACCGGCTGCTGCCGTTGCCGAGATGGAACGCCAGATGCGCATCAATGAAGACATCCTGCGCTTCATGACCGTTCGCGTTGACGAGCTGGAAGAAGGCCCGTCTGCCATGATGCAGAAGCGCGATCGTGACGAACGCGATGGCGGCCGTGGTGATCGTGGTGGCCCGTCGGGCGACCGTCGTCCCCGCCGCTTCTAAGAAAAGGAACGAGTAGCCATGTCTATCAAAGACCTCACCACTTCCCAGGCCCGTCGTCCCTTCCAGCGTCGTCGCAAGACCTGCCCGTTCTCGGGCGAAGGCGCACCAAAGATCGACTACAAGGACGTGCGCCTGCTGAGCCGCTACGTCTCCGAGCGCGGCAAGATCGTGCCGAGCCGCATCACTGCCGTTTCTGCAAAGAAGCAGCGTGAACTGGCTCGCGCCATCAAGCGCGCCCGCTTCATCGGCGTAATGCCCTACGCCGTAAAGTAAGCTTCGCAGCAGCGAAGCATCGTTGGGGTCGCGGAATGGTTCGCGGCTCCTAACCGTTCCCAGAGAACGGGACAGCCCAAAGGAAAAAGACATGAAAGTCATTCTGCTCGAGCGCATCGGCCGCACCGGTACCATCGGCGACGAAGTCACCGTCAAGGACGGCTTCGCCCGTAACTTCCTGCTGCCGCAGGGCAAGGCTCTCCGCGCCACCGAAGCCAACCGCAAGCGGTTCGAATCGGAACGCGCACACATCGAACAGCGCAACGAAGAGCGCCGCACCGCTGCTGCCGGCATCGCGGAAGGCCTCAACGGCCGCACCGTCGTGATCATCCGCCAGGCAGGCGAAACCGGCCAGCTCTACGGTTCGGTTGCAGCCCGCGATATCGTTGAAGGCCTCGCAGCCGACGGCTACATCGTGCAGCGCAATCAGGTTGACCTTGCCGACCCGATCAAGACGGTTGGCGTTCACACCGTGGCCCTCTCCCTGCACCCTGAAGTTGCAGTGTCGATCACCGTCAACGTCGCCCGCTCGGCTGACGAAGCCACTCGCCAGGCCTCTGGTGAAGACGTGACCGTGCACACTTTTGAAGCCGACGAAGATGGCGATTTCGCCGCCGGCCAGAAGGACGCAGCTGCAGAAGACCGTTTCGAAGAGTAGTCTTCGTTTCAGCTCTGAAATTGAAAGGCCGGGCACACTGCCCGGCCTTTTTCTTTGCCCGACCGATTCCCGCCGCCATTGCCACGCCATCATCGCCTGCAACAAGAAGAGGGCGTTGTTCCCCGATCTTCACAGAGTTCACACCCACTTGTTATTAACCGTTGGCCCTTTAGGTCGAGCGAGACTCTAGCCATCTATGCGTGGTTAGAAAGGTTAACACGCTCCCGAGGACTGAGATGGCTGAAATCGCACGGCTCCACCCTGCCGAAGACAAATCCTTCCGCGTCGCTCCCCACAATGTGGAGGCAGAACAGGCTCTGCTGGGCGCCATACTGATCAACAATGAAGCGTTCTACCGCGTAGCGGACTTTCTAGAGCCCGAGCATTTTTACGAGCCGGTGCACCGCAATATCTATGAGATCACCGGCAAGATCATCCGCGCCGGCAAGTCCGCCGACCCTACGACCATCAAGACCCATCTGCCGGACCAGCTGCTGCCGGAAATGACCATGGCGCAGTACCTGGCGCGCTTGGCCGCCGAGGCGACGACGGTCATTAACGCGGCCGACTATGGGCAAGCCATCTACGACCTTGCGATCCGCCGGAACCTCATCCTCGTCGGCGAGGAAATGGTGACGGTCGCCTATGATTCGGATGTCGAGATGACGCCGAACAAGCAGATCGAGAAGGTTGAAGGGGAGCTGTTCCAGCTCGCCGAAAAGGGGCGCTATGACGGCGGCTTCCTGAGCTTCGGCACGGCGCTCAGCGCCTCCATCAAGATGGCCGGCGAAGCTTTTCAGCGCGACGGCGGCCTATCTGGCGTGGCGACGGCGCTCCACGACCTCGACCGCCAGATGGGTGGCCTGCAGCGCTCGGACTTGATCGTCCTCGCCGGACGTCCCGCCATGGGCAAGACCTCGCTCGTGACAAATATCGCCTATAACGTCGCCAGCGCCTGGAAGGGCGAGGTGACACCGGATGGGCACAACAAGACTATCGACGGCGGCATTGTCGGCTTCTTCAGCCTCGAAATGAGCTCCGAACAGCTGGCAACGCGTATTCTGGCCGAGCAGGCAGAAGTGTCATCCTCCGACATCCGCCGCGGCCGTATCCACGACAGCCAGTTTGCCAAGCTGGTCGACGTCTCCAACATGATGAGCAAGGTGCCGCTCTATATCGACGACACCGGTGGTCTGAGCGTGGCGCAGCTTGCAGCGCGCGCCCGACGCCTCAAGCGCCAGAAGGGGCTCGACCTCCTCATCGTCGACTACTTGCAGCTCCTCTCGGGCTCCTCGAAGGCCTCGAGCCAGAACCGCGTGCAGGAACTGACCGAAATCACCACGACGCTGAAAGCGCTCGCCAAGGAGCTGGAAGTGCCGGTGATCGCGCTTTCCCAGCTCTCACGTCAGGTCGAGCAGCGCGACGACAAGCATCCGCAACTGGCGGACTTGCGCGAATCGGGTTCTATCGAGCAGGACGCCGACGTGGTGATGTTCGTGTATCGCGAGGAGTACTACCTCAAGAACAAGGAGCCCAAAGAGGGCACGCCAGAACACATCACCTGGCAAGGGGAAATGGAACAGGTGCACGGCAAAGCCGAGGTCATCATCGCCAAGCAGCGTCACGGCCCGACCGGTACCGTGCAGCTGAGCTTTGAGGCGCAGTACACCCGCTTCGGCAATCTGGCCCGGGCGGATTATCTGCCGGAACGCATGGAATAGGTATGAAACTGACCTCTGGGCTTGGTGGGCAGTTGACCATCGATCTGGGTGCACTGACCAGAAACTGGCGCGCCCTCGACAAGGTGAGCGCCGGCGCACTGACCGCTGGCGTGGTGAAGGCCGACGCCTATGGCACCGGCATCGAAATGGCCAGCAAGGCGCTGCATGCCGCCGGTGCACGCTTTTTCTTCGTGGCAACGCCCGACGAAGGCATCGCCGTGCGCACCACCCTGCCCGACGCGCATATCTTCGTGCTGGGCGGGCTCTATCCGGGCGCGGCCAATCTTTATATCCGCCAGAACCTGATGCCGGTGATCGGCTCAATGGACATGCTGGAAGAGTGGCTGGGCAAATGCGTCGAGCGCAACGAGGCCTATCCCAGCGCCTTCCATTTCGACACTGGCATGAACCGGCTTGGTTTCCGGCTCAATGAGGCGGTGCTGGTGCGCGAGCGCATCGAGCGGCTCGGCTATGCCCCGCAAATGGTGATGAGCCATCTGGCGTGTTCGGACATTCCCAACCACGAAAAGAACCGCACGCAGCTGGCGCTGTTCGGCTCGGTGCTCAACCAGTTCCCGGGCATTCCCGCATCGCTGGCGAACTCGGCGGGGATGATGACCGGACGCGATTATCACTTCCAGATGGTGCGGCCTGGCATTGCCCTTTATGGCGGGCGCGCGGTCAACGGCCGCAAGAACCCAATGGCCAATGTGGTGACGCTGCATGTGCCAGTGTTGCAGGTGAAGGAAGCCCGCACCGGGGAATCGGTCGGCTATGGTGCAAGCTATTCGCTATCGCGCGACAGCCGACTGGCGATTATCGGTCATGGTTATGCCGATGGCTTTTTCCGTTCGCTCTCCGCGACAAACCAGCGGCCGGGCGGCAAAGTGTATCTGCGCGGAAAACTCTGCCCGATCATCGGGAAAATCTCGATGGACCTTACCATCGTCGACATCACCGAGCTGGGGCAGAATGTCCCCAAGCCGGGTGAAGGGGTCGAGGTGATCGGCCCCAATATCAGCGTCGACGACCAGGCCGATGCCGCCGGGACCAACGGCTATGAACTGCTGACGGCGCTCAAGGGTCGCTACACGCGGAACTATGTCGGGGATGGATATCTGCCCGAGTGAATGCTGGTCGTCGCGACCGAAGTCATCTCCACGCAGGTTCTCTATTTGTTCTTGAACTGCATGCCCTCCCCTGCTAGCGTCTTGCGATGAGTGGGATGGGGCATCGTCACTATGTCATCTTGTTACGGGCGATTGGGCCGGTGACGCATCGGCAGATGTCCATGGCGACATGGCGCGAGGCTGCAGAGAGTGTGGAGTTCCTCAATGTCGCGACATTGGGGAACACGGGCAACATGCTCGCCGATTTTGCAGGAACGGCGGCCGTGGCTGCAAAGACGATGACGCCGCTGTTGCGCGGCTTCGGTCTGGGCGAGAATGTCTTCCCGATTGTGCGGCCGGTATCGGTGCTTAAGACACTGGCGCGAGCGATCGAACGGGATGTCGCAGATCCAAGTCAGGCCGCGGTCTATTTCTTTGCGCAGACGCGACCGGAGTTTTCGTGGTTGCAGACGCATGACGGACCGGAACGCATTCGCGTAGTGGACAATCACCTCGTGGTGGAATTCACCCGCAATGCCACCAATTCAGGCCGGCTGATGCGGCAGATCGACAAGAATTGCGGCGTCTCGACGGCGCGCAACTGGAATACAGTGCGGGGTCTGGCCGAACGTGCGGCCGCGCGCAGGAAGAAGAGTTAAGTGGCAAAGATCCGCACCAATTTCGTCTGCCAGTCCTGCGGGGCTGTTTCAACGCGCTGGCAGGGTCGTTGTGATGCCTGCGGCGAGTGGAACACCATCGTCGAAGAGATCGCCGATTCTGGTGTCGGAGCCGGTCCCAAGGCGGCAAAGTCGAACGGTCGGCCGGCCAATCTTGTGCCGCTGGCTGGCGAGACCGAAAGCGCCGCGCGCGTCGTCACCGGAATGGTCGAGCTGGACCGGGTGACGGGCGGCGGGTTTGTGAAGGGTTCGGCGCTGCTCGTAGGCGGCGACCCCGGGATCGGCAAATCGACCCTGCTGCTGCAGTCGGCCGCGGCGCTGGCGTCGCAGGGCAAGCGCGTGATCTATGTGTCAGGCGAAGAAGCAGTTGCGCAGGTACGCCTTCGCGCACAACGGCTGGGCCTGGGCGAAGCCGGCGTTCTGCTTGCCGCCGAGACCAATGTCGAGATCATCCTCGCCACCCTCGAGAGCGGAGCACCGCCGGATCTCGTGATCATCGATTCTATCCAGACGCTGTGGACCGACCGGGTGGACAGCGCGCCGGGAACGGTAACGCAGGTGCGCACCTCGGCGCAGGCGCTGACGCGGTTCGCCAAAAAGAGCGGCGCAGCGGTCGTGCTCGTCGGGCACGTGACCAAGGACGGCCAGATCGCCGGCCCGCGCGTGGTCGAACACATGGTGGACGCCGTCCTCTATTTCGAAGGCGACAGCAGCCATACGTTCCGCATCCTGCGGGGCGTAAAAAACCGCTATGGCGCGACCGACGAAATCGGCGTTTTTGCCATGACCGAACGTGGCCTTGAGCAGGTTGCCAATCCCTCGGCGCTGTTTCTGGACCAACGCGATCGCGATGCGGCGGGGTCGGCCGTGTTCGCCGGCATGGAAGGGACCAGGCCGATCCTGATTGAAATTCAGGCGCTGGTGGCCCCCTCCCCGCTCGGCAATCCCCGCCGCGCCGTTGTTGGCTGGGATACGTCGCGCCTCTCCATGGTGCTGGCCGTGCTCGAGACGCGGTGCGGGGTGCGGATCGGGGCCAACGATATTTATCTCAACGTCGCGGGCGGGTTAAAGATCACCGAGCCGGCGGCCGACCTCGCCGTCGCTGCTGCGTTGATCTCATCTCTGACCGGCGCGGCGCTGCCGCCAGAGGCAGTTTACTTTGGTGAGATTTCGCTCGCCGGCGGCATCCGGCCGGTGTCGCACAGCGGGTTGCGCCTGCGCGAAGCCCAGAAACTGGGGTTCAAATCGGTGACGACGGGGCGACTGGGAAGCGCGGACAAGGGCTCGGAGCTTGAGGTGAACGAATACCTCCAACTGGCCGATATGGTCAGCCGCATCGCCGCCAATGGCAAGATGCCAGTGGCCGAGGAGGACGTCTGGTAAACAATTGGTTTATGGGAAGAACGACGTCATTGGCGCCGCTTAGTCTTGGCAGCCGGATTTAAAGCGGCTAATGGTCGCCCACGGGGCGGACCGAGCCTGTAATTTTCGGGCCGCGCGCAGCGGGATCTTGCGTCCGGTGCGTTAGCCGATCCTGAAAACGGAACTGGGCGAGAACATATGCTGACTGCGTTCGACGTTGGTGTTGGTGTGCTGGTGCTGATCTCGGCAATCCTGGCCACAGCGCGCGGATTGACCCGAGAAGTGCTGTCGCTGGCCACCTGGGCCGGCTCGGCCGCGATTGCTGTCTATATGTATCTCTATCACCCCGACATCGCACAGCAGTATATCGCCGAGGAGATCGTGGCCAATATTGCCACGGTGGTGGTGAGCTTCATCGTTGCGCTGATCGTGCTGCATCTTTTGACCATGCGCATCGCCGACTTCGTGGTCGATAGCCGCATCGGGCCGATCGACCGCACCCTGGGCTTTATCTTCGGCGTGCTCCGCGGCGTGCTGATCGCCATTGTGATCACCATCTTCGGCATCTGGCTGCTGGGCAGCAATTTGCCGGAATGGGCTCGTAATTCTCAGTCTCTGCCCTATCTCCAGGATATGGGCGACACGCTGATTTCCATGCTGCCTGAGGGTCTCGAGCAGCAGGTGACCGATATCATCAAGGGCGGCGGCGCCGATCTGACCGCCGATCCGCAGGTCGTTGAAGGTGGTCCGGTGGACGCTTCGGTCGACGGCACTGTGGACCCGACGGAAGCGCCGCTCGAGGCCGCGCCGACGAACTAGGAATTTTCTGCGGGCCCCGGCCCGCAGCAAGACTGCTGCCTGAAAGTGTCATTGGTGGCAGAGCAGGAAATGCGATATTGGCGGGCAGAGTGATCGACCGGCAGGGCGATCCGCTTCCTTTTTGAAGCCAGTATTGCGCCAAGTGCATGGAGAGCACGGTGAACCACCACCCGAGCGACGATGATTTCGATCTCAATGGCGACACGCTGCATGAAGAATGCGGCGTGTTTGGCATTTTGGGGCACCCCGATGCCTCGGCACTGACGGCTCTGGGGCTGCATGCCTTGCAGCACCGCGGGCAGGAAGCGGCCGGCATCGTCTCCTTTGACGGCCGCCAGTTCCACCAGGAAAAGCGCATGGGGCTGGTTGGGGACCACTACACGGACCCCGTCCTCCTTGCAAAGCTGGCCGGTTCGATGGCCATCGGCCACACCCGCTATTCGACTACGGGTGAAGTGGCGCTGCGCAATGTGCAGCCGCTGTTCGCCGAGCTGGAAGATGGCGGCATCGCTATCGCCCATAACGGCAATTTCACCAACGGGCTGACGCTGCGCAAGCAGATCATCGCCACCGGCGCCATCTGCCAGTCCACGTCCGATACGGAAGTGGTGCTGCACCTTATCGCGCGCTCCCGCCACGCATCGACAACTGATCGCTTCATCGACGCCATCCGGCAGATGGAAGGCGGCTACGCCATGCTGGCAATGACCCGCACCAAGCTGATTGCGGCCCGGGATCCGGTCGGCATTCGTCCACTGGTGATGGGCGAGCTCGACGGCAAGCCGATCTTCTGCTCGGAGACCTGTGCGCTCGACATCATCGGCGCGAAATATGTGCGCGATGTCGAAAATGGCGAGGTGATCATCTGCGAGATCCAGCCGGACGGCTCCATCTCCATTGACGCCCGCAAGCCGGCCCGCCAGGTGCCGGAGCGGCCGTGCCTGTTCGAATATGTATACTTCGCCCGCCCCGACAGCATGGTTTCAGGCCGCAGTGTCTACACAGCGCGCAAGAACATGGGCATCAACCTTGCCAAGGAAGCACCCGTTGAGGCTGACGTGGTGGTGCCAGTGCCCGATGGCGGCACGCCGGCAGCCATCGGCTATGCCCAGCAGAGCGGCATCCCTTTCGAGCTCGGCATCATTCGCAATCACTATGTCGGCCGGACCTTCATCGAGCCGACCCAGCAGATCCGCGCCTTTGGCGTCAAGCTCAAGCATTCGGCCAACCGCGCCGAAATCGCCGGAAAGCGCGTGGTGCTGATCGACGATTCGATTGTGCGCGGCACGACTTCGGTGAAAATCGTGCAGATGATGCGCGAGGCCGGAGCGACCGAGGTACATATTCGCGTTGCTAGCCCGATGATCTTCCACTCGGATTATTATGGCATCGACACGCCCGATCCGGACAAGCTGCTAGCCAACCAGTACACCGATCTCGACGCGATGTGCCAGTTCATCGGCGCGGATTCGCTGCAGTTCCTCTCCATTGACGGGCTCTACACGGCTGTCGGTGGCGAAAAGCGAAATGCTGTCGCGCCGCAGTTCACAGACCACTATTTCACCGGCGACTACCCCACTCAGTTGACCGATCTCGGGGGCCGGGCATCGCACGACTCCAAGCAGATCTCTCTTCTCAAGGAAGCCGGTTAATGACTGAAAGCAAAGAGCTCACCGGCAAGGTCGTTCTCGTCACCGGAGCGTCTCGCGGCATTGGCTATCAGGCAGCGCTCGAAGCGGCGCGTCGTGGGGCTCATGTGATCGCCGTGGCGCGCACTGTGGGCGGCCTTGAGGAACTGGATGATGAAATCCAGGAAGCCGGAGCCTCAGCCACGCTCGTACCGCTCGATTTGCGTGACGGCGATGCCATCGATCGGTTGGGCGCCGCCATCTTCGAGCGCTGGGGGCATCTGGATGGCCTTGTGGCGAACGCGGGCCTGCTCGGCGTGCTGAGCCCGATGGCGCACATCAAGCCGGACGAATTCGACAAGGTGATGGCGGTCAACGTCACGGCCAACTATCGCCTGCTGCGTTCTCTCGACCTGCTGCTGCGCCAGTCAGAAGCCGGCAGGGCGGTGTTTGTGTCTTCCGGCGCCGCTCGGTCGGCCAAACCGTTCTGGGGCCTCTACGCGGCCACAAAGGCCGCCCTCGACGCGATGGTGAAGTCCTATGCGGGCGAGCTGAGCCAGTCCAACGTCAAGGCCAATATTTTCTATCCCGGCATCGTGCGCACGGCGATGCGTGCCAAGGCCATGCCGGGGGAAGATCCAAACACCCTGCCCCAGCCGAGCGCGATCGCTCCGCAACTGATCGATCTCATCAGCCCAAAGCTGACAGAGAACGGCAAGCTGTTCGACATCACCACCGGCACATTCGGCGAGCTCTGATCCATGATCACACTGCGTCCCTACCAAGACGGCGATCTCGAAGCACTCTACGAGATTTGCCTGGTCACCGGGGACGCAGGCAAGGATGCCAGTCCGCTGCACAATGACCGACAGCTCGTCGGACATATTTATTCGGCGCCCTATGGGGCCCTTGAGCCGCACAATGTGTTTGTGGCCAAGGATGCCGAGGGGGTGGCCGGATATATCGTGGGAACATACGACACGCTGGCCTTCGCTGAAAAGCTCGAGACAGACTGGTTTCCGGCGCTGCGGCAACGCTATGCGGACCCGAGCGGGCTCACCCCGGCCGATCTGCAACGTGTGGAGGCGATCATGAAGCCCCATGAGGCGCCGACGGAGCTGGTCGCGAACTACCCCGCCCATATTCACATGAACCTGCTGGAACGGCTGCGCGGGCAGCGGGTGGGGACACGCCTGCTCGATGCGTGGCGCGATCAGGCGCGGGCCAATGGGGTCAAGCGCATCCATCTCGGCGCCAGCCGCAGCAATGCCGGCGGCGTCGCCTTCTGGACCAAGAGCGGTTTCGATCCATTGATCACCATCGGATCGACGGTCTGGTTCGGGATGACCCTGTCCGACTGATCTACCCCGTACCGGCTGCGGCCCAGATTTCGCCTGAATGAAAAAGGCCGCCCTTGTGAGGCGGCCTTGTTTTTGTCAGCCCTCGGCGACCAGCGACATCAGAACCTTGTCGATGCGATGGCCATCGAGGTCGACCACCTCGAAGCGCCAACCTTCACGCTCGAAGGCTTCGCCCGTGCGTGGCAAGTGGTTGAGACAGGCGAGAATGAAGCCGGCCACAGTCTCGTAGCGCGCATCCTTAGGCACGGTTATGCGGAAGCGCTCGGCGAAATCATCGACCGGCATCCAGCCGGCCACCAGCCAGGAGCCGTCTTCGCGCTCGACGAGGGCCGGATCATCTCCGGCCTCTTCCTGATAGACGCCAGTGATCACTTCGAGCACGTCACCAAAGGTGATGATGCCTTCAAAGTGACCGTACTCATCGACAACGAGGACCATCTGCACCTTGGACTGGCGGATGGCTTCCACGGCATCGAGAGCGTCTGCGTGCTCCATGACCACCGGAACAGGCTTTGTCAGCTTGCGCAGGTCCGGCTGTTGCCCACTGGCAAGAGCCGGCAGGAGATCGGCAAGATTGAGCACGCCAAGAATGGAATCAGCGTCGCCTTCCTGGACCAGAACGCGGCTGTGGCTGCTGGCCATGATCTTCTGCAGGTTCTGCTCGTAGCTCGCCTCGATATCGACCACTTCGACGTCGAGACGCGCCGTCATGATGCCCCGGGCGGACCGGTCGGCAAGGCGCATCACGCCCGAGATCATGGAATGCTCTTCGGTCTCCAGCACGCCAGCGGATGTCGCCTCGGCGATTATGGTGCGTACTTCTTCTTCGGTGACCGATTCCTCGGCCTGACCACCCTGCCCCAGGAGACGAAGGACCGCCTTGCCGGAAATATCGAGCAACCAGACGATCGGCGTCCCGACGCGCGCCAGAAGGGTCATGGGCGGCGCGACTCGCGCAGCCATGGCTTCCGGATTGCGGAGAGCGATCTGCTTGGGGACCAATTCGCCCAGAATCAGCGTGCCATAAGTGATCAGCACGACAACGAGGCCCGTACCGCCGATATCGGCGATATTGGTGGGTACGCCAACCTGCTTGAGCCATTCACTGAGGCGCAGGCCCAGGGTGGCGCCAGAGAAGGCGCCCGACAGCACGCCGACAAGCGTGATGCCGATCTGGACGGAGGAGAGAAACTTGCCCGGATCCTCGGCTAGCTTCATGGCCATGGCAGCGCCCTTGTTGCCCTGGTCAGCCAGGACCTTGAGACGCGCGGATCGGGAGGAAACGACGGCCAGCTCAGACATGGCCAGGGCGCCGTTCACCAGAACGAGAACGACGACGATGAGAATTTCTGTAAGCAACAGAGTGCAATGTTGGCACGGCGCGACCAATGGCGGGGTGCTACGACGCGGGGCACTATAAGCCAAACGCGGCCAAGGTGAATAGCTGGCACCACAGGATCATCGGCATTTGGGGATAAGAGCGCCGACGCGCCCAAACCGGGAGACCCAAAACAAAAACCACGCCCCGCTTTCGGGGGCGTGGTTTTCAAATCTTCAGAACCTGAGCGCTTAGCGCTTCGTCTTGTCGTCGTAGGGGTTCGACTTGCTGCCGGCGCGGACCCAGAGACGGATCGGGGTGCCGGGGAGATCGAACGACTCACGCAGTCCGTTCACCAGATAACGCTGATATGACATGGGCAATGCGTCGGGCCGCGACGCGAAGACGATGAAGCTGGGAGGACGCGTCTTGGCCTGGGTCATGTAGCGCAGCTTGAGGCGACGACCGGACACTGCCGGAGGCGGGTGCCCCTCGACCATGCCTGCCAGCCAGCGATTGAGCCGCGACGTCGAGATGTGCGAATTCCAGGTGCGCTCGATGGAGAAAATGGCTTCCATCAGCTTGTCGATATTGCGCCCGGTGAGGCCCGAGAGGGTAACCAGCGGAACGCCACGCAGCTGCGGCAGAAGGCGGTTACATTCTTCGCGGAGCTCTGCGAGAACGGCGTTCTTGTCCTCGATCAGGTCCCACTTGTTGAGCGCGATGACCATGGCGCGGCCTTCACGCTCGACGAGATCGGCAAGCGCCAAGTCCTGCTTTTCGAACGGCACGGTGGCGTCGAGGAGGAGAACGACGACTTCGGCATACTGCAGCGAGCGCAGGCTATCGCCGACCGCAAGCTTTTCGAGCTTCTCGTGGACGCGCGAGCGACGGCGGATGCCGGCGGTGTCGACGAGGTTGATGGTGCGGCCTTCCCACTCCCAGGGAACGAGAATGCTGTCGCGGGTAATGCCGGCTTCGGGACCAACGAGAACGCGATCTTCACCGACCATGCGGTTGACCAGCGTCGACTTGCCGGCGTTGGGGCGACCAACAATGGCGACGTTGAGATAGCGGCGCGGGTTCCAGCGCAGCGTGGCGTCATCGCCCTCGCCTTCGAGCATGTCCGGCGTGATGTCGACGTCAACTTCGGGCAGAAGGTCGAGATCGCTCTGCTCAGCGGCATCTGATGCCGCCTGCTCGGCGATTGCCTTGTCGATGGCAGCAGAAACGATGGAGTAGAGCTCGGACAGGCCAAGGCCGTGCTCGGCGGAAAGCGCGATGGGCTCGCCGAAACCGAGTTTGAATGCCTCAACCAGACCATCTTCGGCTGCGCGGCTTTCGGCCTTGTTGCCGACCAGATGCACGTCCTTGCCGGCCTTGCGCAGGACCTGGGCGAAACGCTGGTCGAGCGGCACGACACCGGCGCGGGCATCGATCATGAACAGGATGACATCGGCTTCCCGAATGGCCAACTCAGTCTGCTGGCGCATGCGGTCTTCAAGGCTGCCGTCGGTGACGTCTTCATAACCTGCCGTATCGAGAACGCGGAAGGTGAGGTCGGCGATGCGACCTTCCGCCTCGCGACGGTCACGCGTGACGCCGGGCGTGTCGTCGACCAGCGCGATCTTGCGCCCGACCAGACGGTTGAACAATGTCGATTTGCCGACATTGGGACGCCCTACAATTGCTACGGTGACCGTCATGGTCTCTCCTTGTTGCGCGCGGCCTATTCGGCGGCTGGCGCGGCTTCGTCTGCCTGTTCCGATGTCGCTTCGGCGCTTTCGTCCGAGATTGCGCCTTCGGAGAGGAGCTGGGCCAGATAATAGGCCATGCGATTGCGCATCGGCCCCTGAACGAGCGGATCATTGAGCACAGCTTCGAAGCTGGCCTGGGCGGCCGCAAAATCGCCCGCCTTGTAATGGGCGAGGCCAATCAGCTCACGGGCAACGCGCCGCATGGGATTGTCATCGCTGGCGATGGTGCCGATACGCGCCTCGACGTCGGCAAGCGTGCCGGTGTCCACGAGGATCTTGCCGGCCTGCAGCAGAGCCAGTTCCCGCAGGCGGACATTGGACTGGCTGTTCGCCAGCGCATCATAGGCCGCCACAGCACCTGCTGCGTCACCGGCTTCAGCCAACACACTGGCCTTGCGGAATTCGGCGAGGACCGGGTAGCCGCCTGAACCATCGGCAGCGAGCTGGTCGAGTCGGGTCTGGGCTGTGGCGAGGTCATCACCAACGTCGAGGGCAGCATAAAGCTCTTCAGACGAGCGCGATGCCTGGCTGTTGGTGTACCAGCGCCAGCCTTCATTGACCGCCACGAGGGCGACAATGGCGATGGCCGCACCGATCACGAACGGGGCAATGCGGCGCCAGAGGGCGCGCATACGCTCGGAGCGGAGTTCCTCATCAACTTCGCGGAAGATATTTTCTTCGGACATCGGCTGGCTCTAGGTCTCTCGAATTTGGCGGCACGTGTAGCATGCTGCCCCGCGAATGCAAATTATCGGCGCATTAATGCACCCATTAACCGTATCCTAACGACGCCCTTGTTCCGGACGTCTGCCGATCCAATCTTGAAAGCAAGAGGACGGGGCCTTTAAGACATGACGGCGGCCACCAGCACTGCTGCAAGTTGTTATCCAGGCGAAACGGCGAAGCCAGAAGAATTGATTGCGCTCGCGGCGCAGTTTCAAAACGCTGCAAAAGAAGCAAGTCGCATATGGGTACGCGGCCAAAACACGACCGCCGCTCCATTCCGCCTGCTCTCTATTCACGCCATCGAGCTTTACCTCAATGCCTTCCTGCTGCACTGCGGAGAGCCGGCACCGGCAATCCGGGGGATGCAGCACAATCTGGCTGCCCGGGTCGCCTTGCTGGACAGGCACAAGCTCGTCCTCAGAACAAAAACCCGCGCCCACCTGTCTGATATTTCCCTTAACCGGGAATATCTGGTCAGCCGCTATGCGCCCGAAGTGACGACACTGTCGCAGATCAACCGTTTGCAGGCGACACTGATCGAAGTCGAGACCAAGGTGCGGGCAAAACTCGCGCCCCCACCACCAGCCAAAAGCGCAAAGGCGGGGCCGAAGGCCCCTGCCCCTGTGCGAAGCCCTCAACCGCCGCGGCAACTCGACCTGCTAACCCGACCTAGCGGCGCCAAGCTTCGCTGGCGTCTGGCCCAATGAGCCAGGCTCTAGCGTAAGAACCTCAAATCGCTCCACGGGAGCGATTTGAGCGGCGTGCCTATTGCCTCTTATTCCCACTCGATCGTGCCGGGGGGCTTCGAGGTCACGTCGTAAACGACGCGGTTGATGCCGCGGACTTCGTTGATGATGCGGGTGGCGGTCTTGCCGAGAAAGTTCATGTCGAACTGATAGAAATCAGCCGTCATGCCATCGACCGAGGTCACTGCACGCAGGGCGCAAACGAACTCGTAGGTCCGGCCATCGCCCATGACGCCCACGGTCTGGACCGGGAGCAGAACGGCAAAAGCCTGCCAGATCTTGTCGTACTGGCCCGACTTGCGTATTTCGTCGAGGTAGATTGCGTCGGCCTGACGGAGAATATCGAGCTTCTCACGCGTGATGCCGCCCGGGCAACGGATGGCAAGGCCCGGACCCGGGAATGGGTGACGGCCAATAAAGCTATCGGGAATGCCAAGGTCGCGACCAAGCTGGCGCACTTCGTCCTTGAAGAGTTCGCGCAGCGGCTCGACCAGCTTCATGTTCATGCGTTCTGGCAGGCCGCCCACATTGTGGTGCGACTTGATGGTGACCGAGGGGCCGCCAGTGAACGACACCGATTCGATGACGTCGGGATAAAGCGTACCCTGGGCGAGGAACTCCGCGCCGCCGAGCTTCTTGGCTTCTTCCTCGAAAGTTTCGATGAAGAGACGGCCAATGATCTTGCGCTTGGTTTCCGGGTCGGTCTGACCTTCAAGCTCACCGATGAACTTGTCGGCTGCATCGACGTGAACCAGCGGGATGTTGAACTGATCGCGGAACATGGTCACGACCTGCTCGCTCTCGTTCATGCGCATAAGGCCATGATCGACATAGATGCAGGTGAGCTGATCGCCGATGGCTTCGTGGATGAGCACGGCTGCAACCGAGGAATCGACGCCGCCGGAGAGACCGCAGATCACGCGGCCGGTGCCGACCTGTTCGCGGATCTTGTCGACCATCTTCTGACGGTAGGCCTGCATGGTCCAGTTGGACTGGATACCGCAGATCTTGTGCACGAAGTTCTGGAAGAGCTTTGCGCCATCGGGCGTGTGCACGACTTCCGGGTGGAACTGCACGCCCCAGATTTTCTTGTCTTCGTTGGCGATCATGGCGAAGGGTGCGTTCGGCGAGGTGCCAACGACTTCAAAACCTTCGGGCAGCGACACGACACGATCGCCGTGGCTCATCCAGACCTGGTGGGCTGCACCATCATCCCAGACGCCCTCGTAAAGCGCGCTCGGACGGGAAACGGTGACTTCAGCGCGTCCGAATTCGCGGTGATGACCTGCCTCGACCCGGCCACCGAGCGCCACGCACAGGGCTTGCTGGCCGTAGCAGATGCCAAAAATTGGAAGACCGGAAGCGAGGATGACCTCGGGAATATTGGGGGCGTTTTCGTCCTGGGTCGACGCCGGGGAGCCGGAGAGGATGATGCCCTTGGGCTTCATCGCATCATAGGCCGCAGCAGCGGACTGGAAGGGATGGATCTCGCAGTAAACGCCGGTTTCGCGAATGCGTCGCGCAATAAGCTGCGTGACTTGCGAACCGTAGTCCACGATGAGGATGGAGTCGTTTGCGGGGGCGGTGTCTGGGTGCAGCATGGCGAGCCTTTAACGGCCGGGCGCGGATTGTGCAAGGTGTAGATGCGCAAGGCCCGGATGCGAAAATGGATAGCTATGTTCCCCGGCACTCTGGCCGGAGAACGGGTCGGCGATACGGATACCTAACGGGCAGGATGCCTCAGGATTTGTGACGCAGGAGGTGAAGGTAGAAGCCGTCTGTGTTGGTGCGCAGCGGCGTAAGGCAGATGCCGCCGCCAGCGGTGGTGAGACCTTCCGGGATGTCGGTGATCAAAGCCGACTTCCAGGCCTGTGCCATATCAACGGTTTCGAGTTCCGGGTGGGCCGCAAGCAGGGCGGCGATCTGGTCGTCATTTTCCTCGGGCAGGATCGAGCAGGTGATGTAGGCCAGCGTGCCCTTTGGCTTTAGGTAGCGCAGCGCCTCTTCAAGCAGAGCCGCCTGTTCGGACTGGCGCTGGGCGAGAAGCTCGGGGCTGAGTTTCCACTTGGTATCGGGGCGACGGCGCCAGGTGCCGGTTCCGGTGCAGGGCGCGTCGATGATGACGCGGTCAAGCTTGCCGACGAGATCATCAAGGGCGCCGGGATTGGGCGCGCGGACCTGAACATTGCGAACCCCATTGCGCTTGAGGCGATCATAGATCGGCGCGAGACGCGAGCGGTCGCTGTCATAGGCGAAGATCTGGCCCTTGTTACCCATTGCGGCCGCGAGAGCGAGGGTCTTACCACCTGCGCCGGCGCAGAGATCGAGCACCTGATCGCCGGGCTGGGCACCGCAGAGGGCGGCGACGATCTGGCTGCCCTGATCCTGCACCTCGAACCAGCCCTTGAGATAGGCTTCATCGGTGGTGACATTGGGCGTGCGCGCATCGCAGGTGCCGGCAGGAAGCGTCAGACCAAAGGGGGCGAGCGGCGTCTGCTCGGGCGTGAAACGGGCCAGCGACTTGATGACCCGATCGGGGACCGCCTTGAGGGAATTGACGCGGAGATCGAGCGAAGGACGGCCGGTCATGGCTTCGCCTTCGGCGACCCAATTGGCGCCGAACGCGCGTTCGAGCGATGGGGCGAGCCATTCCAGGACGTCGGCACGCACTGCATCGGCCGCGCCGGAAATATCTGCCGTCGCGCCGGCAGCTTCTTCCGCGCTCAGCGCTTCGGGTGCGTGGCTGTCGCCGGTAAAAACCTCGGCGAGGGTCTCGGGCGTTTCTTTCCAGTCGCGCAGGGCGACGGCCAGCACGAGTGCGCGCGGCGTGTCGCTGCCCATGGCGGCGGCATGGGACGCGCGGCGGCGCAGCGCATCATAAACCAGATTGCCGATGGCAGCGCGGTCCCCTGCCCCGGCGAAGCGATTGTTGATACCCCAGGCCTTCAACGCCTCGGAGACGGGTCGCTTGCGCTGTTCCACATCGGTGAGGACTTCGATGGCGGCAGCGAGACGGCCGGGAAAGCGCATGGGTCAGATACTCGGGGCAAGGAAAATTCGAAAGACGAGCCATAGCCACATTAGGGCAAGGACGGCAAGTCCGGCGCTATAGGCGGCAAACCGCCGCTGGACGTTATTATCGGTAACGTGGATGGCAGCGTGGACGTAGCGCGTGGCCACGAAGAGCCAGGCCAGAATGACCTCTGCCCATCCCACAAGACCAAGCGCGAGCACTACGAGGGCTGCGACGAAGAACAGCACCGGAAGCTGGAACTGATTGTCGAAATTGTTCGAAAGCAGGCGGGCCTTGAGCGGATAGGCCGAGCGCTCCACCGCGATATCGGCCATGGCAATCTCGCCGCGCAGCACGCGGGGCACGCGCTCACGCCCCATCCAGAGAACAATGATGAACGCCAGCAGCACCTGCGCAGACATGGCGAGAACGAGAAGCTTGGTGACAAGGGGCATGGCGGGTCCGGGTCTGCGAGTGGCAGTCTAACGCGGGGAGCCGGCAATCGTTCGCACCGGCCAGCCCAAGAGATCGATCCGGCTCCGGCGTCATGTCTCCGCGAAATGGCAGACATTGACTCGATTGCCGCAGAGATCGGTGAAGTCAAACCAGGTCAGGCCACCGCTATTTGCGATCGGGGCAACCTCACGCCCATCCTCAAGCAGTGCCGCGCGCAGACGCTCAGGGTCAGGCGAAAATAGATTGAAAGCGACAAAACTGGTCTCCGGCATAGCAGCCACAGGAACCAGAGTAAGCGCAGTCGTCGGCGTCGAGGCGCCTTCAAACCGCAGCCCGATATGGCCGGAGGATCGAAATATTTCGACCATGCCGAACATTGAAGCATACCACTTCGCCGCCGCCTCTGTGTCGACGGCTGGCACAAATATGGTGTCAATTCGCGTTGCGTGATGCATGGCTGCCCCCTTTTGACTTGGGGGCAGCCTAATTTATCAGCGACCGCTGCGATAGTTGGGCGCTTCGCGCGTGATGGTCACGTCGTGGACATGGCTTTCACTGAGCGCGGCGCCGGAGATCTTCACGAAGACGGAGTTTTCGCGGAAGTCCTTGAGCGTGTGGGCACCCGTATAGCCCATGGAGGCGCGAAGGCCGCCGGCGAGCTGGTGGAGAACGGCGCCGGCCGAGCCCTTATAGGGAACCTGGCCTTCAATGCCCTCGGGAACGAGCTTCATCTGGTCGCGCACATCCTGCTGGAAGTAGCGATCCGCCGAGCCGGCACCCATGGCACCGACCGAGCCCATGCCGCGGTAGGATTTGTAGGAGCGGCCCTGATAGAGATAGACCTCGCCGGGGCTTTCGTCGGTCCCAGCCAGAAGCGAACCGACCATGACGCAGGATGCGCCACCGGCCAGGGCCTTCGCCATATCACCGGAGAACTTGATGCCGCCATCGGCGATAACCGGCACACCGGACTTGGCGCCCTCTTCGGCGCAGGCCATGACAGCTGCGAGCTGCGGCACGCCCACACCGGCAACGATGCGGGTGGTGCAGATCGAGCCCGGACCGATGCCGACCTTGACGGCATCAGCACCGGCATCGATCAGTGCGCGAGTGGCTTCTGCCGTTGCGACATTACCGGCGACGATGCGCACGGCGTTATTTTCGCGCTTGATGCGCTCGACGGCTTCGGCAACGCGCACCGAGTGGCCGTGGGCGGTGTCGATGACGAGAAGGTCGACGCCAGCATCGATCAGGGCCTGGGAGCGTTCGTAGCCATTGTCGCCGACGGTCGACGCGGCGGCAACGCGGAGGCGCCCCTGTTCGTCCTTGACGGCGTTGGGATGCAGCTGCGCCTTTTCGATATCCTTGACGGTGATCAGGCCAATGCAGCGATAGTCTTCGTCGACGACCAGCAGCTTTTCGATGCGGTGACGATGGAGGAGAACCTTAGCCTCTTCCTTGGACACGCCTTCACGCACGGTGATAAGGTTCTGGTGCGTCATCAGCTCGGAGATGGGCTGATTGGGATTGGACGCGAAGCGGACGTCGCGGTTGGTCAGGATGCCGACCAGCTTGCCAATCGCACGGCCACCAGCGCCGCCATTCTCGACGACCGGAATGCCGGAGATGCGGCTCTTCTGCATGAGCGCGAAGGCGTCAGCCAGCGTGGCATTCGGGCCGATGGTTATAGGGTTGACCACCATGCCGCTTTCAAATGACTTCACCATCCGCACCTGCTCGGCCTGTTCGGAGGCCGTGAGGTTCTTGTGGATGACGCCCATGCCGCCAGCCTGGGCCATGGCGATGGCCATATTGGCTTCGGTGACGGTGTCCATGGCGGAGGACAGGATCGGCAGATTAAGCGCTATGTCCTTGGTGACGTAGGTCGAGATATCCGTCTCAGTGGGCAGGATATCCGAACGGGCTGGCTGAAGCAGGACGTCGTCGAACGTCAGAGCTGCATCGCCAGTAATAGTGGTAATAATCTTCGCCAAGGCCAGACCCTTCCTGCCTTCTGAATGAACAGAGATGTTGGAATATGAACCGGCGCATAAGAAGTCGCGGGTTCAGGTTGGCGAGGGTGAATAGCATCGGGGGCGCGGCTTGCATAGGGGTTGGCGGCCGTTCGGCTGCACAGCGCCTTTGCATTTTTTCCGGGAAGACAGCGCTTTTATTGCGTGGCATAAGAGTGAGGTTTGGCCGGTCGTGACAGACCAAGGCCTATGGCCAGCGGCAGTAAAGCCCGCCATAGTGTTGACGCGGTTCGGTTCTGACCGCCGATTCCCTGTCGACCATGCCCGTCCTCCGTATCACTCCGCTGATTCTTGCGGTCGCCCTGTTCATGGAACAGATGGACTCGACCGTCATCGCGACGTCTCTGCCCGCCATCGCGGCTGATATCGGCACGGACGCAATTTCGCTTAAGCTGGCGCTGACGGCATATTTCGTGTCGCTGGCGATCTTTATCCCGATCAGCGGATGGATGGCGGACCGCTTTGGCGCCAAGAATATCTTTCGGCTGGCGATTTTGGTCTTCATGCTCGGATCGCTCGCCTGCTCCTTTGCCTTTTCGCTTGAGAGCTTTGTGCTGTCGCGTTTTTTCCAGGGCATGGGATCGTCGATGATGACACCCGTGGGCAGGCTTCTGCTGGTGCGTTCGACGCCGCGCAATGAGCTCGTATCGGCCATGGCCTGGCTGACCATGCCGGCTCTGATTGCGCCTGTATCGGGGCCGCTGATCGGCGGCTTCCTGACCACCTACCTCTCCTGGCACTGGATCTTCTGGATCAACATCCCGATCGGGATCATCGGCATCATCTGCGCCAGCCTCTATCTCAAGGTGCCCGACGAGCGCACACCGCGACCGATTGATCTCGTCGGCTTCATGATCCTCGCCGTGGCCTTTTCCGGCACGGTCTTCGGGTTGTCGGTGATCAGTCTCCCGGCGCTGCCGATCGTTTATGGCTATCTTACCCTTGCCGTGGGCGTGACAGCCTGCATCCTCTATCTGCTCCACGCGCGGCGGGTGAAATATCCGCTATTGGACCCCAAACTGCTCCGGCATCGCTATTTCCGCTCTACGATCACGGGCGGCTCGGTTTTTCGGATTGGCGTTGGCGCCATGCCGTTCCTCTTGCCGTTGATGCTCCAGCTCGGCTTTGGGCTCAATCCGTTCCAATCGGGGGCAATCACCTTCGTCTCGGCGATCGGCGCCATCATGAGCAAATTCCTCAGTGAATGGCTCTATGCGCGCTTCGGCTTTCCACGCGTGCTCGGTTTTGCGGCCGTTGTCGGCGGCCTCCTGATCGCGGCGCAGGGGACATTTTCCATGGACACGCCGGTGCCGGTGATGATGGCGATCCTGCTGGCTGGCGGCGTCATGCGGTCGCTGTTCTTTACCGGCTCGAACGCGCTGGGCTACGCCGATGTTTCCGACGAGGAGGCCAGCCAGGCGACAGCCATGGTGGCGGTGTGCCAGCAATTGTCGATCGCGTTTGGCGTCGCCGTGGCCGGGGCGATCCTTGAGCTGACCAGCGCATTCAGCGGCGGGCACCTCGGGCTCGTTAATTTCCAGATCGCGTTCTTTACCGTGGGTGGACTCAGCATTCTGGCCAGCCTCGTCTATTTCCGTTTGCCGGCACATGCCGGAAGCAATGTTTCGGGCCATGTTGCCCACAGCAAGGAGTGACCGGCGGCGACGAACCGCTGGCAAAGTGCCGTGTCCCGCTCAGTACCCCTCATTCTCGCCACCGCCGTGTTCATGGAGAACATGGACTCGACGGTCATCGCCACCTCGCTCGCAGCCATCGCCAGCGATATCGGCACCGACCCGATTTCGCTCAAGCTGGCGCTGACGGCCTATCTCGTCGCCCTCGCCATTTTCATCCCGATTTCGAGCTGGATGGCCGACCGCTTCGGAGCACGGCGCGTGTTTCGCATCGCCATGCTGGTGTTCATGATCGGCTCGCTCTGCTGCGCCATGTCGAGTTCACTCGCTCAGTTCGTGGGCGCGCGGTTCCTGCAGGGCATGGGCGGAGCCATGATGGGGCCAGTGGCGAGGCTTGTCCTGGTGCGGGCGACGCCGCGACACCAACTGGTCGACGCCATGGCGTGGCTCACCATTCCCGGCCTCATCGGGCCAATCGTCGGACCGCCTTTCGGCGGCTTCCTCACCACCTATTTTTCCTGGCACTGGATCTTCATCATCAACATCCCGATCGGGGTGCTGGGGATCGTTCTGGTCGGCTTTGCCCTGCCGAACGAGCAGCGCAACCGGCCGCGCAATATTGACGGCCCAGGCTTTATCATGGCGGGCCTCGCCTTCGCGCTTTTTGCCTTCGGCTGCTCGGTGATCAGCCTGCCGGCCCTGCCGCCGATCTATGGGATTATCGCCGCCTCGCTCGGGATCGGGTTCGCCTATTTTTACGTGCGGCACGCCCTGTCGACCGAATATCCGCTGCTCGACCTGCGTCTTCTGAAGGTCACCAGTTTCCGTATCACCATGCTCGCCGGCACCTTTTTCCGACTGGGCCAGGGCGCGGTTCCGTTCCTTTTCCCGCTCATGCTCCAGCTCACCTTCGGGCTCTCGCCATTCGAAAGCGGCATGGTGACCTTCGCCAGCGCGGTGGGCGCGCTTGTGGCCAAGTTCATCGCCAACTGGTTCTTCGCGCGCTGGGGTTTCAAGTATCCGCTGGTGATCTCCACTGCGGTGTCCGCAGCGGGCATTCTGGTGATGGGGTTCTACACTCCCGACACGCCGATCCCCCTTATCCTGGGCATTCTGCTGTTCACCGGCTTCTGGCAGTCGACCTTCTGGACCGGCTCCAACGCGTTCACCTTTGCCGACATCGAGGACAAGGACGCCGGACAGGCCAATGTGATGAGCCAGGTCTGGGGCCAGCTCACCTTTGCCATGGGCGTGGCGCTGGGTGGCGGCACGCTCGAGCTGGCGCACCGGCTGCGCGGTGGAGAAGAACTCGCCCTCGCCGATTTCCACGTGGCGTTCTTCGTTGTGGCCACCGTCGGCGCCGTGGCGACGCTCCTTTTCCTGCGCCTGCCAAAAAATGCGGGCCACCAATTGCTTGGTGGCCCGCGCATGCATTGAGTTCGCTCTAAACCAAACCCGTCGGAATCACTTTTCAGGAGTGTTTTGGCCGTCGGCCGGCCCCCCCCCCGCCATTCGAGCGTAGCTCTCATGGCCTCGGCCGCTAAAATCACTCCTCAGGAGTGAATTTGCCTTCGGCCGCGTCCGAGCCCTTGAAACCCTTCGCAACCAGATATGCCTCGGCGGAGCCGGAGCGGCTGGACGGCGGCTTGGCGTGGAAAGTGGTCTTGAAATTGCGCTTGAGCATATGCAGCAGCTCATGCTCGGTGCCGCCCTGGAACACCTTTGCAACAAAGGTGCCGCCCGGAGCTAGGACCTGGATGGCAAAATCGGCCGCGATCTCGATCAGATGCACGATGCGCAGATGGTCGGTGGGCCGGTGGCCCGTCGTCGGCCAGGCCATGTCGCTCATCACCACATCGGCCTTATGGCCCCCCATGGCGGCAATCAGAGCGTCAGGCGCGTCCTCGTCGGTAAAATCCTTTTGCAGCAGGATGACGCCGGGGATGGGATCCATCTCCAGATAGTCGATGCCGACCACCAACGGATTTTCCGCGGTGGAACCCACCGCCCGCGCCGCGACCTGCGACCATCCGCCTGGCGCTGCGCCAAGATCGACGACATGCATGCCCTTCTTGAAGAACTTATGCTTTTCGTCGAGTTCCTTGATCTTGAAGGCCGCGCGCGAGCGATAGCCCTCGGCGCGCGCACGCGCCACATAAGGGTCGTTGAGCTGGCGCTGCAGCCATTTCGTGGACGAGGTCGTCCGTCCCTTTGCGGTCTTCAGGCGGATCTTCAGGTCCTTGTCGGACTTGCGACCGCCTGTTCCGAGAGCCTTATCCACCATGACCATTCCTCTTCTTTGCGCGATAGGGGCGGGCATGGGCCCGATCTGCGTCCATCAGGGAAATCAGAATGCCTTCCCTGAGCCCACGATCGGCCACGCGCACGCGCTCGGTTGGCCATTCGCGACGAATGGCCTCAAAAATTGCACAGCCCGGGAGCACGAGATCGGCCCGGTCCTTGCCAATGCAGGCATGGGCGACACGCCGCTCGAAGGGCATATTGAGCAGGATGCGCATGGTCTCGTCGACCTGGTCCCGACGCATCCACAGCCCGTCGACCTTCTGGCGTTCGTAGCGTTCGAGCCCGAGATGCAAGCCGGCCAGCGTCGTCACGGTTCCCGATGTGCCGATCAGGTGCACAGGGTGCGTGCTGATCATCTGGCGCAGTTTCTCGCGCCCGCGGAACTGGCGCAGATGGTCCGACACAAACGACACCATCGATTCGAAAATCTCGGGCGTCACATTCACCCCGCCAAAACGCTCGGCGATGGAAACCACGCCCACCGGCAGAGACTGCCACGAGCGAATCGACGCCGACATGCGGCCCTGCGAGCGCGGACGGCCACCGCGAAAATCGAGCCAGGCCAGTTCGGACGAGCCACCGCCGATGTCGAACATCAGCGCACCCTGGGCAGAACTGTCGATCAGATCGGCACAACCAGTAACGGCAAGCTCGGCCTCGGTGCGGCGATCGACGATCTCCAGCTCGATTCCAAGCTCGTTCTTGACCCGTTCGAGAAAGGCCGGGCCATTTTCAGCGGCGCGGCAGGCTTCCGTCGCGATCAGGCGCATCCGTGTTGGCTGGTGGTCACGCAGCTTGTTGCGGCACTGGCGCAGCGCATCCATGGTGCGCTCCATGGCCGCGTCACCGAGACGACCGGTGACGGAGACCCCCTCACCCAGGCGCACAATGCGCGTAAAACCATCCAGCACGCGAAAACCGTGATCGTGCGGGCGGGCAATCAACAGGCGGCAGTTATTCGTTCCCAGGTCCAGAGCCGCATAGAGCGGCCCGCGCTGGCGTCTTGGAGGGGGAGAATGCCCCGTCCGCAGCTCCGCCACTGGCGGGGGCGCAGCCCCTGCCCTTCCCTTCCGAGGCGAATCGGAAGGGGTGCGGAGCGCCGTGTCGGCCCGAGGGACCGGCGCAGCGGCGGACCGAATAGAATCGGTCACTTCGATCTCCTTGCGCTGCCCCGTCGCAGGTCGGACCGGCCGGCCGCGCCCAGAGACAGCTTTGGTGTTGCGTTGTCGAAAACGACGGTAGAGCAAGGCTCGGTTTGGCGCAATGCACACGTTCATTGTGCAACTATCCACAGGGGCACTTGCAATCGCCGAAACCTTTGTCTATTCAGACCCAGCGCTGCACAGCGAACCGCGTTTCACGGTGCAGCCACCCGGCCAGCAGGCCTCTGCTGGGGAATAGTTCAATGGTAGAACAGCGGACTCTGACTCCGTCGATCTTGGTTCGAATCCAGGTTCCCCAGCCAAAAATTTCCTAAATGAAATCAATAGGTTGCGTGATGTGTTGCCATCATGGCAATGCCTTTATGTGCCATTGTGTGCCGTGCAGCTAAGTCCTTGTGAATACACATAAGGACAAAGGCACACGGCTGCGCCGTGGCACATGAGTCGGCACATGGCGCGGCATCAGCCGATCTAGTCCTCCCACTCCGCATAGAGATGCCCGCCGAATGCTTCAGTGACCAAGCTTCGGCGACATAGGCGTCATGCTCAATCAGTTGCCCGACGGTCGGCAGTCCGGATGAAAGCCTATGCCCTATGGCTGCTTATTTAGACGGCAACTAGCGATCCTGTTCGTCGCTCCACCCCTTCGCCCACATCAGGCCCACGATTGCACCCTTTGAGGAGGGTAGGATGGCCAATGGCATGATGATGGAGAGAGGAACGAGAGTATACAAATAGGCCATCGGGCTTGCTCCGCCCCGCAGTTCTATGTCCAGCATTACTGCCGCGATAATGTGAATCACGACCGTGATCACAACGAAAGGCAGGAAGAGCCCAGCCTTGTAGTAAGCTAATGGTTCTCCGCACTCAGAGCAGTGGTCCACTTGTTCAAGATAGTGGTGGAACAGCCAGCCCTTGCCGCATTTGGGGCACTTGCACTTCAAGCCGCGCCAGATCGCCGGCCAAGCCCGCTTCTCGCTCTCAGCATCTCTCGGATCGGACATGCTTCTCCCTTCCGCTCGATCGCTACCTCGTTGCATGGTCTGCCTGAGCGTTGGCACAAGCAAGAGGCCAAACGGCATGGGGCCTACCGACATTGGCGCGCCATTGCCGTTCCTCCCATGGGCTGGGAATGCCCTTAGGAGGCGCCTAGCAAGCTCGTGGCGGCTTTTACCCGTCAATCACAGCCTTAGCGCCCTTGCTGACTTCCAGCCAGCCCTTGTACGCTTCCCCACGCACAACGATGGAGAGTAACCTGCCAGCCATCAGAAACGCCGCTATCACTCTCTCGGTCTTCGCAACCTTACTCTTTGCATCTCCTGTCTCTGCGGAAGCTGGAGGCCTGGAAATGTGTCGGCCGGGGCAGCCGAACACCTCTGACAAGACCTGCATCGTCGATGGCGACACGCTCTGGCTGAATGGGATGAACCTCCGCCTGCTGGACTTCGACACCCCTGAACCGAGCACGGCCATCTGCGGTGGCGCCGCGGAGGTGGAACTGGCTCATCAGGCCAGCTCGCGTCTACGAGAACTGCTCAATTCCAACGATTGGACTTTGGAGACCTTCGGCAATGATCGGCACGGACGAACGCTAGCAACGATCCGTATAGACGGCGTCGACGTTGGCGATATCCTGATTTCGGAGCGACTTGCCCGGCGATGGCCGGATGGTCACGAATGGTGGTGCCGCTGACCACAAGACTCGACAGAAAAACTTTCGGATGCCAACCTTGCGAGTGTTGGGGGAAGCATCATGAAATATATTGGAATATTGCTGGCGACTTTCCTGCTGTCAGCTCCTGCATTCGGAGAAGAGCGCATCAGCCGCGCCGTTCTTGAAGAGACGGGCTTGACCGTCGCCCAGTCCTACTCCTGCCAGCCGAGGAAGACATGCGGACGCATCGGCTCTTGTCAGGAGGCGCGATGGTATCTCCATAATTGCTCATGGGGCGGGCGGCTCGACGGGGACAGCGACGGCGTGCCGTGTGAGAGCATCTGCCGGTGACGGCGCCAGGGATTGACGCAGGAGCGGAGATGGACCCCGTGCCAGCCTTATATCGAATGTCGCCACGCGAAGCGGCTCGTTTTGTGCGGAAGTGCGCTGGCGCCCTGCGATCCCACGCCAGCGATTTCCACATGGGCTGGGACAGGGAAAATGCCTTGGCGGCTTTTAACACCGTCGTTGCCATCCTGCTCAAGGTGCGAGAGCACTATCCTGCAGAGCATGCCCATATAGATGAGGCGTTGCGTCGGCATGGGTATTCCGTGCTTGAGCCGGTTATTGAGAAGTCATGGATATGGCGAGGGAGCTGATCGAGCAGCATTTGAGGCCGAGCGGTGGTTGAGGCTGTCGGTTGAAAGAGGGGGAAAGGCAGCAGCCAGAGGGGCATGAGTAAGGCGTTTGGACCAACAAGGGAAATGAGGAGACCTACCCCTGAAGTACGTTGCATATATCGATGAGGCCGGAGACGAAGGGCTCGGGAAGATCAGGGAATACGGGCGACAGGGCGGGGCGTCTCAGTGGTTCGGCCTAGGCGCAATGTTCCTTACTGCAGAACAGGATGCTCACCTTACGAAATGGCGAGATGAGATCGGCGCAATTTTCCCTCAAAGGGCGAAGCGAGATATTCACTTCCAGCACCGTAAGCGCGTAGGCGGGGCCGTTACTGGTTGAAGTTCCAGGGCATGAGGTCGGCGATCTGGCTGTTTGGCCAGCCGCCGGCGATGCGCTGCAGGGTCAGGGTGAGCCAGGCATGGGGGTCGACACCGTTCATTTTTGCCGTGGTGAGCAGCGTGGCGATCGTTGCCCAGGCGCGGCCACCGCCATCGGAGCCAGCGAAGAGCGCATTCTTGCGGGTAATGGTCTGCGGACGGATCGCGCGTTCGACGATATTGGAGTCGATCTCGACGCGGCCATCGGCAAGGAAGCGCTCGAGGGCGGCGCGGCGGCTCAGGGTATATCGAATAGCCTCAGCCAGTTTGGATTTGCCCGACAGGCGCGGCAGTTCCCGATCGAGCATGGCGAACAGCTCGGCAACGATGGGCCTCGAGCGTTCCGCGCGGATGCTGGCGCGCCCCTCGGCTCCATGGCCGCGGATGTCGTCCTCGATGGCCCAGAGCGGCGCCATGGTCTTGACCACGGCACTGGCAAAAGGCGAACCGTGGCTGGCATGCAGATCGAAAAACTTGCGCCGCGCGTGGGCCCAGCACCCGGCCAGGGTCATGGCGTCATTGGCGCCACGATCCTTGCCCAGCCGGTTATAGGCGGCATAGCCGTCCACCTGCAGGATCCCGCGATAACCATCCAGATGCCGGGCGACGCAATCGCCCGATCGGCTGTCTTCGAACCGATAGGCCACCATTGGTGGTCCTGATCCGCCGAACGGCCGATCGTCCCGGGCATAGGCCCAAAGCCAGGCGGTCTTCACCTTGCCCGAGCCCGGCGCCAAGGTCGGTAGTTGGGTTTCGTCGGCAAAGACTCTTTCGCCCTGTTTGACGGTGTGCAGGACGTATTGGGCCAGCGGCTCGAGCTCGAAGCCAAGCCGGCCCATCCACTGAGCCATAAGCGAGCGGTCCAGCTCCACACCATCCCGGGCGTAGATCTCTTCCTGCCGATAGAGCGGCAAGCCATCGGCATATTTGCTGACCGCCACCTGGGCCAGCAGCGCCTCGGTGGGGATGCCGCCGGCAATCAGGTGATCGGGCGCCGGCGCCTGCACGATACGATCCTCACCATCGGCCAGGCGATAGGCGTACTTTGGTCGGCGGGTGACGATGACGCGGAACGTGGCCGGCGTCACATCGAGGCGCTCGGAGACGTCCTCGCCAATGCTAACAGCTTCCAGACCAACGCAATCGGCCGGCACCTCTGGCTCGATAATCTGCTCGATGCGTTCCAGGTGCGGGGCAAAGCCCTTTCGAGGCCGCGGCGGACGCGGAGCGGCGCCACTCCTGTCACGTGCCTCCAGCCCAGCCTTGACCTCCTCTATGCCGGTTTCGATCTCGTCGAACACGAAGGCCATCTGCTCGTCATCGAGCGGATCGTGCCGCAACCGCTCCGAGCGCGTGCCATATTGGGCACGCTGCAGCATGGCGACGATGGAGGTCAGACGGGCGATGCGCTCGTCAGCAGTGGCGTTGATAATCTTGAGTTCGGCGATCTCGGCATGGGCAGCAGCGATCATCGCCTTGAGGGCGTCGATGTCATCGGGAAGCTGCTGCGGATCGGCCGGAACCATAGGCGCATCATGGCACAAAACGCCTCGGATTACCTGAGCTTTTGTGCCTGTGAGTCAGTCTGCCGCAGGCTTTTACCCAGCCGATTGCGGGCGGCTTACCGGCACCGAGCGCACCCGTTTCCAATCCATGCCCTCCACCAGCGACAGCAGTTGGGCATGGCTCAGTTGGACCCGGCTGTTGCCGATCCGCGGCCAGCAGAACGCTGCCTTTTCCAACCGCTTGGCGTAAAGGCAAAGGCCCGTGCCGTCCCACCAAACAATCTTGATCCGGTCTGCACGTTTGGCGCGGAACACGTAAAGCGAGCCGTTGAACGGATCGGCGCCCGCATCGCGCACCAGCCCGACCAGACCTTCAGGTCCCTTCCTGAAGTCGACCGGTTGGCTAGCCAGATACACCTTCACGCCCGAGGAGATCATGCGGACCGGACGGCGCGAAGGACACGACGAAGATGATCCTCACCAATATCGGCGCCGACCCGGATTAGCAGGCCACCAACGACAAGCTCGATGGCAGCACCTGTCATTGTCCCCGAGCTTGTCCCGCTCCTGCCGACCAGCTTCACCTTGCCCTTGTCGGCCGCATCAGACCGCCAGCCAAACAATTGCGACGGTAAAATCCCAATCTCACGCGCCAGCGCTGACACGTTCGCCCCAGGCTCGAGACTTCGTGCCACCATCTCTGCCTTGAACTCGTCTGACCACCGCCGCCGACGTGCTACCGGAGCGCCTTCAAACCTAGCCGGCACGGCTTCGATCAGATGGAAACTTTTATCCGCACGCATAGTCGCAGACATAGAACATGACACCCATCATCAACGTGAGGGGTCAAAATACCGCCGCCTCACCCGGCTAAACAGACGGGGTCAGCTTGGCGCTTACCCAGCACCTCAAGCACGAGCAAAAGATCGCTGCATGCACCCATTTGGCATCAAAGCCTTTTGGCGCATGCGTAGTCTTATCCAACAAGAGAACCATCAGGCACAGCGGCAAATACGAAATATTCAAACAGCCGCAGCACCTATATAACTACCTTGTCCGCTTCTTACTCGAGCGCCTGACCGTTGCGTGCAAACGGCACGCGACTAGATCCGGCCACGCAGAGGCGAGCCTTTCCATCACATTCTCCCGGCGAACTGGCACAGACTACCAAGTGATGGCCGAATACCTGGATCGTGTCCCTCGGCGTGGTGTAACTGAGGCAGGGCCTCCACGCATATCCGGCT